>ERZ779842.741-NODE-741-length-31596-cov-32.740401_pt1 | contig 31596 bp, 24 predicted proteins | sample MGYA00511095_ERZ779842 | MGnify/ENA primary metagenome ERZ779842 (study PRJEB29588, sample SAMEA2154036) | human gut metagenome | biome: human gut; feature: human-associated habitat; material: faeces | place: Denmark | collected 2008/2010 ... | reverse complement strand
TTGGTGAGGAAATCCACCGTATAACTTTTCTGCAGCAAGGCATCACCCTTGTATTTTTCATTCTCCAACACACTCATTAAGGTTGTGGACTGCCACTTCGTACCGCCATCCCAATTTTTCACACCTTCCCGTTCAAAAATCCTCTTGATGTAATCGGTTGTTTTTCCGTCCATGAATTCCTGATACATCCGAACCACAATCGGCTCCTGTGTCCTATTGATTACCAGCTTCCCCGTTTCATCCGTATCGTAGCCAAGAAAACGCTTTGTACTCATTTTATGCTTTCCTGTTTCAAACCTCCTGCGGATTCCCCATGTGCCGTTCTCTTATAATGGTAACTTTACAGTAACTTTGGCACCTTTGGTTTCTGTGGAATTATCTAGCAGAAGTTTTCCTTTATGCTGTTTTATAATGATATCAACAATATATAAACCCATTCCATAATGCAGTTTAGAGCTCCTACTTTGGTCTGCCATATAGAAACGTTCTTTTGCGTGATCCAATGCCTCTTGCGAAAAGCCACAGCCACAGTCTGTAATACAGATATTCAAGTAATTGTCCTTGCTATCTACATCTATATATAATGTAGAGTTTTCAGGCGAGTACTCTAAAGAATTTGAAACCAAATTCATCAATGCTCGTTCCAGTAACATTCTATCCCCAGTTATATTCTGTGGGAAATTATGCTGTGTCTGCTGAATAACAATACCTTTACCTTTGCAGATGATTTCAGTTTGAGATAAGACATGTTTCCAAAACTCTGGAAAATTTACATCTTCCATTTGTAATTGATAGCCAGCAGATGCTTTAGATATATCAATCAAAATTTTTATATACTGTTTCATCTGCTCAGAGCTACTCATGGCATACGATAAATATAGCTTTTGTTCTTCGTCAAGTTCTGTTTCATCTAATAGGTCAATGTTCCCCTGCATAACAGTTAATGGAGTTTTCAAATCATGAGCTAAAGATGCAATCTGTTCTCTTTGTGCTTTTTCACTTCGCCACTGTTTTTCTAATGACCCTTTTAAACTATTTCGCATACTATCAAAGGATATAATCACGTTTTCAAATTCCAATATTTTAGAATGTCCGATAGTAAAATCTAAGTTGTTATTCTCAATTTCTTTGGTAGCTTCTAAAATAGGTGTCAATTCTTTTCTCAGCTCTTTAGCAAAATGAACAGTCAGATAAACACATACCCCTAAGCTGCTTATAGTGATTAAAGAAATCATCATAATTTCTGGGGACGGTAAATACTGATTAAATTGTGCATTTAAATATTGAGAACCTATAACATACTGTAAAACAATATATTCATCATCTCGAGTAATGAAAATAAACTGTGTTTTACCACTTGTATCCATGAACCCCGTTTTAGCAAACATTAAAGCCTTTTCTTTTTCTTCTTCACTCATATTCGTATCTATGTATCCATAGTTTTTAGTTAATCGAAGAAATTTAGTTCCAGTAGGAAAATGTATATCTGATACATTTGGTGTTGCAGTTAGTATCGGTACTAAAGCTTTCGTTTGCCGTTCGTTATTATCTGCAAGTGTTACAAGCCCTATACTGGAAGCAAACATCATACAGGCAAAAGGGACGACAACGGACAAGCATAGTCCGCCAAGTAGACAAACAAGAAATTTATAAAAAGTTCTTGTAAGTGATGTTTTCATTTTTATTCCCATCTATAACCTATCCCCCAAACTGTTACGATTGGCTGAACACCCGTTTTCTCAAACTTTGACCTTATATTTTTTATATGTGTCGAGATTGTAGAACTATCGCTTTCTCCATAAAGGGAAAATGTAGCTTCGTATATTTGTTCCTTTGAAAAAACCTGTCCTTTGTTACTAGCAAGATACTCACAAATCAGATATTCACTTTTCGTTAAAGGCACTGGTATATTATCTACCCGTAATTCTTTTGCAGATAAATCAATTTTTATCCGGTCAAATGTAAGAGCTATATGTCGTTCTCGGTGTTCGCGGCGTAAGTGGGCATTTACTCTTGCCCGTAATTCTGTAATACGGAATGGTTTTGTCAAATAGTCATCTGCTCCTAATCCAAGACCGAATGTAATATCATTTTCCATTGTCTTAGCAGTCAGAAAGAGGATAGGACAGTCCACTAATGAACGGATTTTATCACAATAAGAAAACCCGTCTATATCCGGCATCATAATGTCCAGTATAATCAAGTCATATCTGTTCAGTTTATCAAGAGGAACCTGTGCGGCGGACGTATAGACTGTAACTAAATGTCCGTCCTTTTGCAGTCCATTTTTCACAAGTTCTAAAATAGGTCGTTCATCATCAATCATAAGGATTGTTGCCATAGTATCGCCTCCTAGCTTTTTTAGTATATCATAATCCATAAAGGCAGAAAAACAAAAATCGGTCATTGACGCTTTGCAATATAGTAGCGGTCATTTATCTGTACTGCAACGGCTTCGGTCTTTTCTGTACCATGAATTTCATAAATATCTTTGTAAATCCATTGTTCCCGATGTTGTCCGGCGTTTTCCCCATACCAGTCAATTTTTCTTAGTTCCTCCTTTGACAAAGGAATTTTTGTTTCTGCATTAAATATGACATTCTCCGCAAGAATACCAATGTAACTTCCCAATTCATTATTTGATACAGTATCAGAAGTTACTTGATAAACCGTCCCATCACAAAGAAGCTGCGTTGCATTTTGAGGATTGATTTCAAACTTTCCACTCATAGATTGCTCTATATCCTTAAAGTCAAAAACTGTATCTGTGCCTTTGATATTTTCATCTATAACAGCTTTGTGATACCCTCCATTTATATCTACAATCAGATAGTCGTCAGCGTTAGGAGCTGCATACACATTTAAGAATGGAATAATATAGGCGTCATTAGGGGCTTTATCCACTAAATCTGCCAACGTCTGAAAGGTAGCAGTTTTGAGATTTTCTTGAAGTAATATTTTTCCTGATTCGTCTACAGCCGCAAGTTGTCGGATATACCCAATCCATTCCCCGAGTCCACTATTAGAGACAGTATCCGCTAAAATCGTGTAGTCATTTCCCTTATAGGAAAATTGCGTCACATTTTCCTTATTCAGATAGCATTGCTCTCTGGAATAGTCCCCGATTTTGTCCTGTAAAGAACAGCCTGCAAGAGATAAACATATAATAACAGCAAACAGCAATATCATCATTTTTTTACTCATTTTCTTTTACTCCTTCCCATCTCTGAAACCACACTAAGCTTATGATAAACAGCACTACTGTAAAAACCAGCATGAGTATAAAACCTAGTTGAATTTCGGGTAAGTTAGAATGAAACTGCCCCTCATTAACATATCTTAAAACACAATAATCCATAAATCGTACACCCCAGCCCCACGGCAGGAATTTCCAGATAAAATCTCCAAGTCCTGTAACTAGCAATGCAGATAATAAACTTCCTACAATACCTATGCCCATAGATACACTTTTGCCTAAACTGAAACCAACAGGTATGGAAATAAGATAAAGTGGTATTACAGACAATATCAACATAATAAGAGGTTTTATATAAAACGAAAATGGCATAACTGGATAGAGTACGGCAAACAAGAAAATACAAAGTATTGTTGCAAAGGTTGCTAAAACGATAAGATATACTAATTTTCCGATATATACCGCTATACGTGAACGGAGCGTACCTAAGATTAACTGAAAATGACCTGCTCCATTTTCTAGTTCGACTATCATACCTACAACGATACCAATAACAAACGGAAAAATAATTGCTAACACCTCTAAAAAGGTCGTTACATTTGTCATCTCACTCCAACCGGATATATGAAAATATCCTGCAAAAACACCAGCTCCTATTAACGGAAAAAGCACATGGACTAAAAGTAATGGTGTATGTCTGCTTTTAAGCCATTCTGCTTGAAAACATCTGATAATACTAAACATTAAAGAACCTCCTGCTTTATAAAAGATTTTGCCGTTGACTTTGAAATTGTATATAGTAAAAGCAACGACAAGCAGATTGTCATAATAACCAACGGTAAAGGAGTTGATAAAGCACTTCCTGTTACTGATTCTCCATTCGGTAATATTCCTAATGTGGGAACCATAAGGCGAGTAACCCAGCTATAAGGACATATGAACCAAAAACTTGTATTTGCCCCTAATGTTCCCAACATAAAGCTCATTCCGACATTTAATATGAGAGTGGCAAACACACCCACTTTTTTTGTAAACCACAAGCATAATGGAATATTCCATATACTTGCCAGAATAATGCAAAGTGTTCCGAACAATGCCTGCATTGGGCTAATTGTCATAGGTATATCAAAAATGTGTTGAATGATAAAACCACCTGCAACATTGCATAACATCAAAATTGTATTTGCAAGTACAATGTATATTATACAAGTGATTATTTTTGCATACCATACTTTTTTTAAGTCAACAGGCAATGACAAAATTGCTCTAAATTTTAATTTGCCGTTATCTCTTTGAATTATCAAAATAGATAATAGCGTTAAACAACCAGGATATAAGAATACATACCACCAGTTATACGAATTTTGTTGATACCACATAGGAGCAAGTATATTCAGACATAAAGTTAGTATAGGAGCTAACCATACTAATTTTTTTGCGAATGTATTTTTATGTTTTAAATATTCAGAAGATATATAATTTTTCATTTTATCGTTCCTCCTGTAATTTCCTTACAACTTCTACAAACAGATTTTCTAAATTTTCATCTTTATTCATCTGTCCTTCATATCCTAAAATACCATTTGAAATGATACCAATATCATCAGCGATAAGCTGAACCTCTGATAGAATATGACTGGATAGAATAACAGTAATCCCTTTAGAGGGAAAAGAACGAATAAGAGAACGTAATTCTTGTATGCCGATAGGGTCTAATCCATTTGTCGGCTCATCTAAAATCAACAATTTGGGACTATTCAACAAAGCGATAGCTATTCCCAAACGTTGTTTCATTCCCATTGAAAATTGTCCAGCTTTTTTCCTTCCTGTATTTTGCAAATCTACCATTTTTAAAACTTTATCTATTCGGGTTTTAGCAATATTTAGTAATTTTGCACGGACTTCTAAATTTTCTACTGCGGAAAGATTTTCATAAAGTGGAGGAGTTTCAATCAAAGCTCCTATCTGTTCTAAATCTTTTCTGTTCCATTCATGTCCATTAAAAAGAACTTTACCGCTAGTAGGACGGAGCATACCCGTAATCATTTTCAAAGTGGTAGATTTTCCAGCACCATTTGGACCGAGTAGCCCATATATTGAATTTTCACGGACAGTTATAGATACATTATTCACTGCCTTTTGCTTTTTGAAATCTTTACATAGGTTATTTGTTTTTAAAATTGCTTTCATAATTGTTCATATCCTTTCCATATTTTTTAGTTAAAGTATAAAAAGCAAAATTAAAGATTTTATGAAGATTTCAAAATATTATATTTTAATCTAGCCGTAGCGTGTAACTTGCAATAAATGCAAAATAAAGCTACGGCATTTTTTGATTTATCCTACAATCTTCCAGTTACTATCCTTATGTAACACAAGTTCATACTGCGATACCTGCATTGTTAAAAAAAGTTTTTATCTGATAATATTTTCATTACTACAATATATTTATGGTTAATATCCTTTCATCCAGTAAGGAATTATCCATCTTGTTGCTTAAGCTGTTAGAATGTAGGTAGCAATTGGATATCTTCTCCTTTCTTGGACTTCGCGTCCGTAACACAGACTGATAACCAGCTCCTCATTCGCAGCGTTCGTTTTATGCAGGTTGAATCACCTCAGGTGCATTCGTGTCACACCACAGTAGATTGAATAGGCAATGAGTAAAACTGGTACTTATCCATTGCAATAATCTTAAGGAGTGACAATTTATGAACGCAGTAGGTATCGCCAGATATCAATGGTATAGTATCTTTAGTGGTTGCGCTGCGGAAACTTGCGATGCCCGCAGCCGGTGGAGTTCCATGCGTGGGCTCCACTTTTTATTTCTTGTCATCAGTCCACTTCTCCTTTATCAAACTATATTTCTATAAAAATGTTTTCTTAGATTTTCTACCACATTTTTTCTGTCCAAGTCTCTAATTTTATTGACATATTCCCTACTATACAGTCTGGTTTCTTTTAACACATTTTTCTTCAACTTGAGATTACCTAATGACCGTACGACCTCTTCATATTCCTGTTCTTCCTTCGTCTTTTTGGTTAGATACTCTGCATCAAAAACATCATGTTTCCAATTAAGTTTATTAAACGTATCAGTCACATAAAACTGTATAAAATGTTGTCCTAAATCTTCATATTCACTTCTTTTTATTGGAGCAAGATGACGTTCCATCATATGATAAACTGCTGTTGCCATCTGATCCCGTACATAGCTGCTCATGGATTTTATCCGGTATTTTTCACTCTCTTCTTTTCCCGGATAATAATCCTGTATGTTCAAATCAAGACCTCTTACATCAATTGGATTTCCTACATCCAGATATGCCACATTATTTTCATAATCTTTCACAAGAACAACAGGTACTATCTTTTTTCCAGTCTTTAACGCAAGATTCACCGGTCCATCATAAAGTGGTTTTATCAGTTTATTTAAATCATAATTATGCGAACCTTCTGGGAATATCAAGATACTCTGTGTATGTAACACTCGCTCCATTTTGGGAATAAGCTCTTTTCTCTCCTTCATATCCAGAACATTAAAAACTATCATTCCATTAAGCCACGACAAATATACTTCCGGATTATAATTTAAATTTTCCACAGAGCCTAAAATCAGATATGCATTTCTGTCTATTACATTCAACATTGTCTCTATATCTTCAGGGCAGACATGGCTTCCAACAAAAATATAGCTCTCTCCTTCTTCAAGTTTTGGATAACGTTCTACGATAATATTGTTGGCATTCTTTTTAGTTGACAGTGGATAACTAGATAATGGTATTCTTTCTGCCTTAAGATTATTGTAATATTCCTCATTGCTTACATATTCTGATGTCTCATTTCTTATAATCGTTGCATTTGTAAATACATTACACAACTTCCTAAATGCCCCGTTTGATTTTCTTCTAAGAAAAAGTCCGATATCTGTCGTAAAATGATTTACATCCCTTGTATTTAATTTGTTGATAAATAGATTTCTATAGTGTTTCATTTTTCTCTCTGTATTTTTCTTCTAATTTTTGATAATCAATTTTGTTGCTTGCTCTATTTCTTTGCAAATCCTTATAATACATATAATCTTTCTTATATGCCTTAGTTCTCTTGATTTCGGTCTCATAATAATATGCCGTTGGTCTACAAAACTCTTCTAATGAATTGCAAGATTCTATGATTGATTTAATAATATCATTTCCATTTTCTTTTGAGATATTATGTAACGAATAATAGGCAACTGGTGTAGGTAAAGCGCTGTCATCTGAAGGAACCACTATACAATCCTTAACATTTGCATTTTCTAGTATCACAGACTCTACCTTCCCTGAATACACTTTTAAAAAGTTACCGTGTCCATCTCCTGTTATAAAATATTCACGCACTCTTCCACCCAATGAAATTAATCTTCGATATCTTCCATGCACTGCCCCATAAGTATCAGATTTAAACCATCGTTTACCATTTTTATCATAAATATAAGATTTTTTAGTACTATCTGAATCTTTATAATACCCATCTGTTAAAGTAGGTCCTGTAATGCATAGCACTCCTTCTTTATCAAGTGGCAAAGGTTGATTGGTTGTAGGATTAACTGCCATTGCTTCTACACCATTCATTAGCAAAAAATATTTTGACAGACCAAATTTCAACGCTGTTGCACTTCCCATTTCACCAAATCCAAAACCATCAATAATAAATGCTTTATTATTTACCTGCTTCAATGAATTACATAATGACAATTTTTCTGCTATTGTATATGTTTCCCCACCCGAAATAACATTTTTTAAAAATTTCAAATTGCAGTCTGGTTTATTCTCTATATATGATTGCATTAATTTATAAAAATTTGGTATTGCCTGAATCCTGTGAGGTTTCATTAACATTATGTCATTAAAAGATATTTCTCCACTTGGCATGTTTTCTGGCATTATCAATGTTTTACCCATTAGTAAAATCATTAATGTACTATTTATTGCCGCATATGGATATTCATGTGAAACAACTCCAACAACTCTTTCACCATCATTTAATTTTGTATTTGTTGTGTTTCTTGTTAATTCAACCATATTTACATATACTTTATTACTAACCGCTATAGGTTTAGGTGTCCCACTAGAACCACTCGTATATAAAATTGATGCCAAATCATCTGGTGTAACCTCTTCTTCATAATCATCTATCAATGGTGAAGAAACTATATCTTCTAAAAAATACACATTTAAATTACATTTTGTGTCAATGTCAAATTTAGATGACAGGATAATTACATTTTCTAAAGTTGTTTCCTTAGAAGCCATGCATACTATCGGGAAATTCTCCTTATCCGTAAAAATAGTTTTTGATTCAAATTTCACTAAATTTTCACGCATTACATTTTCCTGTGTACCATTAAAAATACGTGCATTAACTATCCCAAGTTTATTCATAGCAAAAAAAGCTTCGATTCCAGCAATAGAACTCAATGCACAAATAGAAATATTTTCTCCTTTTTTCACCCTTAATGTTGTATGAAGAAACTGCGAAATATGATTAACTACTCGTAGCATTTCTTCATAAGATACCATCTTTCCCTGAATCATTGCCGTCTGTTTTAACAACTTAGGATATTTAATCAATTGATTTTTCATGAATTTATATGGTGAAATATATCCATTTAAAGTTCTACCACTTTCATGTATTTTCATAAACTCACGATGATTTTTTAAATTTTTAATTTCAAGTATTCTTGTAATAATCTCACTTACAATTTGATTGTTTATAGATACTTTGGTCTGTCTGTCTGCGAAATCATATTTTTCTCATTCTCCTTTGTCAAATTCAATCTTTTTTCATCTTTTCCAATGCTCTGTAATCTGTCTTTCCGCTCTGTGTAAGTGGGATTTCATCCAATATAATGTATCTGCCTGGAACAGAATGTGACGGCAGCATTTTTCTGCAATGTGCTCTCACCGTTTTCAGAGCATTGTCTTTCTCTGCTTTTTTATCCAAAACAAGATATGCAATCTGCTCTTTTACAAGTTTTCCTTCCATTCTTACCGTAACTGCACATTTTTTCACATTTCCCAGTTCCATTAAGACCATCTCTGTTCTTGCTGGAAATACCTTATATAAAGTGCCATCTTCTCCCTGTGTCATATAAATACGTTTCATACGGCCCTTAAAATGGACAAATCCATCTTGGTCTACCCATCCCAGATCTCCGGTATGAATCCACTTCATTCCGTCTTCATGCTGGCGAATCGTCTCTGCAGTTTCTTTGGGATTCTGATAATATTCTTTCATCTGGCTCGGTGTATGGAAGCACAACTCACCTACTTCACCATACGGCAACTCTTTTCCTGTCTCCGTATCCACAATTTTTACAATTGTCTTACATAACGGAATACCCAGTGTATTTTCCCGATACACATTGTTTAATCCCGTTGTCACGGTTGCTGCAAATTCTGTCATTCCATATCCTGTTATATATTTTGCATCTGAACCATGTTCTGCCAGATATGTATTTACCATTTCTTCCTGCTGTGGAGTCATAGATTCTCCACCGCCTGCCAATGTGATACAATTACTCATAGATTTTCCCTGCATGGCATCAATGATCTGAAGAATATTGGTCGGTGCTGCCACAAAATGATTTGGTCGGCATTTTTTATATAATTTTGTGAGCACTACTGCATCAGGATTTGGACTAATTACTTCCTCTAATCCAATCGTCAATGGCATATGTACATTTAAACAAAATCCTATTGCCAAAAAAGGTGGCATAAATGTAAGAATTGTTTCGCCTACTTTGAATCTCATTCCGGAATATCGATACTGAAATGCCACTGCATTGATATTGTCATTTGTCAGAACCACTCCCTTGGGCTCTCCGGTTGTACCACTGGTGTAAACCAAAACTGCCGGTCGGTCTTCTTTCCACTGTACTTCTGCTGCCTGTTTCTGCCCTGTATATTTTTTTACAAATGAAGGATAGGTTAGTACTTGCTTTCCGTCATTCGGAAGTTTCTTTTTCTTCAGCTTCAAAATAGACTTCATCAGCCATGGCATACTTGACTCTACCGGAAGGATAATCGTCATCCCCGATGTTAACCGTTCCTGAACATGTATCACTTTTTCTGCTGCAATATCCAATACTATAATCGCTTTTGAATTCGTTTTTTCTACCATTTGGACAATCTCATCTTCTGATAAAGATAAATATCCCATATTGGCAACTGCACCTATGTAATTCAATGCATAGATGCAATATATTGTTTCCGGTGTGATCAAGGATAAAATGGTAACAATATCTCCACGTTTAATCCCCGCCATCGTAAACGCATCCGCTGTTTCTTTGATATGTTCAAAAAATTTACGATAAGTAATCCGGTTTCCAAAATAATTCAATGCAATAGATTCCATATGATTTCGATTATTTTCATACAGATATCTATATAATGTTTTCTGCGGAAGCGGTGTATGAATAGCTTCTTCACTATAATATTTCAACCATGGCTTATCTATAGACGGGAATCCCGTCTGCTCTGCTCTCAAGATGATATTCCTCCTTATGCATATGTCAAACGTTATTTTACACTGCAAAAAGCTATTCCCAGCTATAATTTCTTATAGCTGAAAATGGCTTCATTCGTTGTATATAATATTATCTTCAAAAAGTGCGCAATTAGGCTATTGCTTGCTTGGAGCATTATCTCTCATAGCCTTCATCTTTGCAACTCCTCCTTCAAAATAAACACTTTGCGAAATTATATTATCATAAGTTATTTCGCATTACAATATTTGTATTATATTTTCCTGTCTAAACTCTTCCCATTTGTCCATTGGGAAACTTCCTGTTTTTCAGTCATATTACATTCATATTCTATTTGGCTTCTTTTATTAACCGCATTCATTAACTTTCCATCTAGACTTTTCTTCCATTCCTCAACTTCTTTCATATAATCAGCATATTCACCTTTAGCCGAATAATAAGCACTATAAAAATCCCTTACATTATCATACCCATATTGTTGCACAATAGATGACAAATAGCGTTTCATATTATCAATCTGTTTGTCTAGTTCATATACCTGCTTCTGTAACTCTTCACACTTCCGTGACTTAAATGCACCTTTACATTCCGACAATTCTATCTCCAACTCGCTGCGTTTATGCTCCTGCACAAATATTGCTTCATTTTGCTTTTGTAATTCATCGTAGATATTCTGAATACTTAGGTATTTTTCTGCAAGTGGTGACATTGTTGGATAAGTCTTAGCCTCAATATTTCTATCTTCTGCCGGCACAATATCCAGCATCTTTCCTGCCACACCAACCACAGCAAGCATAATGCGATTAATAAGAAGTTCAAGCACTGCAATAGCAAGCTTTATAATGCTTGCTAGAAGTTCCGGTCTGTCTCCATATAAATCTATGGAATCCCTTACCTTTTCTGTTATTTTCTCCTTCTTAATCCTTGATATGTCCTCTTCTGGCACACCGCTTACAATTGATCGGTCAACAGTCCTGTTCCATTCCTGCCGTACCTCATTGTCAGCTTTTATCTGCTCTTCCATCGGATTGTTTTTGCCTATTTTTTTAGTAGCAAGATACGGACTGTTCTTATCAAAGACTTTAAGTTTATCCTCTTCATGCAGCACAAGCTGATTTATTTCGTTTGTAAAAAACACCTTTGCTTCATCAAGAAATGAATCCTGTTTAAATCTATCGTCTTTTATAGAAAACTCTTTTTTCTCATAGACCTCGCCTTTTCTGATAATCTTACAGCCATTACGGATGTTACCACTTGCATCCATTATTTCTTTCTTAGTACGCACATGCTTTCCGCTTTCATCATAGAACATGTTTCTTGATGCTACCTTTACAACCGGCTTTTCCAACTTCGTCCTCTCTGCAAATATTAGATGAATATGAAAGTTTGTCTTTCTCTTGTTATGATGCATGGCTGCATAGCAGTCCACACCATACTTTTTCTTGAAATCCGTAGCAAAATGTTTGATAAGATAATCATGCTCATAATGATATAATCCTTCTGGTAATGCTATAATCAGTTCTCTTACCTCAATACATTTTCCAGTCGTTCCACTTTTAGTAAATTCTTCTCTGTTACATTTCGCAAGATCTTTCCAAAAAGAACGAAGTGGCTGTGTCGCATATATGGCATATAGATTTTCCTGTTTAACTGTACTTGTTATATAATCAATTCTCCCCACGACATTATGGAGTTTCGTCATCTGTATAAATGAATGCCTTGGCATTGCTATCATCTCCTTCTTTTCATCAGCTTCATTTAATTCTTCAAATGCAACCATAGTAATATTTATTCTCAGGCTCGATGCAATCGCGAAATCCCCGGAGTACAAAACGAAGTTTTGTGCGGAGGGTGTATTTCGCTCTCAAACGCCGAGGGCTGTATTGGAACTTCTCTTGCCCCTTGCTTGTAGCATCTCTTGCTCTGATAATTGTCTAAAATCTCATAAAAGTGTCTTTTCACATTAATTGACGGCACTTTGTTACAGCATTTTTCATAGCTGACTTCACTTTATGCCGTCGCTTTGTGCCATCACTTTTCCTTTGTTTTTTTCCAACTTTCCTTCGTTCAAGTTCCATGCCGTCGGATTATTACGGCATTTTAAGTTACTGCCGTCGGATTGTTCAGTCTCTTTTTATTTCTGCCATCGTTTTATGCCGGCAGTCGCTACAATATTTACAGATAAAAATAAGGACCATGTATTTCTACACAGTCCCTGTCTCTATAATCTATATTCTATTGCTAATCGTTTGCCATCCATCTTAGTGCACTCTGTACTAATGTCTCATCTTCTTCATAATTCTCTGGCTCCTCATCAGATATGCTTTTCGTTCCTGTCTCCATAGCAGCATCAGCTTTATTCATTACTGACATAGCGCCTCCACCAGTCTGAATTGCAGCCATCAGACTTCCTACCATTGTCATAACTTCCTTATTGGCTTCCTGACGTGCTTCTTCCTTTGCAGCCTGCCTAATTCTTTTCTCAATTGCTTCCATATCTTCTGTTGATACAAACTCCGGCTCTTTCTCTTTCTTTGGCTGCGTTAATTCTTCCTGCCCATAATTCTCAATATAATAAGTTGCTGCATCTATAAAAAACTGATTCTTTGACTTAAATATATCCAAATTCAACTCATTCAGAACCTTATTAATAGTTACATGAGCCGGATTCAGCATATTTAATCTCACTGTAAACTTAACTGTCCTATCTATCGCCATAATTATTCCTCCTCATAATCTTTCTTTACATATACAAAAAAAGACCACTCATTTTCAATTTTTCTTGAAAATGAACGGTCTTTCACGTTTCTTTTATTCTGTTGAATGATAAAAATATTACTTTTCCTTTGATGTGTTTCCGAAGCCGCAGTCCAATACGACTGAAACATTCACACCGTCTGAAATTGCCTTTTTGTATGTTCTTCGGTCACTCTGGTCAAACCTGAAAAACCTCTCAAAATGCCGGAAGTCGAGAAGTTTTACAAACTTCCCGACTCGCGGGCAGTCGTCGAATTCCGCATAAACACTGGCTTTACAGACAGCTGTTTCTTCGGAACTCTCCTCGTTGCCTTCGCGCAAATCAAGGATTTTTACATATCGGTCCGATGTAGTGCAACTATTGTCTCCACGTGCACACCCATCGGAAACATATCTACCGGCTGTACCTTTCTGACCACATACCCATGTTCGTTCAGATATTTCAGATCCCTTGCAAGCGTTGCACTGTCGCAGCTGACATACACGACTTTTTCCGGTGCCATATTAACAATGGTATCCAGCAGTTTTTCATCGCAGCCCTTGCGCGGCGGATCTACAACCACGACATCGGCGGTGACTCCCTGCCGATAGAGGTCCGGAATAACTTCTTCTGCTGCCCCGCAGTAAAACTGTGCATTTTCGATGTGATTGATCTGTGCATTGACTTTGGCATCCTCGATTGCCTGCCCGACAATCTCGACTCCAATGACGTGCTTTGCCTTTTTTGCCAGGAAGAGGGATATCGTACCGACTCCGCAGTAGAGGTCAAAAACATTTTCTTCTCCGGTAAGTTCTGCATAATCCAGTGCTATGCCGTACAGTTTTCTTGTCTGCACCGGATTTACCTGGTAAAAAGACAATGGCGATATGCGAAATTTTACATCCCCGATGTAGTCTGTGATGTAGACTTCCTGATAGACCGGAATCACTTCGCTTCCAAGAATCCGGTTCGTGTGTTCGGTATTTACATTGATGGAGATACTCGTCATGCCGTCTATTTTCTTCAGATTATCGACAAGCTCGGACAATCCCGGGAATTTCTTTCCGTTTAATATCAGACAAACCATGATTTCTCCTGTGGTAAATCCTTTGCGGATCAGAACATGACGTACCAGTCCTTTGTGATCTTCCTCACGATATGGCTCAATTTTCCACTTTTCCATATGGGCAATGACCATGTGCAGAATATCTTTGTTCTCTTTGATGCCGATGGCACAGTCCTCACATTCAATGATACTGTGGGTGCGGCCTGCATAGAAGCCCGCGATAATTTTTCCTTCTTTGTTTCTGCCGATCGGAAACTGTGCTTTATTGCGGTAATTCCACGGAACATCCATGCCGATGCAGTCGTAAAATTCCGGTGCATTTTCTGCATTGAAATCCAGTTTTCCGATGCGCTCCAGATTTTCCTTTACCTTCTTTGCCTTAAACTTAAGCTGTGCCGGATAGTTCATCTCCTGAATCTGACAGCCGCCGCAGCTCCTTGCCACCGGACAAAGTGGATCAATTCTGTCCGCAGACGGGGCAATTACTTCCAGCAGCCTTGCAAAGCCGTAATTTTTCTGCATTTTCATCACTTTGATACGCACTGTATCACCAATCAGGGCATCCTTTACAAAAAGGGCAAGACCATCTACATGGCCTATACCCTCTCCATTGACACCCATATCTTCTATTTCTAATATAAATTCATCGTTTTTCCTTATCATGATTTACCTCATCTATACTATATTACATAGTTAATTGCAAAACTCATAATCTATGTTTATTGTATATGCAAATCGAACAATTACTAAGAAGGTACTATGAGGCGGTCGGCACTTAGATGCTGTATTTTAGCATCTTAGTACCGCTACCCACGCACTAGGGAGGGACCCGGTAAACCGGGAAGATTCCCTAGTGCCATAGCCGAATGTAGCGAGAGCGTGCCTTCGTGTAATGTTTCATTTGCATATACATTTGCAAAAATTTAAGTGTTTTTCAATTGCCTAACTATATTACACGGTTGTTTTTCTGATATTTACCTCAAACAGACGGTTATAGCCCAGCCAGTCACCGCCATCTGCCGGAGTCGTACCCTTTAAGATTTCTTTCATTGTTTCGAGTTTTGCATCGGTATTATCCGCCATATTCAGTGCAACAGCCTCTATCAGGGACGGCTTCTTCGGTGAACCGTATTCCAGTTCGCCGTGATGTGCAAGGATACAATGCTTCAACTGTGCAAGCAGACGATCCGGAAATCCCTCTATCTTCGATGCAGCTACGGAGATCTGTTCACTTCCGATGACAATATGTCCCAACAGATTTCCGTCATCGGTATAATCATTTACAGGGAACGGTGCTATCTCCTGTATCTTTCCGATATCATGAAAAATAGCCGCCGTAATCAGCAAATCTCTGTTAATACATTCGTAATTTGCTGCATAATAATCACATAATTTTGTAACAGAAAGGGTATGCTCCAGTAATCCGCCGATAAATCCGTGATGGACACTTTTTGCAGCCGAATGGACTTTAAATTTTGCGATAAAATCTGCATCCTGCACGAAGAACATTTCCAGAAGCTTCTTTAAATATAGATTGGAAACGGACGCAATATAACCCAGCAAATCATTGTACATCTGATCCAGATCTTTGTCGCTTACCGGAAGATATTCCTTCGGATCATATTCACCCTCTGCGACTTTTCTGGCACGCTTGATATTCAATTGCAGACCGCCGTTGAAGGTAATAACATCGCCCACGACATCCACATAATCCAGGGCATCGAAATCATCGATACCGAGGGAATTGGGATCCCAGATTTTTGCATCGATTGTTCCCGTCTTATCCTGCAGAATAACCGAATCATATGGCTTTCCGTTTTTTGTAACTGCAGAAGTCTTTGATTTGCATAAGTAAATATCGCCTACTTTTTCTCCGTCCCTGAACGTCTCAATATATTTCATAATTAATTCCTTTCTCCTATTACCAGATTTATCTGCATTTTTTTATAAGTATCGCCTATTTTACGTTTCAGTACAATCTCTATACTGTCGCCCGGATTGCGACTGTTCACTGCTTCTCTTACGTCCGGCATATTTTCAATATCTTCCGTACCTATTTTCATGATAATATCACCTGCCATGATTCCCGCCTGATATGCCGTGGATTTATTATCCACTTCCGTAATGTATAATCCTGTCGGTATGTTTTCCCCTATATATCTCTGAATCTCGTAATTCATGCTGACTCCCTTGATTCCCAGATATCCAGGTGTTTCCTGATTCAGAAGCTTTGACAGAAGTCCTGTGATATCGCCCAGGGCAACGGCTGATATCGTACTGTTCTTTGGATCTGCATATTTACTAAGCACCATGCCTAACAGGCAGCCGTCCCCATCAAAAAGGAAACCATCCTCTACACTGTCCATCACAACATCCGTATAGAATATGCGGAAATACAGGTCATAAATATCATCTGTTTCACTGATATCTGCGATTTTTCCGGTATATGCCGGTACAAGTTCGCCAAATGCATTTCCCTCATACACGCAGTCATATCCCCTGCTCATTTTGCCCGCACTGGCTACCTCTGCACATACAATCGCCCCACTCAGCTGTTCGTCAATATCCGATCCGTTAATTTTGATAATGGCAATTCCCAGTTCTTCATCATGGCTCCAGAATTGTGCCTTTGTCATTTCCTCGTTCCAGAACTGTACCTGTACTTCATCCTCTCCCCTGATTTTTTCATATGGTACTAAAATATATGCATCATCCACCAGTGCCATGACGACACCGGTACATAACAACTCATCCTGTGCAGAACCAGCATAAATCATAACGAGCGTTTTATTAATGATTTCTTCGAGCCGCACAACATCACTCTCAATATTAGCATCATCCTTGTCTGCAAGTGTCACGCTTACCTTTGTTCCGGATGTGCTCTGTTTCTCCCCATCAAACAGCAGCTCCCTCAGATTATCCCGAAATACAAACAGAATCACCAGCACTCCGGCACTCAGAAATAACGCAGCTCCCACCAGTGCCAGACATTTCTTTAAAAACGGTCTTAACCTGCTTGGTTTCTTACGAATAACTTCTTCTACAAAATCATACTTTTCTTCCATATAATCCTCTTTATAGTTATAGTAATTACCTGTTTAGTGTAGCGGACAAATATGAATAATCTATGTCGATTCAGGTAAACATGTTATGATTTAGACAAGTTGGACTATTTTATCTACCGATTTCAAATTGACTGTAAATTCTGCCATTAGTTTGTGAAAAAGTATTTGCCCGAAACTCTTTCTTATGTTAAACTGTAAGTATTAAATCTTATGATTGAGATGGAGTTTTAATATGAATCAGAAAGTTTTTAAGACATTAGAATATACAAAGATCCGAACCATACTGGCTGACAAAGCCTCTTCTCCCGGGGGAAAAAGGCTTTGCCAGGAACTGACACCGTTTGACAGCCTTTCTGCTTTGCAAAAAGCACTGAAGGAAACCTCGGACGCATTGTCCAGACTATGGCATGGCGGTTCTCTGTCATTCTCCGGCGTACATGATATCACCGCTTCCATCAAACGTCTGGAAGTCGGAAGTACCCTGTCGCAGTCAGAACTATTGGAAGTAAGCCGGCTTCTTGACACGGCACTGCGGGTAAAAGGTTTCGGAAGAACTGAGCAGGATGAGGACCGCGAAGATTCCCTTACTGAGTATTTTCAGGGAATTGAACCTCTTTCCCCGGTAAATAATGAACTGAAACGTTGTATTGTATCCGAAGAAGAGCTGGCAGACGATGCCAGCAGCACATTACATTCTATCCGCCGGACGATACGCAATACCAACGATAAGATTCGTTCCCAGCTTAATTCCATGGTAAATTCCCAGAATATGAGAACAAATCTCCAGGACTTTGTAATTACCATGCGAAACGGCAGGTATTGTCTTCCGGTTAAAGCTGACTGTAAGGGCAATGTCCCTGGTATGGTGCATGACCAGTCATCCACCGGTTCTACCCTTTTCGTAGAACCCATGTCCGTAGTTCAGATGAATAATGAACTCCGGGAACTGGCAGGAAAAGAAAAAGAAGAGATTGAAAGAATTCTTGCAGAACTGAGTGCTTTGGTCGGCGAAAAGACGGAAGAACTCACATATAATCTCCAGATTCTTACGCATCTCGACTTTATTTTCGCAAAAGCAGCCCTTTCCAAAGATATGAAAGGCTGTGAACCTGTGTTTAATGACAGAGGAATTATTAAGATAAAATGCGGCAGACATCCATTATTAGATGCCAAAAAAGTCGTTCCGATCGATATCCACCTCGGCGATACGTTTGACCAGCTGATTGTAACCGGTCCGAATACGGGCGGTAAAACGGTTTCTTTAAAGACGGTCGGATTATTTGAACTGATGGGATTATCTGGTCTGCATATTCCTGCAGATGAAGGATCGGAACTGGCATTATTTACAGAGATTTTTGCCGATATTGGGGACGAACAGAGTATTGAGCAGAGCCTTAGTACATTTTCTTCCCATATGACAAACATTATCCGGATTCTGGAAAAAGCAGATGACAAAGCACTGGTATTATTTGATGAAATCTGTGCCGGAACGGATCCTGTAGAAGGTGCGGCACTTGCCATCAGTATCCTGACTTTCCTGCATAACATGAAAGTACGCACCATGACGACCACGCATTACAGCGAGCTGAAATTATTCGCGCTGTCCACGGACGGCATTGAGAATGCCTGCTGTGAATTTTCCGTGGAAACCCTGAGTCCTACCTACCGTCTGCTGATCGGTATTCCGGGAAAGAGTAATGCATTTGCAATTTCTGCAAAGCTGGGACTTCCAGGTTATCTGATTGAAGATGCAAAAAAGCGCATTGATTCCGATAATGAAGCATTTGAAGATATCCTGACCGATCTGGAACAGAGTAAGGTTAAGATTCAGCAGGAAGAAGCTGAGATTACCCGCAATCGTGCTGAAATCGCGGCTTTGAAGTCGGAACTTGAGAGTAAAACGGAACGTCTTCAGAATCAGCGTGAACAGATTTTAAGGGAAGCAAATGAAGAAGCTGCCCGGATTCTGTCGGATGCCAAAGATTTTGCGGATGAGACAATCAAGAAGATTAATAAACTTTCGAAAGGTGCTAATATTAATCATAAAGATCTTGAGAATGAACGTCATAAGGTTCGTAACAAGATGAATGAAGCCCAGAGCAAACTGGCACTGAAAAACACGAAGAAGCAGGCAAAGAAGTATACGGCGAAGGATTTCAAACCGGGTGACAGTGTAAAGGTATTAAGCCTGAATCTGAAGGGCACTATATGCGGAACACCGAATGCCAAAGGCGATGTCTCCGTACAGATGGGTATTCTGCGATCCGTCGTAAATATCCGCGATCTGGAGCCGGTGGATGAACCGGTTATCACGGCACCAAATATGCAGCGATTAAGTTCGGGCAAGATTAAGATGTCGAAGACCGCGACTATATCGACCGAAATTAATCTGATTGGAAAGACAACGGATGAAGCGATTCCGCTTCTGGACAAATATCTTGATGATGCATATCTCGCACATCTTCCGAGTGTGCGTGTCGTCCACGGACGGGGAACGGGTGCATTGCGTACTGCCGTTCATAAGTACCTGAAACGTCTGAAATATGTGGATTCCTTCCGTCTGGGAGAATACGGCGAGGGAGATTCCGGAGTAACCATAGTAAATTTTAAATAATTATTTTAAGTAATATTGAGGAGGACGAAAATGGCCAGTAAACAAAAAATTTTGATTGTAGATGATGATACAAATATTTCTGAATTAATTGCATTATACCTGACAAAGGAATGTTTTGAAACTATGTGCGTCGAGGATGGGGAAGCAGCTTTAAAAGCCTGCGTAAGTTTTAAACCGGATCTGATTCTTCTGGATCTCATGCTTCCGGGCATGGACGGCTATCAGGTGTGCCGTGAAGTCAGAAAGACATCTTCTACCCCGATTATCATGCTTTCCGCTAAAGGTGAAGTATTTGATAAGGTACTCGGTCTGGAACTTGGTGCGGATGATTATATGATCAAACCATTTGATTCAAAGGAGCTGGTTGCCCGTGTGAAAGCAGTATTAAGACGTACCACGGCAATACCTGCCAAATCCGACATACCGGAAGTAAATATTATCTCGTATCCAGATCTGGAAATTAATATGAACAATTATTCTGTAAATTATATGGGGAAAAAGGTGGATATGCCGCCGAAAGAAATTGAACTGCTGCATTTTCTTGCTGCATCCCCGAACCAGGTATTTACCCGTGAACAGCTTCTGGATCATATCTGGGGATATGAATATGCTGGCGATACCCGTACCGTCGATGTCCATATCAAACGTATCCGTGAGAAAATCAAAGACAATAAGGCCTGGTCACTTTCCACTGTATGGGGCATTGGTTATAAATTTGAACTCAAGAAATAACTGAGAGGCATATCATGAAACACAGTATTTATAACAAAATATTAATCGGCTATATTATTTTTGCCGCCCTCTCACTAATCTCCATCAACACCTTTATCTCGTCAAAGGTAATGGATACGGAAACCAGGCGGCAGGCCTCGGAGCTTTACAACCAGGCAAATGCCGCAAGTACATATTACAGCAATAATTATTATAATGTATATGACTCTTTCCAGCACGACTATGAAAGGGATGTAAATGTATCGTTTACCCCACAGGATACGAATATATGGATTGTAGGAATGTCAAATGACATCCTGTATTCTTCCACCCCTGACAGTGATCCTGAAGTACTTCCGGATCTTTCCGAATATTTTACGGACACCTATTATGTGGTGGGAACTTTCAATGGGATTACAAAGGAAGAACTGCTGACGGTTTATTCGCCGATTGTGAATAATTATCAGTATTATGGATATGTGGTCATGAATAAATCCATGTCCGCAGTGGAAAACAGGCACATACAGATTATGAATATGATTAATATTTCATTTATTATCATATTTGCATTTTCCATGATTGTGCTTGTAATCTTCTCCATCTTTGTATACAAGCCATTAACAGATATTATGAATGCGACGAAGGAATATGCGAAGGGTAATTATGATTATGAAGATCTTAAGATTCATTCTCATGATGAACTCCGCAGCCTTGCAGATTCCCTGACCTTTATGTCAGGAGCATTCAAGAATCTCTACAGTGGTCAGAAGAAGTTTATTGCAAATATTTCGCATGATTTCCGCTCGCCGCTTACCTCGATTAAAGGTTATGTGGAAGCAATGTTAGACGGTACAATTCCTGTTGAGATGCAGGAAAAATATCTGAAAATCGTAATTTCGGAAACAGAACGACTTACAAAACTGACAGGAAGCCTGCTTACCCTGAATACCTTTGATGCAAACGGCATTATGATCGAATTATCTGATTTTGATATTGTGCCGGTCATCAAGGATACGATGGCATCTTTTGAGGGCCAGTGCAATGCGAAAAGCATTAAAATCAAGCTTTCCCACGAGGATAAGGATTACATGGTCAGTGCAGATAAAATGCGTATCCAGCAGGTTATTTACAACCTGATCGACAATGCAATCAAATTCAGTCCGACCAATGCAGATATCGAAGTAGATGTCTCCGATAAAAATGATAAGGTATTTGTTTCGGTCAAAGATTACGGCATCGGTATTTCTCCGGAAAACCAGACAAAGATCTGGGATCGTTTCTACAAAGCAGACGACTCGCGCGGCAAGGATAAGAAAGGAACAGGACTTGGTCTTGCCATCGTAAAAGAAATCATCAATGCACATAATGAAAACATCAATGTCGTCAGCACCGAGGGAGTCGGAACGCAGTTTACATTCAGTCTTGAAAAAGCAAAAGAAGCACATTAAAAAATACATTCAAAAAGCACATTCTCCGGTCTTTAACCTTTGAATGTGCTTTTTGCTGTCAGGATAAAATGCTGAAAAACTTATTTCTTTCCTGTCTTTTTCTGTACTTTCTTTCTTGCCTTTGCACTGAATACCGCACTTCCTGTCATAAGAGCCGTTACCATGCCAAATGCGAATACCCATGGATTTGCAAAATCACCTGTTTTTACATTTCCATCCGCAGTCTTATTTTCACCTGCTGCAGTTGTTTCTTCTGTATTTTTCGCTGTTGCTTCTGCGATCTGTACATCGTTCTTCTTTTCTGTACTCTGTACTTCTTCTTTCTTTTCCGCTGCAGTTGTTTCTTCTGCATTTACAACATCGTTCTTCTTCTCTGTCTCTTTGTCAGTAGAAGGATTTTCTGTGGATGGCTTCTCTTCTGATGGTTTCTCCGGATCCGGATTTTCCGGTACATCCAAGGTTTCATCTGCTTCGATCTTTCCATCTTTTATCGTAATATCAGAAACAATATCGTTTGCAAAGCCGTTTGCAGCAACGGTAATGGTATAAGTTCCATTCTGTGCAAATACTGCTTCTCCTCTGGATTCTGCTGCCAGATCAAGGCTTCCGTCCTCTTTAATCAGTGTTAATGCACCTTTTCCGCTTGTTTTATATGTCTTTTCCGTATCACCTGATTTTACGGTTACAGATGCAATATTGCTGATATAATTTGCAAATTCTTCTTCTGTTACATCTTTTGCCGCTTCTAATCCGGTATGATCTTTTCTGATTACTGCCACATTCTGATCGGTTATCAGTGTAAAGGTAACTGTCTTGTCCGCATATTTTCCGGATGCATCCCGGATGACCAGTGTGTATGCACCTGCATATGCATTTTTGTAGGTAATTACATTGCCTGATACGGTAAATTCAGATGCTGCCCTTGCGGAAGTATTGGCAACCTCATCTCCTGCTGCATTTCTGATAATGTAAACGGCATCGAAATCATCCGGTAATGATGTCTTTGTTGTTCCGTCTTTTTCTGTAAATGAAAGACTTACACTTCCATCTCCGCTTGTTCCGTTTGTTACTGCTGCATCAACTGCTGCTTTATATGGAACTGCCAGTGCAGTTTCCTGTGCGGTAGTGTCCACGGAATAGATTCCATTTGCACAGATATAAGTTACTTTTGTAATGGTCTGGCCCTGCATATCCTGATATGCCCGGTAGGAAAGTGGATTGCCCTTTACTTCTGTTGTTCTGTCGCCGACGGACCATGCCAGTTCCCCAATCTTTTTCCAGATATTTTCCAGATGACGCATACCATATATGCTTTCATCTCCGGACTGGTTTACGGTAGTTACGAGTACACCATATACTGTTCCTGCTTCGCTTAAATCGAGTCCGTCTGCATTAAGCTGGATATCGCCCCATTTGCTGTCCGCATTGAGGGTATAGGTCACTCCTTTGAGCATTTCTTCTGTTCCCTGTAAAGCGGAATAGCTGCCATCGGCATTGAGAATCTTGTATACAGAAGGTGTTGTTCCCTTTGTTACGGTAAATCCATCTGCTTCTGTGAGTGTTTCATTTACAGATTTTAATACGGCCACCGGGAAAGTAACACCAAGGATTTTTCCTCCGACAGCACCTTCTGTTGTATCTGCTTCGTAGTAAGTTCCATCAAAGCTCTTCCATTTCTTATCGGTTGCAGAAGTTACGGCATCGATCTGGTCTGCCTTTTCACTGCCCGCTTCTGCTTCGTAGAATTTTGCATATGGAATATTCATTGTACCATATACATAATCTGCTGCGAGTGCTTCGATGGCATCATTCAGATGTTCGGTTGCCTCGTCCACATTTTCCTGCGTTGTCTTTCCTGTCTGACCAGCTTTCTCAAGTTCGTCCCTGGCTTCTGCAAGTTCTGCCTGCATATCATCCCATCCGGCTGTATAATCGGTTTCAACAAGGCTTTCTGCCTTCCCAATGGCTGCTTCCAGAGCTTCTGTACTGCTTACTGCATGAGCCATATGAATATCGGACTCTGCCACGTTCACAGGAATCACAGTATCGGCATAACCCAGTGCACATATGGTCACGGTCCAGTTTCCGCTTCCATCGTATCCTTCCGGAAGTGTACATCTCTTAGATTCTGTAAGGCCAAGCTGGATACCCATGGATTTATGCATCCAGTTATCTGCGGCAAATTTTGTTCCATATACGGCAAGAGGTGTACCTGTGGTATCATTTTCCCCATAGTATTTCCAGATAACGGACTGCATATTTGCACCGAGATCGCCGTAGTTTCCGGTCAGATCCACACGGATAAAATCGCCGTAGGAACTGCTGTCTTTTACTTCTACGCCAAGCGTGCTGATATCCGCTGTCTTTAATTCGCTGTCTTTGATACCGGAATCCGTTCCTGTCTGTCTTTCCCCAAAGGAAAATGTTCCATCACTGTTCTTTACGGTTTCTTTTAAACCATTGGTATCCGCTGTTACTTCCGCGGTTTCAGAATAGGCTGAAAGATTCACTTCACTAAATCCGCCAAACAGTGTTTCACCGTTCTCCACTACTTTATACTGATTCTGAAATTCTTCATAGTCACTTGTCTTTACAGCCACCGGAATATATTTAAAACCGGTAACCTCATATCCTGCCATGGTTTTTGTTTCTTCACCAATGGTAATTGTACCTCTGTCAAATCCTACTGTAGTGCCGTCTGTAAGGATAATGGTATTCTTACCGTCCCAGCCTGCTGCTTCATAAACATTTCCTTCCGTGTCATAAATCACTACGGCACTCTGGAAGCTTCCTCTGTGAAGTCCATGGTTTGTGGTTGCACGAGTAACCGCATCAAACGCACCTTTGTCGTACTCGCCTCTGGTATCGGTTTCATCAGAACTTTCCGCGGAATCTCCATTCTGTACCGGTTCTGCAGCATAATACTCGTCGTAAGTCAGTTCTGCATATACATAGGTATATTCATCCTCTTCTTCCGCCTTCGGAGCTTCTGCCATCATGGACTTTAATGCTTCTTTTACTGCGGATGCCGTACAGGTAGCTCCGGACACCGCATCCAGTGTTTCCACCGTCTGATATGTCGCCGGCTGTCCCTTTAACATTTCCTCCAGACCTTTTACCTTAGAAGTTCCTTTCATTGCTCTCTTTACATAAGATGCATTCTCTGAACCGACACTTCCATAATTCAGTGATTCAATCACTCCATCCTTAACTGTCAGTTCCAGATCCAGTGAATAATTACTCCATGACTCTTCATCATCCGTAAAAACTGCCGCTTTTCCGGTATATGTATTGTCCTGTGCCGTCTCAGCATCATGCACCGCAAGGCTCGCCTGCGGAAGTGCAGAAACTGCAAGACAGCATGCTGTCGTAGCTGCAACTACTTTTTTTGCTTTGATTCCTGTTCCTGTAATCGATTTAAACATATTTCCTCCTTTATATTGTAAGCGGTTTTCCGCATTACTGACACAATTTTCCTTTTATGAGAACCGGCATGATTTTTCCCGCTGCCAGTCCGATTACCAGTCCGGCTGCGATTCCTGATATCATCAGCACCGGAAGGTATAAAAATACTCCTTTGCTCTGCAATATGACTGCTGCGACAATAACCTGCCCAATATTATGGCAGATTCCACCTGCCGTACTGACTCCCGCCATGGACATGATATCTTTCTTCTGCAGTCCTGACATGACAAGAAAGCTTAGTATTCCCCCCGCCAGACTGTAGGCAAGTGCCATTATATTTCCAAACAGCAGTGTGGACAGAAAGATTCTCGTCACACTTACCAGAAATACATCCCGGTGCGGCAGATAATATAATCCGGACAGCACCACAAGATTTGCCAGTCCCAGCTTTACCCCGTAAATCCCGATGGAAAATGGCATAATTGCTTCTATATAACTGAATATCATGGCGAGTGCTGTCAGCATGCCCGCCAGTGCAACACGTTTCGTTATATTGTCTTTCATTCCGTCCTTCCTTTCTTCCTACTGTGCAATAACATCAAATGCTTCTGTAGTCTGTCCTTCTTCTTCCTGCACATCTACGGAGATAACCATTTTGTGGGGAAGACATACGATGGTTTCATTTTTACGGGAGATTGCCGCATGATCGGTACAGATTCCGTCCGGACAGTCCGCCTCTTCCATCTTTACCTTGCCATCCTGAATAAGAAATGTATTTGTTCCATATTTTGTTTCCACCGTTACGGTCTGGTTTTTATCCAGTGCGTAGGTGTCATAGACCTGTCCGTCCACCGTGACTACCACACGATTCCCTTCTTCCCTTGTCACGGCATAGGCAATCGTGCAGACAAGCAGCACCAGTACGGCAAGTGCCGCCAGAAAATACAGTTCTCTTTTTCCAATCAAAATTTTCCTCATTCGATACTCCTTTCTTCTCCGTCCATCATGTATACAACATTCGGGCAGATATTCTGTCTCGGGCATACCACCTGGCATTTTCCACAGCGGATACATTCCCCGGTCGCCTCACTTCCGTCTTCATCTTCATACGGAAGATTTAAATCCATCGGACATTTCTTACTGCAGGCACTGCAGCCCCTGATACAACCGCTTCTGCTTCTCGAATAAGAGAATATCGGCAGCATCGGCAACAGGGAAAATACTGCTCCCATCGGGCATAGATACTGGCAGAAGAATCTCTCCTGAAAGAACATTCCCACCAGGATTCCGGCAAGAATAAGGATTCCCGGCATGTATGCCTGGATATCAAGATGTCCCGCATAGATAAGGGAAAATACTTCCCACGGACTTTCCTTTGCAAAGAGATTGTCCTTTCCCAGAAAACACACCACCGCAAGAAATGTCAGTATGACATATTTGATATACCTGAGCCACTTTGAAACCGCCGGCGGAATGTGAAATGGTTTCCGCTTCATTTTTTTACAAAGGAACACGGACAGACCATACACGGCATCTCCCAGTGTGCCGAATGCACACGCAAATCCACAGAAGATTCTTCCAAAACAGATGGTGAACACACAGAGCCAGATCAGTGTAACCAGAAAAGAATTATTTTCAATCACCGCACCTGCACCCATCTGACGAAAAACATATTTCACACCGGAAAATGCAGAGGTATACAATGCCGGCAGGGTAAAGAAAAATACCACCTGGATAATTCTTCTGATTAAATTAGTTATTTTCATTTTCTTTTTCAACATTTATTTCACCGCCTGTTTCAATGCTGCAATGACTGCATTCTTTATTCCTGTGGATGTATAGGTCGCAGAAGATATCGTGTCCACATTCGGAGTCTGTTTATCCAACATATTGTCTATTATCCTGATAGCTGTATTATAATAGGCTTCATCCTCATCTTTTGCCGATAATACTTCGATATTCGTGATTTCGCCTCCTGCTATGACCACCTGTACTTTGATATTTCCGCCATAGCCTTTGGCATCTCCCGTATAAGTGCCATCTTTGTAGATACTGTCATTTCCGGCTTCGCTGACCGGCTCTGTTCCCAGCACTCCCTGGATTCCGGCAAGCAGCCCGGAGGAATAGTTTTTCTCTGCTTCCAGTTCCGCCTGGATTTTCTCATTTTTTTCTTCCAGTGCATAAGTATTCATGGTACTGTTGTAATATAGAAGAATGATTCCAATCAAAAGCAGATTAATTATTCTGATATATAGTTTTGAACCTTTCACTGACTCTGCTCCTTCTTAATGTGAGTAACTCTACTTTGTCGCTTTCTTTTTCCGCCGCCTGCTGCAATGCACTCCGGCACGCTGTTAAAATCGCATTGGATGAACAGGTTGCCTTGCTGACTGTGTCGAATGGAAGTAATTCCCCGTTCTCCTGATATAAGCCGCCGGCTTCCAGAATCTGTGTTACCATTCCGGTATATTTCGATGTTCCCTGTGCCGCCCTCTTTATATAGGTGTTATTTGCTGTATCATAGGCTGCACCGCTTCCAGCTATGTTTTCAATCTTTGTAATCCTGTCATTCTGCATCGTCAGATCCAGTGAGAGGGTATATGCTTCAAACTCCTGATCTTCGTCCGGTTCACAGTCTGCCTGCACATGGTAAGTTCCATTTTTATAATATTTTCCGGTTTCATCCTCCGGCTTCGTTGTTTCTTCCCCGGTACTCTCTTCCGGTTTTGTCGTTGTTTCTTCGGTACTATCCGCCGGAGTTGTTGTTTCCTCGGTACTCTCTTCCGGAGTCGTAGTTTCCTTCGTAGTTTCTTCCGGTTTCTTTGTCGTTTCCGTCGTTTCTCCGCTGCTTCCCCGTTTTGCCTGCTCTAATGCATTCATTACCGCCTGCACAATCGCATTGGACGAACAGGTTGCCTTACTTACCACGTCAAACTCTGCCGGCTCATTTACGACACCGCTCGCCAGAATCCTGTCAACCATGCCCTGGCTGGTGCTGCTTCCCTGTGCCGCCTTTGAAATATAACGGTCATTGGCACTGTCATATCCGTCCCCGCTTCCTTTTACATCGGAAACCGCAACGATCTTATCGTTTACTACGGTAATCTGAAGGGACAGCAGATATTCCTCAAACTCTTCGTCCTCATCTGGAATACAGCGTGCTGTTCCGGTATAAATTCCATTCTTATAAATCTTTCCTTCGGTTTCGTCCCCGGACAATGCCGTCGTTGTCTGTGTTTCCTTTGAAACAGTCTCCGTCCGCACCGGTACTGTGACCTGCTGTGTCGGAGCTTCTGCGATCTGGGTTATCCTTGCCTGCTCCATCGCATTTTTAACCGCCTGCCGGATCGCATTGGACGAACAGGTTGCCCCGCTGACTGCGTCCACCTCAATGCCGCCGCTCTGTATGATTTTCTCTGCGATCGCCGATGCCTTCGCAAGATAACGGTCATTGGCACTGATGTAACGGTCGCCGCTTCCTTTGATATCCGAAATTCCCACTATTTTGTCATCTGCAATCGTAACATTTAAGGTGAGGGTATAGGCATCGAATTCTTCCTCTCCGTCCGGAACACAGACTGCCATGCCGGTATAAGTTCCATTCCGATAAGTCTTTCCCTGCTCCTCTGCTCCGGTCAGACTGGTCGTGCCGGATGATGCCTGTGTTTCCTTCTGCACTGTCTGATCCGCCGTTACTGCACTGCCCGTTCCTGATACCGCCGCCTGTGCAAGTGCATTTCTTACCGCTTCGATTAGTCCTGCCGAACTGTAGGTAGCACCGGATACCGCATCGACATTTGTGGACTGTGCCGCTACAATGCTCTGCAGCAGGGCAGAAGCATTATCAATATACGGATGATCATCACCTTCATTTTCCACGAGGGTAACAGATACGATCTTTCCGTCCTGAATCACGACTTCCACCATCAGTTTTCCACCAAATCCGGTTCCGCTTCCATAATAAGTGCCATCTTTATAGGTACGGTCGCTCTCACTGGTATCCCTGGTCAGTACCACCGCCTCTTTTGTCTGGTTTTCTGCCTCCGGCAATGTAACTGTTTCCATATAATCAAACAGGGAAACCTTACTCTCTGTTTCCTCTTTTACCAGCTGAAACTCTGGAATACTCTTCTCCTTCGCCCTTACCGGCTGTGCTTCATAACCGGATATCGTAATCCCCGCCGCCAGCACAACGCATCCCGCCGGCACAAGTAATAATAACTTCTTTATATGATCTCTCACGTCAAACATATTGCTTACCTTTCTGCGATATCATAATTCCTCTCCGAAGAAAATGAATCTGCGATTCCCTGTGTCACCGTAATTTCTCCATCCTTCGTTACCAGTATGGCATCAAATTCTTCACTGTGTTCTCTCCAGTAATTCAATGCATCTTCTTTTCCCATGACAAATAATGCGGTGGATAATCCGTCCGCAAGCATACCGTCCTTACTGATAATCGTAACGGATATCAGATCCGAGTCCGCCGGTTTTCCGGTTTCATTATCCATGATGTGATGGTATGTTTTTCCATCTTTCTCAAAATAACGCTCATATCCGCCGGAAGTAATGACGGCCTTATCTTTGATCGCCAGTATGCCTAAATAATCATCTGTTCCATCCGGATTCTGTACGGCTACTCTCCAATCCGAACCGTCCGTTTTTGTACCCAGTACCTGGACATTTCCGCCGAGCGAAACCATTGCGGAGCTTACATTATATTCCCGGAAGATCTCCATCAGCCTGGAAGAAGTATATCCTTTTGCAATACCGCCAAAATCTATCGCCATGCCGTCCCGCAGGGTCAGTGTCTTTGTCGCTTCGTCATAAGATAATTTATCACTTCCTACCAGTTCCAGTGTTTTAGCTATCTCGTCCTGTTCCGGAACACGGTATTCCTGTGTAGGAAATCCCCACACACACATGATCGGATAAATCGTAATATCAAAACGGTGTCCGGTGGATTCATATAACTCCAGTGATTTCTGCAGCAATGTCTGTGTATCATCGTTCAGCACCGCAGAGCCGTTCTGGTTGATGCATGCCACCTGACTGGTATCTTTTCCTGTGGACAAAAGAACGTCCAGACGGTTTATCTCATCGATTGCCGCGTCCACGGCTTTCTCTGCATTTTCGCCATATGCGGACACCGTCATATAAGTATCCATCGCAAAAACATTTTTCTGTACTTTTTCCTGCGATGCCGTATCCAGGCTGGTTTCTTCCTGCTGCTTGTCCGCACTTTCCACATTCTGATCCGCTGATTTCTGATCCCTGGCTTTACAGCCTGTCAGAAGCATGATAAATATTGTAAAAAGCAGAACTATTTTAAATGGAACTGTTTTTCTCATTTTACGAATACCTTTCTGAGTATATCTGTCAAAAGTTTTAAAAGCAAAACATAAGTTAGCATAAGCTAACGCATTTGTCAAAGATAAATTTTCTCATTTTCATTTTAACCTCTGAAAGTCTTTATTTTATAAGACTTTATGGATTTTTGAAAAACTTTTTCACTTTGTCCCATGAATGCTTTCCGGACATTTACATGAGGTTCTATACATTTTACACATTAAAATTGTTTTTTCTTTTTGATTTATGTTATTATTTTTGTCTATTCTGTCTATTGACATTCGACAGGAAAAGTCATACAATTACAATGTTATTTAAGCAATTGTGAAAAAATAGTTATCTTAATATTTTATTTGAATTCTATAAATCTTCTCTTTATATTTTAAGTAATTATGGGGATTTGCAAGTGTTTAACAAATTTTTATTTTAGGTAATTGCGAAACACTTAAATTTTTGTAAATGCATATGCAAATGAAA
>ERZ779842.734-NODE-734-length-31717-cov-3.927295_pt1 | contig 31717 bp, 30 predicted proteins | sample MGYA00511095_ERZ779842 | MGnify/ENA primary metagenome ERZ779842 (study PRJEB29588, sample SAMEA2154036) | human gut metagenome | biome: human gut; feature: human-associated habitat; material: faeces | place: Denmark | collected 2008/2010 ... | reverse complement strand
TCTCATCAAAGATATCAATGGCGAGAAGATCGCTCTGAGCTTAAAGTTCCCGGAGCAGAATCCGTGGGCTGACGCAGCTGAGAAGTACGCTGTAGGCAACGTAGTAACCGGTCGTGTTGCTCGTATGACTGACTTCGGCGCATTCGTTGAGTTAGAGCCGGGCGTAGACGCTCTGCTTCACGTATCCCAGATCTCCAGAGATCACGTTGACAAACCGGCAGACGCTCTGACTATCGGTCAGGAGATCGAGGCTAAGGTTGTTGACTTCAACGGCGAAGACAGAAAGATCAGCTTAAGCATGAAAGCTCTGCAGGCTCCGGCTGAGCAGAACGAGGCAGACGCTGAGTAATCTGAATTAAAATAAAATTAAAAAGCACCATGATATGGAATGTAGGGTTCCGTATCATGGTGCTTTTTTAAATGTTGGAAATGTGAAAACAATCGTGGTACTATGGAGAAAATGGTGCTTCCGAATCATTGCAAATGGATGTGACAGAAGACGGAATTGGAAAGGAGCTATATCATGTTAACAGATTTAGTGCTTAAAAATCGTAGTTATCGTGGATACAACAAAAACCGTAAAGTAACAAAAGAGGAACTTATGGAACTGGTGGACATTGCAAGACTCTGTCCTTCTTCGGCCAATATTCAGCCTCTTTGTTATTATCTCGCATGGGAACCGGATGAAGTGGCAAGGATTCAGGAACAGACCCGTTGGGCCGGCGCAATTACACATATGAAGCTGCCGCATCTCGGCATGGAACCACCTGCTTTTATTGTGATTTTGCAGGATACAAAGATTAATGATTCTATGACACGGTTCCAAAAGGATGTCGGAATTGTGGCACAGACTATGCTTTTGGCAGTCGCGGAGAAGGGGCTTGGCGGCTGCATGATCGGAAGCTTTCATGCGCAGAATATCAGGGAAATCCTGAACCTGGATAAATCTTACGTGCCGATGCTGGTGGTGGCAATTGGCGAACCGCAAGAAAAAATTGTCCTGGAAGATGTGGAGCCTGAAGAAAGCACGAATTACTACCGCGATGAACAGGATGTTCATTATGTGCCGAAACGTAAGCTGAAGGATATTGTATTTACGGCGGAGAAAAAATAAATATAATAACATTGGCACAGCAGAAATGTTACGTGTGTCTTTTATGGAATATTTCTGCTGTGCCGGGATCCGGAAGGCTGATTTTGTAGTTTTTTGCGGTGAGAGCTTTCTTGTTTTGATTGTGATAAACAGGTTCTCATGCTATAATCGGTTTCAATCTATGTACAGTCTGTTTTTCAGACAGTGTCTTTTCATTCTCTTACATACGTTCTATGTATTTTCCTAGTTTTATCTGTTATACGGGCATAAAGACTTTTGCGCAATGTGCGGAAACGCTATAAAGTAACAGGCATTTCCGCGGGCGCAGAGTCTATAACGATTGCCATAGAGAAATCCACAGAAAGGAGAAGGAGTATGGTATTTTGCTCAAAATGCGGAAAGAAACTGAATGAGGGGGCGAGGTTCTGCCCCAGGTGCGGCGCACCGGTCGGAGAGCGGGGAGGCTCGGGCACTTCCATTTCGCAGTCAGGAGGCGTCAGTTCCGGTACGTTTTCCTGGGATCAGGCAGGTCAGATGCGGGATCTGAGCAGAGAATTTCAGGAGAGCGATGTAGAACAAAACAAGCTCATGGCCGTGCTTTCGTATTTCTCGCTCCTGGTGCTGCTGCCAATCCTGTGCGCGAAGGACTCAAAGTACGCCAGATTTCATGCAAACCAGAGACTTATGTTACTGCTTGTGTCGATGGGATGGCAGTTTATATCTGCAATGCTGAATCTGGTATTTGACCGGTACTGGTGGCAGTTTCGCTTCCTGCTTTCACTGTCCGGAGTAGGCTATCTGCTGATTCTGATGCTGTTTTGTATGGGAGTGGCAAATGCCGTTACAGGGAAAGCAAAAGAACTTCCGCTTATTGGACATTTTCGGATTCTGCATTGATCGAAAAAACGTTTTTTCTACAAGAACTGCTCTAAATGTGTTATGATGTAAAAAAATGAGCAGGAGGATATGACAATGGAATTTGAAAAACTGATCGAAGAACGCAGAAGCATCCGTAAATATGACAGCAGCAGACGTGCAGCGAAGGAGCAGATCACCGCTATGGTACAGGCTGCGATTCAGGCACCCTCCTGGAAAAACAGCCAGACTGCACGTTATTACGCTATTTTAGAGGAAGCAAAGTGTGAGGAATTTTCTGAAAGCTGCCTGCCGCAGTTTAACCGGGATAGTTCCAAAGGTGCTTCTTATCTTGTGACTACATTTGTCAAAAACCGGGCAGGCTATAACCGAGAGACCGGAGCGCCGGATAATGAATGCGGAAACGGCTGGGGCTATTACGACCTGGGCCTGCAGAATGAGAACCTGATTTTAAAGGCAAAAGAGCTTGGCCTGGACACCCTGATCATGGGAATCCGTGACGCAGAGAAGATCCATGAGATGCTTCAGATTCCGGAGACAGAGCAGGTAGTAGCTGTGATCGCTGTCGGCTACCGTGACATTGACCCGGAAAAGCCAAAGCGCAAAACTCCGGAAGCTATTCTGACCTTTGTGGAGGGCTGATATCTCCTCCAGACAAGGACGAACAAAAAGAAAGCAGGTACGGCCGGGCAAAACCAGACCGTACCTGCTTTTCTTTATAAAATAACCACTTGACAAATAATATTATATGACATATAGTATATCCATCAGCAATATTATACATTGTATAATATATGAAGTTAAACAATATTACAGCATAAGGAAAGGCGGGATCATATGGTTTTTAATACGGGCGCGGCACTTCTGGATGCCATTGTGCTGTCCGTTGTCTCCAGGGATCAGAATGGAACCTACGGCTACCGCATCACCCAGGAGGTGCGTGAGGTGCTGGACATTTCCGAGTCTACCCTTTATCCGGTGCTGCGGCGTCTCTTAAAGGACGGATGTCTCGAAAGCTATGATCTGGCGATCGACGGAAGAAACCGCCGGTACTACCGGATCACGGAGAGCGGAAGGCTTCAGCTGAATCTTTACCGCGGAGAATGGAATACTTACGCACAGAAGATATCCAGAATACTTGAGGAGGACATAAGACATGAGTAGAGCGGAGTTTATGGAAAAGCTGGAATATCTGCTGCAGGATCTTTCGCAAGAAGACCGGGAAGACGGAATAGCCTTTTACCGTGATTATCTCGATGAGGCCGGACCGGAGCGGGAGCAGGAAGTACTGCGGGAATTCGGAAGCCCGGAACGGATCGCCTCCATCATCCGGAGCAATTTAAAAGTGGATCTGGAAGACGGCGGCATTTTTACCGAGAATGGGTTTGAGGATGAGCGTTTCCGGGAGCCTGGGTACCAGGTGGTAAAACGGAAAGATCTTCCGGATGTGTTGGAGGAAAACAGACAAAGAAACGATGACGGTCATGCACAGACAGCGGGACGGGAACGGACAGAGTATGAACATGGACGGTCACGAAAAAAAGAAGGAACACGCCGGAGAATTCTTCTTCCGCTGCTTCTGGTCTTAGTTTTGTTTCCGGTTATCCTCGGCATGGGAAGCGGAGCCATTGCCGCGATCTCCACGCTGTTTGCTCTTATCGCCATAGCAGTGCTTGGAATCGGCTTCCTGACCATAGCGGCCTGCTTTGGCACTGTGATTCTGACGGTAATGGGTGCAGCTATCCTGGTCTCCGACTTATGGGGCGGTATTACCGTTGTTGGATTTGCAGTATTCACGTTTGGCTGTGTGCTGATCGGAATTGCGTTATCAATTCTTACATACGGAAAATTTGTGCCATGGTGCATTCGGACGATTGTAAACATTCTGAAGGGACTGCTTCGGGGAGGAAAGAAAGCTTATGAAAAATTGCGTTAAGTGGTTTTTAGTGGTGGGCATCCTGTTCTGCCTTTTCGGCACGGGAATCATTACAGCCGGTCTTATGAAGAGCGGAGCCAGGAATGCGAATAGCTATTTGAGAGAGTATTACCATCATGCAGAAGAGATTGAGGAGCATGTGGATGATGATATAGAGTATTAGGTGTGAATATGCTTGGAGGAATGAAAGATGGATATGAATAAAAAACTGTATCGTTCCAGTACAAACAGAGTAATATGCGGCGTTTGCGGCGGTCTTGGAGAATATTTTGGTGTGGATCCGACCGTTGTGCGTTTGATATGGGTATTGATCGCCTGCTCTGGAACAGGCTTGATTGCCTATATTATTGCAGCGGTCATTATGCCGCTGAACCCGGATGAAGAATAGGTTTTTACAATTTATGAATAAAGCGCAGCGAAACGGGCACACTTCCAGAGAAAAGGAGTGTGCCCGTTATGTCTAAGAAAAAAGAGAAGAAGCCCTTTGATCCGGAACATATGACCCCGGAGGAACAGCTGAAATTTGAGATTGCGGAGGAGCTTGGCCTGGGAGACCGGGTCCTGAAGGATGGCTGGCGCTGCCTGACCTCCAAGGAAAGCGGCAGGATCGGCGGCCTCATCACAAAAAGGAAGAAGCAGATGCAAAAGGAAACTGAGAGAAACACCCCGGTCTGATGCTTGTCAAACCACCCAAAAGCAAGTATAATAAAAACCGATTACAGTGTACAAAAAAGCGTATGCTGAGACGGAGAAAACAAGTGGCAGAGAAAAGACTGAGGAATGGATATACAACCGGGACCTGTGCGGCGGCTGCGGCGAAGGCGGCGGCCGCTTTTTTGTTATGTGGAAAAGCGGATTCGGACTATTCGGAACTTACCCTTCCGGGCGGAACTGTCTGCCGGATCCCGGTAACGCGGTATGAGCCGGAGCAGGAAACGGAGTCTCCGGCGTTCTGCTATTTTGTGCAGAAGGATTCCGGGGATGATCCGGATGTGACGAATGGAACTAAGGTATTTGCCAGAGTACGCCAGGCGGATAAAAGCGAGTTCGAAACCTTATGCCGGACGGGTGCCGGATATTATCTGGAGGAATATCCGCAGCTTTATTTGAACGGCGGCCAGGGCATCGGCATGGTGACAAAGCCGGGGCTTAGCTGTCCGGTGGGACATTATGCCATCAATCCGGTACCGCGCAGCATGATCCTGGGGGCGGTGGCGGATGTTGTGCAAACAGCCGCTTTTGAGGAATATCTGATCGTTACCATCTGGATCCCGGAAGGGGAGCAGCTGGCACTCCAGACCTTCAATCCCAAGCTGGGGATTCAGGGCGGTATCTCGGTTCTTGGCACTACCGGAATTGTAAAGCCTATGAGTGAGGAGGCGCTGCTGGAAACCATTCGTCTGGAAATTCACATGAAAGCAGTGAACGGGGCAAAGGAGCTTCTGATGGCGCCCGGAAACTATGGCGAAGAATTTTTAAAGGAGGAGCTGGGCGTTCCGATGGGAAGCGCCGTTCTTTGCAGCAACTTTGTGAAGGAAGCGGTGCTGATGGCAGAGATGGAGGGCTTTCGGAAGCTGCTGTTTGTGGGACACATCGGTAAGCTGATCAAGGTATCTGCCGGTGTGGAAAATACCCATTCCAGGTATGGAGACGGCCGCATGGAACAGATGGCGGTGCTGACAAAAGAACTGGGGCATCCAAAGCTGCAGGAACAGATCCGTGTCTGCAATACCACAGATGACGCGCTGGCGCTGTTAAAAGAACAGGATCTTGCAAAGCCGCTTCTTGACCGGACTGCTCTCTGTGTTAAGCACTGGATGGAAAGCTGGAGCGGAGGGCAGATCGCAGTGGAAGCAGTTACCTTTTCCACTGCACATCAGCTGCTCGGAGCGACAGAAAACTGGCAGAAAGCATTTGATGCCTGGCTGGAGACATCCGGCCGGGGAAAGGACTCTTTATGAAACTTGCAGTGATCAGCTTTACCAGGACAGGCGAAAGTATCTGCGAAAAGCTGTCAAAGGCGCTGAGTGCGGCGGGAGCAGACTGCCCAGGCTATAGCGGAAGAAAAACAGGCAATGCAGGTTCGATGTTACAGCCCGTATCCGGGACACTCTCAGAGTGGACCGGGCAGCAGTTTGCCGCATGTGACGGACTGATCTTTATCGGGGCAGCCGGTATCGCAGTGCGTCTGATTGCTCCATACTTGAAAGATAAGCTTACGGATCCGGCTGTGATTGTGGTGGATGAGGCTGGACAGTTTGCCATTTCCCTTCTTTCCGGTCATGTGGGCGGCGCAAACCGTCTGACGGAATGGATCGCGGAAATCCTGGATGCAGTACCGGTTGTGACGACAGCCTCCGACGTGCAGGGGCGCACTGCGATTGATGTCTGGGCAGTGGATCACGGCCTTGTGCTGACAGACCGGAAGCTGGCAAAGGAGATTGCGGCGGCGCTTCTGGATGGAGAAACGGTCGGATATTTCAGTGATTACCCGATTTCGCAGCCGGAGGGAACCGGGTATGAGGCAGACGTGGTGCACCGGCTGAATGTCTGGGTAACCTGCCGCAGGCAGGAGGCGCCGGGCATGTATGACTTGCTGAAGGAACAAACGGTAGCTCATCAACAGCCGACATCAGAACTGCCATGTCAGAAGGCAGAATTTCTGCGTCTGGTTCCAAAGAATCTCGTGCTAGGTATTGGCTGCCGCAGGGGTACGCCAGGGGATGTCATAGAAACAGCAGTGCGGGAAACTCTCGAAGAGCATCATCTGGACATACGCGGAGTGTTCGGGGCAGCAAGCATTGATTTAAAGAAGGACGAGGCCGGACTGTTGGAAACAGCAACTGGCCTTGGCATTCCTTTTTCTACATACAGCAGTGAAGAACTGGCGGCTGTGCAGGGAGACTTTTCGGAGTCCGGGTTTGTGCGTCAGGTGACCGGAGTCGGAAATGTCTGTGAGCGGTCGGCTCTTTGCTGTGCGGGAACAGGCGGACGCCTGATCGTGAAAAAACAGGTGCACAACGGCGTGACGGTAGCTGTGGCAGAAAAAACAGGAGGAGAATGACCATGCAGAGACATGCATCTGTTGTGATATTTGGAGGGACATCCGAAGGACGGGAGCTGGCAGAGTATGCGGAAGCGCATCACATTCCGGTTCTGGTCAGCGTGGTATCCGGCTACGGGGAAAGTCTGCTGAGAGAAAGTGATCTGGTTCAGGTACATACCGGAGCGCTGAATGAAGCTGCCATGCGGCAGTTTTTGCGGGAAGCAGCTCCAAAGCTTGTGCTGGATGCCACCCATCCCTATGCGAGAGTGGTGACGGAACAGGTGGCAGCGCTGTGCCGGGAGCTTGCAATTCCTTATCAGCGGATTTTAAGGGGATCAGAGACAGGGAAAGCCACAGGGCAGGACTCAGGGATGCAGGAAGACAGACAGGATTTTGCGCCTGTATTTGTGGTGGATTCTGTAAGTGAGGCGGCTGCGTGTCTGAAACAGGATGGCCGCCCGGTTCTCCTTACCACCGGGAGCAAGGAACTGGAAGCATTTGCCGGGGATCCGGTTTTGCGGGAACGCATCTTTGCGCGGGTCCTTCCGGACAGTCAGGTCCTTAAAAAATGTGAGGATCTTGGCCTTCACGGCGCCCACATCATTGCCATGCAGGGACCGTTTTCGGTGGAACTGAATTGTGCGCTTCTGTGTACCGTGCAGGCCGGGTGGCTTGTCACAAAGGAAGCCGGAAAGCGCGGCGGCTTTGCGGAGAAAATGGAGGCTGCAAAGCAGTGCGGCGTATCCGTGGTCGTGATCCGGCGTCCAGTCCACGAGGAAGGAATCTCACTGGAAGAGGCGAAGAGGCAGATGGATGCGTACCGGACGGCCAGGCCGCCGGAAAACAGCGTGACAGATGGCACGGGCAAACGTTTTCTCAGCATGATCGGCATGGGCATGGGCGGCGGAAGGCAGCTTACCCTGGAAGCTCTGGAAGTGCTGGCGCGCAGTGATATTGTGTTTGGCGCGTCCCGGATGCTCGCAGACCTGGCACCGTGGCTTCACGAAAAACATCAGGAAACCTATTACCAGCCAGAAAAGATTCTGGACTGGCTGGAAGAACATAAAACCTGTCAGCAGGCGGTGGTGGTTTGCTCCGGTGATACCGGATTCTACAGCGGAAGCGGCAGCATGATGCGGGAACTGAAAGCACGTTTTGGTGAAGTGGAATCCAGTCCTTATGAGGTAACGGTTTTTCCGGGCATTTCTTCTGTATCGGCCCTTGCGGCACGCTTTGGGATATCCTGGGACGATGCCTGTCTCGCCAGTGCCCACGGGAGGGACTGCGATGCGGCGGCGCTCCTTAAGGAGCATGAAAAAGTATTTCTGCTGTTGGACAGCAGTATGAATTTGAGACAGATCTGCCAGATCCTGAAGGATGCTGACATGGGAAATACCAGAATTTACGCGGGTGTCCGTATGGGATATGAGGACGAACGTAAAATTTACGGAACAGCAGAAGAAATGACGGATATCGAGACGAACAGTCTGACGGCTGTATTTCTGGAGCGGGAAAAAGATGAGAGATGAATGGTTTATCCGGGGAGAAATCCCCATGACAAAAAGTGAGGTGCGGGCGGTTTCCGTTTCCAAGCTGGAACTGTGCCGGGACAACATTGTGTATGATATTGGCGCCGGGACCGGTTCTGTTTCGGTGGAGGCGGCACTTAAGATGCCGGAGGGCCATGTGTATGCCTTTGAACAGAAGGAAGAAGGCTGCGCGCTGATCCGGGCGAATGCAGAGAAGGCCGGTGTGAAAAATCTGACGGTAGTTCCCGGAAAAGCACCGGAGTCGTTATATGGCTATCCGGCGCCGGACCGGGTATTTCTCGGCGGAAGCAGCGGTAATATGGAGGAAATCCTGGATCTTGTGACGGAGTTAAACCCTGCAGTTCAGCTTGTGATCAATGTGATTGCGCTGGAAAGCCTGTCCCAGGCTATGGAATGGTTTCGGAAAAAAGGATGGGAGCCGGAGGTTGTCTGTATGCAGGTGTCCCGGGCGGCAAAGCGCGGACCGTACCACATGATGCAGGCGCAGAATCCGATCTATGTGCTTACGGCGCAGGGACAACAGACACAGCAATCACAGAACGTGCCGGTAGTGCCTGGACAGAATGAACATGCGCAGAAAGATGCAGATTTCCCCCGTATTCTGGTGGCGGCTCCGGGAAGCGGCAGCGGCAAGACTCTTCTCACCACCGGTCTTCTGACTTTGTTTCAGAACCGCGGCATCCGTTGTCGTTCCTTTAAATGCGGCCCGGACTACATCGACCCGATGTTTCACAAATACGTTCTGGGTATCGACAGCTGCAACCTGGACAGCTTCTTTCTTCCGCAAGAGGAGCTGCGGGCGCTGTTTCAGAAACGGGCGGCAGACGCGGAGCTTTCCATTCTGGAAGGCGTGATGGGATATTATGACGGGATTGGCGGCAATTCCACTGCTGCCAGTACCTATGAAGTGGCCAAGATCACAGATACGCCGGTCATCCTGGTGCTGGACGGCAAGGGCAGCAGCCTGTCACTGGCCGCACAGGTGAAGGGCTTTCTGGACTACCGGAAGGACAGCCATATCTGCGGCGTGATCTTAAATAAAACGAACAAGATGGTGGGTGAGCGCCTGCGTCCGGAAATTGAAAAGCTGGGCGTGCGTTATCTTGGCGCGGTGCCGGTCTGTGAGACTATGGACATTAAGAGCCGCCATCTGGGACTCACGATGCCGCAGGAGCAGAGTGAGCTGCGCGGGCATCTGAATGCCTTTGCGAAACAGCTGGAGGAGTATCTGGATGTTGATGGGATTCTGGAGCTGGCGGGATGCTCCGGAGAGAAACTGCCGGAAGCCGGAAAAACCGAGCAATCCAACCAGACAGATTTGAACCAGGAAGAAACAAAACAGGATGAGATCCGCCCCATAGACTCGGAGAGTGAACCTCCTACCCGCCGCATGGCGGTGGCCATGGATAAGGCCTTCTGCTTCTACTATCAGGAAAATCTGGACTTTTTAAGACAGCACGGATGGGAGCTGATCCCATTTTCCCCGCTCCACGATGCGGCATTGCCGGAGCAGGTTCATGCCATCTTACTGGGCGGCGGATACCCGGAGCTCTACGCAAAGGAGCTGTCTGCCAATGAGCCGATGCTTGCGTCCATTCGAAACGCCCATGCAGAGGGCATCAAAATTCTGGCGGAATGCGGCGGTTTTCTGTATCTTCAGGAGCACCTGGAGGATGAAACGGGAACAAGCTGGCCCGTGGCCGGACTGATCCATGCAGACGGGTTCCGCACAGAAAAGCTGGGCCGTTTTGGCTATATTTCTCTGATGCAGAATGGCGCAGTACGGATCAAAGGACATGAGTTCCACTACTGGGACAGTACCGCACCGGGATCAGCGTTCCGGGCAGAAAAACCGCAGTCGAACCGCGGCTGGGACTGTATGTACTGGACGGACAGTCTGCTTGCGGGCTTTCCGCATCTTTATTATTTATCCGGACCGGATCTGATCCTGAGCTTTTTATCCGGTCCTGAGGGAGAGGAAACAACATGATGCATCTTGTGACCGGTGCTTCCGCCAGCGGAAAATCCGCCTACGCGGAAGATCTGCTTATTCATACAAAGAGCGCAGAAAAATATTATATTGCCACCATGCGTCCCTGGGACGCAGAAGGAGTGGCACGGGTGAAAAAGCACCGTGCCATGCGGGAGGGAAAGGGCTTTCAGACCATCGAAGCCTTCCACACCCTGGATGCTTTACGCCTGCCGGAAAAGGGAAGCCTGATGCTGGAGTGCATGTCCAACCTGTTAGCCAATGAGCAGTTTGAGCTTGGCGGAACGGACGTAGAAATTCTCGACCGGATCCAACAGGGCATTCAGAATTTAAAGGAACAGACCGAAGACCTGATCATCGTGACAAACGAGATTTTTTCAGACGGATGCCGTTATGACGCAGAGACCGTCCGCTACATAAGACTTCTCGGAAACCTTAATATCCGGATGGCAGAGGAGGCGGATGCCGTAACAGAAGTTGTGTACGGAATTCCCATCTGCCGGAAAGGAGAAGATGCGAATGAACAGCAATGAAAGAACTATGCCGCCGTTTCTGGAAAGCTTTGTGATCGCGTTTTCCATGTATTCCAGGATCCCCATGCCCTTTGTGGAGTGGAGTGAGCGCGGCATGAAGTACGCTTTCTGCTTTTTTCCGTTGATCGGTGTGGTGATCGGTGCGTGTGTCTGCGCCTTTTGCTGGCTGTCCGTGCAGACCGAGCTTGGTATTCTGGCTTTTTCCCTTCTGGGAACGGCCATTCCGCTGCTCATCACCGGAGGCATCCACATGGATGGGTTTCTGGATGTGACCGATGCAAGAAGCTCCTTTCAGAGCCGGGAACGCAAGCTGGAAATCTTAAAGGATCCCCACGCCGGAGCCTTTGCCATTGCCGGGTACGGTGTCTATCTGCTGCTTTACGCGGCAGCCTTTTCCGAACTGCGTCTGGAGGCCTTTCCGGCCATTGGCGGAATCTATGTGATGACACGGGCTCTGAGCGGTCTTTCGGTTCTCTGCTTTCCAAAGGCAAGAAAGGATGGACTGGCAGCCACGTTTGCCAAAGGAACCGGAAGCGGAGCACCGGCAGTCAAAGCAGTGCTGGCAGTCTGGCTTCTGGCGGGAATCTCGTTTGTAGTCCTGGTGTCCGGTGCCGCCACGGCAGTGATCCTGACAGCGGCAGCAGCGGCAGTGTTTCTCTGGTATCATCACATGGCCATGCACGAATTTGGCGGGACCACCGGCGATCTGGCCGGATATTTTTTGCAGACCGCGGAGCTGGCGATGATTGCGGCGCTGGCCGTGTGCAGCAGGATCTAGATAGCATGCAGCCGCAAGTGCAGCAGCGGATTTGCCGCAGATACACCATGTTCTGCGGCGAAACAGATAAACACAGCAAGGAGTTGACACGTTATGATTCTTGTTATTGGAGGAAGCTTTCAGGGAAAGAAAGCATATGCAGCACAGATCTGTGGCGGGGGAACGGTCCTTGCCGATTTTCAGGACCGCATCCGCGCGGCGCTGGAAGCCGGAGAAGATCCGGAAGCGTTCACACGGCAGATTCTTGTGAACCCGCCTGCGGTGATCACGCTGGATGAGGTGGGCTGCGGCATTGTCCCTATGGAGAAGTCAGAGCGGGACTACCGCGAGGCCGTGGGCCATGCCGGACAGATGTTAGCGGCAGCGGCAGCAGAGGTTTACCGGGTGCAGTGCGACATTGCGGCCCGGATCAAATAAAAAGACAAAAGGAATGTAAAGCAGCATGAGATTAACACAGCTTTGGATGGAATATGCGTCAGCAGCCTGTATTGGCTTTCTGATCGACTTTATCGTGGGAGATCCGCAGGGACTCTGGCACCCGGTCTGCGGGATCGGCAGCCTGATCTCCCGTATGGAAAAGCAGTTTCGAAGGAACGTGGCAGATACCCCGCAGAATCTGCTTCTGGCCGGGGCGGCGCTGGCCGTGACCATTCCCTGTATGACGGTGGTGATCACGGCAGTGCTTCTGCTGGCAGCTGGCTTCCTCCATCCTTATCTCCGTTTTGCCCTCATGTGTGTGCTGGACGGCTGGATCCTTGCGGCCCGCTCGTTGAAAACGGAGAGCATGAAGGTATATCGGAAACTGAAGGAGAAGGATTTAAACGGCGCCCGCTATGCGGTATCCATGATCGTCGGGCGTGATACAGAGAGGCTGACGGCAGAGGGCGTCACCAGGGCGGCGGTGGAGACTGTAGCGGAAAATGCGTCGGACGGTGTCATTGCCCCGCTGTTATTTCTGTTCTTTTTCGGTCCGGTTGGCGGCTTCTTTTATAAGGCAGTCAACACCATGGATTCCATGGTTGGTTATAAGAACGAGAAATACCTGTATTTCGGCCGTGCGGCGGCAAAGCTGGATGACCTGGTCAATTATATCCCGGCAAGGCTTACCGGCCTGGCCTTTGCGGCGGCAGCCTGCCTGATCCCGGGAATGAGCGGGAAAAACGCATTTAAAATCTGGAGGCGGGACCGCAGAAACCATAAAAGCCCGAATTCGGCCCAGAGTGAGTCTGCCTGCGCCGGGGCACTGGGCGTGCAGCTGGCGGGGGATGCCTGGTATTTTGGCGAGCTGTATCATAAGCCTACCATCGGCGATGCCCTTCGCCCGATAGAACCGGAGGATATCCCGAGAGCCAATCGCCTGATGTATGTGGCCTCGGTTCTGACTCTGGCAGTCTGTGCGGCGGCAGTGGCGCTGATCTGTTGTATGTTCGCACCGGGAGGTATGGGACTATGAAAAAACAGCAGATAACCACCTGTCAGCAGGACAAGCGGGTCCGGCATGGCGGAGATATTTACCGGAATCCGGTCCGGTATGATTTCTCCATCAATTTGAATCCCCTTGGCATGCCGGAAGGGGTGAAACGGAGGTTGAAAGAAACCGTGGAGGACTGGGGACGCTATCCGGATCCGCAGTGTGAAGCGCTTACGAGAGCACTTGCCGATTATCATCAGATTGCGGCAGACAGGATTCTCTGCTCCAACGGCGCGGCCGATCTTATTTATGGGCTGGTGCAGACCATAAAGCCAAGGCAGGCACTTTTGCTTTCACCGGGATTTGCGGAGTATGAGCAGGCACTTGCCCGGTCAGACTGTGAGATCCGCTACAGCCGTCTTTGCCCGGAAAACGGTTTTCTTCCGGATGTGCAGCAGCTTTGTGAGCAGATCACACCGGATACAGACCTTATCTTTTTCTGCAATCCCAATAATCCGACGGGGCATGCTATTTCCAGGGAGCAGATCCTGCAGATTGCAAAGCGCTGTGAGGAGACCGGAACCTGGATGGTCCTGGATGAATGCTTCTGTGACCTTCTGGATCACCCGGAAGCATACAGTGCTGTACCGGAAGCAGAGCATTTTCCGAAGCTGTTTATTCTGAGGGCGTTTACCAAAACCTATGCGATGGCGGGGCTGAGACTGGGCTATGGAATCTGCGCAGACCGCGGGCTTTTGCGCAGGCTTTCTGCCGGACGCCAGCCCTGGAGCATTTCCGTGCCTGCCCAGGAGGCAGGATGCGCGGCATTGCGGGATAGCATGTATTTAAACGAAGCAAGGGAGCTTTTAAAAGCAGGAAGGGTATACCTTTCCCAGGAGCTTCGCAGAATGGGATTTCGGGTTTACGATTCCGATATCAATTTTATTTTGTTTTTTTACGGGCAAGAGCCAGGACCTCTCTACTTGTATGAGGCATGCTTAAAGCGGGGGATCCTGCTGCGGGACTGCAGCAATTTTACGGGACTTGCCTGCGGATATTACCGTGTCTGCGTGAGCGGACAGAAGGAAAACCAGATTCTGGTCCATACCCTGGAGCAGATTCTGGAGGAAACAGGAAAATAATCAAAGGAGAAGGCAGACCATGAGCTTATATCGGATCATCCTTGTGGACGACGAGGAGGAAGTGCGCAAGGGCATCATACGAAAGATTGACTGGAATCGCCTGGGGTTTGAGGTGGTCGGAGATGCGGAGAACGGAGCAGAGGCATTGGAAAAGATTGAACAGCTGGAGCCGGAGGTCGTCATGACGGATATCCGCATGCCCTTTATGGACGGCCTGACGCTGACAGAAAGGATCCGGCAGAAGTACCCGTCCATGAAGGTTCTGATTTTTTCCGGCTTCGACGATTTTGAGTATGCGCAGCAGGCTATCAAGCTGAACGTGACGGAGTATATTTTAAAGCCGGTGAACGTGGAGGAGCTTTCTGAGATCCTCACCCGGGTCAAAAAGAATCTGGATGAGGAAATCAGCCAGCGGCGTGATGCTGCTCTTTTGCGGGAGAGCTATCAGAAAAGCCTGCCGATCCTCCGCGCGGTCTTCTTAAACGACCTGGTGAGAGGAACCGCCGATGCCGGTATGATCGAGGAGAAGCTTCAGGAATACAATGTAGATATTCTTCATGCCCAAAAATGGCTGACGGTGCTGATCCATATTGAGGCAGACACTACGGAACGCCCGAACGCCCTGCAAAAGGAGCTGGTCCCGATTTCTGTGCGGCAGATTGCGGAGGACCATTTAAGAGATTACTGCCGGTTTACCATCTTTAACTCATCGGCCGGCATTACCCTGATTGTGGCCATTGATGAGAACAATTCCCAGACGGGCCTTCTGGATCACCTGGGAGATATCTGTAAGGAGTGCCGGAGGGTTCTGGAGGTCACGGTGACCATTGCGGTGGGACACAGCTGCCAGAAGCTTTCCGAGCTCAGCAGGGTGTACCAGTCTGCGGTGGACGCACTGGGCTACCGGAGTATTGTCGGTGTGGGCCAGACGATTTATATCAATGATGTAGAGCCTGTTAGCCGCGGCAAACTAAAATTTGACAATGCGGATGAAAATGATTTCGTCACAGCGGTGAAATTCGGCCCGGAGGAAAAAATCCGGGAAACCATACACAGTCTGATGGCTCGCATGGATGATGCCAGGGTGCATGCCAGACAGCAGCAGCTGTATATGCTTTCCCTGTTTAACTGCGTGACCCGGCTGATGCAGCAGTATGATCTCACCACCCGTGAGATTTTTGATACGGAAAAGCAGTATCTGGATATCCCGGCAGCCATTGGAAAGCCGGAGGAATTTGAAACGTGGATCCTGGACGTATCTCTCAGGATCCATGAGAGCATAAACCGGGAACGTGACAATACCACCAAGAAGGTGATCCTGGAAGCGCGGCGTTACATTGAAAACCATTATCAGGATCCCTCCCTTTCTGTGGAAATGATCTGCCGGGAGCTGCATATGAGCCCTGCTTATTTTTCCACGATGTTCCGCAAGGTGACGGGCAAGACTTACATTGCTTACCTGACGGAGGTGCGTCTGCAAAAGGCAGTGGAGCTCTTAAATGAGACCGACGACAAGACCTATGTGATTGCCCAGAAGGTGGGATATCAGGAGCAGAATTATTTCAGCTACGTGTTCAAGAAACGCTTCGGCATTTCTCCGACGAAATACCGCGGCACTCAGAATGGCTGATGAGGAGGCGCTATGGCAAAGAAAAAACTGACGGAATTTTTCAGCCGTGTCAGCATCCGTTCTACCATCTATCTGTATTTCACCATCAGTGCGCTGACGGCCCTGATCCTGATGGGGATTTCGTTCTACGGACGTCTGGTAGGGCAGATGACGGCGGCCATCCAGGAGGAAAACCAGACGATGCTGGCACAGGTAAACCATTCGGTGGATTCCTACCTGCGTACCATTATGAAGCTGTCGGATTCCCTTTATTATGATGTCATAAAGAATGCGGATCTTTCCACGGAAAGTATCCACAATGAACTGAACCTTCTTTACGATAATAACCGGGACTGTGTGTCCAATATTGCACTGTTTTCAAAGCAGGGAGAGCTGATCGATACCTTTCCGGCAGCACGCTTAAAGACCGGGCTGGATGTGACAGCGGAGGACTGGTTTACGGATACGCTGGAGCGCACGGAAAATCTGCATTTTACAACACCGCATGTACAGTATATTTTTGACAGTGATGAAAACCAGTATACCTGGGTCATTACCATGACCCGTGCGGTAGAGATCACGAAGGGCGTTTCGGCCGAGCAGGGAATTTTGCTGATCGACATTACCTATGGAAGCTTAAAGCAGCTGTTGGACAGCATCACCATGGGAAATCACGGCTACCTTTATCTGGTGAGTCCGGGCGGACAGCTGATCTACCACCCGCAGATGCAGCTGATCGATGCGGGGCAGATGCAGGAAAACTTCCGGGCTGCTGCCGGTTACCGGGACGGAAACTTAAGGGAGTCCTATCAGGGCGAGATCCGGGATGTGACGGTCAAATCGGTGGGCTATACCGGCTGGAAGCTGGTGGGCGTTACACCGGAAAAAGAAAGCTATCTGAATACGTTAAAGACCAAACTGTTTATGGTATTTCTGATCGCGCTATTTCTGTTTATGCTGATGATCATCAATGCGTCGATCTCCTCCCGCATTACCATCCCGATCCGGGAGCTGGAGAAATCGGTCAACGCGCTGGAAAACGGGAACCTGGATGTGGAGGTTTACCAGGGCGGCTCCTATGAGATCCGGCATCTGGGGCGTTCCATCGGAGACATGGCGCGCCAGATCAAGGTGCTGATGCAGGACATTGTGGCAGAGCATGAATCCAAGCGCAAAAGCGAATTTGACACGCTCCAGTCCCAGATCAATCCGCATTTCCTTTACAATACCCTGGATATCATCGTGTGGATGATCGAGAACGAGCAGAAGTCGGAGGCAGTCCGGGTGGTTACGGCCCTGGCCCGTTTCTTCCGCATCAGCTTAAGCAAGGGAAAGAGCATCATTCCGGTGCGGGACGAATTAGAGCATGTGCGCAACTATCTGATGATCCAGCAGATGCGTTTTAAGAACAAGTTCACCTACACCATCGACGCGGCGCCTGAGGTTCTGGGGTATGCAAGCCTGAAGCTGATGCTTCAGCCGCTTGTGGAAAACGCGATCTATCATGGCATGGAATTTAAGGACGGGGACGGCATCATTGAAATAAAAGCAGAACAAAAGGAAGACGGACTGTGGTTTACCGTGCTGGATAACGGCCTTGGTATGACGGAGGAACAGGTAGAAAATCTGCTGACGGATCACGCGCATGTTTCCTCAAAGCGCGGCTCCGGGATCGGTGTCAAAAATGTGAATGAACGGATAAGACTGTATTTCGGAAATGAATACGGACTGTTTATTGAGTCGGAGCCGGATGAGGGGACCACGATCCGCATCCATCTTCCGGCGGTGGATTACCGGGAAATTCAGGAAAAGGAGAAAACGGTATGAGAAAACGGGACACGTGGCTCTGGGGCATCTATGGGATCGCACTGCTCTTTCTGTATCTGATTTCTTCTACGGATCTTCTGATTAAGGAGCGGAAAACCGAGATTTATCCGGTTTCGGTAATCCTGGATAACACAACGGATGAGGCTTATCAGAACTTTAAGAAGGGCGTGGACCGGGCAGCCATTGAGCTGAATGCGGATGTAAGCATCATCACGCTGTATGAGGGCGGGGATGCTTCCCAGCAGATCGAGCGGATGGCCAGAGAGCAGCAGGACGGTGCGCGGGCACTGATCGTGCTGCCGGTGGAGGAATCTGCCCTGGAATCCGCCCTGGCGGACAAACGGGTACAGATCCCGCTGGTGCTTGTCAATGCTGAGCTTCCGCGGGATAAGGTATCAGCAGTGGTTTCCACCGATTACGATGCCATGGGACAGAATCTTGCCAGACAGGCTCTGAATGAGCATGGAAACGAGATTCCTTATTATCTGTTTTACAGCTCCAGAAAGTCGGCGGCGCGCCAGCACTTTCAGGACGGTGTGGAATCGGTTCTGCGTGCAGGCGGCTGTGAGATCAAGAAATTTGAGCGTCACGGTGACGGAAGCATCCGCAAGATCGTGGAAGAGCTGGTTTACCCGGAATCCGCCCAGGCCGTGATCATTGCCCTGGACGCGGAAACACTTCTGGAAACGGCACAGATCCTGGCCGACAGCAGCGTATATCCGGAGCACGTCAGCGGTCTGTACGGCCGAGGGACGGCCACGCCGCTTTTGAATTATCTGGACCGCGGCGTGATAAGCGGGCTTAGTGTGACAGATGATTTCAGCACCGGATACCTAAGCGTCCGGCGTGCCGTGGAGATCTTGTCCAATCAGAAAACGGAAGAAGAAACAGTGCTGGAGAGCTATTATATCCGGAAGGAAGATTTGCGCAGCCAGGAATTCGAGAAAATGCTTTATCCCATTGAGTAGGAGGCGGTTCGTGATGAGAAAACACAGGAATAACAAAAAATGTGGCCGGAAGGTAGCGTCAGCGGCCTGTATGGCCCTGGCCTGCATCCTGCTTTCCGGCTGCCGGGCGGGAGCTGCCCCGGAGAAGAAGCATGCGATCCGCATCGGAGTAAGCCTGTACCGGGCAGATGACACCTTTATCGGCAATATCCGGTCGGAGCTGGAAAAGAAGGCAAAGGAATATGAACAGGAGACGGGCATCAAGGTGACGCTGGACATTCAGGATGCCAAGGGAAACCAGTACGTCCAGAATAAGCAGGTGGAGCGCTTTATATCGCTGGGCTGTGATACGCTCTGTGTCAATCCGGTGGACCGCACAACCTCCTCCGGGATCATTGATGCGGCAGCGGCGGCTGATATACCGGTAGTGTTTTTTAACCGTCAGCCCGTCGAGGAGGATATGGACCGCTGGGACAGGCTTTACTATGTTGGTGCGGATGCCAAAGAATCCGCGGTGCTGGAGGCGGAAATCGTGGCGGACCAGTATGAAAAGGATCCGGCTTCCCTGGACAAAAACGGGGACGGTGTTATCAGCTATGTACTGCTGGAGGGAGAAAGCAATCACCAGGATTCCCTGATCCGGACAGAGTGGTCTGTCCAGACGTTAAAGGACCGGGGTGTCCCTATTGAAAAAATCACCGGAGGCATTGCCAACTGGGAGCGCTCTCAGGCATCGGCCCTGATGGAGCAGTGGCTGGAGCTGTATCCGGATACGATCGAGCTGGTCCTCAGCAACAACGACGATATGGCTCTGGGAGCGATCGATGCCCTGGACCGTGCCGGAGGAAAGAAAATCAGCGTTGTGGGGATTGACGGAACTACGCAGGGACAGGATGCCGTGCAGAGCGGAAAGATGCTGGGAACTGTGTCGTCGGATAAAACCGGCTATGCGAATGCTATCTTTACGATTGCCGCCGCAGCCGGAATGGGTGAACCAATTCCGGGCGAAATTACGCTGGATGAGGGAAAATATTACTGGAGCCGGCAGAATAATGTCGTAAAAGAGAAAATAAATCCATAAAAAATTGTATAATCGAAAAAATTCAATAATCCAGGAAAGAAAATCCTATGGAAAAATGCACAATCCACCATTATAATAAGCTTGTCAGATGGAGAAAGTAAACAAAAACTAACAAACTATGACAATTTTATTTAAGGGAGGATTTACATTATGAAATTAACTAAAAAAGTAACCGCAATGGCAATGGCATCCTGCATGATCCTGTCCATGACAGCATGTGGCGGAAGCAAACCGGCTGAGACCACCGCAGCAGCTACCGAGGCCGCTACTACTGAGGCAGCAAAAGAGGCAGAGACCACCGCAGCAGAAGTGAAAGAGGCAGCAGGCGGCGATTTTTCCGATAAGAAAGTCGGCATTTCCATTTATAAATTCGATGATAACTTCATGACTCTGTACCGTACCGAGCTGGAGAGATATTTAACCGAGGAGCTTGGCTTCAAGAAAGAAAACATCACCATCCAGGATGGTAAGGGCGATCAGGCAGAGCAGACAAACCAGATCCAGAACTTCATCGCTTCCGGCGTTGACGTTATGATCCTGAACCTGGTACAGGCTTCCTCCGCACCGCAGGTAACCGATATGTGTAAGGATGCAGGTATCCCGGTTGTTTACATCAACCGTGAGCCGGATACCGCAGAGGAAGAGAGATGGGCTTCTGACAGCATCAGCGCAACCTATGTTGGTGCAGATGCAAGACAGTCCGGTACCTATCAGGGTGAAGAGATCGTTGAGACCGCTAACAAGGGCGATATCAACGGCGATGGCAAAGTAAGCTACATCATGGTTCAGGGCGATCCGGAGAACGTAGATGCACAGTACAGAACCGAGTTCTCTGTAAAGGCACTGACCGATGCAGGTCTGGAAGTTGAAGAACTTCTCCTTCAGAGAGGTGACTGGGATCAGGCAAAGGGCCAGCAGATCGTTCAGGATGCTTTAACCCAGTTCGGCGACAAGATCGAGGTTGTTTTCTGTAACAACGATGCAATGGCACTTGGCGCACTGCAGGCGATCGATGCAGCAGGCAGAAAAGTAAATGAGGATATCTATCTGGTAGGTGTTGACGCTCTGACTGAGGCTGTTCAGGATATCACCGAGGGCAAGATGACCGGTACCGTATTCAACGATTACATGGGCCAGGCAAAGACCGCAGCAGACATGGCTGTGAAGTTCTTAAACGGCGAGACTGTTGATCCGGTTAACATGGTTGACTATGTAAAGGTTACTCCTGACAATGCAAAGGATATTCTTGACATCATCAAATAGTCAGACTCTGACCTGTGATTTACAGTGATTCATGCTTCGGGTGTGTCGTCTGACACACCCGATTTTTAAAGAGACCGGCTTTGAATCTGGTCTGGAATCAGAAAGGAGAGAATGGGATGGCAGAGTACAGGTTGGAAATGAAGGGAATCTGCAAAAGCTTCCCGGGTGTCAAAGCCCTTGACGGGATCAACTTAAGAGTCCGTCCCGGTACTGTTCACGCACTGATGGGAGAGAACGGAGCCGGAAAATCAACGTTGATGAAATGCCTGTTTGGAATTTATAAAATGGATGAAGGTGAAATCTATCTGGATGGCGAAAAGATGACGATCCTGAATCCGGATGATGCATTACATAAAGGACTGGCTATGGTTCATCAGGAGCTGCAGCCGATCCCGGAGCGGACGATCGCGGAGAATATGTATCTTGGCCGCTATCCGCTGAAATCGGTCGGACCGCTCAAGTACATTGATCATAAGACCATGAATGAAGAAGCAGCCAAATGGCTGGAAAATATCAAAATGCCTTACGATCCGAAAGCAAAGCTTGGCACGCTTTCTATTGCTCAGATGCAGTCTGTCGAGATCGCAAAGGCCGTATCCATGAATGCGAAAGTAGTGATCCTGGACGAGCCGACGTCTTCCCTTACGGATAACGAGGTAGACGCTCTGTTCCGTATTGTCCGGGATCTTAGATCCAGAGGCGTATCCATGATCTACATCTCCCATAAGATGGCTGAGATCCGTGAGATCGCCGATGATATTACCATCATGCGTGATGGCACGTATGTTGGCACCTGGGAAGTAAAAGACATCAGTGATGATGAGATCGTCCGCCAGATGGTAGGACGTGAGCTGACCAACGTATATCCGCCTAAGGAAGATACCATCAAGGATGATGTGATCCTTGAAGTGAAGGATCTGTGCAGCATCCACGAGCGATCCTTCCAGCATATCAGCTTCCAGTTAAAGAAGGGTGAGATCCTGGGCTTTGGCGGACTGGTCGGAGCGCAGAGAACCGAGCTGATGGAGGCTATTTTCGGAATGCGGCATATCAAGAGCGGAGAGGTGCTTGTTCACGGAAAACCGATCCAGGTTTCCAGACCGCGTGATGCGATCGGAGATGGTATCGGAATGATCACGGAGGACCGCCGCGGAACCGGTATCCTTGGATGCCTTTCCATTGCAGATAACGTATCCATCTCCTCTCTGAACAATTATCTGAAGATCGGCCCGATGCTTGACACCAAAAAGATCGAGGATCTTGTAAAGGATAATGTCGCAAAACTGAGAATCAAGACGCCGAGCAGCAAAACGCTGATCCAGTCTCTTTCCGGAGGAAACCAGCAGAAGGTCATCATTGCCCGCTGGCTGGCCAACAATCCGGACGTGCTGATCATGGATGAGCCGACCCGTGGTATCGATGTCGGCGCTAAGTATGAGATCTACCAGATCATGATCGAGCTGACCAGACAGGGCAAATCGATCATCATGATCTCCTCCGAAATGCCGGAGCTGATCGGTATGTCACACCGGATCCTGGTAATGTGTGCCGGCAAGCTGACCGGTGAGGTATCCGGAGAGGAAGCAACTCAGGAGAATATCATGAGTATGGCTACTCAGTTTAATTAAGGAGGATACGAGCATGAATAAGAAAAATATCGATATTAAGAAAACACTGCTGGACAATGGAATCATCATTGTACTGCTTCTGCTGGTACTGCTCACCGGCATCACGAAGGATAATTTCTTCTCCTGGAACAACTTATCCAATATTTCCGTAAACACAGCAGCCCGCGTCATCATTGCATTCGGCGTCAGCGGCTGTCTGATTACGAAAGGTACGGACCTTTCCGCAGGACGTATGGTAGGTCTTGCTTCCTGTATCGCAGGTACCTTACTTCAGACCGCAGACTACAGCGGTAAGTTTTTCCCGAACCTGGGCGATATGCCGGTATTTGGAGTCCTGCTGTTATGTATCCTGATCTGTGCCATCTTTGGCCTGATCAACGGTATCGTAATCGCTTACCTGAATGTACCGGCTTTCATCGGTACCCTGGGCATGCAGCTGGCTGTCTATGGTATCTGCCTGGTTTATACCAACGCAACACCGCTTGGCGGCTATCGTAAGGCATATACCGCAATCGCAACCGGCAAGCTGTTCGGACAGCTTCCGTATATGTTCATCATTGCATTTGTGATCGGTCTGATCATGTGGTTCGTATTTAACTATACCCGTCATGGCAAATACATGTACGCGATCGGTGGCAATGAGGCTGCTGCTGAGGTTTCCGGCGTTAACGTAAAGAAAACCAAGATCATCATCTACGTAACCGCAGCCGCTCTGTATGCGATCGCAGGATTCCTTCTCGGCGCAAAGGCCGGCGGTGCCAGCGTTAACATGGGTCAGGGTTATGAGCTGGAGGCAATCGCAGCCTGCACCATCGGCGGTGTATCCGTAAACGGTGGTATCGGCCGTATCTCCGGTGTTGTCATCGGTGTTCTCGTATTCGAGCTGCTGAAATCCTCCATGCAGTTCCTTGGAATCCCGACCAACTATCAGTACATTGTACAGGGTATCGTTATCATCGTAGCGATCGCACTGGATATCCGCAAATACATCGCGAAGAAGTAATCTTTTATGATCACGTATCGAAAAAAGCAGGGAGTTCTGCAGTTTTGCAGCAGAACTCCCTGCTTCTTTTCGTTGTCCTTTCAGCGCGTCTGGCTCAGCCTGCTGTTCTGGTATTTTCCTGAGAAGGTTACATCTTCCCCGAACCAGGACGGAGGCACAAAGTGCTCCGCCGCTTCGATATCCGGAAATTCTACCTCCGCCAGCATCAGCCCTTTATAGGTCCCGGAAAAAACGTCGAGCTCGATCACAAGCCCGGTTCCGCTGATCGGCTTTTTATAGCGTGTCTTTGTGATGATGATGCCATCGGCCTTTGAGAGCAGATGCTCATAGGCATCCTTTGTAAGCGGAAGATTGTACTCCTCCCGCGCAAGAAGCCCTTTTGATTTATAGGTGAGCACATAGGAATCATTTTCTCTGCGGACGCGTACAACCGGCTCGGTGCATAGATAGGCCTGCTCCATCTGAACGGCCTCCCAGGTGTGGTAGTCTGAGGGCGGTGCAGTGACCAGATACTTTCGTTCAATTTCCATAAGAATACTTTCTCAGACTGTATTTTGTGATATTATATGAAAAATACAGTAATTTCCTTTCTTTGTTTTACATGAAGTATACACGAAAATGTTGGAAAGCGGAAGAGCATGTGGTATGATAAGAGTGTATTTGTTACAGTCAGTGCTGTATCAGCGGACTGCAGCTGTTTGGAAACGAGATATCACCGGATGGTGGTGATCACGTAAATACAGGCCAGAGAGGACGAAAATCAGATCATGAAGCATATCAGACATTATTTCTGTACGGCTTTGCTTGGCACGGCGGTGCTTACTGCCTGCAGCGGCGCAGAAAAGGTGAAAAGTAACACACCGGTACAGATCACGATGTGGAACTATTACAATGGGGCACAGAAAGAGGAGATGGACCGACTGGTCCAGGAGTTCAACGATACGGTTGGACTGAAACAGAAAATCGTGGTGGAGTCTGTCAGTAAAGGCAGCGTATCGGAACTTGAGGATGCGGTGCGTGACAGTACGGACGGAAAGACCGGAAGTGATCCGCTTCCGGATTTCTGTTCTGCCTATGCGGACGCGGCATATGACCTCTGGAAAAAGGATAAAATTTCGGACTTTCGTCCTTATCTGACGGATGAGGAGTATGACAGCTATATTTCAGGCTATCTGGAGGAAGGCAATTTTGGAACCAATGCGGCCATGATGATTTTTCCGGTGGCCAAATCAACGGAAGTGCTGACGCTCAACAGTACCGCCTGGGAACCGTTTGCCAGCGAGACTGGTGCTTCACTGGAGGAGCTTTCCACATGGGAGGGACTTGCTCAGACAGCAAAAGCATATTATGAATGGACCGATGCAAAGACGGAGACACCCAATGACGGCCAGGCCTTCTTTGGCGCGATTCCTTCGCAAATTATATTCTCATTGGGAGCTATCAGCTCGGACATACCATTTATTCCGGCGAAAACGGAAGTATATCCGTGGATGTGGATCCGGACACGATGCGCCGCCTCTGGGATAACTTCTATGTGCCTTACATCAGCGGTTATTATCTGGAGGAGGGGAGATTCCGCAGCGATGACCTGAAAACAGGAAAGCTGATCGCCTATGTCGGATCTTCCAGCGGAGCTGTCTATGCGCCGGATCAGGTGACTTATGATGATGGCTCGACCGAGACAATCCGGTGTGACATCCTCCCGCTGCCCGGCTTTGCGGGAGCGTCTTCCTGCGCAGTCCAGCAGGGAGCCGGCGCGGTTATGTTCCGCACGGATGAGAAAAAAGAAAAAGCCGTTGTCACATTTTTAAAATGGCTGACCAGGGAAGAAAACAATATCCCATTCTGTACGGCATCCGGATATCTTCCGGTAACAAAAACTGCCAGTGATGTGGAGCGATGCATTTCCTGCATGAAGGAGCATAACCTGGAACTCGACCCGAATGTAGAGACTATGCTGAAAACAGCGATTCCGCAGATCAAGGAATACGAACTTTACACAACATCCCCGTTTTCCAGTGCCCAGGATGCGAGAAAGGTGATTGATTCTACGCTGCCGGAACGTGCCATGGCAGACAGGCAAAAGGTTCTGGAGCTGATAAGCTCTGGAGTATCCCTGGAGGCTGCGGTCTCAGAATGCAATACAGAAGAGGCATTCGAAAGCTGGTGTGAAGACACGAAAGAGCAGCTTATAAAATTAAAGTGATGAGGTTGATCATATGAAAAAAACACGGTCTATGAAGTGGAGGCTTGTGATTCCATTTTGTCTGATCCTGATTTTTCAGACTATTTTCATGATGGCATTTCTATCCACCGGAAATGTTGCCCAAGGCCTTTATCAGATAGAACTCCGTTCATTGAAAAAGGATGTGGAAAACAGCGGGCTTCTTCTGGAGCGGGAGGTGCTGCAGCACTGGATGAATGACATCAGAAGCTCGGTGACGATCCAGACAACGATCCAGAGTGTCCTTAAGGAAGAGGGGAAAAAAGCATCAGACATTTCCCATGACTGGGAGCTCAATGAGCGGATCATAGGGGAAATCATGCCGGATGTCCTGGAACTGCTCCACCGAATCTATGGCAACAGTATTTATGTGGTCCTGGACGGTCCCTCTGCACAGCGGAGTGCCGAAGGCCATCAGGCCGGTATTTCCGTGTTGGATACGGACAGCAGCAGCTTTGCCGCGGATAATTCCGATCTCCAGCTTTGCCGTGGCGCTGCGGTTATCTCAAAGCAGTTTAAGGTTCCATTGGCCAGCGACTGGAAGCTTGATTTCGACATGTCAGAAGAGACAGGATCTGGCTTTTACAATCCGTATTTTCTGACAAAGGGACAGAAGCTCAAAGGTAATATTGCTCGCTTTGCCTTCCTGGGGCCCATATCCGGCGTACTGCAGGCAGATACGGACGGGGTCAGTTACTCTATACCGCTGACAGCAGAAGACGGCACGGTGATCGGTGTTCTCGGCGGAACCATGCTGAAGGAGCAGATTTATTCGCTTCTGAAAAATGAACTGCTTCACAAAGATGAGGATATCATCCTGATGCTCGCGAAAAGGGGAGAAAATGAAACGGTCCTGACCCCGGTCCTGGCGTACGGCATGTCCTTTCACCGGTCCTTTGAAGGCATGAACGGAATCGGCGGGACTGCCACCAGGTGGAATGACATTCAGAAAACACAGGATCAGAACGGAGACTGGTGGTATCTTGCATCCAGGGAGCTTCCGGTATATGGGCGCGATTCCGCGTTTTACAGAACGAGCTGGCAGATCGTGGTGCTCAGGCGTCAGAGCGTGATGCGCTCCTTCTATCAAAAGCTTCTGAACGGCCTTCTTTCCGGCTGCGCTTTCGCCATGATCCCCGGGATTTTGTTTGCCCTGATGTATGGAACGTACTTCAGCCTGCCGATCCGCAGGCTGATCTGCCAGCTGCGCTCTGCGGAGGATGATTCCCGGATCCATCTTCAGCCAACCTATATCAGCGAGCTGGATGAGCTGAGCCACGCGATCGAATATCTGAGCGCAGATGTGGCGGAATCGGCCTTGCGTATATCCAGGATCCTGGAAGGCTCCGGTGTTCCCATCGGCGTATTTGAGTATCTGCAGGATCGGAAAAAGGTATTCTGCAGCCGCACTCTGTTTGAGCTTCTCGGACTTGAACAGACGGATCGTGATTATACGTACCTGGAAGAGACCGGCTTCCGGAAGATGATGCAGATCCTGGGTCCTGGGGTTAAGGAGCACCAGGATGTCCGGCTTTATCATCTGCAGGCGAACGGAAAGGACCGTTATCTCCGATTAAAGATCGTCCGGGCGGAAAACGGCAATGAGACAGGCGTCCTGCTTGATGTGACAGAAGAACTGGAAAACCAGAAGCGTCTGGAGCTGGAGCGTGACTACGATCCGCTGACAGAGCTTTATAACCGGCCGGCCTTCCGCAGAAATACGCTAAAGCTTCTGCAAAGCGGAAGGATCAGCTGTGGTGCCATGCTGATGTGGGATCTGGATAATCTGAAATATGTCAACGATAACTATGGTCATGAGATGGGAGACCGCTATATCCGTCTGTTCGCAGATCAGCTGAAAACCCTGAACCGGTACGGTGCTGTGGTAGAGCGCCATTCCGGCGATGAATTTATGGCGTTTCTCTGCGGAAACAGTGAGGAGGAACTGCGTGGTATTCTCTGTGAGCTGCGCACCAGGTCGTGCGCAGTCAGCCTGAAGGTGTCCGACCAGTATGAGCTTCCGCTGCGCGCCTCAGCGGGGGTTACCTGGTATCCGCGCCAGGCCCGTGATTTTGAAACGCTTGTCCGGTATGCCGATTTTGCCATGTACATGGCAAAGCACAGTACCAAAGGTGTACTTCAGGAATTTGATCTGGAAAGCTATCAGAAGAATTCCTATCTTTTGTCCGGGCAGGAGGAGATCAACCGTCTTCTCGAGCAGGATGATGTCCCGTTTGCGGCACAGCCGATCGTCTGTCGTGACGGAAGTCTGTATGGATATGAGCTGCTGATGCGTCCGGAAACTCGGAATTTCAAAAATATCCAGGAGGTTTTGAATCTGGCCAAGCGTCAGGCAAAGCTTCCGCAGTTTGAACGACTGACCTGGGTTGGCGCCTTACGGTGGCTTTTTACTCACAAGGCTGAAATACCATCCGACTGCCATATCTTCATCAATTCCATTGCAAATGTATCTCTTGACCCGGATTGCATGAATCAACTGATCCGGAAATATCCGGATCTTCTGAAACGTGTTGTCATGGAGATCACGGAGGGAGAGGCCATTAGCAGCAGTGATATGGAATTCAAAATGGAGACCATCCGCCGGACCGGAAGCAAGATCGCACTGGATGATTTCGGAAGCGGATACAGCAGTGAGGGAACGCTCCTGAATATGGAGGTGAACATTGTAAAGCTGGATATGGGGCTGGTCAGCGGAATCGACAAAAACCGTGACAAGCAGGAGCTTGCCGCAAACCTGATCCACTACTGCAAAGAACGCAATATCCTGGTACTCGCAGAGGGTGTGGAGCGGATCGAAGAGGTTCACACCATGCTGCTTCTGGGAGCGGATCTCTTCCAGGGTTATTATTTCGGACGGCCGGAGCTGGAAATCCGTCCGGTAAACCCATATGTGATCGAAAAAATGCGTAAGTTATTGCAAAAATAGGACTGGTAATTATAAAAAGTCTATGCTATAATGGTGAATTGAAGTGTGGCGCCCTGCCGGGACGGCCATACATAGATGTAAGGAGGAACCCATATTATGAGTTTACAGGTAGAAAAATTAGAGAAAAACATGGCGAAATTAACCGTAGAAGTACCGGCAGAGCAGTTTGAGGCAGCTCTTAAAACTTCCTATAACAAGAATAAAAACAAGTTTAACATTCCTGGCTTCCGTAAGGGCAAAGCACCGCAGGCAATGATCGAGAAGATGTACGGTGTCGGCGTATTTTACGAGGATGCTGTAGATGAGGCAATCAACGCTTCTTACCCGGACGCTGCAAAAGAGAGCGGTCTTGAGATCGTTTCCAGACCGGAAATCTCCATCGAGCAGGTAGAAAAGGGCAAATCTTTCATCTACGTTGCAACCGTAGCTACCAAGCCGGAAGTGACTCTGGGCGAGTACAAGGGCATTGAAGTAGAGAAAGCAAAACCGGAGGTAACCGATGCTGATGTAGAGGCAGAGTTAAAGAAGGTTCAGGAGCAGAACTCCAGACTGGTAAGTGTTGAGGACCGCGCAGTTGCAGACGGCGACCAGACCGTAATCGACTTCGAGGGCTTTGTAGATGGCAAGGCTTTTGAGGGCGGCAAGGCAGAGGACTACACTCTGGTGATCGGTTCCCATTCCTTCATTGATACCTTCGAGGATCAGCTGATCGGCAAGAACATCGGTGAGGATGTAGAAGTAAACGTGACCTTCCCGGCTGAGTACCATGCAGCAGATCTGGCTGGCAAACCGGCAACCTTTAAGGTTAAGATCAAAGAGATCAAGATGAAAGAGCTTCCGGAGCTGAACGATGAGTTCGCAAGCGAAGTTTCCGAGTTCGAGACTCTTGAAGCATACAAAGAGGATGTAAAGAACAAGCTGGCTGAGACCAAGCAGGCACAGGCTACCGCTGAGAACGAGAACAACGTTGTACAGAAGGTTGTTGATAACGCTCAGATGGATATTCCGGCACCGATGGTGGATGAGCAGGTTCGCAACATGATCGAGGACTACGCACGCAGACTGCAGAGCCAGGGCATCAGCTTTGACCAGTACCTGCAGTTTACCGGCAGTACCATCGAGCAGTTACAGGAGCAGATGCGTCCGCAGGCTGAGTTAAGACTGCGCACCCGTCTGGTGCTTGAGGCTGTTGTAGCAGCAGAGAAGATCGAGCCATCTGACGAGTTAGTTGACGCTGAGATCAAGAAGATGTCCGAGAACTACAAGATGGACGCTGAGCAGATCAAGACCATCATGGGTGAGGCTGGAATGGCTCAGATGAAAGCTGACATGGCTGTACAGGAGGCTGTAGATTTCCTGGTAGCTGAGGCTAAATTAGTATAATATTTTCCAGAAAAGGAATACTAACACTATGACTAGGTGCAGATTTCGGGCCAGACCTGGAGTCTGCACCTATCATTGCAAAAGACAGTAATGAAAGACAGGAGGATCTGACGATGGCATTGGTACCTTATGTAATTGAGCAGACCAGCAGAGGAGAACGCTCCTACGATATTTATTCCCGTTTATTAAAAGAGAGAATTATTTTCCTTGGGGAAGAAGTGACTGACGTTTCCGCAAGCCTGATTGTGGCGCAGCTTCTGTTCCTGGAGTCCGAGGACCCGAGCAAAGATATTAACTTATATATCAACAGCCCGGGAGGATCTGTGACTGCAGGCATGGCCATCTACGATACCATGAACTACATCAAATGTGATGTATCTACCGTATGCATCGGTATGGCAGCCAGCATGGGCGCATTCCTTCTGGCAGGAGGCGCAAAAGGAAAACGTTTCGCGCTTCCGAACGCAGAAGTTATGATCCATCAGCCGTCAGGCGGTGCGCAGGGTCAGGCAACAGAAATTCAGATCGTTGCAGAAAAAATCCTGCAGACGAAAAAGAAATTAAATGAGATTCTTGCGGCCAATACCGGTCAGCCGTACGAGGTCATCTGCCGCGATACAGAGCGCGACAATTATATGACAGCAGAGGAAGCTTTAAAATACGGTCTCATTGATCAGGTGATTGCAAAACACTAACGAGACTGCTCTGCGCAGGAACGTGCCGGGCACGTTCTTATTTACAACCAGGAAAGGACAAGGTGTTATTTTATGCCGACAAGAACAGATGACAGGGTCAGATGCTCTTTCTGCGGAAAGACCCAGGATCAGGTAAGAAAACTGATTGCCGGTTCCAATAATGTATTTATCTGTGACGAATGTATTGAACTCTGCGGAGAAATTCTTGCGGAGGAGCTGGAAGAGGAGGAAGAGAAAGAGCCGGTATCTCCATTGGCTGGCATTAACCTGTTAAAGCCGAAGGAGATCAAGGCATTTCTGGACGAGTATGTCATTGGACAGGCTGCAGCCAAGAAGGTACTGTCTGTAGCGGTTTACAACCACTACAAACGTATCACCTCCGGTGCAGGCAGTGATGTGGACGTGCAGAAGAGCAATATTCTTATGCTGGGACCGACTGGTTCCGGTAAGACTTATCTGGCGCAGACTCTGGCCAAAATCTTAAATGTACCATTTGCCATCGCGGATGCAACCGCGCTGACTGAGGCCGGTTATGTAGGTGAGGATGTTGAGAATATTCTCTTAAAGCTGATCCAGGCGGCAGATTACGATATCAGCAAGGCGGAGTATGGTATTATCTACGTGGATGAGATTGATAAGATCACGAAGAAATCTGAGAACGTATCTATCACCCGTGATGTATCCGGTGAGGGTGTCCAGCAGGCACTTTTAAAAATCCTCGAGGGAACCGTAGCCAGTGTGCCGCCGCAGGGAGG
>ERZ779842.693-NODE-693-length-32914-cov-3.023160_pt1 | contig 32914 bp, 36 predicted proteins | sample MGYA00511095_ERZ779842 | MGnify/ENA primary metagenome ERZ779842 (study PRJEB29588, sample SAMEA2154036) | human gut metagenome | biome: human gut; feature: human-associated habitat; material: faeces | place: Denmark | collected 2008/2010 ... | reverse complement strand
GTTGAGTGCTGCTAATGGAGATACAAGACCTACAAATCCAAATGCTTCCATAAGTTTATTTATTAGTTAGTTTATTCAATCGTTCCTGCCATTTCGATATGATAGGATATGGATTATACAATTCAAAAGCACCATTATAATATGTTATCTTTTTCTCGTTGTTAACTCTATCTTTGGCAAAATCATATTTATTATACTTTCTTGCTAAAGCATAGATGTAGCTCTGTTGTCTATCCCTTAGTTCGGTAAAATGATTTATAGACAATTCGAGAACTCGTCTTTCTTCATTTTGTAGTTTTGCCTTGGAATATATTTTAATGAGCTTATCGTATGGAGTTGGTAAATAAAATTGCTCAAATAATATTCTCTCGTAAATCTTAGAAGCTTTATCTAATCTACCTTGTTCTTCATTTTCTTTTGCATCCAAAATCATTTTCTTGAACTTATTTTGAATTTTCCAGATTTCATGTTTGTTGTTGTCATTTAAAAAAGAACAGGAACGATCCTCTCCACTATTATAAAAGTCAAATTCCTTAAATCTTAACTTCACTTCTTCATATAGTACACCTAACGGTTTGGTTTTGGAATAGTATATAGTAGCTTCTTTGGGTAATATGGTTTCGGGCTTTACGTAGTCTTCTTTTAATTTCATTAGCCGTTTCTGAAATTTCTTCACCTCTTCTTCATTTATACCAGTAAAGACTTGGATAGCTATATTTATAACACGCTTTTCGTTTTCTATATCACCAGCTTTATGATATAGTATCGTCAGCCGTTCATAAGAATGAGTCGCTGGGTATCCAATCTTCAAGTTTGATTCATATACAGCTATTGCTGAAGCAATATCGCCTTGCTTCTCAAAAGCTATTCCTTTATTATTATTAGATGCCGTTAGCTGCAAACTATTCTCATCATTTTTATATGCAGCAAGTTTCTTTTCCCATTCTTTAAGTACGGTTGCTTTCACTGTAAACCATTTGCTTTCATCTAACAAATGTTCTGCGAAGTAATCGGCTGACATTTTACTATCCATTATTGGGAAATATTGCTGTAACTTCCACCATGTAACCTTTGTATATTCAGATATGGGCATAGATGTACTGTCGGTCCGCATCGAACCTGATTTCTTTAATATGCGATTTTTCTCCCACTGTTCAATGAGTCCTTTTCCAACATTAAAACTATGTTGTCCATCAATAATAGCCTTTCTATATATAGAGGCTAATTTATTATCCATATAGGGTAAATAAGAACGGATTTCATGGCTTGAAAGTCTTTGAGTACTAGAGAATGTATTTGTATGTGTCCTTACAGAAGCATTTTCATTCTTAATATTATCCTCATAAATGCTATTTTCGTATGCCTTTTTTTGCTTGTAATAATCGTACTCACTTCTTTTTTCAATAATATCATTTATTCTTTTCTTCCTGTTGGCGGAAGTAATAATAAGTATCCCTATTACTAATCCTATAATGGCTAAAATCCACATTTACTTATTCATTAATACATTAATCAATCGTTCCTTTTCCTCGAGAAGTTTATCCTTGCCTTCAAGACGTTTGTCCTTCTCATTAATAATGTTCTTTAGATATTGAATTTCACGCATTGCTGCTTCTAATTCATCTTGGCATTTAGATACTTCAAGTTTATTATGTTCTCCTGAAACGACGGAGTTGCCGTTTCCATTAACTGAAGCAGAGTTGTTTTTATTGCAAATATTAGGATAAAAGAACGATATATCTTGTCCTATGGCAGTTGCAATGTTTTCAAGTAAACCTGTTTTTATATCATCAACCTTGAGATATGCATTAAAAGTCTGAGGACTTACACCTAATTTCACAGCAATTTCACTTTGGGTAAAGCCACATCTTTTTAATTTTTCTTTTATTTCTAAACCTGTCATAATCAAGATATTATAAATTCATAAAACAAATGGCTGAAAATAATCAGTATTTTATTTGATAAAATAAATATTATGCTTTATATTTGCAGCGTAATCATTAAAACATTAAAGTTATGACAACACTTTTATTGACCTCTATCATCCTTGTATTCCTCCTTATAATATTAGGAATTACATTTCGGAAACCTATTATTCGTCTAATTCACAATCACCAGGATACTAAACTACGTAAATGGTGTGTACAACAAGCAACTATTAGTAAAACCTTTGATTCTTACGATCACTATACTGAAACCTATTACGCTTCATCTAACGCAGTAGCAGCTTCAGCCGAGAGGATCTATCTATTCATCAAAGAGTATATTACTTACTTATCAGATGAAGAGAAAGAAGCCATCTTTCCGGAGAAGTACAAGAAAAAGGATGATTCTTAACCTCGTCCTGTCTTACGTGTAGACGGTTTTGTTTCAGATGGTAATTTAAGAAGCTTACGACTTAATTCTTCATAAGAGTCTTTGACGTAAATACAATCATCTTTGCTGAATCGGATAATAGTGTAATCTTCATCTTTATATAAAGATTGGATAAAATCAATGTTGATAACCTTTTCAATATCATAGGCATCAATCACCTTGATAAAATTTTTCATAACAGTTTCATTTAGTAAAGAAACGGAAGCCCTGCATCCGGCCTGAGAAACTTGATTCAGAGCTCCGTGTCTTTCGATTAAACATTTTAAAACGTAATCTTTAAAACATTACAAATATGAGCAAAAAAAATGGTTCAGACAATAATATTGTCCCAAATCTCAAAAAATTACCCCTAGCAGAGTATTTTGCAGCCTTACCAAAGGCAGAACGTCGTCCAGTTATCATATCAGCTCCTAAAGAAGATGTTATTACAGCTATTGTAGAAGCGACACAACGTAATCGTCATACAGTTCGTTGCTGGATGTATGGATATACTCAACCTAACAGTATGGTTGAAAAAAAGATTGTAGCTGAGATCTTACAATCAGATGTCGCAACCTTATTTCCTGAAAGAAAGGAGGAATGATTATGACTGGAATGGAATTTTATTTCACTCCTAAAGGTGAAGTTATGATTACCGATGAATGTGGTACGCGTCAATTGGAACAGTCAAATCGGGAGTTTATTTCCGAAATCATAACTCGAATGGGAATATTTTGGCCAGAAGCACTGGAGAAAGCATCATTGGAATATACAGACCGACGATATAATATCCCTTGGTTTGAATTTTCAATAGTACGTCGTTTTCTTAAATGTAATTTTGGTGAGTTCGATTCAACAATGGATATTGATCAGATGGGAAACTTTCACTTTGAGGAGGTCAAATGTCCGTTAAAGGGTGAATGCAAATATGAAGGAATAATCTGTAAACCAAAATTTAATAGTACACTGTCGGAACGTGAGTTAAGCGTTATGCGATCATTTTATGAAGGGATGGAAGAAAATGCAATAGCAGATAAGTATTGCATTTCATTGGAAACTGTACGTACACATAAACGGAATGCCTTTAGGCGTATAGATGTCCATTCCTTGGCAGAGTTCTTTCAGTATGCTAGGAAAAACAATCTATTTCAATAACAAGTAAACTCTAAAATCAATATTAATCAGGCAGCATAGCATAGAGATGCAGATGTGTTTCAGTAAATCAGCTCAACACCATTCAAAAGTTTAACAAGAAACAGCCTATTAAAGATTATGGAAAATTGCTTCGAAATGATGGTCGCCCGATGTATTAAGATTGGAACTGTTCAAACGCTAACGATGCTGGGCCTACTCCCCGAAGTAGTAACAATATCACAAGCGGAAGATATATACGGAAAACGCCTGATTACAGAATGGCGCGAAAAAGCCTGGATCAAGTTTTATCCGGCAAATAATAAGGAACGAGGGAAATATTATGTGAAGCGTTCAGAACTGGAAACAGCCAGCGCAATGATGGACCTGCATAATAAAGTACCGGACAACATTATCAAACAACTAATGCAACTAGCCGTATGACCTACATACCGAAGTCATCAGAAATGCTAAAGGCTCTACAGGAAAGCATTGGTAAGCAGCTTGACGCAAGAGAAGAACAGAAAAGGATATGTAGCTCTGAACCAACTCCTACAGAGGTGGCACCTTGTAAGATGGATATAACCAAACAACCTACTGCGGAGGACCTTCTATTAATGGAAGAATACAGCCGTGGAGTATATCAAGGAGACTAATAAATAACTAATATTTAAATAATTATGAGTAACAGTATTCAAATTAGAGTGGAGGAGCTAAACGCACTTCCAGCAACGAAAATTGTCGAAAATGAGAAAGTTGAACAGAAGTTTGTCGGCATGTATAACGCTATTTGGGGCACAGAAATGGGTGAACAGATTTATAACCGCGAGAAGTTTCATTTCAATAAATTATTGACTGAAACGCCAGCTTTACAGGAATGTACAAAACTGTCCCTCTTTGGTTGTTTCCTTGATATGGCAGTGAATGGTCTTTCTCTTGACCAATCAGGCAGACCGCAGTGCTATTTAATTCCTCGTAGTGCTAAAGTGAAAACTGCTAATGGTGATATGTGGGAAAAACGTGCCGGGCTCACGGTTTCAGCTTATGGTGAAGTATATATGCGCCAGCGTGCCGGACAAGTTCGCTATGTAGATAATCCAGTAGTAGTATTTGAAGGTGACAAATTCCGCCCTATTATCGGAGTAAATGGTGCTAAATCTATAGAGTACGAAGGAGCTTTCCCTAGAAAGTCAGACAAGCCGGTTGCCGTGTTTATACGTATTGTACGTAATGACGGGTCAGTTGATTACTCTTGGATGATGGAATCAGATTGGAAACGTTTATCTACTTTTTCAGCCAAGCAAAACAAAGGAACGGCAAACTCTCTGTATACCTCCAACGGTGGACATATTGATACAGGATTCCTTGAAAACAAAATGATTAAACACGCTTTCGATGCATACCCCAAAGTACGAACGGGCAATTATACATCTATGGAGACACAACAGGAAGAACCTGTTATTGATTACGGGTTAGTAGATGAAGAAAAAAATAATGAACCTGTTCAAACGGTAGATGACATTAATGCTCCTTTCGGAGAAGAAAAGCAATTAGATGCTCCGGAACCTGTACAAGTAACAGTGTCTGAAGATGATGCAAACGGAGGCTTCTAAGTATTTACTAACCAATTTAAGAAAACAATTATGGTAACAGAATTAATCAAAATAGATGAGGTAAAAAACATCCTTTCATCCTTTCCGGACATCATCGGAAGGAATACTAGCTCTGTTAAGAAATGCAATGAAGCTGGTCAAACTCTCCTTGATACAATCGAAGGAGAAGGTATGAATGAAGCAATAGACCAAGCTGCAGCTGATTACTTGAAAAAAGTTAGTGTAACTATCAAAAACATGGATGAACGTCGTAAACCTATCACACAGATATTTGATAGAGTGCGTTCTTTCTTCACTTCACAGGAAAAAGAGATTGATCCTAAAGATTCTACTACAATTCCCGGAAAGCTTGTAGCAAAGCGCAATGAGTATGCTAAGTTCAAATATGAAGAAGAGCAGAAGAGAAAGAAAGAAGCAGAGCAAAGAGCTAGGATTGAGACAGAGAAAGCAAATTATCAACAGACAATAGAGAACAGCCTTCTTTCTTATTTCAACCAGTATCTTTCAAGTAAAGTTTCTGAATTACAGGGCATCTTCTCTAATTTGACACATGAGAATTTCGATCGCGAAGTTATAGGAATCACAGTCTTTCAGACCGATTATCCCAAATCTCATTTTGATAAGTTTAGTGCGGATTCAGCGACTTACTATATCAGTCAAGAAACAAAAAAGGAGATTCGCCGAAATATCTTAGAAGGTAAATATGAACAATATGCTCAACAGTATAAGGCTAAGTTATTAAACGTTAAGCAAGATCTTACCGACCGTATTCCGTCTAAACGTAAAGAACTAGCAGAGTTGGCGCTGCTTCGTCTTGCTAATGCAGAGGCAGCCGCCAAAGCGGAAGAAGTACGCAAACAACGTGAAGCTGCAGAAACGGCTAAACAGATGGAAGAAATAAAAAAAGCGGAAGAAGCAGCTAAACAAGAAGCTGCAATGAAAGCGCAGCAAAGTTCAATCGGTAGTCTTTTTGCAGGTGCTGCCGCTTCTATTGCTCCTCCGCCGACAAATGCTAAGGTGAAAGAAAAAATTATTGTACTTCACCAACAGGGATACTTAGAGGTGTTCCAAATGTGGTGGATAAACGAAGGTCAAACCTTGCCTGTTGAGGAACTGGAGAAGATATTTAAAAAGATGATTACCTATTGCGAGAAACAAGCAAACAGCAAAGAGCAAAAACATATCGAATCACAATTCATCAGCTACGAGGCAGATGTAAAAGCTAAATAGTTATGTCAAATCCCGATTCATATTATTCACGTACAGAAGTCAGTAACTCTGATCTGACAGAACTTAAAAATTATCTTTATCCCCGTGCTCAATACGGGGATAAAGAAAAGGCATTCAAGTTCGGTACTCTTGTAGACGCTCTTATCACAGAGAATGACCGTGTTCGGTATGACAAGCTGATGGTAGATGATTATGTGTACACGACAGAAGAATTTGAATTAGGACTTGAGATGCGTAGGGCTCTCCGGAAGGAAGCGGAGAAAGACCAGTTTCTTGCTGTTGTGCTAGCGCAGTCTGATACACAAAAGTTTATGGTCAATAAACAGCAGGAGTTCCATTATGGAAACTTTGCCTATCACCTCGATACTCGCTGTAAATGGGATTGGTGGTTATCTGCTTACGGTTTTGGTGGCGATCTGAAAACGACCTTTGCAGAGTCTCAGGCACAATTCGATGAAGCGATAGATTTCTTTGACTGGGACCGATCCCGTGCCTGGTATATGGATATTGCAGGAAGCGAACAGGATTTCATTTATGCAATCTCAAAAAAGAATTGCAAGATATTCAAGCATTTTATCACCGACCGTAATCATCCTACATATACCAAGGGAAAAGAAAAGTACGAAGACCTGGCTTTCAAATGGTGGCAATTGATGGTCTGATTATATTTTATCATAAAAACAATATGAACTTACTTATCACACCTAAATATCAAATATTGGATGAATTAACCAATATAGATTCATTTCTCAATATGACTATGAGTGAAGACGCGACAGAAGCTGTACAACGTGGCAATGACTTGGCTGTATATGTTGCCCGTTCCGGTAAATTACTTGCAGACTCAAAATACTGGCTCAATGAGGCGATGAAATCCGAGGTCATGCAGACGCTTGTCGATACAGCTAAGAATGCGAAAGCAACAGCGACGGCCATAAATGCTCTAGTTAACTCTCTATGTAGGGAAGAACGATATTTGGTAGACTGGTGCGAACGCTGCAATCGGACGGCAACGCATCAACTATCGTGGTGTGTAACTGTGATAAGTAAAGCAAAAGAAGAAATGAAAATGTCCGGAATGTATAATAACAATAAAAAGCAATCATCATGAAAAACTTAAAAAGAATCACAATCGGGCTAGCCGTTATCGGTCTGTTTACGGCATTATCTTTTTCTCAAAGAGAAGATGCAACGACTAGAGAAATAACTACGGCTGCCGTCATGGGAGTTGTATCAGCATTTAGTATTATCACTTTATCAACTAAAGAAGATTATGGAACAAGTAAAAAATGAGATCAAGAAGGCGGTTATCAAAAAAGACCGCTTGAATGTAGTGTACAATGAGCGTTTCTCGGAAGCGAACTACACGAATGTAATTAACAAGAGCTGCGATCAGATCATCCACAGTGATTTAAGAGAAGCATTTAGCCGGCTTAAATTACATCTCGTTGTATTGTGTGAGCAGCCAGAGGCATCTAATATCAACAAAGATAGCTTTACTTCTCCGGGCTATGCAGAGACTCTGGAAAACTATATCATTACGGGCTATGCAAATGACAGCGTCGATGGTGTTTCTGGAATTACCATCATGGGAGCTAAACTTCTTCAGTCCGGCAAAGTTGTTGACCTGAAAATCTTCGTTCCTCTCCTTGATGCAGACTACCCTTACTATGAAGAATTGAGTATTGATGCTGCAGCTTGTGATGCGGAAGTTGAAAGTTATCTGTTTGATGAGAAATGGGGAGTCAGACAAGAGCGGCTTGATTTCGAAACGGATGAACCGGAAGAAGCTGTTGTACTGGAAGAAGAGAAGCCTAAAAAAAGAGGACGTAAAAAACAAATAGAGGCGCCTGTACCTCTTGACGCAACCGCATAATCAATCATCACAGGGGGGATAATTCCCCCTGCTAAATACTCTGAATCATGAATATTGAATTAAAAGGAGATAATTTCGAATTATCATTCAAATATAAGACTTCAATAATAGATCGGGTCAGACAGATTCCCGGTAGACGTTTTGATGGTGCTAAAAAAGTTTGGATTGTCCCGACAAGGAGTAGGGTAGAGCTTGAAAGGATGATTTATCAAATACAGCAGTTTGAGAATATAAATTGGGTAAACGGTACAGAAAAAAAGGAGGAAGATATCGCTTATGATATTCCGGAACTGCCGGATCTAACCGTACCGCACAATTTAAAGATTCAGCCTTATCCTTATCAACTTAAAGGCATTGCACGAGGACTGGAACTAAAACGGTTTATGAATTGCGATGAACCGGGACTCGGAAAAGCAAATCCGCTTTATACGCTTATTGCCACCCCTTCAGGGTGGATTAAAATGGGAGAGATTAAAGTTGGAGACAAGATTTTTGCTAAAGATGGAAGTATTCAAACGGTAGAAGCAATTTATCCTCAAGGAATTCGAAAAACATATAGAGTTACCATGAATGATAATTCTCATGTTGATTGTAATCTTGAGCATCTTTGGTGCGTACGCGATCAAAATAGAAGAAGACGTGGAATGGGTTGGACGGTAAAATCATTGCAAGAATTGCTTTATTTAGGACTAACTAATAAAATGAATCCTAAGCGGGATGTTTCTAAAAGAAAGCCTTCCTTTAAATGGGAAATTCCTGTGTGTGATCCCGTTCAATATGCACATAAAAGGTTTATAATCCCATCATATACGATGGGAGCTATAATTGGTGACGCAGGATTGAATCATAAAAAAATACAGTTTAGCCTTCCTAGAGACAAATCTTTTATTATTGGTAAAATTAATAATGAGTTGATATCTGGGTTGAAAATAAGTTCATCTACTTATGATACTATTATACATTATGAAATCATAAAAGATAGTAGTAAAATTCACCTGTATAGAGAAGAAATAAAAAGAATGAAACTTGAAATATTAAGTAAGGATAAATTTATCCCGAAGGAATATCTTCAAGGGTCTGTTAACCAAAGACTTGATTTGTTGAGAGGGCTAATGGATACAGATGGTAGCTGTATAAAGAATAGAACTATATTCCACACAACATCTGTCTTATTGGTAAAAGATATAATGGAGTTAGTTCAATCATTAGGGGGCATTGCCATACCTCATATGTATAATAGGACTGATGATGCTAAAACTATTGAATTCCAAGTTAACATTAGGACTGAGTTTTGTCCTTTTAGTGAACAATCATATAAAATAAAAGATTGGAATCGGAATAAATCTTTTCAGACTACACGCTATATCAAATCTGTAGAGTATATTGGAGACTTTGAACAGCAGTGTATTAAAGTGTCGTCACTTGATCATTTATACCTGACGGATAGCTATATAGTAACTCATAATACATTGCAGAGTATTGCAACAATTAATATCGCTAGTGCTTTTCCTTGTCTTGTTATTTGTCCTTCTTCATTAAAAATAAACTGGATGCGTGAATGGGAGAAGTTTACGGACAAAAAAGCAATGATCTTAACTGATAAAGTACGTGATACTTGGACTTTTTTCTTTCAAACAGGAATGCATCAGGTATTTATAGTCAATTATGAGTCTTTAAAAAAGTACTTTGTACAACGTATAAAGAAGTCCGAAGGCTGGACGTTGAGAGATGTAGAATTTAGAAACTCAATCAATTTATTCAAGTCAGTTATCATTGATGAAAGTCACCGTTGCAAATCTGCATCTACCCAGCAGGCTAAATTCTGTAAAGGGATATGCACCGGCAAAGAATGGGTGATAGAGCTTACTGGAACACCGGTAGTAAATCGGCCTAAAGATTTGATTCCACAGCTGGCGATTCTAAACCGTATGGAGGATTTTGGTGGCTATAAACCATTTGTTAACCGATACTGCTCCGGACAAAGAGAGGCTTCTAATTTGAAAGAACTGAATTTCAATCTTTGGCAGTATTGTATGTTTCGTCGTGAAAAGTCTCTTGTTCTTACAGACCTTCCGGATAAGATACGTCAGGTTAATACTTGCGAAATTACAAATCGCAAAGAGTATATGGATGCAGAACGCGACCTTATTATGTATCTACAGAAATACAAGGATGCTGACGATGATAAGATAGAAAAGGCTCTACGTGGTGAAGTGATGGTACGTATCAATATTCTCCGGCAAATTTCTGCTCGTGGCAAAGTACGTGATGTTATTGAATTTGTGAAAGACTTCAGGGAGAATGGGAAGAAGATTATTCTCTTTTGTTCACTTCATGAAGTTGTAGACCAGTTGAAACGTTACTTTCCTACCGCTGTATCGGTTACCGGTAGAGATTCACAGGATGAGAAACAAAGAGCGGTTGACGCCTTTCAGAACAATCCTAAAGCGGATATTATCATTTGTTCAATAAAGGCGGCAGGAGTTGGTTTAACGCTTACTGCATCTAGTAATGTTGCCTTTGTTGAGTTTCCTTGGACATACGCTGACTGTTGTCAATGTGAGGACCGGGCACACCGTATCGGGCAAAAGGACTCGGTTACCTGTTACTACTTTCTTGGTCGGCGAACTATTGATGAAAAAGTTTATCGCATAATTCAAGAGAAGAAAAATATCGCTAATGCAGTAACCGGATCTACGGAAGACATTGAGGAAAATATCGTCGATATGGTTGCACGTATCTTTGATACTGATTATGATGATGAATAATTTAAGTCTGCAAAGATATGAATCTAATCAGGCTGAACTGGTGACCAAATAATTTCTCCATTGATATATCTGAAGTGTATTGAGGAACGGTTTGCAACCTTCTCTCCTGAAAAAGTAAATTCTTTACTAAAATTCTCACTTTCATGGTTAATGGTAATAACCAATGTATCATTTGTCGTGACTTTCTCTGTATTGATTTTATAAGATACAGATGTTTCAAGTCTACTTGAAGGGCGGATTGTTCTATTACGATATATTGTTGACATATATTTGTTTTTTTGCAAATATAATAATAATAAACTAATAAGCCTTGGGCGGCTTTATAAAACCCAATATTAGATTATGAATAAACTTGGAATTTTGGCGGCTATCGTATTTGTCGCAATTGTTGTGGGATGTTTTGTTACCATCCCTTATTATAACGTTTGGCAGCAAGAAATGTCTGGAAAGGCTGAATTTGCTAAAGCAGAACAAAACCGTAAAATAAGGATTGAAGAAGCTAAAGCAAATCTGGAAGCTGAAAAGCTGAACGCCCAAGCTGAAATCGAACGTGCCAAAGGTGCTGCCGAAGCGATTAAAATCGAAAATGGAAGTATTACCCCCGCATATATCCAATATTTGTGGGTACGTCAACAAAGCAATCTGAATGATAAAACTGTGATATACATACCAACGGAGACAAATCTTCCAGTTTTAGAAGCGGCAAGAAATAAATAATAAATCTGCTATGCGGTAGATTCTTGTTTACCGCATAGTTCAAATCAAGAAAGAAATGAATCAAATTTGCTGCAAAACAATAAATATAATTGATAAAACAAATGAGATAATTAAAAATACAATACCCCAACTCCATATCCTATTCATCTTTTTGTTATGCAACTCCATTTTTTCATCCGACTTGGCTTTTGAAGGGTTATGTCCACTTGTGTTTAAAACAGACATAGCTTTGTTAAAGCCGCTTAGAGGATCTACTCTTACTTTATTTCTATCAGCATAAGTCATGAGAATTGTGCTTAGAAAGCTAAACAGTGGAATTAATACAGAGATGATTAATGTTAAACTTTTCATGATTTTTTTTGCAAAGATAATAAAAAGATGATAATAGCATGGTTTTCTTGCGGTGTAACATCCGCAGTAGCTTGTAAAATAGCGTTGAGTTTGTACGAAAATGTACAGCTCTACTCCCGGATGTATTCGATGAAGTTGCACAGATTGAACGTGATGTTGGAGCAACATGCCTAAAGGATAAAGACGGACGTATCTTCCTTGATGAACTACCAACATGGCGAGGTGATCCAGTGGAAGAGATTATACCGGATTGCTCACTTATCTGCCAGATAGAGTTTCAAGAGATTATTGATAGGCAGGTAGAGCGAGTTTTGAAAGGAGAAATTAGTATTAACGATGTAGCTTAATTAGGCTCAAAACAATATAGAAATGAGCTAAAATATGACCCGAAATCAATTCATTCATTATTCCTATCGACATAGTGAAATTATAATCTGGCATCAAAAACATCCGGAAGTAGATATTGAATGTATGTTGATAGGAGTCGATTTCGATCACGAATTATTTCATCTTGTTCCTATAGACTTAGATTATTACGAAGATAGGTCGTATTGGCTTCCTTATACATCGTGTGACAAACAGTTTAAAAAGCCAAAGATGAAGATAGTGAGAAGTGATAGAACAATAGTAACAAAATAAAAATTAGTAATGAGTACACATGTAAAATTTTCAGCCACCGCCACAGGTGACGCTATAACAGCTATTTCAACAACAGTAAAGGTTGCAAAAGATGCTGATGTCGAAATCGACCTATTAATCCAAAATATTAATATCCGAGTAAGACCTACGAGCGATATTCAGGATATAATTGAGATTTATAGATTGAAAAGTAAATAATTCAAATCAGAACGATAACGAATCATATCGAGGAGCACCTCGGAATGATATTCAATAAACATAGTAACTAACCCTTTAAAATGATACAGCCAAAGCATTACAATTATCACAACCGGTCCGGACCGCCCAAGTACGCAAGGACTACATTAACCATTTCCGGCAGGAGAAACCGCTTGAAGGCATATTATTCACTGATTTCATCCAGGATGTGCTTGAAAAGAGAAGCAGACGCAAGTCTGAACACTATGCAGCCGTTTACGATGCGATCATAAAACACATTGATAACTTCTCCTCAGAGTTTGATTGTGACATATTCACCAATTCGGTGACGGCTGAGTTTTTGGACGATTTCATCATCTATCTGGAAGACCAAGGACTTCGACATAATACCATTGTCGGATACGTTCTGAAAATTCAATCACTTGTGCGTAGAGCATCTCAGTACAACTATGCAGTAGATAATACCTACGACGAGATTGATTTGAGGACTGAACCAACAAACGCCGTGTTCCTTTCGATGAATGAGATCACAAGAATATACTACTACAAGTTTGTCAGGCAGGATAAGCGGAAAGCAAAAGAACGGATCAGAGATATGTTTGTATTAGGCTGTCTCACTGCCTTGCGATACTCGGACTATTCAAGACTTACAAGTCAGAACCTTATTGATAACTACATTGTCATCCGGACAAAAAAGACTAACATCGACGTAAAGGTTCCAGCTCATGATTATGTGCGGGAAATTTTCTCAAAGTATGCCGGTCAGGTTCCATGCGGTCTTTGCATTCAGTACTTCAATAAGTATCTGAAGGTGATAATGAAAGAAATCGGATTAAACGATCCGATTACTTATTCATTCACTAAAGGCGGAAAGCTGACAACGGTTACCCATGAAAAGTGGGAATTGATAAGTAGTCATACAGCAAGAAGAAGTGCAGCGACAAATATGTATCTGACCGGCCGGATGAAGACGTTCGAGATAATGAAGCTCACCGGGCACCGGACTGAACAGAACTTCTTTCGATACATCCGGCTAACTGGTGATGATACAGCCCGGTCTATTTCGGGTGATATGTTTTTTAGAAAGTAATATTAAAAATGAATAAAGAAAAGTGCATTTTATGTGGAAAGGAAACAGTGTCGGTTATTAAGACCGATATCGGTTTTATGTGTTATAATTGTTATGCTGATCAGCGTAATCCTCCACGTTCTAAAGAAGTACATAATAATGAGGAAGCTCGCATACAAACAGAGTTCTTTAAACTTATTCCTTTATATTTCCCCAATATTCCAGACAGACTTATATTTGCCGTTCCGAACGGTGGTAGTCGTCATGTAAGGGAAGCCGCTAACCTTAAACGTCAAGGAGTGAAACCCGGAGTTTCTGATGTGATCGTACTAATTCCCAAAAAGGGTTTTGCTTCTCTCTGTATAGAGTTTAAAACGAAGGTGGGGAAACAGTCAGAATATCAAAAAGAATTCCAAAAACAGGCTGAAAGTTGCCGAAATAAATACGTTATAGTCCGAAGTGCATTACAAGCAATCGAAGAACTACGAAAATATCTTTCTTAATAGAACTGAAATATATGATACGGGAATTACATTTTGAGATATTATAATTTAGAAATCATCCATACCATCTTCATGTTGAATCATGCCATCAAATTTCATTTCAACAAAAAAAGGTGAATAACGGTATCCATTATGATATTTATTATCATTTCCTAATTTAATCTTTAGTTGGATATCATTTACTGAACAAATTTGGTTTAGTAAATACAACCCTATTCCCCTCCCTTCTTCGACATTTCGGTTTATAACGTTTCTACTTCTATAATTACGATCTGTGAGTTTTTTTATCTCGTCATCACCAGGGCGAATCCCCCAATTCATGAATGTTAATGTCAATCTGTCTTCAGTTTCTTTAAATGTAATTTTTATAGTTTCATTTTCAATAGAATACTTTATGGCATTTTCTAGCACAATGAAAAAGGCTATTTCTATAGAATTACTGGCACTAAAAAGATTATAAGACTTCCCATCAAGATAAATGCCGACATTTTTACGCTTAGCTTCAGCATTCAAACATTTATAGACTTTTTCTATCTTTTTATAAATTGCAATTTCTCTCTTGTTTGATGACAAATTTAATATAGGATTAACCTCCAAATCATAAGTATCCAATCTAATAGACATTAAATTTGAAATAGAATATATATCTAGATTCAAGGTTTCAATATATTCCGTTTTATTTCTCAACTGCGAAATTGCAGGATTTAATTTTGTAACAACTCCTTTAAGTTGAGTATTCAACTTACGTAATTCATGTATTGTATTATCCAACAACTCCTTATCTAATTTTAATTGAGAGCTATCTTTAGTATACTTAGCAGCCACATCAAAGGTTGGTTGATTTTCTTGGATAAATCTGTCAAAATTATCTTTAAGACTATTATATTCATTAATAGTCATTCTTAAGGTTTGATCGATATTATGATTGAGTTTTCGTGTTATTTTTCGATCTGTCTTCTTATCGATATTTAAACACGTGAATATAATATTGACACCTCCCAATTTTGTACATTCTACGGCAAAGCCGTATGGACAAGTATGAAAACCACTGTTTTCTTTCAAGGAATGGTAAAATTCCTTACACTTTGGGTTGTCTTTTTTATCTATACAAAATTGGGGTATACTAAAAATATACCCATTAGAAATAATACTATCAGCAAGTATTTTATAAGGGAATGGAGCTATAATCATAATGTATTTAATATAATTCCAGCAACTAATGATTGAACAACAGCACGAACGTCGGGATTCAAAGTATTTTCTTTCTTGGCTGAAGGGAAATTATGAAAATCTCCATTTTTATTCAAGATAATATCTACATACTCATCTTCTAAATTGGCTAAAGAGATTAAATCTACTTCTTCTTTCAACAATATATCTCTTATTTTTAACCAAACCTCCTTAGGATCTGATATATTCCGAATCAGATTATCTATTTCAATACACCAATCATCTATTTCTATATCTTTTTTTATAATGCTTACTCCTTCTAAATAGTTATTTATAGAAATATCATATGTTGATCCAGTATAAGCAGCATAAGCTTTTAAAGGATATTTCTTTTTTAATTCACGAATTAAAAAAGCCCCTCCCATTGGTGATTTAAAATCCTTACCAACCCCTTTAATATCACAGATTATTATGGGGTATGAGTCGAACATCTGAAGGTCTAAAGCATCATCGTATTTTCTTATATCAAATCCGCTCTTTCTTAATTCTTCCAAAAAAACAAAATCCTCATCATCAATTATTGCAATTTTAAATCGATCTCTTGATGCAGATTTTATTTTTCTGCTAGGTGTATTAAGATCCTTAATAGTATATCTTTTATGTTTAAACCATCCCATATTTATATTTTTTTAGAATGCGGCAAAAATAATGATTTTTTCTATTGTCATCAAATTATAGAACAAAGATTAATATAAAATTGTTCTAATATAATGTTTACCACTGCCACAAATTATAATTCCCTCCAATACCAATATACCAACCGCTTGGATATCCGTATCCTGCTTGCACACCAAATCCCCAGCGTTTCTTTTTTGGTTTAACTATATGGTAGACATCATTCGTTACCGTCTGATATACAGTTCTTGGAAATATATGCAAACTGTCTAACCTTGGACGATAGCCAGATACCCATAGCTGGTAAAGACTATCCTTATAATAAGTTTGTTCGCGATGAACTACTGTATCACCGATGTGTATAGTGTCTGTTAACCAAATAGTTAACAAAGGTGCCATAGGTGACGAAATATACAAGGTTTCAACTTTGACAACCGTCTTTATCTTTGTCTCAATTCTGATTTCCGCCGGTGGTTGCTCATGCGGACGGAACCAAACAATAACACAAACGATCATCAACAATGTAACTGATATCCAAGGTAGCGTTTTCATGGCCGGATCACTGTATTACGAAGAAAATTAGAAAATTCACTCCTGACATCGAAGCAGGGGCACGCCTTAATATATTCTTTTGGCTCTACCTCTCCGCTGCCGTCCAGATCCGGAGAAGTATCACGGTGTCCGAGCACTTCAATTATAGGATATTCCTTACAAAGCTTCGCGACCAATTCGCGTAGTGCTGTCCTTTGAACCGGAGTACGTGTATCTGTAGGCTTTCCAGATGCGTCCAGGCCTCCGATATAACAGATGCCAACACTATGCTTATTATACGAAGACTCTGAAAATCCTTTGGTATTACAATGCGCTCCATCAATGCTTAACGGTCGCCCATTCTCAACCATTCCGTCAAGGTCAACAATGAAGTTATAACCGATCTGATTGAATCCCCGAGCCCGGTGCATCCGGTCAATATCTTTGGCTCGTAGATCCTGTCCGGCACGCGTGGCCGAACAATGGATGATAATTGCATCAATTTCCTTCATTTCTTCTCCTCCTTATTCTTTGTTATTGGGCCAATCTTTACCAAATTGACACGGAAAATGATAGCTATCAAAATGGCTGTTCCTAACCAATGCCAAGAATCTTGAAAAATAAACTCCAAAACTTCAATCATTTTGCACCTCCTTTTTGTAAGTAGTTCGTTAGATAAGGGATATTCTTTATAAACTCGACACTTAATACATAGTGCAAGAAAGCTACTACCTTATGGCCATTGCTAGAGTTGGGTAGAATTTCTTTGATATTCCTTAGAATGTTCACCCCATAGAAATAGAATACACTGTACGTAATAAATGAAACACATTGTAGCGCACCTTCCGGATTTCCTTTGTGTTCACCAATAAAGTAGATGCAGCTAACCAAGGCAAAGAAAATAGTTGCTTCTACGATACACCTCCAAGCCTTTTTAAAAGAAAAACTCTCATGATTGATAAGGAGTGCAGTAAGTAGCCCGCAAATGAAATTGAGGGCAAATACAGCAATAAGACTTTTGATCTCCCCAGAAATAGGATTGAGATAAGCAGCTATGCCGGTAACCAATCCAATAAGTAAGTTTTTGAAATAATCCATATCATTTTTATCTAAAATATTAATACTTTATTTTAATACCTCGCTACAATCATCAATAGCTGTCTGGAATACCTGTTTCACTTCCTCGGGAGTCAGCCCGTGATCCTCGTGTAGAGAAAAACCAGTCACCCCGTTTTTTGATATATTAAAGAATCCGACAACTGTTTCATCATTAGAAATTTCAGCTGTAACATCTTTTACCGCCTCAGTGCCGCGAGTTGACATCCTGTACTTGATCTTGATATCTACAGTAACCTTTGATACTGCTGTACTGTTAGTTGCTTTAATATTCATTCTTTACCTCCTTTTTCTATTAAGTCATAAATCTGTCCATAAACGCCAGCGGTGAAAAACTCTGCACAAATCTCCTTTAGGAGAGTAGCATCGTCTGTTTCAATATCAAGCATACCTCGATTGTTAATAATCTGCTGCAGCATTTTATAAGCACGTAATTTTTTAGCCATATCCATACCTAGTTGAGCATTCATGCCGGTAGCATACAAGGCTTCTGAGATCATATCACGAAGAGATTTCTTCCTCTCCTTACCATCGACTAATTCAACTGCTTCCTGACCTTTGTGATCAAGTAAGTTCCGGTTTAAATTTACTTTCATAATTATACTTTCAAAATTAATATTGTGAACACTCTACAATCATTCCTTTTATAATGTGAATCTTCATGTTTTTAGAGGCAATACCATCTAATTGATTATTTTTAAGTCCATAAAGCCATGCATCAGATACGACTGAAACAGAATTTCCACTATTGTCTTGAGGAAAAAAGCCCCTGGCGGAAACATCACCTAATACAGTAACATTACCATCGAAAAAACCTGCGTAAACGTAGTTCGATGGATAAGTCGGATTTGTCTTTGATGAACCATATATCGCTGCACTACCACCTGCATTTGCTCCGATTGCTGCTACTCCAAAGCGCCCATCTGTGGCAGGATTAAAGGTCACATTAACAACGCCCTCTTTAGATGTTCCTGATCCTAATTTTAAGCTACGTGACGTCCCACCAAAATAATCGGAACGTGTCCAGATAAGACGCCCTTTTTCAATAGTAAATCCACCAACAAATCCAACCTCAGCATCAATTCGTCGTACTTTAATCAAGTCAGTATTAAGATAACCTCCTATGATAATAGTACTTCCGAGCTGCGCAGCTTCAACGGCATCTTTAAAAGCCAATCCGCCTAAACCGTCTCTGTCTACTTTAGAATTAATCACTGTCTGCAGATCACTATGAAGCGCAGTAATAGTAATAGCACCTTCCAGATTGATCTTAGATGAATGGATTGTTGTTGCTCCGCCCGCCTGGTTGATATAAGATATAAGCGTATTACCATTTTCCAGCTCCTTAGAAGCGTATATCTTGTTACCGTCTGCCGTGGTAATCCATCCGGCTGTATCAATACGTTGTGTAATGCTATCTACACGTGTTACTTGTGCAGATATTCTATCGCTCAGTATATCTAATTCTGCCTTGTTATCGTCGGCGAACTGTTTGAGCGCATCCTGTATTGATTGATTAGCTGCTTCGACGGCTGTATTGAAACTGGCTAAAGTTGAGTTAAAGAGAGCGAATTTATCATCAACGTTTTTTTTCTCCGCAGTAGTGGTCTGCCCGTCAGCAATAGCAACGTTGATTGCTGCGAGGAGATTGTCGATAGCCCCAAAGAGAGAGATTTTAGCATTGAGTAGGTTAGTCTTAGCAACACCAACCAAGTATGTATTTACATATAGCTTATTATATGTAGCTTCTACAGAGGCTTTCGTGTTCTTGACTGTATTGATATATTTCTCAATAGCTTTAGCTTCTGCTTCTGATATAATACCGTCGGCAAACGCACCGTCTACATATTCATGTAAATCACTAACATCACCGTTTACTTTTTCAGCGGCTTTTGTCGCATCTGCCGCATCCTGTAACGCTTCCAGTGCTTTTTTCATAGCATCATCGGCGAAAGACTTTAACTTGTCTTGTATGGACTTATTAGCTTCTTCGACAGCAGTATTAAAGTCAGCATAAGCATTGTTGAAGCTTGCAAACTGTGTATCAACAGCCTGTTTTTCGTCTGGAGTAGTAAGCTTGTCTGCAATGGCGGTATTTATTGCATTTATCAATCTTTCTATGGAGCCCATCAGCGTAACCTTTGCATTAAGCAGGTTTGTTTTTGCGACTCCGGTTAAGTATGTATTTACATACAGCTTGTTGTATGTCGCTTCTACAGCTGCTTTCGCATTGTTTACTGTGTTGATATACTTTTCGATAGCTTTAGCTTCCGCCTCAGTGATAATGCCGTCAGCAAATGCACCGTCGATATAGTCATGCAGACCTCCCACAGCATCGTTTGCATCAGCTGCAGACTTCTGAATAGAATCGATCAGATCGCTTACTTCAAGCCATTCTTCCAAATTCTCTAATCCGGAGGAGCCTGCTTTAATTTGGATATTTCCACCTATTTCTCCTTTAACCAGGTCGAAGTATGTCTTTCCGTCCGGTGAGATGATTCGTTCAGTTGTTACGCGGCCCGGCAGAATTTCAGTGAATCCATACAACTCAACGAAGCTGCGTTCACCTTCATACTCACTGTTTAGGATACCAGTTAGTAAGTGATAATATCCTGCTATCTGTTCTATTTTGATAGCTGTTTCACTGAGAAGGAATGTGCCGGTCTGATTCTCCTTGCTGCATACAGCATACAGATAATATTTCTTCTCTGGGGCAATGAGCGCCGGAGAATTATATTCAGCCATATCCCAAAATTTGTATTCGCTAGCTTTGTGTTCAGACGACACAGTTTTTATCCCTAGCGTCATATGTTGGATAATGCCGGCAGGCGAATGTAGAACTTTAGTACTGATATTGTAAGTAATGTTATGCGATACTTGTACCGGGACTGCTTTTGATCTGACAAAGCGGAACTGCAAACTTTCATCACCTACGAGTAACTGCATCGTCTGTATAGTGATGGGATTTATTGAACCGGAGAAGTTCAATAAAGCATCTTCAAGCATGGACATAGTTTCTTTTGCATCACGAAAACGGCGTTTGGTAAATCGCAAAGAATCTTTATACTTGATATCTACGTCTACTTCATTTGTCTCGATCTTATCTAATTCGCTGGTTACGGAAGTACCAACTGGATCATTTGATAATTCTATTTCCGGAGAATAAGGGTTGTTCACATAACGTTTAATTCCTATCATGCGAATAAGTGAACCTTTTGGATGAAACTGGGTATCGGAGAAGTTTACATAACCACCCAGCACAATCTTGCCGCCTATTTCTAACCAACGCTTCTTTGCCCAGATACCGTCCAATGTCCCGGTAAATACGAATGATTTATCTTCATGCTCAAAGAGGTATTTAGCAGCTTCCTTAAACACTTCCCAGCTAGCGCCTGTCTGCTCTTCATCATTACAGATATATGAGTACGGTAGCTGGATACCAAATACTGCGTAGGTATCGCCAGTCTTAGGATGCCAGACATCAGGCTCCGGCATAGTGATACCGTCGATTTCCTGTGGAACTATTTCAAAACGTCTACCTGCTTTCTCTATTTCTCCATCCTCTTTAAGAATGGGCTCATGGATATACTTGACTTCAAACTCTTTGCCTGTCAGTATACCTGTTTGGAAGATAACGGTCATAGTTTCTCCGGCTATCAAACATTTCTTAAAATCAAGATCGTTAGGTATATCGCTATCTACAAAATCATAGAAGTTATTCTCCTTATTAACCTCAATAACAGAGCTAACAGTACCAACGCGAGAAGGATAGATTGCAGTGCAGTCTAGACTATCCTCTTTACCTGTAACTAGGCTTTTATCAGCACGCATGACGCTGATTCCATCCGCATCTGTTATGTACGTCCTGCCTTCATAAACAAGAGTCTTAGCCTTTGGAAGTAATAGATATTTAGCTCCGTATGTCGAGTAATTGATATTTCGATCAGAAGTTTCTACGAGGACAATTTCGGGCGGTATATCTCCGGATTCCCGGCCAACCCCGACCTTGAAACCGTGTCCTTTACCATACGACAGTTTCAAAGGATTATTCTTGTTATATTCAACCTTACGAAGATGAACTGTTTTGTCAGTTATCTGCCATTCAGTTTCATACGTATCTGCAAGTTGATTAAGGGCATCAAGAATATATGTGTGATTATAGTTGATGACTTTATCCGTTCCTTCGATGCAGTCACCTATTTTCCAACCAATATCGCGACGATTTAGGTTCTCAACGAGTAGTCGCAGGTGTTCATGTGCTTTAGCTGTATATGCGAATTTGATACTATTATCTGCAATATGACGAACTTTCCACATCATAGCATCCGCTTTTGCCGTTTCAAGTATAAGCGTATATTCAAAGTTGCGCTCACCTTTCTTTTTGAAGTTACTATCTTTTTTGAGAGAATAACGTTTTCCGTAGAAGTCGCACCAAGTTCCGACCGGTATTTCTAAGTATCCCGGATAGGAAAAATACAAATTAAGTGTATCTTCCGCCATGATCGCTTCGTAAGAGTAACTTTCGTCCTTTACATCGAGCTTTATTTCCTTGCTACCATTATATAGAATTATCATATTGTCTGATTAGAATTATAATCTAAAATATAATCAGGTATGTGTTTTTAATGCTATTCAAATAATAGTTTTTCCGGATAACCGACTGTGTAATCATACTCTTCAATCTGCGACACGATATACATCTTTTTTATAGCTGCAAGATGCAGCTGTGTCACATTATAGCAGTCGAGGGCATATAATTCTAGAGAATTTAACATTGCTAATGCGTTAAGAATAGGAATAGTATACTTCACACCATCGAACCACAACACTGTTTCGGTCCTTCCCATGTCTTGTTCTATTAAAATAGAGTTCTTCAAACCAACTCGAGTATCCTTATCAAGCCACATTTCTTTCCCACTCAAAGTAAACGAATTAACCGCCTTTGACTTGTCATACAGCAAGATACGATTTACCTTCATTTCTTTTGTTTCATCAATGGAATACTCATGTTCTACCAAAATGGGAATACCATTATCACCTTCGTAAATTTCTTTTCCTTCAGACTGACCTTCCAGCAAATCATCGTAATAGTCGTCCTCAATTTCTACCGAACCTTCAATTGGTTCATCGTAAAATCCTTGTTTCCAGTATTTCATAATACATTCATTTAGTTATTGTTTATATAAAATTAGTTCTCTTGGAACTACGTATGCTTTGAAAGATTTCTCTAATATCGGAGTCAAATCACTTGGACAAAACGGTTATCGTAAATATGATGATGGCCTCCTTATTCAATGGGGGTACTCAAGTACTTCCGGGATAGGTAAAACCGTGTATCTTAATACGACCTTTTATGATAGTAATTACACTATTCTATTAACTGGAACCAGAAAAGTACATAGTAATTACATATATTCTTTTGATGTCTTTAATAAATATGCATCTTATTTTGTAATGGATTCCGTTTATCAAAATGTTGATACTGATGCTGGAGGATTTAGTATTGCATTCTATTGGTTTGCTATTGGTCGTTGGAAATAAGGTTACTTCCAACGACCAATAGCGAACCAATAGAAAGAGGCTGTATTAGAACCTGCATTGGCAGCTTGCTGATACTTGTTATTATAACCAAAAGAGGACGAAGAAACAGAAGTATAGTTAGCTATCCACGATGAATCGTTACCTGTATTTCCATTATTACAAGTCAAGTGCAGAGAATAATTTGTGTCATAGAATGAAGAGGGGAAATATATTGTTCCAGAGTAAGTTCCACTCGTCTTTTTTCCCCATTGAATAAGCAGGCCGTCAGGAAACTTATAATAACCGTTTTGCCCAAGTGACTTAGTTCCAACATTTGAAAAGTCAGATTTTGCGTACGTAGTACCAAGAGAACTTAGTACACTCTTTTCCTCATCCGTCATAAACTTCTTATTTGTCACTTCTGTTATGTCTGAAGCAGAATGTGAATGTGACGCGGCAGCATAACTTCCCTTAGGCTGATAAGTTGAGTCATGATTATGATCCTTTTCAGCTTTACCATTCCATGTACTTTTTTCCGTATCAGAAACAAAACGGTGAGTAGCATCCGGAGTCACTTCAGTAGCAACATGGCTATGTGATGAAGGAGCATAACTGCCTTTAGGCTGATAAGCAGAGTCATGATTGTGGTTGCCGGCTGCTTTACTATTCCAAGTAGATTTTTCCGAATCTGTTACGAACCTATGTGTTGAATCAGGAGTCACATCACTAGCTGCATGATTATGTGATGAAGAAGCATAGTTGCCAGCAGGCTGATATACTCCGGAATGGTTGTGATTCCCTGCAGCCTTACTGTTCCATGTGCTTTTTTCAGAGTCAGAAACAAATCTATGTGTTGAATCAGGTGTAATATCAGCAGCATCATGAGTATGTGATGCGTCAGCATAATCACCGAGGGGTTGATAATCTGCATCGTGGTTATGATTAGAAGGAGAGGCCCCGACTTCGCTTGCGGTGTAACTCGGTTTATTGGCAGTCTTTGCCCATGCGGGCACGTCGCTTGCCGGCATTGAAGTTGGGAAGTCGCTAATATCTACTTTCTTGTGTGTATGAGCTAACGGAGTTCTTGCATTACTTAAGCGGGCATCATTACCTTCGCATACAGATCCGGCAGCCGTACCAAAATCTTTATTAAAAGCCGTTTTTTTAGTAAATGCAGGCTCATAAGTACCCGCATGATTGTGATTTGAAGAAGAAGCGCCAACTTCGCTCGCTGTATATGAAGGTTTGTTAGATGCTTTCGCCCAATCTGGCACATCGCTTGCCGGCATCGAAGTAGGAAAATCACTGATCTCAGATTTCTTGTGAGTATGTGCTTTCGGTGTACGAGCATCACTTAAACGAGCATCGTTACCTTCGCATACAGTCCCGGTAGCACTACCAAAGTTCTTATTAAAGGCTGTGTTCTTAGTGAATGCGGGTTCATAAGTTCCAGTATGGTTATGATTAGTAGGAGAGGCCCCGACTTCGTTTGCGGTGTAACTCGGTTTATTGGCAGCCTTTGCCCATGCGGGCACGTCACTCGCCGGCATTGAAGTTGGGAAGTCGCTAATATCTGCTTTCTTATGTGTATGAGATAACGGAGCTCTTGCATTACTTAAGCGGGCATCGTTACCTTCGCACACGGTTCCGGCAGCCGTACCGAAATTCTTATTGAAGGCAGTTAGTTTAGTAATAATCTTCTCATATACTGTATCGTGATTATGTGCATCTAGAGCAGCTTTCAATGCCTTACCCTGTTCAGCAGAAAGAACCTTACTAGTCCCCCCGGTCGTCAGATTATTAACGATATCAGTTATATTGAGCTTTTTCCCTAACTCTGTTGCCATAGTTGCTGCAAAGTTCGGATCATTATTAAGTGCGTTCGCTAACTCAATCAATGTATCAAGAGCGTCCGGAGCACCGGCTACCAATTTGTCGATAGCTGCTTGCACTTTAGCGTCAACACCGGATACTGCATTGTTAGCGGCCAATGCTGCTGCATTGGCATCATCCGTTGCTTTTTTCGCTAAACCAGTCTGTGTTACAGATGCATTTTTAGCTGCGTTTGCATCATCCGTTGCTTTCTTTGCCAGAGCTGTTTGGGCTTCTGAAGCTGTTTTAGTAGCATTGGCGCCTGCCGCCGCAGTAGTAGCAGCTTCTTTTGCTGCATTGACACTACCAGCAGCAGTATTAGCCGCATCCGTAGCTTTTTTTGCTAGCTCTGTTTGTGTTACAGACGCATTCTTTGCAGCATTCGCATCGTCAGTGGCCTTCTTTACAGTATCTAGTTGAGCAGTAGCATCTTCCGTAGCAGATGCCATTTCTTGCACAATACCGGCATACTCAGACTTACGTTGAGACTCTGCTTCTACACGCTCTGTTTCAGCATTCACGCGTTTTGTCTCGTTTGATCCGCGAAGAGTTTCAGCAGATTTTCGGGCCTCTTCATTCTGCTTTCTTGTATTTTCAGCAGTGGTCCGGGAAGTTTCAGCAGCCTTTCTTTTGTTTTCCTCCGACGCCCGGTCTGCTTCCGTAGACTTACGAGCGGTTTCGGCAGATACGCGTTCGGATTCTGCCGTGCCCCTGGCGGTCTCGGCTGCCACACGAGAAGTTTCATTCGTTTCCCTTGTGACTTCAGCTTCTTTCCGTTTTTCTTCTGCTGTTACACGGTCTAATTCAGCAGTAGAACGAGTCGTTTCAGCCGTTTTGCGCTTATCTTCTTCCTTCACACGTTCCGATTCAGCAGAGGAACGCCCGCTTTCGGCTGTTTTACGAGTTTCTTCATTGCTTTTGCGTGTTTGTTCATCAGAGACACGTTTATTTTCTGTGTCCACACGACTGGTTTCAGCCGTAACACGCTTTCCTTCTGCGGTCGCGCGAGCGGTCTCAGCCGTTTTACGGGCATCCTCATTCTGTATTCTTGCATTCTCAGCAGAGGAACGAGCTGTTTCAGCTGAGACACGTGCTTCTTCGACTGTTACCCGTTTTCCTTCTGCGGTAACTCTAGCAGACTCGGCAGACTTACGAGCTGTTTCGGCAGATACGCGTTCGGATTCTGCCGTGCCTCTGGCAGTCTCAGCATTCTTTCTCGTTTGCTCATTAGATTCGCGTGTACCTTCGGCTGTTACTCGCTTACCTTCTGCGGTTACACGATTACTTTCAGCAGAGGAACGTCCAGTTTCAGCCGTTTTGCGAGCATTCTCATTAGTGATACGCACTGATTCAGCAGCTTCCCGGGCCTGTTCTTCTCTTGAGCGTCCCGTTTCAGCTGTCTGCCTTGATTGCTCGGAAGCGTTACGACGAGACTCAGCAGTTTCACGAGTTGATTCATTCTCTTCAACGGCAGCTTCTAATTGCCGCATATCGGTAGTAGCGGTTTTGGCATCGCTCGTAGCTTTGAGCATATTATCTAAGGCTGTCTGCATCTTCTCTAGCCCGAATTTAAGGCTGGTCTTAACACCGCTGACAATTCGATAGCCGATGGTGTAGAAGCCTTTCATGTCGCTGGCTTCGTTCAACTCTGATATTCTTTTCTTTTTTAATGGCATGGCTTCTATACTTTTTCTATTTTTACTTTTCCGCGATTGACAAACACAGACAATTTATTATCAGTAATATGCTCACAAAGAGACATATCTGATAATGTACAAGTTGCTATACAATCACAAATTTCATAAAGGGAACATTTGTGACATTTGAATCCTTCCAGGTCCCATTGTATCGCCTCATGATACTCTCCTTTAATTACGATTCCATTTATTTCTTTTTCATTCATAGTCTCTTCAATTTAAGTCTATATAAAATTCTCCGTCCTCTGTTATGATAAACTCACCAGCTTCGGATGCAAGTAAGAACTCCGTTTCTCCAATCCGGAAACTGGTAAATACGAGCTTCAAGGTAAATTCCCACCATACACCGTTATTCAGAGTAAAACTGTTTGTCTGACAGTTCTTATAATAGCAGGGATAGCTTTCACTCCACTCGTCACAATAAAATATACGTTCCGCATCGGAATACTCATATCCTTCATCATCTGTCTTTAAATGTAGCTTTGTCAAGTCATGAAGTAGAGCATCACGATTGCGCCAGAATGTTTCGATCGTCTTAGCTCGCATTGCGCATTTTATAGCTACATCTTTAGTTTGAAACTTTACGGCATTCCCGTCGTAGATGGCTCCGTCCTGGTACTTGAAATTTTGCAGCAGGTTCTTCTTTACCGCAGGAGTTTTCAGTATCTCTGCTGTACTGCCTTTCAATACTACTACACCATAGTCGGTCAGATCTTTACCGTCAAGCTCATAGCCCTTTGGAAATGGGAGGTCACTATCGTTAATAGGTTCTTGATACTCATAGTTGGCTTCACGGAGAAAGTCATTTGTAAGAGTGAACTTAGAAATTTCAAGGCCCGTATTGATTACATAACTGTTTTGAGAAGACAAACGTAGGGTATATGTTCTGTCAATGAGTGGAAAACGAAATTCATGATAGCTCAGGTCCGAGAGCTTATCAATTAGTCCGCCAATACCCATACTGCCCATATATGCAAATTCAATGCTTATATCACTTGTGTTTAGGGCAATATTAGAAAGGTCAAATTCTTGCCCATCTTCTTCCGGCCAGTCGTTTTTTTCCGGTTCTTTGATAGCAGGGAAGGCTACAAGATTATTGTAGCTTCCCTTTGTAACGCATATCCCTAAACTGGTATATGCATCTATTCCGTCTAAGTAAAATTGTCCTGTCATCGCTTCAGTGTTATGCCTTTAGTGTTCAATGTGTCAATCCCCATTCTGATAGATTCTATAGCCTTTTCAATAGCTTCAAGGCGTGCCGTATGACTACTTATGTCTGACAGGTAAGTAATGACAAGATCGCTATGTTTCATCATTTCACCTATATTTTTGTCCATGCTGGATAAGTATACAAGCTTCTCTATGATCTTATCTGTACTCAATTGTATTTGCTTGACTCCTTCGTTTATTGAGTATGTGTGAGAAGTCATAACAGCGAAACTACCATCCAGTTTATCAGCAGAGTCTTGTGACATGGAAGCAAAACCTTTCTTTGAAGCTTCACGTTCATCGTCTTTGTTCCATCCATACATTTCTGCCAACGCATCCCGTTTGGCTTTCATGTCATCGGAAATCTGTTGGCCTTCAGCTTTTAAAGCATTATATTCTTCTTCGGTTACTCCATCATCCATAGCTTTGTAAAACTTCTCTCTCCAAGCTGTTAGTCGGCTCATATAGTCCTCTTTGAGCATTGAGTTTAGAATAGCATTTCTCATGTATTCTTCAAAGTTATCTGCGAAATCAGCACTATCGGCATCCATATCTGTAAGCAGATCCTGAAAGTCTGAACGAAGTCCGTCTATATCAATGAGAGTAGCATCGGTGATCTTCTGCTCGACAACCTCTGCAACCTGGGTAACACCATCCACTATCTGATCCGCGAATTTTTGAGTGTCAGAGTCAAGTTGTGACCAGAAGATCCCAGCATTTTCTTGAAGTTTTGCAAGTTGTTCATCTGTCAAATCAAACAGACCGGCCATGCGTCCGCCCATTTTGTCTTTAAATTCATCGACGCTCATACCTAGCGTATCTGCCGCTTGCTTCCACCCCTCCATGGACATATCTTCCACTTCAGTATATCCCTTTGAATGTGATTTGCCGGATGCACCAGAGTTCAAGTATTGTTTACCTAAAACACGTGCATTCTCATTCTGTAGCCTTATCATTTCAAGGGCCTTATCATAAGCAGCATTCGCATTATCTCCTGTAAGAGTTTCAGCCAATTCCAGTTGCTTTTCTATCACTCTATCAAGAATGTTGATATAAGATTCATAAGCTTCTTTGGCTTTCTCATACTTTTCTGTTGTGTCGTCTTTGCCGAACAGGTCGAAGATTTTCATTGCTATCTGCATAGCTGCACCGATGATGGCGAGAATGACAGATGCTTTTTCAACCGCTTTGATTGCAGTTGATGCCGTTGTTGATGCCGTTTCTACGCCATTCATCGCTGTCATGGCGAAGGTGCCGATATTGCCAATGATACTTATAATTTCACCGGCTTGTCCGCCGATAGCTGAACCTAGATCTTTTAAAGCGTCACCGAGTTCTCCGATAACGCTTGCCACTTTCCTTTCAGCAGCTTGTACCTTTGCACTGGCTTTCGTCGTTTTGTCTTTTGCTTCATTGTAGTTATCCGTTTTCTCCTTCACCTTATCCAACGCCTGCGCCTCGGTTAGATAAGCTTTAGTTGAATCGATCTTTCCGGTCTTGGGATTATACTTAGAAGACTTGACACCGTTCTCAATCATAGCACCGCCTTTCACTGCTTCCGCCTGGGTCCGGGCATTCTCTAACTCAATTTGCGCTTTAGCTAGTTCTTCCTCCGCTTCTGCCAGTTCCTTCTTCTTGTCAGATAATGATTGAAACGGATTACGTGAATCCAGTTCATCCATGATTGATTGAATAGTGCTAGTATATTCACGAAGTTGGTCCGGAGATAATACCTTAGCTGCTGTCCCTTTTGCATTCTCTAGTTGAGAAAGAAGAGAATTAAGAGTTTCAGAAGATGTTTCTTTCAAATTCTCAAAGGCACGAACGTATTCCGGAGATTCTTTCAGCTTATTATAGTCCATATTCATAAGTTCCATACCCTTATCTTTTGTAGCTTGGGTGATGGAACGATCAATCTGTTCTACTTGATCTGTATCTCCATTCTTTACTGCTTGTTTTCGTTGTTCCTGCAAGATGGCAATATCTTCATTGAATTTTCGTTCAATCGCAAGACGTTGGTCTGTATAATCCTGATACTGATTCAACAGGTCAGATAAATCGTCTCCGCGATCAAACTTTGTATTGGTAGCGATTGTAGCTTCTTTTGCTATATTATCGAATGAAGCAAACAGTTTTTTCGTAGATTCTGAATTGATGAAAACATCTGCATTAAAAACCTTCTTTTTATTTTGAGGATTGATTTCAAAAGCAGCTTGTGCATCTTCTATTACTTTCCGTTTCTTATCCTCGATTTCGCGCTTAATAGCCTGTAATTCTAGCCGATGATTGAGTGCTCTTTGCCTTAGAACCTTTTCACTGCTTTCTTTAAGTTTATTGATTTCAATCTGCTCAAGTTCATTTGCTGAATCTTCTTTTATTCGTTCCTGTTCAAACTTTTGTTTCTCTAACAGGAGTTTATATTTTTCTTGTTCTTCACGTAATTTTTGTGCCTTATCATCCTGTTTGGAAAATGAATCATAAACTTTTAATTCTTTCTCTGCTTCTTTTAGTTTTTTGATATTTTCTTTGTAAGCAGTAATGACAGTAGCATCAATCCCTTTGAAATTTCCAGCATCCATCAATTTCTTTTGAGCCGAAGCTATTGAATCTAGTGCTTTCGTTGCATCATCTTTTTGCTTGGTCCAACAGGCTTTATTTTGAATCTCCGCCTTTTTATTTTCTTTTTTATCTTCTTCTTTCGCTTGTTTTTGAATCTTTGCAATATTATCTACAACCTTTTGAGCTGCATCAACTTCTATTTTAGCCCTGCCAAGTTGTATGTCATATTGTCCGGAATAAGTTCCACGTTTTGAATCTTCAGCAATTAAAGACTGAATTGAGTCATAATTACGTTGAGTCATAATCAATTTGGTTTGTGCTCCAATTCGTGCACGTCTCTGAACTTCTTCTGCGATCATCTTATTTAAAGAAAGGATATCCATCAATTTAAGTTTTTCAATATCCATATTCTTAAAAATATTTGGCATAATGCTTTGAAGCTTATTATATGCTATAACTTTCTCATAATTTGCAGAAGTCTCATCGCGTATCGTTGAAAGTAAATCTGTAGCACTTTTTTTCAAATTATCAGCTTGTTCGGTATATGCTTTGCATGCTTCATTATATTTTCTCTGTACTTTTTCAGCTTCTGTCTCAACCGTTACCACATGGTATATTGCGTAACCGAGCGTTGCAAATGCAGCGGCAGCCAGCACATAAGGGTTGGTTAGCATCGCTGCTGCATTTTTTAATTGTGCAATCGTTTGGGCCTTGAGAGCTTTTGTCAATAAAACACGTGCAGATGTGTTTTTGGCAATCATTGCAGCTTCAACGGCATACGTGCCTTTAGTCAATACCAAGTTAGCCGCTTCAATAGTCCGCTGCTTGTTAACAATAGCTGTAACTGTTGCATGTACTTGTTTAGCGGTACTTACAGCCAAAATACTTCCTTTGTATCCTGCAAGGGCAGTCGTAACGACGACTATTAAGGCACCTATATCTTTCAATGCCTCTTGAACACTGCCATCTTTAAAGGCTTCGTTCATAGATTGTGCTGCGGCAGATATTTCTTTTAAGATTTCCTGTCCTAACGGGCGAAGGGCGGCCGTTATGTTATTCCCCAGTAGCTTCATTTGATTATCAGCAGAAGAAGCCATTTCTTTAAAAGCTGTTTCTGCTGCGCCTGTGGCATTTTGCATTTCTTCCAAATGTCCGGCAGCCTCTTTGACGTTAATTCCTGTCAATCCAAGAACTGCATTGACCGCCTCGATTTCTGGAACTAATCTACGAAGTTCTGCTTCCGAGCCTCCTGCCTGTCTAGCAACTTCTGCTAGCGCCTCTTGATAGGTCCTGTTATCAAATGCGCCATCACCGAGCACCTTGGATACTGCAATAATGGAAGCACGTATTTGAGTCATTGCTTGCGCTGTAGGCGTACCTTGTTTGGTTAGGGTAGCAACAGCGGCTAAGACCTGATCTACTTCCACACCATAGGCGGCAGCAACAGGCGCAACTTGCGCAATACTCTTGCCTAACTCTCCAAATGAGGTCTTACCAAGCCGGACGGTAGTAAATAGTTGATCTGATATTTTCTCAGCTTCTGAAACATCAAGCTTATAGGCATTCAATAGGGTAGTGATACCGTCTGCCGCCGTTGCTGTATCGGTAACTCCACCGATGGCAGCTTTAGCGGATACTTCTAAAATTTTCATACCATCAGCGCCGTCATGGCCGGCAGATACAATTTGATACAATGCTTTAGCCGCATCATTCGCAAGTACCGGCACCTCTCGGGTCAGTTCTACGACTTGATTCATATAATCGGTTAGACTGCCCTTTATTCCGCTTGAAAGGGTAGCAACTTCTTTCATACTTTGTTGGAACTGCTTTTCAAAGTCGTATGCACCTTTGGCGGCCTGGGCAAATGCAATGCCCGCACTTATACCAATCCCACCGAATACATCAAAAGAAGTGATCTCACCGGCCATCGCCTTGATAATTCCTATTGCTTCTCGGCGCCCGGAATATAACCCCGAGGTGGCTATTCCTGTCGCAAAATATAACGCTCCGTCTTTATTTTGAATACCCATAGCATTTATTCTTAAAATATAAAGAGAAGCTAAAATTTGGCTATTTCGAGAAGAATAAGCATCTTTGCAGTGTTCTAAGACCAAG
>ERZ779842.659-NODE-659-length-34402-cov-14.068099_pt1 | contig 34402 bp, 29 predicted proteins | sample MGYA00511095_ERZ779842 | MGnify/ENA primary metagenome ERZ779842 (study PRJEB29588, sample SAMEA2154036) | human gut metagenome | biome: human gut; feature: human-associated habitat; material: faeces | place: Denmark | collected 2008/2010 ... | reverse complement strand
CATCCCTTGTTTCGGGTATAAAAGGAATGTTTCGGAAATAAAAGGAATTAAACAACACCTGCGTGTTCTGCGAACTCCCCCGCCTCCATGATTTTACCGTCTCTCCAGATCCGTTCAATATCATAAAACAAACGGCTCTCCTTATCGAATACGTGCACGATGATATCGCCGTAGTCCATCAGGATCCAGTTGGCGCTCTGGTAGCCCTCTACCTGTCTGCACGGGTATCCGGCTTTTCCAAGCTCTTCTTCTACGTTGTCGGCCATGGCCTGAACCTGGTTCCCGTTGGAACCGCTCGCGATGAGGAAGTAATCAGCCAGAACGGATACCTCGTGGATGTCGATCACGCGGATATCTTCCCCTTTTTTATCTTCCAGGGCCGTGATGGCCAGTTTTACCATTTCGTTTGTCTGACTCATTCATTTTCTCCTTTTCTAGATATGCATATTTGCCTTTTTCTGTTTCATGGCCTCTGCAAAATATTCATAAGCCTGCAGGGTCATCGGGTCAATGGTGTTTCCTTTTTTGTTCAGGTATTCCAGGGTTCCCTTTAAGATCTCGTAGATGGTCTCATCCAGATCCTGGAATGCCAGATAACGCATCTGAGGCAGATTGTCTGCCTTGTCACGCCGTGGCTCAATATAGTCTGCAATGTATAAGATCTTGTCCAGCGTGGACATGTCCGGTTTACCGGTGGTATGGCATGCAATGGCAGAAATGATCTCCGGGTCCTGGATGCCGTATTTATTCTCTGCCAGATAGGCACCGTATTTTGCATGAATGACAGCCGGAGCCTTGATTTCTGCCTCAGTTAAGGCCACCCCATGCTTCTGGCATTTACGGATCAGCTCGCTGTCGGTAAAGCGCTTTGCACAGTCGTGCATGAGCCCGGCAAGCTCAGCCTTTTGAATATCATAGCCGTAGCGCATGGCCAGCGCGGTGCAGGTGAACGATACGCTTACGGAGTGCTCAAAGCGCATCGGTTCCAGTTTGGATTTTAACTGCTTGCGCAGTGTGATGATCTGTTCTGTTATCATAATGTATCCTTCCTACGGTCAGGATGTTGATACAGGCCGTGTTCTCTGATATAGCGTTCCACGCTGTCCGGAACCAGATCATGAATTCCGGTTCCATTGCTTTGCCGTTCCCGAAGCTCCTGGGAAGAGATATGCATGGCAGCGCTGTGTAAAAGAAAAATTGCGGCTCCGTATTTGTTTTTCAGATAATCCGCCTGCTTCTCCAAAGTACAGGCAGCATCGTCACATTCCCGCCCTGCGGCCAGAATCGTAACGTGCCCTAATACAAGCTCCGGATGATACCAGGTTTCAATGTGGTACAGGGAATCCGCGCCTACAATAAAATAGAAGGTGTGCTCCGGGTACGCTTCTTTTAAAAGCTGCAAAGTCTGGGCCGTGTAGGTATTGCCTGTCCTGGAAATCTCAAAATCTGAAAAACGGAAATAGGGATATTCCGCAATTGCCAGTTTCACCATCTCACACCGGTCGTTTGTATCGGTGATCTGATGGTCGGTTTTGTGCGGAGGGGTGTGGGACGGCATGAACCAGACCTCATCCAGGCTGTATTCCTTCCAGGCCTGTCTGCCCAGCATCAGATGCGCGTTGTGGATCGGATCAAAGGTACCGCCCATAATTCCAATCTTGGCCAAGCATCTCACTCCCTTCGCTCTTGTGTTTTGGTTTAGAATCCGGGACAACGGATTCCGTTATGAAACCGGATTAAGGCAGAACGATCTTGCGCTTTGCCTCGTCCTTTGCCGGCTTATAAAGAACAATCTTCTTGCCGATGACCTGAACGACCTCGGAGCGGGTACGCTCAGCCAGTACCTCTGCGATGGAACGTCCATCGTCGAGGCAGTTCTTTAAGACCGTGATCTTGATCAGCTCGCGGGCTTCCAGCGCCTCTGCGATGGCAGCGGTCAGCTCCGGAGTTACGCTAGACTTACCGATCTGGAAAATCGGGTCCATGGTCATAGCCAGTCCCTTTAAATAGGATCTCTGCTTGCTTGTCATGTTTTATCTCCTGTTATTTATAATAATCAAATGCAAGGCCGTACATGCGGACGGTATCGCCCTCCTGGATGCCTGCGGCCTCAAGCTCGTCTAAAATACCACTCTCTTTTAAGAATTTCTGGAAGAACTGGAAGCCTTTTTCGGATTCCAGGTTTGTGTAGCCCAGCATCTTCTCGATGCGCGGTCCCTCTACTACAAACTCGCCGTCCTCATTCTGCTCTACCGTATACGGCAGGTTGCGGTCACCGGCATACTCGATCTCAAATTCCTTCTCAAAGATCACCGGATCCAGGTTTACAGTCTTAAGAAGCTCATATACTGCATATAACAGCTCCTTTACGCCCTTACCGCTGACTGCGGAAATCGGGAACACCTTGATGCCTTCCGGCTCAAATTCCTGTTTCAGGATCTCGACCGGATCTTCGTCCTCCGAGTAAACGGCGTCAATCTTATTGGCCGCAATGACCATCGGACGCTTTAACAGCTCCGGATTGTATGCCTCCAGTTCTGCGTTGATGGCGCGGATATCTGCAATCGGATCGCGTCCTTCGGTACCTGCGGCGTCTACCACATGTACCAGCACGCGGCAGCGTTCAATGTGGCGCAGAAAGTCGTGGCCAAGACCGATGCCCTGGGAAGCTCCCTCGATCAGGCCCGGGATATCTGCCATAACAAAGCCGGCTCCGCCGTCTAAGTCAACCACACCCAGATGCGGGTTTAAGGTTGTGAAATGATAGTTTGCAATCTTCGGTTTTGCGTTGGATACGCGGGAAAGAAGGGTGGATTTTCCCACGTTTGGAAAGCCGACCAGACCAACGTCTGCAATGACCTTTAATTCCAGCTGAACCCAGAGCTCATGACCCTGCTGACCAGGCTGTGCATACTTTGGTGCCTGCATGGTAGGGGTTGCGAAGTTCATATTGCCGAGGCCGCCCTTGCCGCCCCGTAAAATAGTTTCTCGTTTATTTTCACCGGACATATCTGCGATGACCTTGCCGGTCTCAAAGTCCTTGATGACGGTTCCTTCCGGAACTTTGATCACCAGGTTCTCTGCGTTGGCACCGTGGCATCGCTTCTTGCCGCCTTGTTCTCCATCTCGTGCTACATATTTCCGAACATGACGAAAATCTGTTAATGTATTTAAACCCGGATCCACCTCAAAAATGATGTCTCCGCCTTTTCCTCCATCACCGCCGTCAGGACCGCCTGCCGGCACAAACAATTCCTTGCGGAAACTCACATGGCCGTCTCCGCCTTTTCCTGATTTGATAAAAATTTTTGCATTATCTGCAAACATGGATTCACCTAAATCCTTTCCAAAAAAAGGCTTCATACCAGTAATCAGTATGAAGCCCTGTCAGTGTCATTATTCGTTGATTGTTCTCGGGTATACAGAAACCTGCTTTTTGTCTCTGCCCTTTCTCTCAAATCTTACAACGCCGTCTACAGTAGCGAATAAAGTATCATCGCCGCCGCGTCCTACGTTCAGACCCGGATGGATCTTAGTACCGCGCTGTCTGTAAAGAATGTTACCAGCTAATACGAACTGACCATCTGCTCTTTTAGCGCCAAGTCTCTTGGACTCAGAATCTCTACCGTTCTTGGTAGAACCTACACCTTTTTTATGAGCGAATAACTGAAGGTTCATCTTAAACATCTCTTACACCTCCTCAAATCGAATTTTTATATACGGTTCTCCGTATGTTTCCTCAATGTCCTCTAAGCCGAGCACAAGAGAATTCATAAGGAGTGCTGCTTCCGGACTAATCGCCCCGGTAAACCGGAAACGGAACATCCCGGACTGCTCGTCCTCATCTGCCTCAAACTGGTCGTCTGTGAAATGCTCCACAGAATTTGCCATATTGAGTGTCAGGGCAGACACAGCTGCACAAACCAGCTCCTGTCCTTCCTGATGATCATCTGCATAACCTGCGTGACCCAGAAAAGAAATCCCATGATAACGATGGTCGGAATCAACAGATACGGTTACGTTAATCATGATTAATTAAGCATTGATCTTGTCGATCTTGATCTCGGTAAAGAGCTGTCTGTGACCATTCTTTTTATGATAGCCAGATTTTCTCTTATACTTGTAAACGATCACCTTTTTTGCTTTTGCCTCTTTAACTACGGTTCCGGTAACAGTTGCACCTGCTACAGTCGGGCATCCGATGGATAACTCTCCGTTGTTAACTGCAAGAACCTGGTCAAACGTAACGGTTTCGCCAGCGTCTACACCAAGCTTTTCAACCTTAATGATATCGCCTTCTGCTACTTTGTACTGCTTACCACCTGTTGCAATAATCGCGTACATATGGCACCTCCTATTATCATTACTCGCCAGTTTCGGTGTCCGGATCCGATGGACTCGGAACTTTCAAACCTCGCTGTGCGGCACATACTCATGTATATTAGCATGAAACCATGCGGCTGTCAATCCTGTATTTCAACTTTTTTCAAAGTTTTTTGCCGCGCGGCTGCATCGTTGAATACGGGAAACGTACGCGGTGTCTGCTACTCTCTCATCCAGGTACGCGGGGCAAACAGAAGCAGCATCGGGAACAGCTCCAGGCGGCCTGCCAGCATGTCAAACATCAGGATATATTTGCTGACGGGGCTGAAAATACCGAAGTTGCAGGTCGGCCCGACTTTGGAAAGTCCCGGACCGATGTTGTTTAAGGTTGCCGCTATAGCCGTAAAGTTCGTGGTCAGATCAAAGTTGTCCAGGCTGATGAGCAGCAGGGACACTGAAAAGATCAGGATATAGGCTACCAGGTAGGTGTTGATGGAACGCAGCACATTGTGCTCAATGGCTTTTCCTTCATATTTTAATACCTTGACATTTCGCGGATGGATCAGGGAGGAGAGCTCCTTGTTCACAGTTTTCACGGCAATGGCAATGCGGGATACCTTAATGCCGCCTCCGGTACTTCCGGCACAGGCCCCGATAAACATCAGGCACACAAGGATTGTCCGGGAAAAGCCGGGCCACAGATCAAAGTCCGTGGTGGAATAACCGGTCGTTGTGATGATGGATCCGACCTGGAATGCCGCGTGCTTTAATGCAGTCAGGATATCCGGGAACATGCCGCGGATATTCCAGGTGATAAGCAGCGTGCTTACCAGGATGATCCCGAGATATCCTCTCATCTCCTCACAGCGCAGGGCATCCTTCGGCTTGCGGATCAGAAACAGGTAATATACATTAAAATTCACACCGAACAGGATCATGAAAATGGTAAAGATCCACTGCTGAAGAGATGTATAATCTCCGCAGCTGCTGTTGACAATGCCGAATCCGCCGGTTCCGGCTGTGCCAAAGCTCATGGCCATGGAATCAAACAGCGGCATGCCGGTAAAAAGCAGCAGAATGATCTGTACGACTGTGATAAACAGGTAGATCAGGTACAGGATCTTTGCTGTGGTGCGGACTCTCGGTACCAGCTTTCCCACAGATGGTCCCGGGCTTTCTGCACGCATGATATGAATGTTATATCCGCCGGCCAGCGGAAGCACAGCCAGGATAAAGACCAGCACACCCATACCGCCGATCCAGTGGGTAAAGCTGCGCCACATCAGCATGCAGCGGCTTAAGGCCTCTACATCCGGCAAAACACTGGCTCCGGTTGTGGTAAAGCCGGAAATGACCTCAAACAGCGCATCTTCTAAAAGCGGGATCTCTCCGCTCAGGAAAAACGGAAGCGCGCCAAAGAAGCTTAGAACGATCCAGCTCAGGGACACGGCTACAAAGCCCTCTTTTGCATAAAAAACGGTACTCTTTAACTTTCTGTTGGCCAACAGCCATCCGCTGATGCCGCAGAACAGTGCCACACCCAGAAAAAAGAGCCCGCTTGGCTCCCGGTAGACCAGAGCCACCACACAGGGAAGGATCATCAGGATGCCCTCTATGCCAAGGACCCAGCCCAAAAAGTAAAACACGATTCCAATATTCATAATTCACCCATCCCCTTACCTTAAGATATCCTTTAAATCCTTCAGTCCGGAATGCGTGGTAACCACGATTACGGTATCTCCCGGTTCAATGGTATCTTTACCGCGCGGGGTAATGATCTGCCCGCCGCGGTTGATGCAGGCAATCAGAAGGTTATCCTTAAAGGAAAGCTTCTCAAGCGGGATTCCGATGAGAGGCGCATCCTTGCCGACACGGAACTCCAGAGCCTCTGCCTTGTTCTGAACGATCTTGTAGAGGGTTTCCACGTTGCTTCCCATGGAATTCTGCATAGCACGGACATAGCGGATGATGCCGTCCGCGGTGATCATTTTCGGATAAATGATGCTGCCGAGATTCATCTGCTGGATGATGTTCTCAAAAGCAATACGGTTGATCTTGGTCACGAGCTTGGCATTTGATACACTGGCTGCGTAGAGGGATAACATGATGTTTTCCTCATCGAAGCCGGTCAGAGCCGCAAAGGATTCTGTCTGGGCAATGCCCTCTTCCATCAGAAGCTGCTGGTCGGAACCATCGCCGTGAATGATCATAGCCTTTGGCAGCAGCTCACTCAGCTCATGGCAGCGTGCCAGATCCTGTTCGATGATCTTGATCTTGATGCCGGTATCCTCTAACATCTTCGCCAGATAATATGTGATCTTACCGCCGCCTACCAGCATGGCCGTCTTAACGGTTGTGTTGGAGATACCAACCTGACGGAAAAACTCGGATGCCTGGGAGGATGAAGCTACGAAAGAGATCTTGTCCCCTTTCTGCAGACGGAAATTACCGCCCGGAATGATCACATCGGCACCTCGCTCCACAGCACAGATCAGGATGCTGCAGTGCAGACGAGGGGCCACCTCATAGACCTGCATGTTATCCAGCACGGAATTGTTCGGTATGATAAACTTCATGAGCTCTACACGTCCCTTGGCAAACGCGTCGATCTTGATGACAGACGGGAACTTTAACAGGCGGGCAATCTCAGTCGCTGCAGCCAGCTCCGGGTTGATAGCCATGGAAAGGTTTAGCTCCTCCCGGATATACTGTACCTCATTGGCATATTCCGGATTTCGGATTCGTGCGATGGTGTGACAGTTACCTGCCTTTTTCGCGATCAGGCAGCAGAGCATATTTAACTCATCCGAGTTGGTGGTCGCGATCAGAAGATCGGTTTCCTTGATGCCGGCCTCTATCTGTACCTGATAAATTGCGCCATTTCCTTCCACTCCCATAACATCGATATTATCAGTAACAGAGCGAAGTTTTGCCCCGTCTTTGTCGATCACCGTGATATCATGTCCTTCATTATTCAGCTGTTCGGTCAGGGTAAGCCCTACCTTGCCGCAGCCTACAATGATAATCTTCATGTCACATCCCCTTTACCTGCCTCCCGCAACATGGTCACGATTTTTTCTGAACCTGCGCGATCTGTTCCCAGAGAGGTCTCTTTTCTTTTTTTCTTGTCATTTCCACCAGATTGAGCGGCGTCATGTCAATAACGGTTGTCTTAACCGGGTCCGGACGGACCGCCGCTCTCAGAGTATCCATGAGAAGCGTTTTATCTTCCTGTGCATCCATATCAATGAAATCAACCATGATAATGCCGGAAAGGTTGCGCAGACGAAGCTGATGCGCGATCTCCTTTGCGGCCTCCAGGTTGATGAGGCGGATGGTGTCGGCAAGATTCTTTTTTCCGGAATATTTTCCGGTATTTACATCGATGACCACCATAGCCTCCGTGCATTCTATTATAAGATATCCGCCGGACTTTAGCCATACCCTTTTCTGACAAGATTGTTCCATTTCATGATCCAGAGAGTAAAGCTTGGTAAGGCTCAGCAGATGGTCTTCGTAAAAGCGCAGACCGGTAGTCTCTGAAATGTCGGAAACCCGGAAATACTCCTGCAGCCGCGCATACAGATCCGGCTGGTCAGTCACGACTTCCTCCAGACTTCCGGCAGGACTGTTTCGCAGACTTTTGATATAATCCGGCTCTGACTCGTAAAGCAGGGTGTAACAGGTACGATAGCGGGCCGTGTTTATGACCCGTTCAAACAGCTCCAGTAACACCGAAAGCTCCCGAAGGAGCTTTGTTTCCTGTCCGTATGCGTTTGTGCGGATGATGATGCCGGTATGCTTTCCCTCAAGAAGTGCTTCTATCTGCGGACGCATCTGTTCTTTCCATTCCCGGTCTTCAATCTTGGAAGAAAATCCGATGACCTGTTTTCCGGCAGTCAGAACAGCGTATTTGCCGGAAAAATTCAGGTTCCCGGTCAGGACCGGGTCCTTGGTTTTCACAGCATCCTTTGCCACCTGAACAATGATCTCATCGCCCTCTTTGAGCTTTCCCTCATGCCCGTCGGCAAACAGCGTCACTTTATTATCGGTAAGACTGTAATAGCCGGTGCGGCCTTCGGAAAAATCTACAAAAGCGGAATTTAAATTTTTGACAACCTTTTTTACTTTTCCAATATAAATATTGCCCAGAATGGAGGCCGTATCCGCAAGACCAAGCTCAATGGTTGCTTTTTCCGAAACAAGAGCGGTCAGGACGCGGCTGTTCCATCGGGTAACGATCAGCTTATTCAATATTTTCTCCAAATGAATCCAGGGTCACAAACTGATGTGATTCCTCAGTCCCCTTATCTGCATATACTTCCAGGCGGGTCACCATCAGGGCAAACTCACCCAGGGTCTCGCCGCGGCTTTCTGCGTAAGCGCGGAGGACGGCATCCGGCTTCAGGTTTGCCGCGCTTCCGGTCGCAATCTGTAAAAAGATCACATGATCCGGGCGTGTTTCCATCCGGTAGATCTGCGGGCGGATGTTCACCTCACGCTCTCCCTTTTTGGTCTTTTTCACAATAACGATTTCTTCCTGATCAAGGAATGTCTTGATCCCGTCAAAAAAGCTGTCCGGGTCAGCCGGCTCATAGCCCTCGCGGAAGCGGACCTCATAATCGGCGGCTGCCACCAGGGACATGGCATTTCCGGCGTCATCCGGAAGAGCTTTATAGGAAAGCGCCTCCATGCCCTCAACCATGTTTTCATTGATGCGGCGAAGCATCTCTTTAGAAGAATCGGTGCTCAGCACTTCAATGTCCACGTATTCACCGCGGCTCTCTAAGCCTACGCCAAGCGGTGCCGCAAAGGACATGATCTGGTGCGGGCTGAAGCCCTCGCTGTAACGGATATCCACATCGGCCCGGCGCATGACCTTCTGGAAATAACGCATGATATCCAGATGGCCGATGAATTTCATGGTGCCTTCCTTGGCAAATTTAATTCTTATCTTCAAAGCAGACACCTCCTCCAAATTTTCTCGCGCCGCAGCCAGAACACTGCTGACGGCAGTTCGGAGTTACCTTCTCGCTGATGGCGGTCAGCCATTCACGCTTTAAGAACTCCTTGGTCACACCAGCGTCAATGAAATCCCACGGGAAGATCTCATCGAGGCTGCGCTCTCTTACGGTATAGAAATCCGGGTCCACGCCACAGGTTTCAAAGGCCTGCATCCAGGTATCGTTGTTGAAATACTCACCCCAGGAATCGAACATGGCGCCGTTCTTATATACCTCTTCTACGACAGCTGCCACCCTGCGGTCACCGCGGGCCAGAACACCCTCCAGCACCGTCAGATCTGCCTCATGGTAATTGTATTTTAAGCTCTTGCGGTTTAACATCTCCTTGAACTTATCTTTTACGATGTAGGCACGCTCTAAAAATTCCTCCTTGGTGCACATCTGTGCCCACTGGAACGGAGTAAATGGCTTCGGAACAAAGAAGGAAGAGCTTGCTACCACCTGTACCTTGCCGTTGCGCTGCTCCTTCGGGATTTCATCGTAGTAAAGCTCTGCCACCTTCTCGGATAACAGGGCAATACCCTCCATATCCTCTCTGGTCTCTGTCGGAAGTCCGAGCATAAAGTACAGCTTTACACGGTTCCAGCCTCCGTGGAATGCCTCTGCTGCTCCCTTTAAGATGATCTCCTCGGTCAGTCCCTTATTGATGACATCGCGCATGCGCTGGGTACCGGCCTCCGGCGCAAAGGTCAGACTGCTCTTCTTGATGTCCTGGACCTTGCTCATGACATCTAAGGAGAAAGCGTCGATCCGCAGGGAAGGCAGGGAAATGTTCACACCCTTGCCCTGGAATTCATCGATCAGGAAATTTACGATCTCTTTTAAATGGCTGTAGTCACTGGAGCTTAAGGAGCTTAAGGAAATCTCCTCATGTCCGGTACTTTTTAACATCTTATAGGCGTGGTCCTTTAAATACTCCAGGCTGCGTTCCCGGAGCGGACGGTAAATGTTGCCTGCCTGGCAGAAACGGCAGCCACGGATACAGCCGCGCTGGATCTCCAGAACCACACGGTCCTGGGTAACCTTTAAATAAGGAACTACCGGCTTCTCCAGATACGGAACATCGTTCATGTCCATAACCAGCTCCTTGGTGATGGTCGCCGGAATACCTTCTTTGTTCGGGGTGAAGGAGGCAATGGTGCCATCCTCGTTGTAAGCCACATCGTAAAACATCGGCACATAGATGCCCGGAAGCTTGGCTGCTGCCTCCAGGAAGTCCATTCTGCTGCCGCCGTTCTTCTTGTTCTCTTTGTACAGATCAAAAAGCGCATCGTACTGGGTCTCACCCTCACCGATGTAGAACATATCAAAGAATGCTGCCAGCGGCTCCGGATTGTATGCACACGGACCGCCTCCGATGACGATCGGGTCCTCCTCCGTACGGTCTTTCGCATGCAGCGGAATGCCGCTTAAATCCAGTACCTGCAGGATGTTGGTGTAACACATCTCATATTGGATGGTAAAGCCCAGAAAATCAAAGTTCTTCACCGGATCCTGGGATTCCAGCGCAAACAGCGGGATATGCTGCTCCCGCATCACCTTATCGAGGTCCGTCCACGGAGAGAACAGACGCTCACACCAGACATCCTCCCGCCTGTTAAACATGGCATACAGGATCTGCATGCCAAGGTGGGACATACCGATTTCGTATACGTCCGGGAAGCACATGGCGAACCGAATGTCCACAAGGGACGGATTTTTCATGACCACGTTCATCTCATTACCCAGATACCGGGCAGGCTGTTGCACCGATAAGAGGATTTCATCACTCAATGCTAATTTTCTCATAAATGCTTATTTTACCTACTTTTTCTTGATATACGGGCGACTTTTGGCCGCCCGTCTCTAACCCATTTTGTTGCTGTATTTGTTGTTTGCCTGAACACGCAGAAATTGTCAAGCGTTTTTTTTACGCGGACATTTTCGTATCGTTCAGATGCTATTGTTACAAAAATAATTTTTTCTGAAACACACACAATTTCATCATTACCTGTCATTAGACAGGAAAACACAGCATTTCATGCAAATCAGACCGCACTATTATACGGTATTTCGTGTGTTTCCGCAAGCCAATCTTTCCCGAGTCCCAAATATTCCGCTTTATTCGTCGAACTTTTTATTAAATTATTCGAATATTTATTGAAGCCAGGAACCTCAAAAATGAGTGTTTCTTTCAATACAATTTCTTCATTTTCAATTTTGATCGGCATTGCATTCAGGAATACTTCCTCAAATTCCGGTATACTCTCGCACACTTTTTGAAAAGGCACAACATAATGCTTCATCGTAAATGTTCCGCTTGCGTGTCCGAGAACAACGGCCAATTCCTTGATGTTTACCTGATAATGAACCATAAGTGTTGCATATGCATGGCGCAGATCATGCCAGTGAAAATCATCCGGAAGACCATAGACTTCTTTCAGCGATACAAAGTCTTTTTTATAACTTTGACGGTTATAGGAAGTACCATCAGAGCGGTGCCAGATGGCAATATCTTCCGTATTTTTACCTTTAGATTCCACTGACATTTCCCAGTTCTTACGGCTTACAACAATCTCATCCAGGACGAAATCCGGCACTGGAAGTTCACGGATACCGTTTTTACTTTTGGTATTGAGCCGCTGCTTGGTCTTACTGCCCTTTTCAATAAAAGAGGCATCCACAGGACGACCGGACTGGCCACGTATATACAGTACTTTTTTGCTATAATCTACATCTCGGTAGCGCAAGGCAATCAGTTCGCTGATACGGCAGCCGGTTGTACATGCAATAAGAAGCGGCAAATATAGATTAGGATATTTGTTTTTAGCAATAATCAGCATCTGGCCAATCTGATCCGCAGTCAATGCGTATTCTCGCTTTTTTTTCGGCTGCACCACATTTTGACTGGCAGCATTGATGGCAACTTTGGCTCTGACATTTGCCTTTTTCTTTGTTTCCTGCTTACGCTTTAATGAAATGGCTCTGGTAGCAATATTCTTACTGATTAAAGAATACTTTTTCGCATACTTGAATGATGAACCGAATACTGCATAGGCTGGAGATAAAAGTCCTGGTGTCATAGAATTCAATGCCGTCAAAATGTCTTTTTGAGTGACTTCGTCCAATTTCTTCTTTTTAATTACTGGCATCAGATAATTCTGAATGATATTCCGGTATGTCATAAAGGTATTGTACGCAATTTTCCTAACCTTTACCATATACTCATTCAACCAATAATCGTAAAAGTCACATGCCATAATCCGGTTTGCAACATACTCCCGTTTTATTAATTGCTCGATAATTGCATTTTTTGCTGCCTGCGCCTCTCTCTGAGTCTCATATCCACCCACCTGTCGATCTGATGTTTCTCCATTAGAAAATGTAAGTGTAAAGCGAACCGCAAATTTTCCTGCAAATGGTGTAAGAGTATTTCGGAAATTCCACGCAACAATCGGACCACGGTCAATAATTTCCTGCATATTTTTTACAAGTGCGATTGTTCTGCTCATGCCGAATACCTCTTTCCTTTTTCTGCAAAAAGAATTGGATCCACATGATTTTCCAATTCACCACGGATACGCGATTCAGCCTCGATATATGCAGTGTAAATATCAAACGTAGTACCGATATTGGCATGACCGAGATATTCAGAAACATACAGCAGAATCTCCTCCGGGTGTTCCTTACTGCGTGTGCCATATTCAAACATCATAGTAGCAGCAATGTGCCGCAGGTTATGTGTTGTGACAATTGGAATTCCTGCGCGGGAACAGATACGTTTTAAAGCACCATTCAACGTGCTTTCAGACTTGATTTTTCCTCCATCCGCAATGCAGATATAGTCATCATAATCTTCCGTCCACTCCTTCTTATGCTTAACACGGATTTCCTTCCGCTGTTCCAACCAGTCCCTGCGCCCATCCACCAGATAAAAAATAATTTCCGGCATTCGTAAAACCCGATCGCTCTCTTCCGTTTTTGTTGCCTTAATCTCTACTCCGACACGGTTCACAACCATTTTCTTCTCGTTATATGAGATTTCTGATTTGCGTACTGCCTGTCTGCGGATAGTGACAGTCTGGTTTCTCTTGTCAAAGTCCGAGAAACGAAGACCGCGAACCTCTCCGTAACGAAGACCATGCAGCATCAGGCAGACTTCGAGAAAATGGATCGTTTTTTCACTCGCATATAAGAGCTTTTTAATTTCTTCCTCGCTGTAGATGACAAAGTTTTTAAGTGGTGCCTGAAAAGGCTGCAGAGTCACGTTATCCATAGGATTTTCGGTCAACCGCTCCGACAACATCATATCAGAATAGAAAAGTCGGAAGAACTTGTATGTCTGTGCCTTGGCTGTCATACAGATATCACAAGTTTTAGAAATCAGCTTTTCTATATCCGTCCAGACTACCTTCTCCAATGGTTTTTCACCAATCTTACCAAGGTTCGGAAGCAGAAAATTGTAAAGCACATATCCCATGGTTACAGCATACGCATCACTTGCTGTGAGCAGAAAGATGCTATGATACCACTGCTTAAGCTCATGAGCAAAATCCGGGACTTTATCCTCTCCTAGTTTTATCTTATCCATTTTTTGAGAAAAGGCTTTCGATGATTCTAAATAGGCCTCCATCGCTTCATCTGGCGTTTCGTATGCGTGTGGATTTGTGGCATACATGATCTGGAAATCAGAAGTCAGGTGTTTTTCAGTAAAATACCATTTTCCATCATCTGCATTCCAGAACACGGGTGTTGCATTCTGATTTGTATTTTCAATGTTCCTATTCTTGTCCATAAGTGATTTTCCTTTACGAATAAACCACAAACAGCCATCCTTATTATACCATAGGATAGCTGTTTATTGATGATTAAGATTCAATTGTAAATAATTTCAGGAAAAATATTCTCCTGAAATCCAACGTTCAAAACCTTCTTTGGGAATCCGGTATAGTCTTCCAACTTTTAATACTGGAAACGGAGACTTTTCCTGATAAACTTTTTGTATAAAGTCGTAGGCTGTTGTACGGCCGATCCTTAAACGGTTTTGAATATCAGCTAAGTCATATACCACGGTCTCAATTTTTCTACTTTCTGTTTTTGTATTTTTTGTGTTAGTACTCATGTCTAACCACCTCCTCATCTGTTATATGGGGGTGGTTTTAGAATCTGTCGTTAGTTTTTACTTTTATACTGGTGAATATATGCTTTTCATGGTAAAATATAAACAGTGTTTAGGGATGGAGCAAAGTTACGGAGGGAATAAATTATGAAACCAATGTATTTGTCAATCCAGCCGGAAAAAACCGGGAAACGTATCAAGCGACTGCTCTTTGAACAGGGGTATACAATCAAAGAAATCCAGGGAGCTTTTGGATTTGAAAATCCACAGGCTATTTACAAATGGATCTCTGGAAAATCTTTACCGAGCTTGGACAATTTCATTATTCTTAGCAGATTGCTGCATACCACGATTGAAGATATCCTCGTCATTGACGGGGATATTCCTCGTTTTAGGAGAATTTTAAACCGACAGTTCAATGACATCTGTTTCTATATCATTTACAATCAGACCAGAAACAAAAGAAAATAGAAAGCGATGAAAACAAAACGGAGCCAAACATGGAATCAGTACATAAATATATACCGAATGACACTCTGCAAATGAAGCGAAAAGATATAATGCAAAAATTGAAATATCCGGTTTTTCTTACTTATGGCCCAACTCACGGCTCACCCTTTAAATGGATAAAGCGTTGGAAGGAAGACATCATCTGCATTTGTCAGAGATTACTTTACGGATACTGTTATCGCGATACCTGGTCGATTGACAGATGGTTTGTTACTGTCATCCCCAATATGATTCATGATCTACGTATCAACACTCATGGGTATCCGGGATCCTTTACAGGAACCGAAGAAGAAAATGTGCAGAAATGGGACAAAATTCTTAGACATATGGAATTTTTGTTCCGAGAGGCAAATGAGGAAACCTGCATCCGAAAAAATCCGTATGACGATGCATATGATCAGGCAAGAGATACCTTCACTAAAAAATATGGATTATTTGGCGAAGTTTTGAAAACGGAAGACGTAAAAAGCCAAGAGAAAACTAAGAGTTATAGCCGTATATACACTATGTCCGATGTACCGGAGTATAAGGATATATCAGATTCGTGGCTTGCGGACGAAAGCGAACTGGCGGTCTATCGAAATTGTTGTATGGAAGAGGGCATGAAACTTTTTACCAAATATTTTTGGGATTTATGGGACTGATATTACTCTCATTTGTGTTGTAAAAAAACACCAGAGGTAGATTATGAAAAACTATGTTTCTATTGATAAACAAAGTAAAAAAGCACAGAAAGCATTTTATTCTAGCCACCGTTCTACCTGGGGTGATTTAAATCCAGCTACACGAATCATGCCGAACGGGAAGGCCTACAACCGAAAAAAGAATAAAGCAGAGTATCGGAAAATGGCTCTATAGAAGAATCTTATATGAAGAATGATTTGTTGAAGGTGGAACACAAAAACCGAGCGCAGACATTATGTCCGCGCTCTTTTAGTATCCTCAGGCAGGCTTACTATCATAATTAATTATGATAGTCTTTTCATGAATTTTCTATGGATTGCATTTTTTGCATGGATCATATCCTGCTGCAATAATCGCATCTCTGCTTTCAGATGAAGTTTTTTTATTGCTTTCCTTCATCTGTTTTACAGAGGCGCAGGTCGGACGATGAAATTTTCTAGTGTTGGTATTCAAAATATAAGATTCCGTTGTATCTTGCTGTGCAGCTGCCTGGGTAACTTGCTCTGTTACTGCTGTTGCATTCTGTTCATTCTGATAAGAAAAACTATCTCCGGTAGCATAATCAATGCTAATTCCTGGCTGGACATTGTAAACATAAACACAATACAGAACACCTTCGCCCTTATCTTCTACAGATTCAGCCTCCATTAATACACCAGATGCCAGGAGATTACTGTCTTCAAAGATTGGAGTAACCCGATATAACACATGGTTTCCGGTTTCTTTTACATAGTCTGCTGCCATATTTTCAAACGGCAGCATTCCCTGCACATTTAAATATCTTGTGCCAGTAATCAGATTCTTTTCATTCGCGTTTTCTGCGGTAAGCTGATACCCAATCAAATGGCAACGATTGTATAGATATTTTCCATCTACATTGTCGTATTTGATAGTATGCCAGCCAGACGGTTTTATCTGCCCAATATTGCCACGTTCTTCTGTCGGCATCAAATCCTGTCCAACAGATGCATAAGCAACACCGCATCTGCCCAAAGAATCAAGATTACCATAAGTTTCAAAAGAAACTGCAGTCAGATCTGAATCAGCAAAATAAGGCTTATTATCGTTTATAACGGCATAGGGCTGACCAGAGTAAGCCGGCACTGATGCCAGATTGAATGCAGATGTTCCTATCGAAACCGTATCCACAGCATGCATCTCTGTAGATATTACTGCTTTAGAGTCATGTTGAGGAACTTGTCCGCATGCGGATATACCTAATGACACAGCTGATAAAATGCCTAATATCCAAATATTCAATTTTCTCATAAATAGCACCTCTCCAAGTACTGTTTTTCTTTATTATACTACGGATCAAGCGATATAGAAAGAAAAAAGAATGGGAATGCTAATAGCAATCCCATTCCCTAGAGTTGTATAAATTCTGCTCAACCACATAGAAGAACTTTCCATTAACCGGCTGAATACCAATATGCATTTGTAATATAACCTGCAGAGTTATAAGAATGAACATTAATACAATTCAAAAATTTCCCATTATTCTTTTCTAAATACTCTTTTACAGGCATGTTTTCTGTTTGATATGTATCCCAATTAATATAACTAATCGTTGCATCTTTCGTAAATCTGAAATTGGAATTAACATATTCTCCTGCATAAGTATCACAAACATCTATTTCTCGAAGTGGATGTTCAAAATAGGTAACGCCAACAGGTAGCTCATAACAATCATCATATTCTTTATACCTTGCAGAATAAATGACATTACCTTCATTCTTTCCATCTATAGAATGTATTTTTTCAAAGTCAGTAGCTAAATTAACGTAGTATGGCTTTTCATCAAATGTAATATATGATATAGGCTGCACGGCAAAATTACGTGAAAACTGATTTCTTTCACTCTTAATTTTTTCTAGCGTAGCAACATTTAATCTATAGTAATCCGTTTCGCTATCATATGCTCCTGAACTCCATTCGTTTACTATCTGGCCATCTATGGTCAAATAATATAGGCTTCTTGCAAAACCATGAGCAACATGTACCAGATTGCCATTTTCTATTGTCCAAATATCATCAATACTATAATCTGAACATTCTACAAAAAGAAGTTCTTCTATTCCATTTCCATCCAAATCCATGAATGCATATGCATAACCAGACAAATTATTATCCCGATAATGGCTATTATCATAATACATAGATAACTGCGAACCATCTGTGTTTTGGTTGTATACCGGCAGTCCATTTGCGAAATCCTCTTTGATTGATTGAATCAGTTCACTGTACTGTGCTGGTATTTCTGCAAACGCAGGAAATGCTAATGCTGTTGATAAAACCGTTGCACATCCGAAAATTTTAAAACATTTCTTCATTCATACTCCCCCTCTCAGGAATGTTCTAAAATAAAGACAATATCTTATATATTCTTTATACCATGCTGTTAATGCATCAGCAAGTTTATTTTTCGTTCATAAATTGGTGCTGATATTCATGCAACTCAACAGAATTATATATTTTATGCAGGGCGGGTTTCTGCAGATGATAGCTGGTCGTGTCGGCCTTGTCCTCGTATTCCATCAGAACATCAGTGAGTGTGGAATACGATTTCATCATGTCGGTCCAGTTGCCAAAATCATCCTGCAAGATCACTGCGTTCTTCTCGGAACAGATTGGTGTTCTTTTCGGAATGGTTCCAACGCACAGAGGACTGTCTGTGTTGTATACAGAATAGTACCAGGTTACTTCCTCATCATCCGGCAGACTTGTGCCAGTAATGGTGTCAAAATGGTAAATACTGTACTCCACGGGTCCTGTTATTTGGTGTATCCGTCCGCTACCAGAATCTCTTTGATTATGCGCTCCGGTACGTCATCGTAACCATTTCCCTAGAAAAGCTTCCGAAATGCTACGATGCTGATAAAATCCGTAGTGTGTTCGTTTCTATCCCGACGGCGAACTCTGCAGTCCACTGCCAATGTATAACTGACACTGCAATCGGCTCATTTCCCTGCGCATAACGCACTTCCAGATCTCTGGTTAATCGTCCCATAAGGATTACTCTGTTTATCATTTACCTCCTGGTTCTGCGCAACCCACTCTTTGGTCATATTCGTGACTATAGAGTCATAATCTGTTTTTCGCTCCTCAAAATTCATAAATCTGTTTTTTTCTGTTGCCACTCCATTTGCCATATGCCCTGCCCTATCCTGGGCCCGCGCAAACCAAAAATTCATAAATCGCTTCGCACCTGATCTGGTTTTGCGGTGCTTCTGATTGCTGTCGCACCATCCTGCCATCTTCCGGAGTTCCTGCACGCAATCTATGCCCGGATAGAGCTGCTGGTAATACACCACGTCGTTCTCCGTCACGTTGTACATGCTTCCATCATTCAGGATAAAGGCACCTGCAATCGGCGAGTCCGGAGCAGAGCTTTTTCCTGGCTCCGGGCAAATGGTTTTTATATTATCTTTTACCTTTTCCTTTACCTTTTCCTTTTCTTTAGGTTTTCCAGTTTCATAACCACTGGTTTTGGGTCTCCCGCCTTTACTTCCATCAGCCTTTCTTTTTACGTTGGCATCTATCTGAGGCTTTGCCATCTCAAACACCACCATAAAGAGTCCATCCCCTTCCGGTTCTGTTCCATCCAGACCATAATCTATAATGGACTACAGGGCTCTCAGCTGATCCTCTTCCGGGAGACGTTTAATTGCCTTCGCAAAGCTCTGATAGAAAATCAAGCTGTCTCTCATCGTCACACACTTCCCGTCTTATATTTTTCACTTCCGGATCATGTATCCGCTCTTACCACCATTCTGAGTTGCTACCATGGTGTTTAAATCCATAGCCGTATCAAAATTGTAATGCGGGTCATAGTTGTCCGTGGTGTCGTTGCTCTACGATCACGTAGGTACCATACGGCAGATAAGCGGATGTGTTGTAGAAACCGCCATCCTCGTGATTGTCCACGGAAAGGGTTGTAACATCCTGATCATTGCCTCCGTTTGCAGCGGAATCCCACTCAACGGAATAGATGGTATCTAAGTCATTTTCATAGAACGGACGCAGGTAATTGTAAGCTTTCCGGAGAGCTAAGAACAGTGCGTAGTCGTGGATGTAATCATCATACGGAACAACCCCCTCCTGCGTGATGCCAGGAGCGCCTCCATCGGCCTCAGTCTTTGCAATGTCCTCACCGTTTCCAACACCGTTGTTCTTTACAAGCTTGGCAACTTCATCCTGCAGGTACCACTTTACGGCAAACTGTCTTGCCGCGTTGGATGCTTCCGCATTGGCTCTTGCGTAATCGGACAGGCTGGTCACGGTTTCGGTATTGTCCCCGTTTAACTCGCCCTGGTATTTCTCATAGTCCTCTACGGAACCGTAAATCTTCTTATGGATCCAGCGGAACAGATCAAAACTGGTGTTGGTGTCCCCTTTCTGGTGTTCCGCCTTTAAGGTGTCTTCCCAGTTCTGTCCCGGATAAGCCTGCATGCTGATCTTTCCGACCGGAGTATCATACCCGTTGTAGTTGAACGTGCAGGTTGCGATGTGGTCATCCCACTTATCCGTGTTCGCTGCCGCGATGGCATCGAAGAACTTCTCGTAATTGTACTGGTCCACCGTTACGGTATTTCCAGCACCGTCTTCCATGGTCTTCGGCGTCATCTCCAGAAGTCTGGTGTAACCGACATTCTGGTTCTCATTGATGCTGTCCGTGCGGAGTACATTCGTGTTGTCTCCCACATAGGAATACAGCGCTTCGTTGGTGTTTACCGCGTCATCGGAATTGGTCACATTGGTCCATCGCTCATTCGTGCTGAAATAATTGTTCCGCTCCGCGATGCCCTGCGTTGCCACATTTTCCGGATTCTCGTAGCTGGACCATACATTGTTTGCCCTTGCACTGGTCGTCTTTGAGGTAGTCAGGTGATCCACTTCCGTATAAATCTTCTGGACATTTGCGGATTCCAGAACACCGTCATCGCTTACAATGTCTTTCTCCGGGAAATCGGAATCCACACCGTAAACGGTCTGCCATTTGTAGGTATCATAGAGTCCGTCTCCGTTCGTATCCATATAGGAAGGAATGAGCCGGTTTCCGTTGCGGTCTACCCAGAGAACTGTTCCGTCCTCGCTCCGGTAGAGCCGTTCCAGATTGGATTTCAGATAAGCTTTAAAGCGGAAGTTTGCAACCGCCTTGGACGTATCCTCGGAACCCTGGATGCCGGTGATGGTGATGAACCATTTCTTTACCCGCTCGATCCAGTTCGTCTCCTGCTTGTCCTGTGCAAGATCATCATTGAAGAATGCCGCATAGGTATCATGGGCGAAATCAATGCTCTTGGTTGCTTCTACGGTGCGCTTTCTGCCGCAGTTGCCGCAGGTATCTACATCATCGGAAACTTCCGTTCCGCAGTTTGCGCAGTACCATACCTTTAATGTCTGCGGGAATGTCTGGATATCCTTGGAGATCTTTACCTTCTGGCGGATCGGCCGCTCGTCTACCGCTACCGGAACCGTATCCGTATGGTCAGCCTCGTAAACCGTATCCTGACCCGGATAATTTAACTTCGCGTCCTTGATATAAGTGCCCGCGAGCTGCGGCGCAATATAATAGGAAGCAATCAGGTGTGCCGTTGCGTAAGATGCGCTTACCTGACCGTTAACCCGGTTCTCCTTGTACCGGATCCGGATCGTGTATTCACCAGGTCCGTCAAAGTGCACCGTGTAGGTGTTCTTTGCCGTATCATAGCTTGCATGATCATCCGCAATCTTCGTCTCCCGGTCCTCGTAGGAAGCCACGGTGTGGGTGACCTCTTTCCAGGTGATCGTCTCGATTGTGGAAGGAGTACCATCCGAATTCAGCATCTGCTCTCCGCTTGCGTAAGCCCAGTAGGTCTTTACCTCCGGATCCATAAAGGTTACACCTGAGAGATCCTCATACTTGGTAAATTCGGTCCTGTCCGGTTTCTGGTCCGCGATCATGAATCCGGATGTGTTGTGATCCAGTGTGGTGGCATCATATCCGGCATACAGGTATCCGGCACCACCGTCCACGGTCACATCCTTTTTGATCCATACGATCTGGTTTCCGATATCATAAATCGCATCGGCACCGCCGTAATCGTACTGGACAACCAGATTGCCGGAATCTTCCGCAACAATCTTAATCTGGTGGAATCCGCCGTAGATTTCCAGAGCGGACTTCATGTTGTTGTAGGTTTCCTGGATGGTAGTGCCGACCGGTACCAGTAACCACGGCGCATGCTCGGACGGCTCCGTGAAGCCTTTGGCTGCCAGCGCGTTATTGTACTTCTCCAGGAAGGTATCTCCTTCCGCGCTGTTATAGGCTGCGGCATCCGGCAGGGTGTACGGAACAGAGTTCTTTGTCTTAAACAACTTCTTTCCGCTGTCCTCGATCACGTTGTTGACCGTTGCGCTCTCACCGTTCGGAAGACTGATCTCGTCCCCAAGCTTCGCCTCCACGCGGCCTCCATCAATCAGGACCGGCTGTCCGGCAATGGCCATAACCGGTTCATTCTGGATGACCGGCTCGCGGTAAGTCTCTTCTTTCTCCACCGGCACCCGCTCCATCTGATAGAACTCCGCGTTGTCGGTTCCACTGGTAACATCCTTTAAGTAGACATCAAATCCATCCACGGTATCCGTTGCGGATACCGGCAGATCATTCCAGGACGGAGAATCCTCTTTCGCGTTCTCCTGCTGCTGGCTGATTTTTCCGATGCTCACGGTACCGTTCACAGCCACATCACCACCATTTTCAAATGCGTCCCTGTTGCTGATCACCATGTCGCTGCCGTATACGGATAACTCGTAGCCTTCCGATCTGGACAGCTCCTTGATGTAATACTGTGCGGATTTGGAACCGGATACGATAAGCGGCCGGCCAATCCAGTAGTTGCCGTTGTTGTCCACGTTGTTGCTGACCGAATAGGTGCTGCCATCATCCTGGCCCTTGCCGCAGTTGAGTCCCTGGTTGCTGGAATGCTTGCGGTAGAAGGTCTGGTCTCCGGCCTCGGAATCCGTCAGGGTAACTTCGGAAGATCCATCTGCGTTCCATCCGTAAAATTTCTCATTATCTTCCACGGCTGCGTCCGCGCGGTCTTCCTGATCATGCAGGTTGGACGGACCATTCCATCCGGCTTCCCGCTTAACGATCTTTCCGGTCGTATAATCATAGGTCATGCCAGGCTCTTCCGTATAAGCCATGAAGGAACCGTCACCATTGCGGTCCGTTGTCGCAACCGCAACCAGGTCACCCTTCTGGTACACAATACCGGTATCCTGGTCATTTTCCTCCGTGCCGTTGGAATCCGGGTGCACGATGTCATCCGCGGCAAACAGTCCATAAACCGCGCCTTCGAGTGTGCCATCCGCATTCTCATCCGCATAGGCATCGTAAGTGTCATTTTCCGCTTTCCGCAGGTTCAAATCCCTCTTATTAAAGTGGATCTCACCCTCGGTACGGTGATCGTACGCGATGAAGGTCCAGCATTCGATGTCATGCTCACCCGGAGCATGCGGTGTTACAGAGGAACCTTCAAAGTTCGTGTTGCCGATATAGATCACTCCGCCTGTGGTCGGACCTGCGGAATCATTTCTCGCGTAAGCCCCGCCTGCGTAAGTTTCCACCTCGTCATCCTCATCCGATGAGAAGCCTGCCACAAACGTCTGGAATTTTCTTTTAAGATACTGCAGTCCTTCTAAGAGCAGGTTCCAGAGCGTCTTTTTCTCGGCCTGGGTCTCATCGGTAACCTGGTTGCTGTCTTCGAGATCAGAAGGGGTTGCCAGGTCCTCATCAAAGTCTCCGCCGATCCAGAATTCCGCTTCTGGATCCATCGGGGTTCCGTTTCCGCTGTCTCCGGTTTCCTTACCGGAATCACGGCCGGAATCAGAAACCTCTGCCTTGGTATCCGTCGTCGCAGGTTCGGAATCTTCCTCTACCACCGTAGTGCTGACCGGCTTTTTCTCATCCGAAACCGTTTCTTCCCCGTAAGTTGAGATTTCGGCTTCCCCGGTTTCTGCCTGGACGAGTTTTACGACTGCATTCTCATCTGAAACGTTCTTCCGCTTCGCATTGGATGCCGAAGCAAGCTCCGCGCTGGAAACTTTTTCAGATGAATCTTTTTCCTTTTTCTTTTCTTTCTTGGTCGTGCTGCCGGAGGCGGTTACAGTCTGCTCCTTTCCGAATTCCGATGAATCAGCAGATACGGAGGAACCCACGCCCGCTGCTTCCCCGCTGGAAACGGATGTGTCTGCCGCTTCCTGCTTTCCGGCATCTTCCTGCTTTCCGGAGTCCGCCGTGCGGCCGGCTTCTTCTTTCTTTTCGGAAGCTTCGATACGGCTTTCGGTCTCCTCACTGCTCATTTCCTCATCGGAAACGCTCTTTACGGCCGCATTCAGTGCGTAGGTGTCCTCGTCATCACCGCCTGCTCCTCCGCCATTTCCGCTGGCTCCGGACATGAGGTTTAAATACTCGCTCGAATGGATCACGACACGCTCTACCGGGATATCATCGGTATGCACATCATGCAGGATGTATCCGTCTCGCGCGGTCTTCTCCTTCGCGCTGTAATCATAGGTCAGGGAAATATAGTCATTGAAGAACTTATCCCGGTCCGCCTGAAGCTCATTCTTTGCGGTATCCGAGATACCGGCTTCCTCTGTATGGAAGAATCCGCCTTCCTGTGCCAGCTTTCTGCAGTAGTCTACCTGCTGCTGCCATGCTTCTTCCGCAATTTCGTCCAGCTCTTCATTCTTCTCATCAACATCATCGCCCTCACCTTCATAATACTCAATGATCGGTTTCGGATGACCGGTACAGTATCCCTTGGTATAGGTGTAATTATAGGTGTCTCCATGCGCCTTCGAGGAAGTGATGTTTCCAAGCGTATCGGCATCATACAGATAGCCGTCCTCGCCGGTCACGTTGGTATCCTCCTTACAGGGATCCTCTGCCCCATCATCCCATCTGGTAAACTGGGTGCCGTTATCGTTTGCCCAGTTATAGTTGGTTCCGATATTGGAAGCCTCGCTGACCGGATGGTCAAGATAAGTTTCTCCAAGCTGGCTTCCTCCGTCATTCCACTGTCCCAGGGTATCATATTCCAGGACATCCCATTTGGAGCCGGATAACGGCTTTCCTGTCTCGGAGTCATACTTGATCAGATCCACGTTGTAGTTGGTCTGCCATTCCTCACTGTGCTTATAGCGGTGTACCTCCAGCGTGATGGTTCCTTCTCCGCCGCCACCGCCGCCACCACCACCGCCGCCCTGACGGCTGAGCGCTTCGCCCATGCCCTGCAGGCGGGGCAGACGGTAGCGCAGGAGGGCCAGCTCGGTCTGCAGCTTGCCCTCGTTGGTCACGGCGCGGCTGCGGAAAATTTCCAAAATCAGCATGGTGCGGTCGATGACCTCCAAGCCGCCCAGCGCATTGGAGATGTTGCGGATCTGGCTGCCGGTCAGCTCGCCGTCAAACACAGCGCATTCCGCGCCCAGCGTCTGGGCGGCAAGGGAAGCTTCCTCCAGCTTGCCGCTGCCCAGCACGATGCCGGTCTCCGGGGTCTGGCGTTTCTGGGTGATCTGTGCCACGGCTTCCATGTGGTTGGCCTCGCACAGGGCAGAAAGCTCTGCCAGACTGCGCTCACAGTCCCACAGCCCCTGATCCAGTGCCAGCAGCACTACCTTTGTGGGAGGGGTCTCGGTCAAAATATCATAAAGCTCGCTCAAAGTAAGTCCTTTCTGTTATCATAGCGTTCTTTTGTCAGAAGGTAGCACCGGCATTCCACCGGTGTGCCGTCAAATTTGTGGTAAACATCGTTGTGGTGGTACACAAAACCAGCCTTTTCCATCACCCGGCCGCTGGCGGGGTTCTGCACCGCGTGGCAGCAGGTGAGGAAGGCACCGCCCACCTGTCTGAACCAGAAATCCACCACAGCTTGCAGCGCTTCGGTGGTAAAGCCTTTGCCCCACCACTTCTGCCCGATGCAGTAGCCCGGCTCCCAGATGCCGCCGGAAAGCTCCAGTCCCTGCCATTTGGTCTTTTGCTGCGGCTCACCCAGCAGGGCGTTGTATACGGAGATGGAGCCGAACACCTGTCCGGTGGCCTTTTCCACTATGGCCCACTGGTAATAATCCGGGTTCGGATACAGCTCTGCCCACGCCGAAAGCAGTTCCCGGGTCTCGGCAGGGCTTTTGTGCGGTTCCCAGCGCAAAAACCGGGTCACAGCCGGGTCGTTTGCCCAGTTTTCGTACATCTGCGGGGCATCCTGCGACAGCAGGCGGCGCAGCAGCAGACGGTCAGTTTCCAGCTCAAGTGTGCCGGTGTGGCGCATGATCCATCCTCTCCCTTTTATAAAAACTTATTCCTTGGGTGTATCTGAAAAGTCGAAAATTTAGTCTATTTCTACAAACACAGCTGGATTTTGCGTGAATCAGCCTTGAAATCCACAAAGGATTCCTGCGGCTATTTGCCTTAAATCCCGCTTGTGTTTGCGAAATATTCGTCATTTTCTTTGTTTTCAGATACACCTTAAGATAGCACAAAAACAGCCGCGCCGCAAGATAAATCAGGAAAACCGCTTGACCGGATGAGTGAACTACGATAAACTGAAAGATGAAATCTTTTATGGGAAAGGGAAAGTACCGATGTTAGATGTGCGCAAACTGTTAGCCCAGCGTCCGCTGCTGTTCGATGGCGGCATGGGTACCTATTATAAAGCAAAGCCGGGGCAGGAGTGTGAACAGGCAAACCTGACCGACCCGGATGGCATTCTGGCGGTGCACCGGGCGTATCTTGCCGCCGGAGCGGACGCCATCAAGACCAATACCTTCAGCCTGCCGCGTCTGGCGGCGGCGCAGCAGCCGGGCTGGGAGCAGCTGGCGGATGCGGGTTGGCAGCTGGCAGCAAAGGCTGCAGGGGAGACCGGCGCGGCGGTGTTTGCCGACCTTGGCCCCGCGCCGGACACCGAGAACCTCCCGGCGGAGCAGGTGTATCTTGCTGTGGCAAAGCGCTTTGCACTGCTGGGCGCGAGAAATTTCCTGTTCGAGACCCTGAGCACCGAGGAAGGTGTGCTGGAAGCGATTCGTGCGCTGAAGCAGACCGTGCCGGAGGCCTTTGTACTGGTATCCTTTGCGGTGCTGCCGGACGGCTACACCCGCGAGGGCCGCTACTGCGCCGAACTGGTGCGCCGCATGGCACAGAGCGGCGTGGTGGATGCCGTAGGTCTGAACTGCGTGTCTGCCCCGGGCGCGATGCGGGCACTGGTGCAGCAGCTGGGAGATGCGGGACTGCCCCTTTCGGTCATGCCCAATGCGGGCTACCCGGTGGTGGCGCGGGCACAGGTGCGCTATCAGGGCAAGCCGGAGTATTTTGCCCGGGAACTGAGCCGCCTTGCCGCCGAGGGCGTGCGCATTCTGGGCGGCTGCTGCGGCACGACCCCACAGCACATTGCTGCCCTGCGCACCGCGCTGGATGCTCTGCCGGAAGCGCTGCCCGCCGCCCCGGCGGCAAAGCCCGCTGCAGTAGCAAAGCCTGTAGTGGAAACGGACGATGCCTTCTTGCGCAAGCTGCGCACCGGACAGCGGGTCATTGCGGTGGAGCTGGATTCTCCCAAGGATGCCGACCTGACGGCCTATCTCGAGGGTGCCCGCCGTCTGCAGGCCGCCGGTGCCGACCTGCTGACCATTGCAGATTGCCCCATTGCCCGGGCGCGGATGGATTCCTCGCTGGTGGCCTGCCGGGTGCACCGGGAGCTGGGCATGAACGTGCTGCCCCACATGACCTGCCGGGACCGCAACCTGAACGCCACTAAGGCGCTGCTGCTGGGACTGTACGCCGAGGGCGTGCGGGAGGTACTTGCCATTACCGGCGACCCCATCCCCACCGCCGAGCGGGACGAGGTGAAAAATGTGTACCAGTTCAACTCCCGCAAGCTGGCACAGTATATCGTGTCGCTGGCCGGGGAAGGGCGGGAGATGCCCAGCCCCATCACGGTGTTCGGTGCGCTGAACCTGAACGCCCGCAATTTTGAGGTGGAGCTGCGCCGCGCCGCAGAAAAGCTGGAAAACGGCATGAGCGGCTTTCTCACCCAGCCGCTGCTGTCGGTACAGGCAGTGGAAAACCTGAAAAAGACCCGCGAGACGCTGGGCGAGCGGGCAAAGATTCTGGCAGGCATCCTGCCGGTGGTCAGCCAGCGCAACGCTATCTTTATGGAAAACGAAGTCAACGGCATCCATGTGGACGAAGCCATCATCCAGAAGTTTGAAGGGCTGGACCGTACCGCAGGCGAGGAGCTGGGCTTGGAAGTCTCGGTGCAGGCTGCCAAGGCAGCTGCGCCCTATGCGGACGGCTTTTACCTGATGACCCCTTTTAACCGGGTAGCGCTGATGGAGCGGCTCATTGCCCGCCTGTGCACCGAGGTGACGGATTGAAAATAATAGGGAGGAACACACTGTGCCCTGCGAAAAACCATTGCTCAGCATCATCGTGCCGGTGTACGATGTGGAACGCTATCTGCCAAAATGTATTGATTCCATTCTGGCGCAGACCTTTACGGACTTTGAGCTGATCCTTGTGGAGGACGGTTCGCCGGACGGTTGCCCTGCGCTGTGTGATGCCGCCGCCGCGAGGGATGCCCGCATCCGGGTGCTCCACCAGAAAAACGGCGGGCTTTCTGCTGCCCGCAATGCCGGGTTGGATGTGGCAAGGGGCGAATGGATCGGCTTTGTGGATTCCGACGACTATATCGCGCCGGAAATGTATGAAGCACTGTATCAAGCCGTGCAAAGCACCGGGGCAGACCTTGCCCTGTGCGATTACGCTGCGGTGGACGAGGCGGGCGCGCCCTGTCTGCCGCCGTACACCGGGCTTGCACAGCGGATCTTTACCGGGCGGGAACTGCTGAAAAGAGCCACGAATACGATGGCGCAGCCTGCGTGGAACAAGCTGTACCGCCGCGCTATCTTTGCACAGCTGCGCTACCCGGAGGGTAAGCTGAACGAGGATCTTTTTCTGATCCCCAAAATCTGTTTGCAGATCCAGAAGGCCGTGGTGGTGCCAAAAGCGCTGTATTATTATGTGCAGCGCGGCAGCAGCATTATGAACGGAAGCAAAACACTGCGCCATTTTGATGCTGCCGAGGCCGCACAGCGGTATTGGGACTGCCTTGTGGAAAACGAGGTATACGATGCGCTGGCAAATGCGGCAAAGTTTACGATGGGCAGTGTGAGCCGGGTGTACCGGCAGCTGCCCCCGGCGCTGCGCAAGGCACCCCGCAGCCGGGAAATGCTGCGGATGCAGTTTGAGGTGGTCAGCCGCACCCGGAGGTACTGCGCCGTCCCCGGCGGGCTTTGGCTGCAAAGCTGGCTGCTGTGGCGCTGCCCGCAGACATACAGCCGGCTGCGGGGGTTCAAGGGCTGAGGAGAAAGAGAAAAAACGCATGAGAACACGCTATTCTATCATCAATATGCTGGTCAACATCGGCGGGCAGTTTTTGACGATGCTACTGTCCTTTATCGGCCGGATGGTTTTTATCCGCTGCCTTTCGGCAGCCTATCTGGGCGTCAACGGTCTGTTTACCGATGTGCTCAGCATCCTGAACTTTGCAGAGCTGGGCATCGGCACGGCCATGGTGTTCAGTATGTACGAGCCGGCCGCCCGGGATGACACGCAGAAACTGGCACGGCTGATGAACCTGTACAAGTGGATGTACCGAGCGGTGGCAGCATCGGTGCTGCTGTTCGGGCTGGTGCTGCTGCCATTTCTGCCGCACCTCATCAAGGGCGGCGAGGGCATCGAGCATATTACCCTGATCTACATGATGTATGTGCTCGGTTCAGCAAGCTCCTATCTGCTGAACTATAAAAGCTCCATCTATCAGGCTTATCAGAAGGGATATATCCGGGCTGGATGGAACATGGTATGCGAGTGCATAAAAACGGTTTTGCAGATCGCTGTATTGCTGCTGACCGGCAACTTTATCCTGTATCTGGCGGTTCAGCAGGTGGTGCAGTTTTTGCCCAACATTATAGTTTCCCGCATGGTGGATAAGGAATTTCCCTACCTGAAGGAATGCCGGGAGCTGCCGGAAAAGGAGGAACGGAACGGCATCCTGAAAAACATCGGTGCCATGAGTATGCACAAGCTGGCGACCGTCATCGTGCGCAACACGGACAGCCTGCTGATGTCCTCCTTCATCGGTCTGGCGACGGTGGGGCTTTACTCCAATTACCGGCTGGTGCTCAACGCGCTGAACAACCTGCTGAACAAGTTTGCCACGGCTTTTTCCGGCAGTGTGGGCAATTTTGCGGCGCTGGAAAACTCTGACCGGCTGTATCGGGTATATAAGGAGATGGACTTTCTCTTTTTTGTGCAGTCCGCCTACCTGACCGGCGGGCTGATGATGCTGTTCAACCCGCTTATCGCCCTGCTGTTTGGCGGGGAATACTGTTTTCCGATGACCACCGTGGTGATTATTGTGACAGAGTTCTATATCTCGCGGATGCGGCAGACGAACCTGCTGTTCCGGGAGGTCATGGGGCTGTTCTGGAACGACCGCTATAAGGCTGTGGCGGAGTCCATCATCAATCTGGTGGCCTCGATTGCACTGGTGCAGCGGTACGGTGTGGCCGGTATCGTTGGGGGAACGATCATCAGCAGTCTGTGCACCTGTGTCTGGGTGGAACCGTACATCTTTTTGAAATACGGCGTTCGGGAGGATTGGCAGCAGAAATACCGGGCCTATTTCGCGGAGTATCTGAAGCGGCTGTTGCTTACGGCAGCGGTCTCGGCGGCAGCGGTGCTCTGGGTGCAGCGGTTCCCGGTGAGCAATTTCGGCATTTTTATTCTGGACGGGCTGCTTTACACAGTTGTATTCGCAGGAGTGATCGTGATGGTCTACCATGGCAGTGCAGAGTACGCAGCACTGAAGCAGCGTGGGCTGGAGCTTCTGAAACGAAAGAAAGAGTACACCTGAACGAAAAAATGGATTGACAAATCCCACAAAAAACGCTATATTCTTTTTATAAATGCGTTGAAAAAGAGTGTGCATCGTCTGGGACCGCACAGAGAGCCGGGGGCAGCTGAAAACCCGGCGGGATACCGGCGGGGCACTGTCACTTTGGAGCAGAAGCGGTGAGCCTTGCCGGTAAGCCGCTTTCGGGTCTGCCCTACGTTACAGGGGCATCAAGGGGCGCGGAGCTTTCCGCGCAATTTGGGTGGTACCGCGGTTATGTATTACAGCCGTCCCATGGAACGCTCCGTGGGGCGGCTTTTTGCGTCCCACTTCATCAAATTTTTGGGAGGACACTATGAAAGAACTTGCAAAGCAGTACGATCCCAGTCAGGTGGAAGATCGTATCTACCAGTTCTGGCTGGATGGCGGCTACTTCCACACGAAGGCCGATCCGGACAAGAAACCTTACACCATCGTGATGCCGCCGCCGAACGTTACCGGTCAGCTGCACATGGGTCATGCGGTGGATAACACCATGCAGGATATCCTCATCCGCACCAAGCGGATGCAGGGCTATGCCGCCCTGTGGGTGCCCGGCACCGACCACGCTTCCATTGCTACCGAAGCCAAGGTGGTGGAGGCCATGCGCGCCGAGGGTCTGACCAAGGAAATGGTCGGCCGCGACGGTTTTCTGGAGCGCGCCTGGGCATGGAAGACCAAGTACGGCAACCGCATCGTCAGCCAGCTGAAGAAGCTGGGCAGCAGCTGCGACTGGGAGCGTGAGCGCTTTACCATGGACGAGGGCTGCTCTGAGGCTGTCAAGGAAGTGTTCGTGCATTTGTACGACAAGGGGCTGATCTACCGCGGCAACCGCATGGTCAACTGGTGTCCCCACTGCAACACCTCCATCTCCGACGCCGAGGTGGAGTACGAGGAGAAGGACGGCAGTTTCTGGCATCTGCTGTACCCGGTCAAGGAGACCGGCGAGATGCTGGAGCTGGCTACCACCCGCCCCGAGACTATGCTGGGCGATACTGCTGTGGCTATCAACGGCGAGGATCCCCGCTATGCCCATCTGCACGGCTGCCATGTGGTGCTGCCCCTGCTGAACAAGGAGATCCCCATCGTCTGCGATGAGCACGCCGATATGACCAAGGGCACCGGTGTCGTGAAGATCACCCCTGCCCACGACCCCAACGACTTTGAGGTGGGTCTGCGTCACGACCTGCCCATTGTGCGCGTGTTCACCTACGACGGCCACATGACCGGCGCTGCCGACAAGGCTGCCGCCGATGCCCTGTTTGCTGCCGGCAAAAACACCGTCAACGAGCCCCATGTGCTGGACTGCGGCAAGTACGCCGGCATGACCACGCTGGAAGCCCGCAAGGCCATTCTGGCTGACCTGAAGGAGGGCGGTTTCCTGAAGGAGATCGAGCCCCTCAAGCATGAGGTAGGCACCTGCTACCGCTGCCACTCCACCATCGAGCCCATGGTCTCCAAGCAGTGGTTCGTCAAGATGGAGCCGCTGGCAAAGCCCGCCATCGAGAGCGTGGAGAAGGGCGAGATCAAGTTTGTGCCCGAGCGCTTTACTAAGAACTATATGAACTGGATGAAGAACACCCGTGACTGGTGCATCAGCCGCCAGCTGTGGTGGGGTCATCAGATCCCGGCTTGGTACTGCGATGACTGCGGCGAGACCGTGGTGGCAAAGTCTGCTCCCTGCAGCTGCCCCAAGTGCGGCGGCGCAAAGCTGACGCAGGACCCCGACACGCTGGATACCTGGTTCTCTTCTGCCCTGTGGCCCTTCAGCACGCTGGGCTGGCCCAACGAGGACAGCGCCGACCTCAAGTATTTCTATCCCACCAATACGCTGGTCACCGGCTACGACATCATCGGCTTCTGGGTCAGCCGCATGATCTTTTCCGGTCTGGCCTACACCGGCAAGGCGCCCTTTGACACCGTCTGCATCCACGGTATCGTCCGCGACAGTCAGGGCCGCAAGATGTCCAAGAGCCTTGGCAACGGCATCGACCCGCTGGAAGTCATTGCCCAGTACGGCGCAGACGCCCTGCGCTTTATGCTGGTGGATGGCTCTACCCCGGGCAACGATATGCGCTATATCGAAAAGAAGGTGGAGGCTGCCCGCAACTTTGCCAATAAGCTGTGGAACGCCACCCGTTTTGTGCTGATGAACCTGCCCGAGGACTTTGAGCCGGGTCTGCCCAGCGAGGAGCTGCTGGACATGAGCGACAAGTGGGTGCTGACCAAGCTGAATCAGGTGGCCGGTGCTATGACCGACAATCTGGAGCACTACGAGATGGGTCTGGCCGCTGCCAAGATCAACAGCTTTATCTGGGATGTCTACTGCGACTGGTTCATCGAGATCGCAAAGCCCCGCCTGAACTCCGGCGATGCACAGCAGGCCGACACTGCCCGCCGTGTGCTGGTGTATGTGCTGGATAAGGCGCTCAAGCTGCTGCACCCCTTCATGCCCTTCATCACTGAGGAACTGTATCAGGCGCTGCCCGGCTCTGCCGAGACCATCATGACCCAGGCTTGGCCCACCTTTGACACCGCTCACAACTGGGCCGCCGAGGAGGAAGCCTTTGAAAAGGTGATGGATTATATCAAGGCTGTGCGTACCATGCGCACCGAGATGAACGTGCACCCCGCCAAAAAGACCAGCATGATCATCGAAACTGCCGATGCAGCCCCCTTCCAGAACGCACAGGTCTATCTGGCTAAGTTCGCCTTTGCCACCGATGTGACCTTTACCGAAAAGTACGAGGGCAGCACCGACGGCATGGTGCAGGTGTCCACCCACGCCGCCCGCGGCTTTATCCCCATGATGGAACTGATCGACCGCGAGAAGGAGCTGGCACGCCTGAACAAGGAAAAGGCCAAGGCTGAAAAGGAAATGGCCATGTTTGGCAACCAGCTGAACAACCCCAAGTTCGTGGAGCGTGCCCCGGCGGCTCTGGTGGAGGAAATCCGCGCAAAGTTCGCCAAGAGTCAGGACAAGCTGGCCAACATTGAGCAGAGCATCAAGGCTCTGGGTTGAGACTGTGGAACGCTATAACGATACGGAGCGCACCTCGTTGTGGGTCATTGCGGGGCGGGTGATCTTTACCGCTGCACTGATTGCCTGCATCTGGTTCATCTTTTCCAACTCCATGGCGGTGGCAACAGTCTCCACCGGCTCCAGCGGCCGGGTTCTGGCATGGATGCGCATTATCCTGCGCCGCTTGGGTCATCCGGGACTGGCTGACCGCCTGACTATGCACATCGTGCGCAAGCTGGCACACTTTTGCGAGTATATGCTGGAGGGCTTTCTGCTCATGCTCTGTATGCGGGTGTACAGCCGTCACCCGCTGCGGCATATCACCGTGCCCATGCTGGGCGGTGTGCTGACAGCGCTGACCGATGAGACCATTCAGCTCTTCTCGGAGGGGCGCAGCAGTCAGGTCACCGATGTGTGGCTGGATTCTGCCGGTGTTCTGGCAGGCATCCTTGTCGCCATCGTGCTGCTGCTGGCCTGCGAGGGGCTGTATTATCACATGAAAAGGAGACACGAATGACCATCCAACAGGCAAATCAGTATTTTGCAGCTCTGCCGGACGGCTTTGCCGACCCGGAACAGCTGGGCGCGCTGCTGCCCGCTTCGGTGCAGCAGGTGCAGTTCGTGGGCGTGGCAGGCACTGCCGGTAAAACGGCGGTGGCGCGCCTGCTGACGGCCATCCTGCACGCGCAGGGCATTCGTGCCGGTGTCTATCATGCTGGGTGCGAGCCCCTTGCGGCCCGTATCCGGGTGGCAGGCAAGCCGGTGG
>ERZ779842.625-NODE-625-length-35730-cov-3.933959_pt1 | contig 35730 bp, 48 predicted proteins | sample MGYA00511095_ERZ779842 | MGnify/ENA primary metagenome ERZ779842 (study PRJEB29588, sample SAMEA2154036) | human gut metagenome | biome: human gut; feature: human-associated habitat; material: faeces | place: Denmark | collected 2008/2010 ... | reverse complement strand
TGTTCACCGCAGTTTCTCCGGTCGTCTGGAGATCTGCCTGCAGCTGTGTTCCTTCGGTGATTTTTTCTCCCAGGGATGTGCTAAGATCAGAGGCAGTTTTATTAATTTCATCCAGATCTGCTTTGGTTTTGCCTGCAGTGGCATTCGATGTATCCAGATCCGCTTTGGTTTTGCCTGCTGCTGTGTTGGAGGTATCTAGGTTTTTCTTGCTGGTGTCTGCATCGGAGATAGTTTTCTTAAGCTCCGTATCCTTAGTTTCTGCTTGCCCAATGGATGTGTCCAGGGCATCTTTTGCCGTTTTGGTCGCTGTGTTGGCTCTTGTGATTTCCTGATCGGTATATGATGTGATCCTCTGGAGAGCTTCTGTCTCTTTTTCGGCAATGTAGTCTGCAGTCTGGTCTTTTACCGCCTGTGTGGATGTGACTTGCTGGCTCGCTACGGCCCGGATCGCCTGCTGCCTTGTGGTGGCAATTTCTTCCTGTGCCAAGGTGACCGATTCGGACACCTTGGTTTCAAAACCAGTAACCTGTGCATTGATATTCTGTTCGGACTCTGCTGCCGCTCTTCTGGATGCATCTGCAGACTGAGCATAACCTGCTGCGCTGTCGCGGCTCTGTCCAGCTTCTGTTGCCGCCTGGCGTGTATCCGTATGTAACTGCTGTATGTCCGCCTGTGCGTCCTCTGCGGCCTGCTGAGCGAGTTCTGCGGCAAGCCTTGAGGATTCTGCCTGCCGTGCATGATTGACTGTGTCATCGTGCATTGCAATGCTCTCTGGTGTAAGACCTCCCGGAAGAGTGAGCATCTGCCATGTATCTGTGTTACGTCCCGGATCCGGAGCTGTGCCGGTGATGGTAGTTCCTAATTCTGCCAGACACGTATAGGAGCCGCCTTGATAACTTACTGTATCAAGGTATTCGTAGGATGCTCCTGGATCGTACTCTCCTCTGGGATTCAGGGAGACGTTTCCGAGATCTGTTTCTTGATAGTTGTTCTCTGTTTCCATAAGTCCTCCTTACATTTTCAGTCTGTATTTCAGCCGGCTTCCAACACGCCGGAAGCGTACCTTATCTATGGTTGGATCAGAATACATTTTGAGCCTGCCCTTTACAACCTTGAATGCGGCAAAATGGACGTTTCCAGTTTCGCCTTTAAACTCAACTTCTTTCTGGTGGACATAATTATCAATGTCTTTCTTTCCTTCTTCTACTCTGCCAGGAATAGATGCTGCGGCTTTTTGTGCTTCTCCGGCATAGTATTTCGCATTGTCTTCTTTTTGTTCCGGATAATCTCCTCTTCCGTGTGCCCAGGCCTCCGCCTGGTCTCTGGCTTTTTCTGATCGGTCGGCTGCCTGATTGACTGCCTCTATTGTTTCCCGGAAGATCTCTGGCTCTTCGGGTGATCCGGGGACTTCTGGTTTTGGCCGGGTGTTGACCATGATCGCGATCCGGTATTCTGTGTTTCCGGAGGTTGTGTCGGAAAGGAAGATGAACGCATAAATACTGTAGTTCTGGTTTGTTTCTTTTTCCAGCATGGAATCCGGAATTAATACGTCTGTAACTCCGTCTTTCGTGGTTCCGATCCGGGTGATGGATTCTCCGGATTTTTCGGTCGGCGAGAAATGAATTTCTACCGCTTTCGGTAAGTTCAATCCCTGGATCCGGAGGATCTGGCCGTAATCGTACTGCCAGGCCCCGGATACGCGGCAGTAACGATCATCTTCAAAGATTGCTGTTAAGATGTTATTCATCCTGCTCCTCCTCCGCTGGTTCCTGGTTTGTTTCTTCTTGAACAGTGTGTGCGGCTGCGGCTATTTCGGCACAGGTGTCTTTGCGGACATCTGCGAGGACAGAAGATAAGATTCCGTCCAGGATGCTGTAGGGGAGCCCTGTCTGGATCTTTACCCGCATCACTGCTCCTGCGATCTCATTTTTAGCCTCTTCCATCACCAACACCAATGGTCTATCATTCATTTTTTTCTAACCTCCTTGTACAGATTTTGAATCAGTTTCATCATTACCGGCACCAGCATCCTGTAATTCCAGTCTTCTGGCCGTCCTTTTTCATCGTAGACGGCGCATTCTGGAAATAGTTTTCCAACATTTTCGGCATAAAATCCAGGAATACTTTTTCCGCACAGCGGATCGTCTTCCTGCAGATAACCATCTCTGTACTGGAACCACACGACCGGAAGGGAAAGGAGCTTTTCTGCTTCCTCTTGGTCCATGTCTCGGATATGTTTTTTGTACCTTTTTGACGAAGATGCCTGCATACCAACGATATTGTTGGATACTGTTAGGACTCTTCCGGAATTTGAGGTCATTCCGTACAGTCGGAACTCTCCTGTTCCATCCGTAAAGGTTGCGCGATCAGTATAGATGCTTAATCCGTATTTAATCACAGCTGCTTTTCCAGATGCTGAAAGTTTCGCTTCTCCAATTTGTATCTGTCCGTTTTTCAGGAGAGAAATGTTCCCGGAAGCAGATGAAATACTGTTTGCATTTATTTTCCATCCTCCGATAGTTGCTTTAAGAGAGTACAGATCATCGACTTTGATGTATGTTCCTTTTACATAGAGCTGGCCGTTTTCCATGTAGATTCCATCCATAGCCCCATTGTTGGTAAGCATATTAAGGATGTCTTCCGGCGTGTAGCTGTAAATTACCTCTGGTTTGTACACATAGAGTTTAAATCCCTTTTCGATTGTTCCCCATCCACCAATTGTAAAGTTTTCGGAACCTGACGTTGATGGTGTTGTAATCGGCACGGAGAATTTGTATTGCTTCCATTTCCCGGTTACGGTTACATTATGAAGGATACGATTGAAAGAAACACCCGTTTCCGCTGGCAAATCTCCGCTCGCTAAATCTGTTCGGAGCCAGACGCGTATTTCGTACTGCCCGGCTGTACGGACAGGATTGTTATTTGAGTACTTTGCGGAAATAAAGTTGTCTGTGCTTGTGCCGGTAATAAGGACCGCGTTCTTTCCTCCGTCCGGATCTGCCTGGCCTTCCGTGATCGTCCCTGTGATATTCCAGTAAGTCTTGCGATCGCTGGCTGTCAAATCTGTTCCATTTAGGAGATTCCCTGACTTTGAGTTTGCATATACCTTCGCTTCCTCCAACTGTTTTGCGGTAGCATTATTAACATAATCCTGAGATGCCGCTGCCGCTCCTGCAATGGACAGGGATGTGGCGTATATGGATACGTTTCCGTCAGCATCGATTTTGAGGGTTTCAACCTTGTTTTTGTTGGTGACTGTCAGGTTTTTTGCATCAATATATTTTCCAGAAATCGCATTTCCACGGATGTACTCTGCGTCGATGTAATACTTTCCGTCATCTCCCTGGTAGATACCCTGCCAGCCTCCAGAGAGCTTATCCAGCATGATTGCGCCGGTCAGGGATGAGATATCATCTAAGATCTGTACTGTCTGCTGGTCTATTACGGTATCTGTGCCTGCAGCACACAGCGCAAACTTAAGCCAATAGATTGTGTTTGCCAGCTTTGATGCATCATAGGTGATAGATGATGCGGTGTCCGACTTGGACACCTGTGTCCACTTGCTTCCATCCGGGCTGGTATATATGCACAGTCTTCCGGAATACGCTGTCCTGGATGCGGTCTTTCCGACCTGATACCAGGCTTTCGCCGTGATGCTGGATGGCTTCAATATTCCATCCTCTCCACGTTTAATGGTATTGCTGCTTACTTCTATGGTCCAGGTGCCGCCATCGTCGCCCTTGTAGGACACGCTATAAGACGTTGTAGTAGTTCCATCAGAATAATTTACCATCGTCCTCGTCCAGAGGTACTGACCGCTATTCAGCGATGGTACAGAGGTATTCCAGGTACCTGTCGGGATCGTTGTTCCGCTACTGCTTGCCTGATAAGTAACCTGCTGGGAATCTATTGTGATAGAAGTTCCTTTTTTGCCGTCTGCGCTTTTATATGACACAGTATAAGTTACTGTCTTTTTGCCGTCTGAGTAGGTTACGGATGTTCTTGTCCACAAATATTTTCCGTCTGGTACGGTCGGAATATCAACTGACCAGGAACCTGTCGGTTTGACGGTTCCAGAATTTCCTACCTGGTACTCCACAGCAGTTACGTCGACCTCCACCCCGGTTCCTGCCGGTCCGGTTGCTCCTGCCTTGAGTTTTGCGATTGTGAAGCGCCGGGATCCTTTGAGCTTGGAGTAGGTTATGGAGATGTCTACATAACCGCTGTCTGTGCTCAATGCTGTGACTGTATAAGTCTTCGTGGATAAATTCCAGGAACCGGTTATTCCGGATGATTTCGTAACTGTGTAGGTTGCCTTATCAGTTACGTCTACGGAGCCCATAAATACGCTTACGGTTGTAGCAACTTCCGGAAAGTTCTTGCAATTCCCATCCGCATCTGTGGAAATGGTCTGGTTTTCATTGCTCAGGACTACGTTTAAGGTTTTGAGGCCTTCGATTGCTTCAAGAGCCTCATTCGCTTTGGTATCGTCCGTGTATTTACTGGATTTCTCCCAATCGTCTGATTGATAAGCAGTGCCTTTCTCTCTTCCCTTCTTGCAGACCATAATGTCGCCTGCTGGTCCTTGCATCCATACGTCACCGGGATCGTAGGGCGGCTGCGGAGTTGCGGTAAATACTCTTCTCTTGCCATCTGCAGTCTCCTGGGCTTTCGATGCCTTATTGAGTGCTTCTACAACATCTGCATCCTGGATCTGTACCCACTCATACTCGCCCGTCTCATCATTCTTGAGGAACCTATATGCATGACCGGTGGATTTATCGAAAAACCTGTCTCCTTCATGAACTTTCTTTTCTTCATCAGTTTTCCATTCCGAAGCCGGCAAGTTGTCCAGTGTCGGCTCGTAAGCGAAATAATGTTCTTCTACCTTCCCGTCGATCTGGTTCTGTAGCTTTTCGAGGTCTTTTTTGTATACCTTGTTGACAAAATCCTCTACTGCTGCATTCGCAATATCTCCTACGCTTTTTCCAGAAATGGAGAACATAGTCGGTGACACTCTTACTTCTCCGGTATCTGCATTGATGTACAAGGTTTCTTTCCCGTCTGTATCCAGTACTCTCAACGCACCTGTATTGATCCACTCTGCGTTAATTCCCTGGACTGCCAGGAGTTTTGCAATCATCTCGCCGTCTACCAGTGCGCCAGAGTTCCAGGTCTTTCCGCCATCGCTGGACATTGCCCAACCTGCAGCACTGAGTTTGATCACTGCTTTTGCATCCTTCAGTTCCGGGGCATCGCAGAAATATAGGATACTGCTACCGTCTTCCTGCTCTACCGTAATGGGGTAAAGTCCTTTGGAGTTCTCCATTTGTTTTGCAAGATCTTCCAGTGCCTTTTCGAATTCTGTTTTCTGGTTAAGTAGATTCTTCCTAAGATCTCTGTATGCTTTGGTTGCGTCACTGCATCTCGTAATTGACAATCTTGTTGGCGTCTCCGCTCCGCAGATCAGCTCCTGCTGTGCATATGCGGTATAAGTTACTGCCGTGAAGATCGTCCGGTGTGTTCGGCCTTTTGAATCTGTAACTAATCCAATGTCTCCTGGTTCGATAGATGGATCCGACTGGCATTTTAGCGTCAGCGGTCGAAACTGCAATCCATTTACTTTTTTCCCGACAAATTCTGAAACAGTAGCTCCATTTCCATTCTGGATCAGGTCGTTATCGGAAATTCCCAATACATAGCCATCTGGCCCATACTGGTATTCGGTTTCTGTTCCATCTCCACTCTCTTCGACTTTAATTCCTGTGATCACCACATCATTTGTTGACAGGCTGCTTCCGGTTCCGAAATCTGTTATTTTCACAACATCTTTTGAATTCTCCATGTCGTCGGATTCCAGAAGATCTGTGTTATACCATCTCAAAGATAGTTGTTCGGAATCGTTAAACGTCAAGAATGTACATGAGATCTGTCCGACCCACTGCAGTACTTTACGGAAATTAATACTTGAGTCTTCCGGTCTCTCATCTACGACGTATCCGTTGTTTGGGAACGATGCAGAATCTGGTGCAAGTGTCACGTTGCAACAAGTGCATGCGTCCTGCACAATGGATAATAGTGTTGTTGGGTACTGCAGCTTGCTCAGGCTATACGGGCGATCGAAATTGATCATCTTGTCATAGGCATTGATTGTTATCACATTTCCTGTGTCAATGCCGGTTTCTGAATAATAAGCTCCTTTATCCAACCACTCTGTTTTCCCGGATATTTCAAGGCCTGCCTTTGCAACAATTTTTGCATTATCGAAATTTTTATCCGTAAACTTCCCGTCCATATTGTCCAGTTTGATCGTCAATTGCTTTGCGAACGCTCCGCCAATGTCAAAACTGCTCTGGTTGGAAGTGTTGTCCTTAATCTGGAAACTTCGAAGTTCTGTATCCTCTGCAGTCGCTGTAGATCCATCAGGAAAGGTGATATTAACCTTGTGATGCAATATTCTGTTTTTCTTAATCGCTTCTTTATATGCGTCTGTTGTCTTAATCATTTCTTTACCTCTGGATCACGTCGACCGTTGCGGTCTTATAGTAATAATTTCCATCTCCGATATCGCCCAGGTGTTCTTTGCTCAGGGTTCCTCTGTAGGATTCTATCGTAAGATCCACGCCATCGTCACGGAAGGAAAAAGGGAAAAATCCATTTATCATAACACTTTTGATTGTTTTTATATCATCTTCCGTTATGTACTCCCATCTGATAGATACCGTCTTTTTTTCAGCTATGACATCTCCCATCATCGTCGCCGATAAAGTTCTTCCTGTATCAGAACTCCAGATCAGTTCATCATTCACCGTCAGGGAGGTGGGTGCAGGAAGAACAACGCTTCCTGACCACAGTATTTTCTTTTTCGATAGTTCTGCCATTACCTTACCTCCACCGTGTTGTTTCTGATGTCCATAACCGTCATGGCTTCTCTCTGTGCGTTAGCAATCTGGGTGGAATCCAGGTAAAATCCCATACTCGCGAGGGCGGATACGATTCTCATAACTGCCCTGTTGATGATACTTTCCAACTCATCTCTGGATACTCCTCTGTTTCCTGCCGCCATAGCCGCCTCGATTGCCATCTTCTTAAGTTTATCTTCCGGAGCCACAACTTCGCCCTGATGCAGGTTGTCGCCGATCATAGCAAGCTGTGGTGTGTTTGGTTTTACGTAGCCGCCATCTGCCAGATGTGGGATCTCTGGAACTCTTGGCAATGACATACCATAGTGTCCGTAATGTCTTGTTCCTGTGATTGGATTCGTAAAATCATAATTGAAGGAAAATGCGCTCTCAATTGCAGATAATCCGGAATTGATTTTCTCCATCAGACTGTTGATGATGTCGATCACCATATTCAGCGGAGTTTTGGCCAGGGTAACGAGGTTGTCAAAGATTCCTCCAAAAATATCCTTGATTCCGTTCCAGGCCTGTTCCCAGTTTCCAGAAAACGTGCCCGCGATGAAATCAACAATGCCATTAAAAATCTTCTTGGCATTGTTCCACATCTGTCTGACTCCGCTCAGGAAAGTATTCATTATTTTTCCAAGTGTTCCGAAGCTCTGTGACCAGTCTGTTGTAAAGATATTCTTGATAAAATCAATGAATGGCTGGAATACTGTTGTTTTTAAATATTCAAAAATGCCTGCCGCGATCGTCTTGAATCCCTGGAATATTTCTTCGATTCCCTGCCAGCACTTCCCAAAGTCACCTTTAAAGGCTCCTGTGCAGAAATCAAGAAATCCTCCCAAAATCTCCATGATGCCTGTGAATACGTCACTGGCAACCTGTAGTATACTCAGTATCTGATCTCCTATAGATGCAATGATCGGTGCCAAAATAGGGACGATCGTATTGATTATCCATTCAGCGAATGGCTTCAGAAGTGTTTCCCAGAGTGCCTGCAGGTTCTCGAATACTTTTCCTACCAGCTCCAGGAATCCGTTTATAGCTGGCTGAACGTGTTCTGACCATACTGTGCCAAACCGCTCTGCCAGCTGGTCCAGAACTGGAGAAATGTATGTATTGTACGCATCCAGGAAAACGCCCAGGATATCCGAGATTCCCTGAGTGATCGAATCTATGAACGGCTTTACATACTGATCGTAAACCTGATTGATTTTGTCGAATGTGTCTGTAACTGACTGTGCCAATGCATCGAAGACTATTCTCCATCGCGACTGCACGTTCTCAAGGGTTGTGGATATTTTATCCACGTTCTGAATAATCGGAACTGTAAAAAGAGAAATGAAATCTCTTTTAAATTTCAGTGCCAGATCAGCTATCCCGAGAAATGCGTCTGCGAATGCCTGGATGAAATCTCCGGTTATCGCTTTTGCATCGTCTCCGGAAAAGACATCGAAAATATCTGCGACCGCTACAGCAAAGTCACCTGAAAGTTTTACAATATCTGTTGTCACATCAAATAGTGAAACGATTCTCTTTTTGATGTAGTTCTTGCTCTTGGAAAGGTATTTGTCGACGCCTCCTATAAGGTTATCTGCAAGAGTAAGCCCGATTCTTGCTGTGGATCCCGTGATTTTTCCAAGTGATAAGGAGATGTTGTCCGCGCATCTGTTAGCTGCATTCACAACCGCCTTGTCTGTAAAAATTTCTTTTAGATTCTTGCCTATATTCTTTGCGGATCTATTGATGGAATCTATTTTTTTCTGGGAATTTCCAAAGCCAATCTCGAAGCCTTTCTTAAACAGCTTTGCAAGTTCTTTGCAGTGTACCAGCAATGCCGACATCTTCTTGTCCGTTTTGCTGATCACATCGTCGCCTTTTGCGAGGTTTCCGAAATCAACGCTCGAACCAAGTGCTCCCGCGGATCCTGAGGAAGGAGTCACGGAGTCTGTTCCTGTAGATGTGGACTCCTGCGAATCTACCTTATTGATTTTGTCAAAGCCCATAAGAGCTTTCATTTGTTTTGCTGTTTTCTGTGCAGCCTGTCCGGCCTTACTTGTATTGTTGGCCAGGTTCGAAGCGGAATCAGCCGCTCCCTCCAATCCTTCATTTGCAGTGCCTGCTGCCTCTGCAGTTGCGGCTATTCCACTGTCTGTCCCACTGGATTTTTTCCCGGTTATCAGTTCTGTGAATGACTTGAAAGCATTCGCCAGTGTCGTCAGCTTTCCGAGCACGATATTAATGGTCTTGATGACCGGTGCGAACAGATTAATCAGTCCTTGACCAATCGTTGCCATGAATGACTGCATCTGCAGCTTCAAGATCTTTACCTGATTCGCCCAGGAATCCGAGGTTCTGGCAAAATCGCCCTGTGCTGCAGATAACTGGTCCTGAACGAACCGGTACCGTAGAGCTACCTTTTCTGCTTCAGTCATCGCCGAGGTTGTCTTGCCGAATCCGTTCGCAAGCGCGTAAGAATCAAGAGCTGTCTGCGTCATTACGACGCCGAGATCTTTTAAGGATTCCGTCTCGCCTGTGAACACAGACTTGATTTTTGTGTACGCCTCATCCTGGCTTAAGTTGTAGAAAGACGCTACATCGCCTGCCAACCCCGTCAGGGTGGAGCCCATGTCGTAAGCCTGTTGTTCCGTGAACCCGAATGCTTTTGCCATGGCACCGAATGTACCGGTGTACTGTTTCGCCATGGTCTCTGACAGACCAAAGCTTTGTGCTGCGCTCTTCGCAAACTTATCGACCTGTGCGGTCATGCTCGGAAAAGTTACGTCTACAACGTTCTGGACCTCTGCAAGATCAGAACCAAGCTCCAGACACTGTTTTCCGAAATCAACAATCTTTTTTACGCCGAAAGCCGCTCCCAGAGCCATTCCGGCTTTTTTCGCCATGCCGGCAATCCCTTCCAGCTGCGGCTGGATCTGATTCTGTAGAGTATTTGCCGCTCTTCTGGCTGTATTTCCGATCCCGCTCATCTGAGCCTGGAATCTGTTTTCATTTACGACCAGATCGAGCCCGATCTGCCCAACACTTGTAGCTGCCATCTATACCACCTGCCTCTTTTCGAGGACATCGGCACAGTGGCACTACTTGTCCTGGTTAATCTTTATTTCAAATTCTCTCTTGCAGTGCCTTGCCTGGCACTTAAAAAAGACACCCCGGCATATTGCATCCGGGGTGTACTGTACTTTTTGCTCGTGACCGCAATACGGGCATCGCACTTTTATTTTTTCAATTTCTAATCACCTCCAAAGCCCGCCATGGACAGGAATCCTGCTTTGATTGCATTCATCTGTGCGTCCATTGCTTCTTTTGATGTATGAGTCTCAATAAATTTTGCATGTCTCGATTTCCATTCGTTCCGGATCCGATGGTATTCCGGGGGAAAATTCTCCAGGACTTCCTTCCTGTCCTCTGCGCGAATGGAAACAATTCTTCCAAGAGCTGTGTCAGGTCCGATCCCTATGAGAAGGTCTCTGAACTCTTCCCATTTCATTCCTGCCGGCAGCTCTCTTGATAACCGGATCCCGTACTGTGCCTGGAAAGAGGATACAATCAATTCAAAATCCTCTAATATGTCATAGTACGGGTCACTGCTCTCCCTCGAATTCCCCCATAACAAGGTTTATTGTCTCCTGGACGATTGTCGCCAGAGATCTTGCAGACAGTTTCTCTCCATTGCGTTTCAAGTTGCAGATTGCTTCCATGTCGCCCGGCTTAAAAAGCAGCTTCATTGCTTTTCCTATTGCTTCAAGCTCTCCATTCTCCGCAAATATTCCCAACAGGCGAAGCATGGTTTCTGCATCTGCATTAACTTCTACTTCAAGAGTCCCAATCTCCAGAATCGGATTTGCCTCGAATTCCAGTTTGTCTGTGATGTTTACAGTTTTTGCCATTTATTTTCTCCTTTTCTCCACGCAAAAAAGACTATGGTTATAATACTGGTGTTACGGTTGGTTTGCCGTTGCTGATCACGTCGAATTCAAGTGCGCCTACATTTGTAGAATCTCCACCACCGCAGTTTTTGACGTCAAATACTGCGTTATCCCACGAAATGCTGGTGCCGTCCGGCATGATCCACTCAAAGCTTGCCTCTGCATCATGGCCGTTTTTAAACGCTTTCCCTGCAACAAAATCATTGCCGGTATCTCCGATATTTCTTTTTCCACTCAGCGTAATAGTTACAGCTTTTGCAGTCATTAATGCCCTCTGCCAGCCTTCTGTATCCATCGGAGTCCATGTCTCTACTCCGTTTGAGAATGATACAGAAAATGTATCCAAATCTGCCACTACTGTTGCGGATTCTTTTGTGGCACCAACCTTAAATTTGTTTTCGGACACCGGAAATACATTCGTAGCCTTCCCGGTTCCGAACTTCTGGAGTTCCATCTTCATACTGTTTTACCTTCTTTCTTTCTCAAAAATAACAACTCCCTCTATAACCATTTCATAGACGCCAGCTTCATCCGTGCCGACGTCCTGAATGTCGTAGAGCGGTTGGAAGAATTTCATTTTTTCATTGTTTACCTTTTCGTCTCGTGCCGTTCTGAGCCTCTGGAACAGGGCTGTGGCGGCTTTTTCCGTATCTCTTGGAGATTTGTTCCAATGTACAAGGATAGTCACGTATTTCTCTCCGTAGCCCTCCGTGGATGGTCCTCCAAGTGTTGTGCGGTATGTGTGCTGGTGTTTGCTGTTGTACACACCGATAGATTTGTCTTCTTTGTCCGGAAGTTTTCCCATGTACACATGGTCCGCAATGCCAAGAGAGTTAATATAATCTCTTACATCTTCTAACATCATACATCTGTCAGCCTCCTGTAGATTTCTTTGAACGTGTCAGTTGCAAAATCTGCCTCTTTGCCGCCCGGGAGCCAGTCTGCGTACCATCTTCCGCGGGCATTTGGGTTCTCTCCCGTGTCAAAATGATACTCCGGATGAAAATACAGTCGGCGGGCGTACGGCGTACTGGAAACAATGGAGGCTTTCCCGCTTTTGCTCTGTGATCTGTCTACGAAAGTACTTTCATTCTGCAGATTGCCGCTATCTCGTGGAAATACCTGTGCCTGTACGATTTCTGTATGTACTGCTTCTGCTGTTTCCTCCAGCGCAGTTATCTGTGCATCCATGAGTTGACGGATCTTTGGAAGGTTTAATCGGACTACGGAATTTACACTGATCAAATTACTCATACCAACTGCACCTCCGTATAGTTCACGGAGCCATCCGGGTTCCTTGCCTTGATTCCCTGCTCGATTCGCCTTTTTGTCCCGAAGACCGTCGCGGATCCACCGGATATAACCGGAAGGTCCGGACAGATATCCCCAGGAAATAAAGCTGTGCCGGTAATCTGCACCAGCTTCTTTTCTGCTGTCAGGACCGTTCTTGCTTTGTCCTGATAGTTGCATTTGCCGGAATACTCAACAGCCTTGAGTGGCTCCCCGTATTCGTTCAGACCTTCCCGTTCAAAAGAACAGGCAATATCTGTCTTGCAGAAATTCTTTTTCACCAAACATGGATATCTCATAGCCTCACCTCGCCAACCTGCAGCACAGTCCTGTCTGACACAGCATCGTATAGACATCCCTTTTCATGGCAATGCCTTTGTCCGTGAAGACATTCCAACTGCTGCCGAAGCTCATCGACACACCGTTGATGCTGTACGAAGACAGGACATTATTAATCTCGTCTGCATTTTCGTATTCAAAATCTGTCTGCATACATACAACCTCTCTGATAACTTCCTGCTGAAATTCTGTTAAGTTGGAAAATCCCCGGCCTACGATACGGTTGTAGGTCAGGGAATCAATGTGTCTGGATGCCACCTTAAGAGCTTTGGGGAGTTCTTCTTCAGGAACAATACTGCCTTCATATCGGTCCAAATAATACTCTGGTGCTGCATATGCTTTGTAGGGCATATAAAATCACTTCCTTGTATGCTTTGTCTTCGGTGCTACAACCTGCTCCACGGTTTCTGCTTCCACCTGTTCTCCCAGGCATGCTACATCTACTGTCACTGCATCTGTTTCTTCTGCTATGTATCCATGATCTTTAAACCATTCAATCAGGTGTGGATCATCAGTCTCTCCAGCACCATCGCAAAACGGAACAGATGCAGACACGCCTGTATAATCCTTTACTGGACTAAAAATTTTCATGTCACTCGCTCCTTATTTTACCTTGATATTTCTAAATACGCCGGCTGCCTTTGATGCCTTAAGAGCAATGGCTGCGTTCATTTCGACTTCACCTTTTTTCACGGCTCCAGCAGTAGAGAAATCAGGGAGCCATGTCTGTACCGGTGCAACCCCTGCAAAAGAAACCGCATGGAGTCCGTCCATGGCAAGTCGAGCTACATAAAGAGACGTTGTTCCGTCATTTCCTTTAATCGGTACTACCTCATCATTGGTTCCCGGTTTTGTCTTCAGATCAACAAACGGGATACCGCCATAGCTCTCTACCTGATTACCCCAGTTGTCTTTCGTAACCTGGTACATGCTTGCACGCCTTGCACATGCTCTGAGTTTTGAAATCAATTTGTTATTTCCAGCAATAAATGTCGGAGTTCCATCAAGTCCGCCCAGAAATTCATCCAGCATGTCAAGAAAGTACTGATAGTTCTTTGTGACAAGTTCAGATGTGGACAGGTCAATGCTTCCTTCGGTATTGTACTCTGTAGAGCTTCCGGTCAGAGCCTTATCCAGACCGTCAAATGCTTTAGTGTCCTGTGCCGTATCTCCATTAATGAACGTATCATTGAACAGTGCCTGTGCTGCCTTGATCTTCTGTGCCTGCTGCAATTCAACTTCACTCACAATACCGCCCATGTTCGCGATCACACGGTCAATCTCATAAGCTCCACCAAATACTTTGATCTCCACGGTATGGCGTTCTTTTGTTACCTCTGACGGTGTGTACTCTTTATTAATCTCACGGAACTGTGCAGTCGGCTGAGTTTTCAGACGTGTATAACTGTAAGATGGGGTTGCTCCACCGCCTGTTGGAGATACCGCATCATCGAATGGAATGTGTTCCAGAATGAAATTTGATTTCTGGAATTCATCAATAACTCCCATCTGGAGATCATCCTGTACATTTTTCTTTGCTTCTTCAAGTGTGATTGCCATAATTATTCACCTTTCCCTTCTGCTCCCATGTTTAATCTGGCTGCAATTGCTTCTTTCATGCTTAAAGGTTCTTCTTTTCCAGAACCTTCATCTTTGTGATTTCCCAGTGGAAAGAATCCTCTTCTCTCTGTTTTTTTCTGTTCCTGTTTAAAAAGGAACGGTTTGCTTTCTTTCAGTGTCTTTACCTGTTCATCCAGACCGGTAACTTTCCCATCCTCTCCAAGGATCAGTTTTTTACGGTCAACAAGTCCCGCTACCAGATCACTATCCTGTGCAGATGAAGCAATTGCCATTTTGATCGCATTGGTCAGTTTCAGATTCTTCAGTTCTTCCTGGTGTTCTGTTTCTTTCTGCTGGTTCTGTGTCTGCAGATCTGCAATCTGCTGTTTTAGAGCTTCGTTATCTCCTGCGGATGCTTTCAATGTCTCCAACTGGGTCTTGTAGTCATTTGCCGATGTTTCCAGCTGTTTACGTTCCTGTTCTGTCGTATCGTAGGTTTCTTTTGATACATAGCCTTCCAGTTCTTTTGCAGAAGCATCTGCCGCTTTCTTTGCCAGGCCTTTCTCAATTCCAAGAGATTCAAACTGCTCCTGTGTCATTTTCTGCTCCTTTCTGATAGTTTCATGTCATTCCGGACATAAAAATAAGACGCTTAGTTCTGCGTCTTGGTAAGAGATACAGAATTATCATCTTCTGTATCGATTCTTTCTGCCGCCTTCATGTGTACCAGAAACTCTGCACGTTTCTCTGATACTTCCAGGATTTCTCCTGGTGTCCTCAGTTTCAAATCATTCTCCGCATCCTTGAATGCATGCTTTACTTTAATTTTCATCCCGTCTCACCTCCCCTCCATTGTATCGCAAAATAAAAGGGCGTAAAAATACCACCGGCCATTTTCGACTGGTGGTATTAAATACGTCCTTCTTTTTTTAATTTCTTAATTTCCTCTTCTGTAAGCTTTCTCGGTTTGCCCGGCATTGATGCCCTATCCTGAAAGTCCTTATAGGCTTTCTTTTCCTTTGCTTTCATCTTCATACGATCACCTGCAATTCTATTTCCGGCTGTATTTATAATTTCTTTTCTATTTCATCTGCTAAAATAGTGATCACTTTTTCATCAAAGCCTTTTTTATCAACTTCAAATACACAAGCCTTTCCATCTCCAAGGAGTTCCACAGCCCTTCCAGTTCGACCGTCTTTAAGTCTGTATTTTTCGTATAATTCAATCAACATCCTCGCCTCCTAATCAACATGAACAGTCGTAAGCCTCATCTCTCCCTTGCTTCGGTCGTCAATCCATGCCGTTAATACTTTTGCAGTTTTTCCATTTGGTCCGGTAATATCCATAATTACCTCATAGGTCATCCCATAGCCTCTGTCACCTTTTTCTATTGCCTGATGCAGTGGTAGATTGCTGCGAATCTGCTCAATCAGATGATCCGCATTTTGGGTTGTATATCCCAGTGCCATCTCAAAAGCTTTAGCTTTATTTGGATCTTTAGCTGGATTTAAAGCATACTCTGTAAATTTTGCTCTGGGAATTACACTATTCTCGTATTTCGGTAACTTCATTATACCAGAAGCAGTGGATTTTGCAATGGATTTTACCCCAGCTTTCTTCTTTGCATTGGCAATTACCTTTTCAATCTGTTCTGGGATTTTTTCACCCTTTTCCATCGCAAGAAATCCTTCAGCAAAGGTCTCATATGGATTTTTCGCCGCATAACGACTGATGCTGGATGCCACAATTTTCCCTTTTGCAGAATAATGTTTGTTTATGTCATATACCCAGTCATTTCTTAAGCTTCCTCCTAACTCTTTCATTCCGTAAACTGATTTCTTTTGAATATAATCTACATCTGCATGCCGATGAATAAAATGTCCATACTCATGAACAAAGCAATCTGTCACATTCTCTCTGACCGCCATTCTCGTCTCATTCAGCTGTATTTCAGCTTCAGCCTTCTGTATTCTGGCATTTTCCTTCTCGTAGCCTTTCACAGTTTTATCTGCTAAAATCCTTTCAGCTTCATTGCGAGTTTGCTTAGCTTTATTCTTGATGCCGTAGTGCTCATTATATTCGTTCAATGACCGTTCCGATTTTCTTGCCTTTTCCAGATATTTCTCCGGGTCATTAAAGTTGTTGGAAATATAAATCGTATCATCGATCCAATTGTATGTAGCTGTCGCATCTTCAACTTTTGCAGGGCTATATATCACTGCTTTCGGCATGATGCCATATTTTTGATGTAAATTCCTGATGGTACTTTCCAGTTCATCCACTGTCTCCGGTTTCATTTTTCTTGAAAATTTAACTGTTTCAAGAATCCCATCCTCAATCAGCTGTTTTTCAACTTCATTTTTGTAGGTCTCCTGTTTGCTTAAAATTTGGTCTTTTAAGTCAGAAAGTGAACTCTCAACTATTTTCTTTTGTTCCTGAGCCTGCTTTAGCTGCTCCATTTCTTCCGGGGTCCCCGTCATATCAAAATATACTTTCTGTGTAAGTGCTTTCTCAGTTTCTTTTGCACTTTCCAATTGTTTTTCCAAAATATCTTGTCGCATATGCATATCTGTAATTTCAGATCTTGCGGTGCTTCGGCGGTCTTGTGTGGATGTCGGAATCTCAATAGTCTCTTTCTGCCTGTTCCACTCTTTTTGCTTTGCCTTATACTTCTGCTGATTCTCCGGATCCAGAGAGAAATCTGTCATTCTCTCGAATTTCTTCTCCTGTCTTGCAGCATATTGTTGTTTTGCTTCCTGCTGTGCCTGAGCTTCCAGATTGGAGAGTTCCTGCTTGTTGTACTTTGGATCTGCTTTGGTTATGCCAGAAAAGTATGTAGTATGGGAGTCTTTGCATCTGGGATGATATAGGCCTGCTGCTATGGCTGATGACATCAGTGGATATCTGCCATCCGACTTACTGCCGCCGCTCCACACATCGTCAATCATAATTTTACCGACAAACGGAAGGCACTTTGGGCAGGGGCAACCACGTTTATTCATGATAACCAGGTGCAAACCCCATTCTTGCCTCATCTGGCCCTCTCCCTGTAAGTAGGCTCTTTTACTGGCAGTCCGGATCGCCATATCTGCATAGTCTGCAATCGTGTGTCTGGATCCATTGGAGTACTTGATACAATTTAAGCCGGCGCGAAGAAAATCTTTTGTTGCCATATCAACAGCCTTTTCGTAGGTTCCCGCGCCCGTGTTGGCGTATACCTGGGCATTGTAGATAATTTTCCGGTACTGATCATTTGCCATCCTTAAGACTGCAGTTTCTGCTTTCTGCATGTCCTGGATGGTCGCCTGGATCAAAGCCTCCAGTTTACGGTCATTGACCTTGAAAAATTCTGCCGTGCCGCCTTTTGTGATCCGCTTTGCAGGAAATCCTTTTGCGATTGCTTCCAGGATCTTTTTCTCCTGCTCCATGCCGCCCTCGGTTTTGGCCAGCCCTATTAGAATTTTGATGGTCTGGTTAATATCTTTGAATTTCTTGCCGTATTTCTTCTTGTTGTCATGCTTGTACTTTTCCAGAGACTGCAGCATTTCTGTCTGCCACATGGACCAGCGTTTTTTCTCGTCGAGCTCTTCTTGTTTGTGATCCTCGAAGTTCCGGATCATGGATGCGATCAGCTCATTCTCGATAGCTTCGAAGGCAGCTCCGATGTCGTACTCGTCATTTATCTTTGCCATTCGACCACACCTTAAAGCCCTGCTGCCGGAACTGCCGTGTTATCTCTTTCAGCTTCGTTGTACTTTCACAGGTATCTCTCCGAAGCTCTGCATAATCAGCTTTCTCGATAGCGTACACGCCAAGAGGTACCTGCTCTTTCGCAATTTCAAGAAGTCCCTGATATTCCTTTCGGCTCATCCGATACAGCCTTTTTCCCACTACCACTCTCATCACCTTCACCACCTTCCAATTCTGTTTTAAATTCTCCTGTTTCCAGGTTCACTGCTGGTTCTTCCATGGTCTGTATTCCCTGCTCCAACTTTAGCTTTTCAATCTCTGCCTCTTTCTCCTCATCTGTCCAAGTATCTCCATACAGCTGATCTACAGATGTCTCAATACTCATGATTCCATATTGTTTGGCTTTTCCCACGGTTTCTACGGTAGTTCCAAAATCCGGAGAAGCATATTCTCCAAATTTTACGGTCGGCTTATATTTCCCTGGAGTCTTTCCATACATCAAGTCATAAGTCTGCATAATCGCGCTGAATAATTCCGGAAGAGTCTCGTTCAATGCATCTACTATCTTGTTTCGCACATGAAGCGTAACTTTTTCTTTTTCTCTCTGTGAATCTGCATTATCCGTCTTCTTCAGATCGATGCCCAGAGTGGAAGGGGATATAATTCCTTGCAATACCATATCGAGGAAATTAGTATAACTGTTCACATATGCTTCGTAAGAGATCTGCGGCTGGGAGATCTCGACCTGATTATTTCCTTTTTCTGCCATATCACCACTTAATGCAATAAAATCATTGTCAAACGGGTTTGCCGGCATCAGCTCTCCTGTCTCCGGATCTCTCGGAATAAGATTGTCTGGGATATAACGTTTGATTCTACCCATCCGGATAGCATCCATCCACTGACTTATTACCTCATCCAATCCATCTAAGACATCTGTTTTCTCTTCAAATAATGCCTTTCCACGATTTTTATATTTCGTAGAATTTAATATTTTAAGCGGAACCGCCAGCATAATATCGCTTTCGATTCCTATATCGTAAAGATGAGCTGTTTCTGGGAGTAGATTCAAAGGAACCTCTTTCCCATAATCATCGTATAATTTGTATTTGATATAGCCCATTCCATACGTTTCTTCCAGTACGAGATCTTTTGTGCCTTTTCTGTATGTGGTATAGAATTTAATTTCACGAAGTTTTGAGTGCAGATAAACAAAGTCAACATTCTCTGCGTCATAGAACTCCACAATAGGATACGGACTGCAGGCATCTGCCGTAATCTTAAATGCACCATCGCCTGCTGCCAGTGTTCCGGTTATTCCCTCTCCGATCACATCATTGAGCTTGCTTTTCTTGTAAAGTTCATCCCACAGCTCATTGAGCTGCTTCTGATCCTCACCGAAATCCATGGAATCCATATCTGACAGAACGATATCTTTGTAACGGTCCACTACCGTTCCGACAATTCCACTATGCATTTTTCTGACATTGCCCTGTGCATGTGCCGCCCAGAATCTGGCTTTTTCTACACTCCATCTCGCCGTCTTCTGAAAATACTGTTCCAGTTCTGCGCTGTCGCCGCGATACCACACCTTATTTCTGATCACATTTTCCCGGAAAGTATGCGGTTCTATGATTGTTACTTTTTTATCTCTTGCCGGCTCTATCCTGAAAAGACGGGCAATAAAACTTTGAAGTCGGTTCATAATCATCACCTCTTGTAAATCTTGCTCTGATATGGGATCCATGCATACTGCACAGAATTGACCATGTGGTCATGCCCATCTTCTGGTGTATTGTCTTTATCTTCTCTCCAGCTGTATGTTTCCAGCTCACGGATGTAGATCGGGCAAGTACAAAGCACGTAGAAGCATGGCTCAATAAATGCCTGATCGTCAAACGCCATCCAGCCAAGCTGGGCGTTGATACGATCAATAATCTCCATCTTCTTCCATGCATCGTTAAGGGTATAAATGCAGCCATTTCTTCGCTTATACTTGTTCCACTCCTGCATGGTTGCCTGATCGGCGCTGTCCAGGAATACGTTTCGTGCAAATCCCCACTCTCTTTTATTGCAGTCAAGGAAATCAATCAATTTTTTTACCGTATCTGAAGGAGCCAGCGAGACATCCAATTCTGCATTGCTGTAAACTTTTTCATCCAGGACAATGCATTTTCCTTTGTTCGTGATTCCGAGAAAGGAAAAAGCAATTGTGTCCGGGGATTTCTGGGAGTATGAGGTATCGACTGCTGCCGAAAACCACATAAAAAATTCTTGTTTCTTCGGTCCTCCCGGTCTCTGTACAAATTGTCTCGCCCATTCCTTTGTGCGGACGTGACGCTGGCGAAGGAAGATGCTGAACACAAGGCCCGTTGCTTTTCCTCTCAGCCCCTCAATCTTGTTTTTATAGATTTTGGTGCCTTTCGGGGTGTTCTGGATAATCTGTCTCTTCTTTTCTTCTGGAAGCCCAGCATTGTCGTCAAAAGAAAAGAACCAATGAAGCCATCCGGGTTTTGGTTCCTCTTTTAACTCATCTTTGATTTCCTGTGGAGTGCTGTCTGCCCATTCTGGTAAAGGTCTACTGCAGTTAACATATTCTTTGTATACCAGCAGGTTTGGGTCATCCGGATTAAGGGTCGCCATAAGATAATCACAACGCATAGAAGCTTCCCGGATAAAATCAATATCTGCTGTGTTGATCTCATCAATATACAAGCATCCATACTGTCCACCAAGAGCATCTTTCCATTTGCTTTTATTTCCGTAACCAACAACAAAAATAATCTTGTCTCCTCTGGTTGTGTGAAACAGGATATGCGGCATCTTGTATTCTCCGGATCCATTGCCTTTGTATTCTGCCAGCACCCCAAAATCATCCAGAATACCAAGATCTTTGTTGATAATGTTCTTCTCTGCCGCTCCAGTATCATCTGCTGCCAGGATATGCAGTTTCTTCGGCGATTCAGCCACCTTCAGCATGAATTTAAAGAGTCCGACAGTCGTTTTACCGGCAGCTGTAGTTCCTTCCAGAAATTCAGCTGGTGCGTCATGCTTCAAAAACGCTTTGTATTTGTCAGAAAGTACCAGCCGTTCTGTGCTCATTACTCATCACCGCGTATCTGCTGTAGAATATCGTCAAGTTTTTTCTTTTCTTCTTCCAGTCCGGAAACTTCCACTTTATCCTTAAACATCCCAAGGTGCCGTCCCAGAAGTTCCAGTGCCTTTGCCTTGTCATACATTTTCACTTCTCGTTCGACTCCCTCTCCATCTTTCGTCGGAAAGCGTTTTACTCTAATGGAAGAAATCGCAGCCAAGTCTTCCTCTGTTGCATCTTCCTTGACTGTTGCTTCTTCAAAATTTATCAGGTTCTTTGGATTCAACAGACCTATCTTAGCAAGTTCCATTATGATTCTATCCTGATTAATTCCTGTTCTTTTTGACCGCTCTGCCATAGCTTTTTCTATACACGCGCGTATCTCAGGTTTTCTCAGGTTTTCACTCCCAATAGAATATGCTGCTTTAGGGCTGTAACCAGCTCTGATAGCGGCCTGAGCGGCATTCAAGTCAATCAGGTACTCTTCTACAAATCTCTTCTGTTTTTTCGTCACTTAGGCTCACCTTCTTTCTTTTTACACAGAAAAAGGTGTCCGAGTCGGACACCTGCATGTCAAAAGGCACCTCGGCTGCTGCCGGGATGCCTCATAGGGGGGGAGAAAATTGTATAAGTGGGTATTGTTACCCAGTCGGAACAGATGGGTTTGAACCACCGCATGAGAGCTGAAATGTCTCTGCTCTGCCACTGAGCTATGTTCCGGGATGCTTTTCGGTCCGGACACCAGACAGCAGGATAAGCAATAACCTTTTTCCACGGGGATGCAATCCATACGCGCCGTATACCGATTGCTTGGAGGTTTCCTCAGCTAAGTGCTGAATTTTTATTAATGTCTGCAACATTTGTTTCTACCCTCGAAGTACACAGACTGCGTTCCGGCGCATGCTTTCATCAAACCAATTTTAGAAAGGATGAACATCTTGGAATTTCCAATTCGTTCATGTTACACTATAACATCTTCGGAGCGGACATATCGGACAAAACGGACAAACTTTAAATTTTTTCGAAAAATCTTTCAAATTCTTTTCTCACACTGTCCTCTGTCGCTCTGCGCCCCATCCGATCTGCTACCTGCTGCCAACTCTGGTCTTCGAAGAATCTGTATTTGATAATCCTCTGCATCCGGAACGGAATAGATATCATCCAGACTTCAACCTGTAGTTTCAACTCCTCCGCTTTCTTTCTTCTCTGGTCCAGGATATCCTCCTGGGCTCCGATCTTAACGTCATCACCGTAGGTATAGATTGTTCCCTGTACCTTGAAGTGCTGCGGATTGTATGGATATTCTGGATTACTTCCAGAAACCGTCTCATTCGCTGTGATCATCTTCTTTGCTTTCAGCTTCTTGATTTCTTTTTCGATGTCTTTGATTACCTCACAGGCATCTATGTACTCTTCCAGGATGTCTCTTTCCAATGGTATCACTCCCCTTCGGTTATTTCTTTCTACGTTTGGACAATATTCTTGCTGTGTTGACTGTGTTCTCTGTGTTTTTCGTGTATTGGCCTTCTTCTGTTACATATAACTTCCGAACTCCAATTTTACACACGATCCATTTCCCGGTATTATCAACTACAAAACGGTAGCACTTCCCACAATATTTCATCCATTTCGGCGGGTTTGTGCCTACCATTTTCTTATAGAGCTTCTTTTTCTGTCTCTTGTTCATTTGGTCAGCTCCTTCAGCTTCCGATCTGCCTCTTCCGTGCTGAGGAAGGCAGTCTCTCCGATTTCTGCGGCATCTATTTCGCTGATAACCTCTCCGTGTAAAAGGATGAAACCATCACAAATGGTTATCTGCATAATGATATCCCTTGTGATCGGTACTGAGGTTTCCGGAGTCATGCGGTAAATAGCGTCTCCTATCTTGCAAGGTAGTTTCATCAGCAGACCTTGCTGTTCTGCAGTTTTGTATTTTTCCAGTTCTTCAAGATATTTGATAATATCTCTTGACATACTCGAACCAGGTAAGATACAAACCATGTCATTAGTTCTATTGGCTTTCTTAAAAAAATCAGCAATTTCTTTACTTTGCATTTCTCTTTCTCCTCTTTTTCTTTAAACGGTCGTCTTTGACATATTCTGTGCAACCCGGCACTGGACAACCTCTGCTGTGACCGACTTTTCTGAGATAGTCACAGTTTCCTGCAGTTTTACTGGCTTCTCTGTATCTGCAGGTATTGCAGCGTTTTTTTTGGTATCGGTGTTTTGTATTCCTGGAGATCATTCTTCCAGATCCAGAAGCTTATTGTGGATGGAGCCACGTGCAGGAAGTCTGCAATCTCTTTGTTGGTCCGTCCCTGGAGTAGAAGTCTCTTAAGCTGCTCCGGATCACAGTTGCTTTTTCTGCCGCCCTTGCTTTGAAGGCCATATTCTCGCAGGCGTGCATTAACAACCGCCTGTGACGTATTGAGTTCTACTGCCATCTCAAGTTGCGATAACCCTCTTTTTACGCATGATTCGAGGGCTTCGCGATCCAGCTCTATCTTTTTCATGATTTTCACCCCTCTACTCCAAACATTTTTCTTACAGTATGCTGGTATTTCTTTGCTGTTTGTTCAAGAGTGATGTAAGCTGGTTTTAATGTGCATTTTTCTTTATAGCCATCGCATTTCGTGTCAAAAAGTATATAGTTTCTGCATATACCATCTTGACTCGCGCAGCATTTAGTCATTTCTTCTCTCCTCCTTGAGTATTTCTGTGATGTCTACTCCGAGCTCTCTGGCCAGCCTTCCGATCGTGTCAGGCAAGACTTCTTTTTCTTTGATTATGTTCTGCACTGTGGATGGTGCAATGTTGATCTCCAGATCTTTTCTTCTTTTTCCGGTTCTGGCCATGATAAGCTCTATTTTCTTTCTGTCCGCTCTCATCTTTGCGTTCCTTTCTTAAGTGCACACATAGTACACATCGGAATGGCTCCTGTCTGCATGATGCTTTCGAAAAGAGGTGTCTTCCAGCACAAGGCCCCGCATTCCGGACAGGTTGTCAGTTTCCATCCTTTCTTTCCTTCTGGTACGTTTCTTTTCAGTGGCATGCAGGCGTATCCGCCTCTGTCGCTTTTCTTTCTTGGCCATATTTTCAGATTCTTAATTTCCATTTTTTCTCCTACAAATAGCTTTTTCCAAAAATGTCTATAAACTGCTGCCGGCTATGTGTTTCTTCGAATGCCCTCTGTCCGATCTGGTGCATCACAAGGGCGGTTTCATGGCAGTTATGGACTGCTAGTGGGCTCATTGTGTGATGATCCATGCATAGCCAGACTACAAGACCATATTCTTCCGAATTGTTCCGGTTTGGTCCTCCAAAGATATGGTGTTTCTCCAGGAAGAGGGGAAGATATTTTTTATAGTTTCCGTTCAGCTGCATACACAGGTAGCACGTCCCATTTTTTTCATGGAGCAGACTTTTGGGATGTTTCATTCTCTTTTTCTTCTTTCTTGTCTGCATTTCCTTTGTGTACATCATGATTGCTCCTTTCCGGGAGGCATAACAGGTGCCTCCCTTGTGTATTGTGTGATATATATGGATTTTAGTTGCACCCTCTGTTTAGGTGTCCGACTCGGACACCCTCTTTCCATGACTGCATCCGTCGTATGGTCCTAACCTTGTACTATCAATTCCTCGTATATTTCCGCAGCTGATGTTTCCAGACGGTAATTTACACGCATGGGCGCATTCTGTGCATAAGACTACGTTTCTGTATTTTTGTGTAAGTCTGTAGACTTCCGCGCTTGTACTTTCACTTTCGCTTAACGCTCTGGATAAGCGTAGTTTCAGGTCACATTCACTGTTGCAGTATGCTTCCAGTTTTTCCTGATCAAACATTTTTTTCGGCATCGGGCAGATGTGATCACATACATAACTTGCCATATCCATTATCGATTTCTGTGTACCTTTCATTTCTGTATCTCCTTCAAGAATTCAATGAGTTCTGTCTCGCTGTTCGGAAACTTGTTGTATTTGGGATGATATGTCCACTTCGGTACGCCTCCGGCTCTTTCTGGTTCCGGTCCTCCTACAAGATGCAGGTAGCATGATTCCGTTGGTACCCACCAGCTGTTGTCGTTTTTCGGTTCTGGAGCATATTCTTCCGCAATCAGGCGTGCGCCGTTATTGAAATCGTACTTGTAGTACCGTGCTTCGGTGTGAGGATCTGTGTACCAGTGTCCCCATGCCTTGTGGTTCCTTAGCCATTCTTTTCGCTGATCATTATTTTTCATTTCCGGAAGAGGCGGCTGTTCCGGCTCTTCCATGCTTTTGATATAATTCTGTAAGAGCCTGAGTCCAGCCACTACCATCTGCTGCTGCATGATCGTCATGTGCGGTAATCCCGGTTCTTCTTTTTCGATATTCAAAATCTGTCTAAGATCTCTCTCCTGATCGTACAGGTAAGATGCAAGTGCAGTTTCTGTCGGTATCGGAATGTCTTTCAGGTATTCCGGCCAGTTTTCCGGGAGTGTAGTTTCAGGATCCTCGATATAGTCAAACGTTTTGTTGTCCTCAACAATATGTTCCTCGATTTCGGTGGGCTCAACAAAATCGCGCTGCTTTTTGTCCGGTGCTTCTGCTGCCGGTTGGCAGCTCTCTATCCATCCACAGCGACCATTGCAGTCATCCGGACACTGAGAGCAACAGTTATATCCCTTGTTGCAATAAGCTGCTGCTCCGCATTGTCCAGATCCAGACTGGCCGGTGATACATTTTGCCGGTCCTGACATATCATTCTTCGGTTCTTCCTCTACTACAGATGCCATTTTGACCGTTTTCTTCTTGCCAAATCTGCTGATCAACTCTTTTGCAAAATCATTCCAGCTCAGGAAATGCTCAAGTCTGCTGCCTGGATTGAAGGTAATTCCTTCTTTGCTTCCCTGATAGTTGAAGAAACCATTCCTGATACGGACAATGCTGTATCTGATGAACAGGAGCTGCGGAACCATCCTGTCGCATTTTTTAACGCGCTCTTTGTCAGTTCTGTTCAGAGCATCGTAAAATCGCTCTATCTGTAATTCCGGAGCTATTGCAGTCTCATTTTCTGGCGGCTTCTGCTGCCTGGTCGCTTCTTCCAGCGTAAGTTGTCCTGGAATGTCCCTGTGTTCTTCCTGAAGGTCTCTGAACGCTTTTACTTCCGGCAGTGTTATGGATCCACGCTCCGTGTAATGTTCCCATGCCTGACGCTGGTATTCCGGTTTTAACCGGGACAGTTCCTCTGCTATCGAAAGACTGATATTGTTTTCTTTAAACGCTCCCATGAAATCATCCGAAAGATTCGTTCGGATGCTTTTGTATCGTCCGATCTGCGTGGATGAAGTTCCGAGTAAGCCTGCTGCAATATCTCTGCTCTTGCCTTCCATTTCCGTCTTTTTACGAAGTTCCTGCACAAGTTCTACCATCTTGAGGGCTTCTGTCATTTCTTCCCAGCCGGTTTTCTTACGGTAACTGTTCGCCTGGATGAGCTTGATCTGCCGCGTGGTCTCATCATCTTTTACGTCCATATTGGTTGATACGGTGTAGACGCAGGGGATTTTCCGGAAACGTTCATCTCCTTCGTTCAAAAGTTCCAGACAACATTTCTGGCGGCGGTGTCCGGCAATGATATAATCTTTGTCGTTCCGTTTCTCAATCAGGAGGGCTTGAAGAAGCCCCAGCGATCTGATTGATTCTTTTAGGTCCGCAATGTCCTCTGTGTTATAGAAATTCTCTTTGTCCGGAAGAAGATCTTCGGGACTGCGGTAGACGATCCTCTGTTCCGGAAGGTCCATTTCCTTTCTTGATTCCTGAGAGAGAATCCCTTTCAGGTCAAATTTCGCCATTCTCGTTACCTCCAATCATATTCAGGTACTCTGTGACCAGCTTCTCGTAGTCTTCTGCTGCCGCCGAACGCGGGCTGTACAAAGTCACTGGGGTTCTAACAAATGTACTCTTGGCAACCACCACGGAGAATCTGATCATTGTTTCCATGGTTGGGTACCATTTTTTTACAATCTCGGCTCCCTGGCGGTGCGCTTCGTTTCGCTTCTGGTATTTCGTGATAAAGCATTTTACAGTCTTCAGGTCCGGATTGACTTCTTCTTTGACCTCTTCAATCTGCTCCAGAAGTTCTTTCATGCCTTCCATGGTGTTATCGTCCACCTCGATCGGGATCAGAACGTCCTCTGCTGCCGTCAGGGCGTTAATGACGGATACGTTAATATCCGGAGCATTGTCTACTACGCAGAAATCGTAGTGGTCGGCTACCTGCTGTAAGGCTTTCTTGAGCCGATTCTGCTGTGGGCGGACGTGATCCATGGTAACCTCCGTGTTTGCGGTCAGAAGTCCAAAGTTGGCGGTAATGATATCCAGGTTTTCATAGTCTGTTTCGTGGATCAGGTTCTCCATATCCGGATGGCGATCCAGCATAATACGGTCGATGCCGTCTCCGTCTATGGTGCGGCGGTTTAATCCGCGGGAGCAGTCTCCCTGCTTGTCGTTGTCCACTAAAAGGACTTTATATCCTCTCTGGGTGAGGATGTAGGCAATGTTGATACTGGACGTGGTTTTGGCCACGCCGCCCTTCAGGTTGATAATTGATATTGTTCTCATATCCTTTTCTCCTTTGATATTATTTTTCATGTTCTTCTATGATCTGATCAACAAGATCGTCAAACCTGCAGTTTCTGCAGAACTGCTTTCTCTCGTCTTCTGTGAGTTTGTCCGAGATTCCGCAGATCTGGCCGCAGACGTAGGTCTGTAACTCATTGAGTATAGATTCCATGCCGCTTTCTGGCTGCTCTGTCGGCGTGGAGCATCCAGTCTGGTTTTCTGCCTTCTGGTTCGCTGTCATATAAAATCTCTCCTTCTGTGTTTTTGTAATATTTATAGTTAACGCCCTGATGGGTTATTGTTCCCAGGTACTCCATTGTCCTTGGATCCTGATCCGGGCGCAGACTCCATCCCTGTCCCCATAATTCTGTCGTATTCATGTTTCTTCATCTCCTCCTGCATCCATGCGGAGTAACTGTGTTTCTCAGATCTTGCGGTGATTTCGTGCGGATCCGGAAAGGCATGTACCCGGCGGTAGATCTGTTCCCACTCTGTCGCGTTCTTGATTGGCTGTTTTTTTGTGTCAAGATATCCGGATTCAGCCATCTCTTCCAATTTCGAAAGCCGGCTGGCCACATAATTATCCTGTGTGTGGATGCAGATCTGAGCCCGAACAGTCATGCGGGAAAGAGCTTCGATGAGGGTCTGTAGTGTAGCCTGGTGGTATGTTCCGTTCGAGATTCCAAAGGATTCCTTTGTCTTTTCCTCGCCGTGGACGGTTGTTGCAAGGACATATCCACATTTTCTCTGTCTTTTTCCCTGGAAGGTGGAATCTGTTTCCAGGTATATATCTACTTTCCACATGTCTAATCTCTTTTCTTGATCTTAATCAGCGTGTAATGCCGGTAAGCGTATTTTGTTATTGGATTTCTACCTTTTTTGATACTCTCCGGGTCTATGTAGTAACCTTTTGGCGGCTTCGGGTCTCTTACGAAACCTTTTTTGTTTACCAGGACTCTTTTTCGGATTTCTTTTTTCTTGGGATCTTTGCGAATCAGGTTCCTGGAACAGCTATAACGTTTCATTTCTTCTTCCTCCCATTTCTCCAGAGGCTTGACAATGTATTCCGCCAGTTTCTTGTAACCGCCTTCAGCATAGATAGTGGTGAAGTTCACATGTCCGTGTCCTTTCTCACTCTCCCACAGGTCTGCGATGATCAGATCTGTAGCGGTCTCCTCATTGGATTCACGATTGACCAGGATATGTACGTGAGGTCCGCCTCTTTCGCCTATAGCAATGCGGGATATGTATTTCAAGGTCCATCCCTGTTTCCTATATTTCTCCCTGGCCTTTCTTACCAGCTTGCTGAGATCTTCTTTTATTTTTTTCCATTTCGGTCGCGAACCTCTTTGGTATGTGAGAGTGATCCAGTAATCTCTTTCGCGGAAGTTCCACTTGATCAGTCGTCTCACATCCCGTTCTCGCTTCCACTGATTGTGCTTTGCAATCTCCTCAGGAGTGGCTTTTCTTTTTTTCTCTCTTTTCTGCAGGGGAGCTCCAAACTTTCCAGTGTGTTTCTCCTCTACTTCCAGGGTATCTCCGAAATCCCATATTTCTCTTATATATCCTGTTTCCATCCTGTATCCCATAAGCACCTCTTGTCCTAAGTTTAATACGCTTGATCGAGCCCCGAAGAGAGGTTGTATCCTCCCGAAAAAAGGTCAAAAATATAGCAGGCATTATGTCCTGCTTGACATGCAGGTGCTGTGTGATATACTAGATGTAGATGTTTTCGCACAGCACCTTGTGCACCGGCTCGTGTTCCCGCACGAGCCTTTTATTTTACTGTCTTGGTATACTTTCTGTGGATACACAGCATTTTTGTGTTCTCCATGATATATCGCGTTACCTGTTTCGTCTGATCGTCGCTCTGCTTTTCATATGTTGCCTTAAACGCAGTCAGGGCGACCAGAAGAAACGGAAGGTCTCCTTCTGCTACATCTCCGATACATCCGGAGATTTTATCTATGTACTGTTGGGTTCTTTCTACCAGAAGCTTATTATGCTGCTCTGGAGTAAGTTCTTCCTGGGTAAATTCTTTGACAAATTCTTCAAAGCTTTTCATTTTGTAATTTCTCCTTGAATTTTGTACCGATGTGTGGTATCTTTACTTTATTGATATTGTTCTATCAAGTTTTGAGCCGTGTGGTTGCAGCCGCATGGCTCTTTTTCTTTGTAATCTTGTCCTTCAGCTCCAGGAGCAGGAGAAAGGTAATTACTACGGTTGCTGCATACATTGTCAAATACTGCAGCTTTGTATCCATCTCCCAGATTGGAAGGAGCATGATGATCTGCCCTGCGATAAGGGCAATATTGAGTTCTTTCATTGGTCTCACCTCCCCTTTACCACGAAGTTACCTCCATAAAGGTCCTTCTTGAGTTCTGCAATTTTAGCAGCTCCATCCTTGGTGCCCCGGTAACTTCCTGATGTTCCGTCTGCAAAGCGGATAATCCATATTCTGTTTTCCATGTTTTTTTCTCCTTATCCGGCCGACTGCCTTCTGTAGTAATTGAGGATTATCTTGGATACATTATCGATAATCCTCTGATTATCCTCCGGAGTATTATTCTTGCAGTAGTCATCGTGGATCCGGATTTCTCCGGAGCCTTTTTTGATTACCTTGATAATTGCCATATGTATGCACACTCCTTTCTGATGTATCATATGTTGGCTTTTCAGAAATGGTTACTCTTTCTTATGCTGTCTTCTGATTTCAAAATTGTACTATTGACTTTTCTTTGTTTCTCTCCTACTCTTGTAATACAGGACACTGGCATACCTGAGTATTTACAGAAAGGAGATTTTTATGGTTATTACAAAACACTCTCTTCGTATTCTTCGATACATATATCACCAAAAATCAGTTTCTTACCTCAAGCTCAAGAAAAAGTTCAAAGTTCCTGATTTAGATGAATCATTAAGCAATCTCGTTCGTGCTTGTTACGTCATACAAGTTGGAGGATCTGTTAATAAGTATGGAGAACCTATGCCAATTCTTGAAAATACGTTTTTTAAGCTCGATGATCTTGGCGTTGCAGAAGTCGAAAGTAAACAATGGTTTAATCTGCAATTTGTTTTGCTCCAAATTGTTCTTCCTGTTGTCATTGCAATTATCACAACCTTGATTACAATATTCCTAACAACGCTGCTATCCCCATCCCTATGAAGCTTCCTGCGATGCCACCAATGATGGGGATGGCGGCATCCTCAAGAAAAAGTTTTATCCTTTCTATCATTTCCTGTATCCTTTCTTATGCTGTCTTCTGATCCTGAAGTTCCTTCATTGCGTTCATTCCTTCTGCCACTCCCAGAATCCTTTCCTGCTTGGTCTCTGGGAGTTTGGGAATAATCTGGCAAAGGCGGCTTAAAATTTCTTTTTCTCTTTTGGTCATGTTTTCACCTCTTTTCTTGTTGTATTTTGTTACGCCTTAGTTGTATATTATCACTACTCTTTTGTGCTGTCAACTATTTTTTCACAACTTAGTTGTATTTTTGTATTGACTTCTATAATCTTGTGAGCTATACTTTGTTTTAGAGAAAGGAGGATTAAATGCAGACTATAAATGAAAGAATTGGTATTGTTTTAGAACGTTCTGGAAAAACCAAAACTGCTTTTGGCGAATCTTTAAATGTTTCTCAGCAATACATTTCTAAATTGGTGCGAACGGGAAATCCGAGTGAGCTTTTAATTAATGACATCTGTGAAAAATATCACGTCAGAAAAGAATGGCTATTACACGGAATCGGCGATCCCGACGAGTCACTTAGCCGCAAAGAAGAAATTGCACAACTTACAGCTGATTTATTTAAAGGAGAAAAGAATTCTTTTAAAGAAAGACTAATACTCGCGCTTTCAAGACTAGACGAAAGCGAATGGGAATTGCTTGAAAAAATAGCCGAAGAAGTTGCAAAAGAAAAGGACTGAGGTCTTTTCCTCAGTCCAATGATTTTCTCAATTTAATAATCGTATGATTATTTCATAGATGAATTCAAGCATTTCTTCATCTTGTATTTCATTGAGAAGCTGTAAAATCTTTTCTTTGTAGTTCATATGTAACTCCTCCTCTTTTATCGAACATGTGTTTGCGTTTTCATTATACAACAATCGTATGCTTGAAGCAAGCATTTAAGAGGAGTTCAGGGCGGTGAATTCATAGGTATCCCTCCTTTCACTTATTAATACAAAGGAAATTCCTTAAAATCACGCTATCCTGTGTAATCGTCCGAAATCTCGGACACTTTATCATTTGTATGGTGAATCGTACAGATCGCTAATCCTGACGTGAAGCTCTTTTGCAAGGATCTCCATTGTATCCATGCGAGGAGATGCTTTTTCGTTCATGATGTCGCTGATCGTCGAGGCAGGAATTCCCGTCATTCGCGATACCTGCCTTACAGATAATTTTCTTTTCGCCATTATGATATCCAATAATATTTTCATGGAAATATTATTTGTAGATTTTTATATTTTATTCTTAATCTTTTACCTACAAACGAAGGAGAAAAACGTATGGGGCTTTTAGATTTCTTTAGAGTCGGCAAAATCAAACGTGAAAACGAAGCATTGCGTCAAAAATTGCAACTTTTGCATGCAGATGAATATTTTCAAATCAGCGAACGGCTCGATAAAATGAATCAAGAGATTTCCGATAATAACTCAACCTTATCAAAACAACATGATGAAATTTCTGATTTATCAGCACAGCTTTTAAAATTAAACAAACAAATACTTACCCAATCCAATAAATTAGATCGATATAAAGAATTATATCGGAGTGTAGAATATTCCTTAGATAACTTTTTAGCATCAGATATAGCATATAACAACTGCCGTCTGAATCCTCATGACAAAGACGATTTTGATCTTTTTTCGCCATCTGTGATTCTGCAATTGCATTCCATGGATGTAAAAGAACTCAGGAAAGCATACAAAGAGAACGAAAAACAGATTGATAAATTGCTTGGTTTATATGAATCTCGTTATACAACTAAAGCAAATAAATCCATTTATTCACTAATGGTAATCGCTTTACGAGCGGAACTGCAGAACATTCTTTACAACTTAAAGTACGAAAAGCTTGAAAAATCAATTGATGATATTCATTCTGTTACCGCTAAGTATTTAAAAATTGCTGGAGAAGGAAATCAGAGTATAGCTGGTACTCTTACCAAATTTATCGGAGAAATCGAGTATCTTTTTACTAATGCCGTAAAAATTGAATACAACTATTATGTCAAGAGAGAACAGGCTCGTCAGGAGCAAATGGCTTTAAGGGAGCAAATGCGTCAGGAAACAGAAGAAAGAAAAGCTCTCGAACTCGAACGTAAAAGAGTCGAAAAAGAAGAAAGTAAATATATTACTGAAATTGAAAAAGCTAAATCTTCCCTGGAGCAAGCCTCTTCTACTGAAGAAATTGATAAATTAAAAACCAAGATCTTAGAACTCCAACAGCAACTATCTGGTGTCGCTGTTAAAAAAGAGGAAATTGCTAATCTTCAGAATGGAAAAGCAGGTAATGTGTATATTATCAGTAACTTAGGTTCTTTTGGCAAAGATGTATTCAAAATAGGTATGACTCGCCGACTGGATCCTCAAGACAGAGTAAATGAATTAGGAAGTGCAAGTGTTCCATTCAAATTTGATGTTCATAGTTTTATCTTTTCTCAAGATGCTGTCGGCCTCGAGAAAAAGATGCATGATATGTTAAACGATCGACGACTTAATAAAGTAAATCTTAGGAAAGAATTCTTTAAAGTAAGCCTTGATGAATTGGAGCAATTGGTATCTTCTATTGACCCAACAGCCGAATTTAACAAAACTATGCTAGCAGAAGAATTTCGTCAGTCTTCTGAACTTGATAAGCCGCTCAGTTCTGATGTTAGTAATTCTAATGCCGAACCTTCAGATGTCTTACATACTCTGTGGGGCGATTACAAGATGCCTGATCCGTATACAGTTTGTCTTTCCAAAGGTCCTCGTAATAATTTGACAAAATTATAAATAAAAACCGCCCCTGTTACCAGCAGAGACGGCTTTCAAGAAAATCTTTGCAGTGTGTTGGCACTGTGTTATTTTCTTTCCTCGCAGTTAGAATTATAGCACAGTTTCCAGCACCTGCAAAGGTGTATTTTTTATACCCTTTTTTAATATTATTTACAGGAGGTTGTGCTATGAGTCTTGAAAATGTATGTATCTATCTGAGGAAATCCCGCGCCGATCGCGAAGCTGAGGCCAGGGGCGAAGGTGAAACTCTCGCCAGACATGAACGAATCCTTCTGGATCTTGCCAAAAGCCGTAATTATAACATCGGTGCAATCTATAAGGAAATTGTATCCGGAGAAACTATCTCCGCCCGTCCCGTCATGCAACAGGTGCTGCACGAAGTTGAAGCCGGCATGTGGGATGGAGTTCTTGTAGTTGAGGTTGAACGTCTCGCCAGAGGTGATACTATCGATCAGGGTGTTGTGTCCAGGGCTTTTCAGTATTCCGACACTAAGATTATTACTCCCACGAAAACGTATGACCCAAATAACGAATTTGACGAGGAATATTTTGAGTTCGGACTTTTCATGTCCCGACGCGAATACAAAACCATCAAGAGACGTTTGAATGCCGGACGTATTGCATCTGCCAGAGAAGGCAAATACGGCGGGAACAAACCGCCTTACGGCTACCGGCGTTTGAAACTGCAGAATGAGAAAGGCTGGACCCTGGAGATCGAGCCGGATCAGGCTGCTGTAGTCAAGCTCGTCTTTGAGTGGTATGTAAATGGTGTTGACGGTGATCGGATCGGAATGTCTAAGATCGTCCGGAAATTAAATGATATGGGATTCAAAACCATGCATGGGGGATCCTGGGTGATCTCTACTGTGCAAAGTATCATCCGAAACCCCGTCTATGCCGGCATGATCCGTTGGAACAGTCGTAAATCAATCCGGAGCATTCGTGATGGTCAGGTTACAGTTTCCCGTCCAATGGCTGAGGATTATATCTTAGCAGAGGGCCGGCATCCTGCTATCGTTTCCAGGGAGCTTTTTGACCAGGCGCAGAAAATTGTTGATCAGAATCCGGCACGACCGATTTCTTCTCTGCATGTTATCAAAAATCCTCTTGCCGGTATTGTCCGCTGCGGCAAATGTGGGCATACTATGACACGAAAGGCTCCCTCCGGTCGTCAGGAGGCTCTGCTGCAGTGCCCTTATTCGTCGTGTTCAACCGTGAGCAGCAAGCTTTCTCTTGTTGAAAATTCTCTGATCGATGGAATTCAAAAGCTGGTTGATGGCTATCGTCTCAACAGTGATGTTTCTGATCAGAATTTTGCTTCTTCGATAGAAACAAAAAAAGACCTGCTCTTGGAAAAGCAGGCCGAATTAAAAAGACTTGAGAAAAAGAAAGAAAAGCAGTATGATCTGCTTGAACAAGGTATCTACAGTACCGAAATTTTTATCGAACGTTCCCGGTCAGTTTCTGCCGATATCAATCAATGCCTTGCATCTATTCATTCTCTGGAACAGGAAATAATTAAGGAACAGGAACGACTTGATCAGCAGAATTCTTTCATCCCCCGCTGTGAGGATCTGCTGGAACATTATTGGTTCTGGGATGTTTCTACCAGAAATCAGTTTCTTCAGGAGCTGATCGAGAAGGTTGTGTACAATAAAGAAGTGAAAGACAGTAAGAAATGTGATGAAATAACTTTTACCCTTGATATTTACCCCAGAATCCAAGGGAAATAATTAAAGGTAGCATTTACGTGCCAGTACATTCGCCCGGATCGTATCGTCCGGCCAGGTCGCATAGATTTCGCTGCTCGCTACGTTTTTGATGTAATCTTTGTAACGCACATAATAGTCCCTTGCTGTCGTATCGTTCACGGACCCATCATGGACAACGATGTATTCCGGGATCACTACGCGGCTCAGAACGATCTCGCCGCTTTCATCCACAGGCTTTACTTCTGCTTCTTCGATCTTCGGCGGGTATTCGCCCCACAGAGTATGAGGTCCGATCACCAGCCGCTCAAACGAAGTATTTGCCTGAAAATTGACGCTGACCGTCTGCTGGGCAAGGACACCCGGAAGCACCTGTGTCCCGGCAACCTCAGAATCCTCAAACCCTTCTGCTTCCACCTGGACCGTATATTCCGCATATGGCTGCTGCTCCGATGGCTCCATGCTGTACTCCAGCGGCGGCGTTTTTACTTCCAGGACCGGCGTCTGCCCGGACGAATCCGTCCTGACCTCCTCGATCGTCTGACCACTCTCCCCGGTATACGAGATCCTGACCAGTGCATTCTCCACCGGCCG
>ERZ779842.610-NODE-610-length-36438-cov-5.739851_pt1 | contig 36438 bp, 31 predicted proteins | sample MGYA00511095_ERZ779842 | MGnify/ENA primary metagenome ERZ779842 (study PRJEB29588, sample SAMEA2154036) | human gut metagenome | biome: human gut; feature: human-associated habitat; material: faeces | place: Denmark | collected 2008/2010 ... | reverse complement strand
CCAACTTCGATCCGAAGGGCAAATCTGACCGTGAGGTTATGGCATTCTGCCAGAGTTTTATGACCGAGCTCTACCGCCATATCGGCAAAGATACCGATGTTCCGGCTGGTGATATCGGCGTAGGCGCAAGAGAGGTCGGCTATCTGTTTGGACAGTACAAGAGACTGACTGGTCTGTACGAGGGCGTCCTGACTGGTAAAGGCCTGACCTTCGGCGGCTCCCTGGCAAGAACTGAGGCAACCGGTTACGGCCTGATCTACATGCTGGATGAGATGTTAAAGCACAATGGCAAAGAGCTGGCCGGCAAGACTGTTCTGGTATCCGGTTCTGGAAATGTAGCAATCTACGCAGTACAGAAGGCTCAGGCACTTGGTGCTAAGGTTGTTGCTATGAGTGATTCCAACGGCTATGTATATGATCCGGACGGCATCAAGCTGGATGTTGTAAAAGAGATCAAGGAAGGTCGTCGCGGCAGAATCAAAGAGTACGTTGACGCTGTTCCGACTGCAAAATATACGGAGGGCAAGGGCATCTGGACCATTCCGTGTGACATTGCTCTTCCGTGCGCAACCCAGAACGAGCTGAATCTGGATGACGCAAAGGCTCTGATCGTAAACGGCTGCTTCGCAGTAGCAGAGGGTGCAAACATGCCGTCCACCAGAGAAGCTACCGACCTGTTCGTAGAGAAGAAGATCCTCTTCATGCCTGGTAAGGCTGCAAACGCAGGCGGTGTTGCAGTATCCGGTCTGGAGCAGAGCCAGAACAGCATGAGACTGTCCTGGACCTTTGAGGAGGTTGACGCAAAGCTGCATGACATCATGGTTGGCATTTTCGCAAAGGTTGATGATGCTGCAAAACGCTATGGCGCAGAGGGCAACTATGTGGCAGGCGCAAACATTGCAGGCTTCGAAAAGGTTGCAAATGCTATGATCGCACAGGGTATTGTGTAAAATCTGACTTGAGTTAAAACAAAGATATAAAAAATCCCACAGGACTGGACAGTTTGCCCAGATCCTGTGGGATTTTTCGTTTCAGTTAGAAATGGCCTTTGATGGAAAAAGATAATCAGGTTAAAATGACAGAAACGCCATCAGGAATCAGGGTGATGGAAGGTTCCGGTTTATGCAGAATTTCGACGGCCTGGCAAAAGGCATCGGAAAGGGAATTGCTATAAATAAGGTGCAGGGCTTCTACCATCTCTCTGGGAGCATCGCTTACCAGAATCACAGTGTGGTCCAGAAGAAGCTGACAGAAAATCTGGGACTGCCACTGATCCGGAATCGTTTCAGTCTGCGCGCGGGAAAGGATGCCATCGAGAATTTTTTTGGTATTTGGCTCTCGGGCAAAGGTCTGGAAGAAATCCTGACCGCCATGTCCGTCACAGCAGCTGGAAAGCATAATAATGACACCACCTTTTTTGCAGGAGGCAGCAGCTGTGGTCATTCCCTTGACACTCTGGTAGATATTCTGATCAAGGGGATAGCCGCCGTTGGAAGTGATTACAATATCTGAAAAAACTGGTTTGCGGAGGCACATAGAAGATAAAAAGGCAACGCCGGCTTTATGGGCAGTATCAATGTCACCGGCCACTGCGCCGATAATTTCCTTATTCTGGTTCAGGATCACATTCAGGATAAAGCGGATTCCAGAAGCTTTGGCAGCAAAGAGCATATCTTCATGAACCGGATTTCCTTCCAGAATGCCTGAGACGGAATGAGGATTATGAATATTGCAGGCCGCATGATTGTACATGATGGTTTTTCTGGAGGCAACACCAGGAAGGATGCTTTTTCGGCCGCCAGAGAAACCTGCAAAGAAATGCGGCTCAATAAATCCCTCAGCAATCAGCAGATCTGCTTCACAGGCAATCTGGTTTAGTTCGATATGGTTGCCGCTGGGACTGGTGCCAATCTGGCAGAACGGGCCTTCATCACAATTATGGACGACAATGTGTTCTTGCTGGACGATGGTCTCACCAAATCGTTCTCTCAGTTCTTCCAGCGTGGTTTTTCTGTGACAGCCGGTAGCAATCAGAATGGTAATTTGTGCATCCGGATTGCCTTTTCGGATTTCCTGTAGAAGAAGCGGCATCGTGATCTGGCTGGGCATGGGGCGGGTGTGGTCAGAGGTGATGACCGTAATGGTTTTGCAGCCCTTGGCGAGAACAGAAAGCTCGGCGGTATCATGTGGATTTGCCAGTGCATATTTGACGGTTTCCTCCGGTCCCAGAGGTGGCCTGTAAGAGGACAGATCGGATTCGATGACAGCCTGAATACAGGTTTCTGGAAGAACTGCAGGGTTACTCCAAAGGCTATAGCGGCGCACTGATCGCGGCAGGCAGTACCATTGGTCCGGTTATCCCGCCGTCCATTCCCATGATCATGTATGGTGTCACTATTGGCGTTTCTGTATCTTATATGTTCATTGCCGGCATCATTCCTGGTATTTTAATGGGTGTTGCATTGATGCTCTATAACTATTTTACCAGTAAGAAGCGTGGATATAAGGGAAAAGAAACGCAGGCAAAAACCGCCGCGGAAAAAGCAAAAGTGCTGAAAGACGCGATCCCTGCAATTCTGATGCCGATCATTATTCTGGGTGGTATTTATTCCGGTGTGTTTACCCCGACCGAATCTGCCGTAATCGGTGTGGTTTATTCAATTATTGTAGCGGTATTTGTGTATCATCAGTTGACCTGGAAGCGTTTTTGTCAGGCAATGTTTGACGCGACAATTACCTCAGCAACCATTATGGTACTGTTTGGTGCGGCGAATACCTTTGGCCGTATCCTGACTATGAACAGCGTACCGACTATGGTGACCCAGTGGATGCTTTCTGTAACATCTTCAAAGGCACTGATCATGCTGATGATCAATATTGCGTTACTGATTATCGGAATGTTTCTGGACACGATTTCTTCCATTGTTTTATTTGGACCGATTTTCGCACCAATCGCGATTGCAATTGGTTATGATCCGCTTCATTTTGGAATCATCATGGTGATCAACCTTTGCATTGGCATGATTACACCGCCAATGGGAGGTAACCTGTTTGTAGCGCAGAGAGTTTCTAACACAACTTTCGAGGAGATTTTTAAGGATACACTTCCGATGATTCTGGTATTATATCTGCTGCTTGCGCTTTTGATCATATTCCCACAGATTACCATGTTCCTGCCGAAACTGCTTGGCTATGTATATAACGGATAAAAAGGAGAGAGTGCGATATGTTTATGAATGTAGAATTAATGGTTGATGAAAAATTGATTCGCGGAGATGTCAGAACTCCAGAGGGAGACGGGCCATTCCCAACTGTGTGTTTTTACCATGGCTTCTGCGTGGACCGGATTGGTCTTATGCGGCTGCATGAGCTTTTTGCAAGAAAGTGTGTGGAAAACGGAATTGCCTGTGTGAAATTTGATTTTTACGGCTGTGGAGAGAGTGACGGCGATTTTTCTGAGATGCGTTATCTGGATGAGATTGAGCAGGCAAAGGCAATTTATAACTGGACAAAAGAACAGAGCTGGTGTGATCCGGATAATCTTTATCCGGTAGGACACAGCCTTGGTGGAGCAATTGTTTCAAATATCATTCCGGAATTACAGCCAAAGGGAGCAATTATGTGGGCGCCGGGTAATGTGGCATATTATGATATCAGCAGCCGGGTGCATGCGATTCCGGGCAGTTATAAAATGACTTATGATATCGGAGGATTAATGATGTCCAGTGAGTTCCTGAGCCAGATGCGTAAGCTTGATATTGTCAAGCAGGCTACAGGATACGAAAAGGAAGTTTTACTGGTTCATGGAGAGTTAGATGAAAAGGTGCCGGTTTATGCAATTGGACCATATCTGGATCTGTACGGTGATTATGCGACACTTCAGATCATTCCGGGATCCAATCATCAGTTCAGTTCCGTGGCTTGGAAGAATCAGGTTTATGATTGCAGTATTGAATATTTGAAGAGAAAAATTGCAGAGTAGAATTAAACAAGAAAGTAAAGAGGAAAAGCCGCAAATACACGCGGCTTTTCCTTTTCACTTTCTTTTGTTATGAATATGATAAAGTGTTTTTTTTCTGCACAGGCTGCTGAAGCAGATCTCAAGGCAGGCGATTAGCAGGTGGTTGTGGAAACACCAGTGGCAGACCAAAAATCGAACACAGATCAATAATCAAATTTTCCGTCGTTCTTTTCTTCCAGTGCTTTGATCAGATTGTAAGTCATCTCATTATAAGGGCATTCCACGCCAACCTCTTTTCCCATGCGGATCAGGGCACCGGAAAACATATCAATCTCGGTATGTCGGTGTGCATCAAGATCCTGCAGGGTGGAATAGCGCTGGGACGGAAGCCATTTGGCGGCTTTAAATTCATCTGTTAAGGGAATGCCCTTTGCATTGGCTACCAGGACAACCTCATGGCGCATTCTGCGCATAATGGCATCTGCATAGATGCTGTCATCATAAACTCCGATGCCGACACCAAGAATGGCCTGGGGCAGGTTGCGGGAAACATTTAAGCCGAATTTATCCCACATATCCAGCAGGATATCATCGCTTAAATGAAGAGTAACCGGTGTGTCAGCAAAAATCTCCGCAATGGCGGCAAGCCTTGGATCCTGGCTGGCTGGCTGGTTCGGGATTCCAATGTAGATTCCGTTGTAGCCTTTTGGAAGTGAAAAATGAATGGAATTTCCGATTCGATGGGAGGCGATGCGGATCAGGGAGTAAATCATATGCTCCATGCCGATGCGCTGCCCAATGAGCTCCTCACTGTCGACACCGTTTAAGAGGCTGACCACCATGGTATGTTCACCGGTGATGGTCTCGATATCCGGCAGGGAATCGCGAAGCTGGGTGTATTTTGTGCAGACAAACAGAAGATCAACACCGTGGGCTTCGGCCGGTGTTTTTACATGAAGAGAATAGACTTTGTCATTGATATTCAGGCCATTTTTGGCGAGACGGTCTTTTCGTTCCCCATCTGCGATGACCCAGAGATTTTCTTTGTACTTGTCGGAAAGTCCCATGACCAGGTAGGAACCTACTGCGCCTGCGCCCAGAATGGCGATGGTGCGGATATGCTGATTCATAATTGTGTGCCTCCTTTGTTCTTTTATGCTGCAGATCACAGCAATTGTTTTTATGATATTACCGGAAAAGGCTCCTGTCAACTTTTCAATTGAAAAGCAGAAACGTATCATGTATAATGTAACGAGCGCAGGAGAAATCTGCTGTCTGTAATTCAGAAAATTAAGAAGGTGAGCATATGCATAAATTTCTGAGAAGCATTGGCTTTAGCACATATAGAAAAAAGCGTGATATTGAAAAACTTCTGGCATCGCTGATCCCGTCGGCTAAGTGGCGCCGGATCCAGCTTGACGAGGAAACCAATCTCTGCGAGCTGCGGGCTGAGGTAGCTCCGGGCATGGGCATTGTCATGATGGGCGAGATGGATGAGGAAGGCGCGTTCCAGTGTGAATATTATTACCCGTATCTGAATTCCCCCGATGTTTCCTCCACGACGGACTGTTCCATTCAGCGACACACGGAAAAAGAAACGTACGCAGGACTTCTCGATGAATACCGGGTGGGAATTTCCCTGATCTTTTACCTGGAAAACTGCTTTGAGTACCGGGAACGCAAGGCCATGCGCATGCCGCGGACCGCGGAGTCGGTGAACCTGACCGGACTGGCCATTGAAGGCAAGGTGCTGCTTCCGCTTCACAAGACCAGAAAGCAGATCGAGATGGCAAAGGTTGCAGCCAGAGACCGCAATAACCTGTTAGAGGCTGCCAAGAAGGGCGACGAGGATGCCATGGAGACTCTGACCATTGAGGATATTGACCTGTACTCCCAGGTTTCCAGAAGAGCCATGAAGGAGGATCTGTATTCCATCGTAGATTCCAGCTTCATGCCCTGTGGCATCGAATGCGACCAGTATTCCATTATCGGCGAGATCACCGGCATTGAGACCAAGGAGAACCGGGTGAGCGGCGAGCTGGTCTATGACCTGACCATCAGCTGCAGCGACATGGTATTCCATGTGGGAATTGCCCAGAAAGACCTCATGGGCGAGCCAAAAGCAGGCCGCCGGTTCAAGGGGCAGATCTGGATGCAGGGAACCGCAAAATTTGCAGAGGCGTAAGTCTTGCTATTTTGATGGATTTTTGTTATTCTATAAGGGTACGTTTGGCGTACGATGTTCTCATAGTTAAATGGATATAACGAGCGCCTCCTAAGCGCTAATTGTGGGTTCGATTCCCGCTGGGAACAGTTATTTTTAGCAGCAATGATGAAGAAAGTCATTGCTGCTTTTTTCGTTTTCAGTCATAATAGAAACAGATGGGGTATACAGAAGGAGGAAGGTCAGATGGCTGGGATTGTGTTAGAAAAAATTATAGAGATGGCGGTGATTCTGCTTTGCGGTGTGCTGGCATATAAGACAGGACTGATAGATAAAGCTTCAACAAAAAGCTTTTCGAATGTCCTTTTAATGCTGGTGTCACCGCTTTTGGTTTTTCAATCGTATCAGATGGACTTTGAACCCAGGCTGTTTTACGGGTTGCTGCAGACCCTGTTTGTCTCGTTTGTGACATTTCTGGTCTGTATCATCCTGGCTGAGATTTTCATGAAGGGGGATCCGGCACGGCAGCAGATCGAAAAAATGACTGCGATTTATTCTAATTGCGGATTTATTGGGATTCCGCTGATCAATGGAATTCTGGGGGCTGAGGGCGTTTTTTATATGACGGCTTACGTTACGGTTTTCAATGTCCTGTTCTGGACCCATGGCGTCTGGCTGATGGGAGACCGGGGAAGACTGCGGGATGTCTGGAAGAATCTTTTTACGCCAACGATTGTGGCGGTGGTGTTTGGCCTGATCTTTTTTATTTTCCAGATCCGGCTCCCAACGCCGCTCTCTGAGCCGGTCCGAATGATCGGAAGCATGAATACGCCGCTGGCTATGATCATTGCCGGGGCAAATCTGGCGCAGGGAGATGTGCGGAAAAGTCTGAAAAATATCCGTTTGTACTGGATCAGTTTTTTGAAACTGGTGTTATCTCCGCTTATCGGTCTTGGGATTCTGTTTTTTATGAGGGTTGATTTTACGGTGGCATTTACCGTGTTTATCGCAATGGCATGTCCGGCCGGTGCCATGACCATCATGTTTGCGGAGCGGTATGGAAAGGACGTATTCTATGCCACAGAAGGCTTTATGATCACTACAGTGCTGTCTGCGGCCACAATTCCGCTGCTGACTCCACTGGCACTCTTGATCCTAAAAGCATAAGGTGGATTTGGAAAAATGGCGGGTCAGCAGCAAACTGACTCGCCATTTTTTGATAATTTATCTGGTTGTTTCCCCAAACAGCACCTTCAGTTTTTTCATGCAGTGGAAAAATGCCGGGATCAGAAATGCATCCGCAAAGATCCACGCGAGGGGGCTGGCAAAGCAGGCCGGAAGAAATCCGAACACCGGAACCAGGCAGAATCCAACCAGGGATCTTGCTGCCATTTCGCAGACTCCGGCGAGGATCGCAAAGGTAGAAAAGCCCATTCCCTGGATGGTGAAACGGACAACGTTGACAAAGGTTAATGGAATGTAGAACATGCTGTTTCCAATCAGGAATGTGGCTACACGGCCAATGATCTCTGTCTGATCTGCGTCCATAAAGAGAAGGGCAATGTATCTGCCGCCAAAGAGCAGGACCACGAAGGCAATCAGGGAATAAATGATTCCAATCAGGCTTGCTGCCTTCAGGCCCTCTTTTACGCGGTTCAATTTCTTTGCACCAACGTTCTGACCAGCGTAGGTTGCCATGGTGCCGCCCAGCGCGTCAAACGGACAGCAGAAGAACATGCTGACTTTGCTCCCGGTTGAGACTGCAGCTACGGCCATGGAACCCAGAGAGTTTACCGCTGTCTGGAGCACAACACTTCCGATAGCGGTGATGGAATACTGAAGCCCCATCGGGATTCCCATGCCGCAGAGGGCACAAAGCATTCTGCTATCTGGCTGCCATTCCCCCTGTTTCATATGAAGAATCGGATAATGACGGATCATATAGATCAGGCAGAGCACGGCGGAGATTCCCTGAGAGATGACGGTGGCCAGTGCCGGTCCGCGGACTCCCATACCCAGCACAAGGATCGTGAAGAAATCCAGGGCAATGTTCATAAGGGAGGAAAGCAGCAGAAAGTAGACCGGAGTTTTGCTGTCGCCCAGGCTTCGGATAATGCCTGCAAGCATATTGTAAAGGTATGTGACAGGAATCCCCAGGAAAATCACAAAAATGTAATCATAAGCGCTATGAATGATGTCTTCCGGTGTGTTCATCCACTGCAAGATGCGCATACACAGGAAGCCAACAATGGTGGTCATGACTGCCGCAAACACTGCGGACAGCCATCCGGCGTTCGCTACAAACTTGCGCATGCCGTCATAATCTCCGGCACCGAATTTCTGGGCGACCGGAATTGCAAATCCGCTGCAGGCACCGGTGCAGAAGCCGATGATCATAAAGTTGATGGATCCCGTGGAGCCGACTGCCGCCAGTGCGGACACGCCCAGGCATTTGCCGACAATGATGGTATCCACCATGTTGTAAAACTGCTGAAAGAGGAATCCAAAAAGCATTGGAATCGCAAAACTTAAGATCAGTTTCATGGGAGATCCGACGGTCAGATCTTTTACTTCGTTTTTTTGCATGAGAGTCTCCTTGTATGTATCGTTTTGAAATCATAATGTAGTCAATGATGAAACCTGATGTATTATAAAACAGGCGGACGGAAATGTACATATGATAAAATACCGAAAATGAGATTGCATTTGTGGGAAGGGAACAGCTATAATAACTACATCATGATGAGAAAAGAAAGTGTGACATTATGTTTTTTATGATGGGAATTACAGACGGAAGAAAGCAGCTTGATTTTACGCAGACGGTTATTTGCGGTGTATGCGGAAAGTACGGGCGGTATCAGGTTTTCATGACTTATACGGTACTGTCATTATTTTTTATCCCATGCTTCAAATGGAACCGGCATTATTACGTGCAGATGAGCTGCTGCAATACGCTGTACGAGCTGGATCCGGAAATGGGAAAGGCCATTGCGCGCGGGGAGCAGGTGGAGATTTTGCCGAAGCATCTGACGCTGGTGAATCAGGGAAGCCGTGGATACGGATACCGGCGCTGCAGCTACTGCGGGTATGAGACAGCAGAAGATTTTGAGTTTTGTCCGAAGTGTGGCAATCGGTTTTAATAAGCTTGCTCTGCCGGAGCTCCTGAAGCTGTTGTCATGTGCCTTTTAGAATATCACGAATTAGAGAATATAACTGTGGCAGGGATTATTAGCGGTGTTCTTCGTTTACTTTTTTATGCGGGAATGTTACTATTAGATATGCATTGTATGTAGCAAATGAAGGACGACAGGGGATGGCACAAATGATATCCAGGCCATTTCCAAGACTGAGAGCGGGAAGTGGAGCACAAATAGATGAAAGAGGTTGTTGAATCTATGAAAGAAGCTAAGAATACCGGCAGTCAGTTGGAGCTTACCAGTCTGATGGCGGAGTACGAGAATCAGTTTGACCGTAGCAATAAGCTGGATAATAAGGTTTATATCACCATTACGTTTTGCGGTTTTCTGTTTGTGTTTATTATTGGTCTGTTTAATGGCATTTCCCAGATGGTGAAGCCTGGGAACAGTCTGCAGCTGTTTGTGTCAGTGCTGTATATTTTAAGCTGCATCGCGGTGATGGGGGCATATGCCTATGTACTGGTGTTCTTTATGCGGCTTTTACAGCCGGAGCAGATTGCCCGGATGGATCCGGAGATCATGCAGAAGGAGCATCTGGATGAGATGGAGGAGGAAGCGGCAAGACTGCGCCTCATTGCGTTGTACAGAGAAACGGTGAATGGAAACCTGGAAAAGCTGCACCACCGGTGTGATGAGTTCGTGAAAGGACTGAAGTTTATTGTGCCGACGGTGCTGCTGGCCTTTGTGTGCTATGCGCTGCAGATCATACTACAGATTCTATAGCAGATAGCATAAAACAAAAATGGTCAGACAGTACAAGGGGATGAAAACATGGAATTATCACTGCAAAATGAACAAAAGCAGATTATGTCACAGAAAATGATTCAGTCCATGCAGGTGCTTCAGATGACGGCCATGCAGCTGGATTCATACTTAACGGAGCAGTCACTGGAAAATCCAGTGCTGGAGTTAACGGTGAAGGAGCCGGAGCGGACGGAGAGCCGGGAGCTGGAGAAGTATCAGTGGATCTGTTCCCACGATGAGCAGAACCGCTATCTGTATCAGAAGATGGAAACTGAAGATGAGTTTCCAGAGTGGAATATGGATCTGGAAGAGCCGGAGAATCTGGCAGAGCATCTGTGGAGCCAGATGCTGGGAAGCGGGATTACCGGAAAGCAGGAAGAGGCAGTGCGCTACATGCTGGAATGCCTGGACGCACGGGGATATTTTGTCGATGAGCCGGAAAGTGTAGCAGCGAGATTTGGAATTGCCGTTGAGGATGTGGAAATGCTGATTGGGAAGATTCAGAAGCTGGATCCGGCCGGAGTCGGTGCCCGCAGTCTGCAGGAATGTCTGATGCTGCAGCTGGAACAGAAAGGGAAACTGACAGAATCGTTAAAGACACTGATCAGCGAGGATCTGAAGCTGGTGGCAGAGAACCAGCTTCCTAAGCTCGCAAAAAAGAGAAGCTGTTCGCTGGATGAGGTGAAAGAACTCTGCGCACAGATCCGGGAACTGGATCCGCGGCCAGGTGCTTTGTATTCTGATGTGCGGCATCCGCAGTATGTAGAGCCGGATGTGGTTGTCGTAAAATTCGAGGATCATTTTGAGATTCTGCTGAACGATGCCCTGTGTCCGGATATTTCGCTGAATGCCACTTATGTGAACATGTGCAGTGAGAATCAGGATAAAGAAGTAGTGAAATATCTGATGGGAAAAATCCATCAGGTTGAATGGATCCGGCAGTGCGTGGCACAGAGAAATGAAACCCTTCGTTCGATGACCGGGGAGATTGTACGGCAGCAGGAAGCGTTCTTCCAGAATGGCCCGCGGTTTCTGAAACCGTTAAAGATGAGTGATGTGGCAGATGTGCTGGAAATCCATGAATCTACGGTAAGCCGTGCAGTCAGCAATAAGTATCTGCAGTGCAGCTGGGGGATGTTCCCAATGCGGCAGTTTTTTGCAGCTGCGGTGAACTCAGAATTCACCAATGATCAGATCAAGGAAAAGCTGAAGGAGCTGATTGCCGGTGAACCGGAGAAGAAGCCTTACAGCGACCGGGTCCTTTCAGAGCTTTTAGAGCAGCAGGGAATCGCGGTTTCCCGGCGGACGGTTGCGAAGTACCGCGATGAGATGGGAATCCCGGGAACGACGGGAAGAAAGAAATACTAAAAAATAAGCAGAAAAACGCGCAGACACGGGGAAACGTGCCTGCGCGTTTTTCTGGGGGAGCGAATCATTACAGGGAACCGGTTTTTATCTGGTTCTCAGCAATGCTGGTCAGCTCAGTTAAGGAAATTTTTCCGGATGCGTTGCGTGGGAAAGAATCCAGAAATACAATATGCCGGGGCATTTTAAATGGAGCCAGGGACTCGCCAAGGTGTTTCAGCACTTCGGTTTCAGCCAGCTGTGTGTCTGGCTTGCGGATAATGCAGGCGCAGACCTCTTCGCCATAGAGACTGTCGGGAATGCCGATTACCTTGCAGGTATCAACCTGCTTTAACTGCAGAATACAGGATTCTACTTCTGCGGGAATGATCTTTTCCCCGCCGCGGTTGATCAGTTCCTTTTTTCTTCCGACATAGTGGATATAGTTTTCAGAATCCATCCATCCCAGATCGCCGGTGTGCAGCCATCCATCCGCATCGATGACCTGGCTGGTAAGATCCTGGCGCTTATAGTATTCGCTCATCAGGAGCGAACCCCGGACACAGATCTCGCCGGTCGCTTTTTGCGGAAGTGGAGAACCATCTTTCAGATCAATGATCTTTCCCTCGCAGTGATTTACAAAATGTCCCACTGTGGTGCTGCGCAGTTCCAGGGAATCTTCCAGCTCGGCCACCGCGATTCCGGCGGTTGCCTCGGTCTGGCCAAGGCCCGGGAGCAGCGTAAAGCCGAAAAAGCCTTCAATCTGGGTAAACATCTCCGGCGAGCAGTAGGCGCCGCCGATGATGCCGGTGCGAAGGGACGGAAACGGATGTGGGTAATTCTGTCCTTTTTTCATCATAGTGCAGAATGTAAACGGAACACAGCTCAGTACACTGCACTGATGTTTGGTAAGACAGTGCAGGATGCTGGCAGAATGCAGGTCGTCCGGCATGGCCAGGCAGGCTCCGGTTGAAAAGGCTGCCATAACATCCACATCAATACAGAAAATGTGGAAGAGCTGCAGGGCGCAGCAGACAACATCTTCTTTGGTGAGTGCCAGGGTATCTGCTTTCTGAATACCGCCGTTTACCAGATGATAATGCGTGGATAATACCGCCTTTGGATGTTGTCCGGTGGTGCCGGAGGTATACAGGATAAGGGCCGGATCCTGTGGAGTGAGTGTATCATCCTTGCAGGAAAATTCTTCGGGCTGCCCCGGAAGCGCTGTTCCGGCCTGGGCCAACTCTTCCAGTGACATATAGGGACTCGAATGCTCTGTACTGATATCAAAAATCTGCTGCAATGGATACTGGGCACTGAGTTCCCGGCTGACCGGATAGAACAGGTTTTCCTTGTACTGCTGTCCGATCATCAGATATTCGATGTCGGAGATCCGGAGCAGTTCAAGAAGCTCTGGGTTTTTCAGGCTGGTGTTAAGCATACATGCCACACCGCCGGCTTTTATGACAGAGAGGAATGCAAGAACGGCATTCGCGGTATTCTCCGAAAGGATCGCAACATGGGTGCCTTTTCGCACGCCGCGGGATTTCAGGCTGCGGGTAATCCGGTTTGTCTGCTCCTCCAGGGCCTGATAGGTCATGGAACAGTCTTTGAAAATCAGAGCGGTCCGGTCCGGATAGCGTTCGGAAACATTGCGAAGCATTTGATTTAAGGTTTCATTTACAAGAGCTTTCATAGTTTTTTATCACTCCTATGCGATAAAGTTGGCAATCGGAAGTCCAACCACAAGCATAACGATAATGCCGATTAAAGCAGCTGCGAATCCGTAAGCGAATAACTTGCCTGCACTGATCCAGCCGGAGTCTGCAGCGATTGCTACAGGCGGGGTTGCCGGTGCGGTAGCGAATGCGAAGTTGATGCCGATGGTGATCATGATAGCCGGAACAAGCGGAGCAATCTGGCCTTCATATAAGCCCATGGATAACGGCATTGCGATGGCCATGCAGATTGCGCAGGTTACGGAGTTGGACATAAAGTTGGTGAGGACAACACTTAAAACAGCCAAGATTACAATAAATACAGTCGGGTTAATACCGTTGCAGTATACGCCGATGGTATCGCTTAACCAGCCGGCAACGCCGATATCTTCATTTGCAAGGGCAGTGCCAAGATAGAGCAGCGCACCCATGAACAGCAGAGTTCCCAGCGGAGCAGCGGAAACGGCATCTTTATAGGAAAGAACCGGTTTGCCGTCTACTTTGATGAAGTTCAGAAGCAGGATAGCCACGATCGGCGGATAGCACTGCTGGATCTTGTTTAAGTACGGATAAACTGCCGGGCAGATGTATTTGGAGACACCAGGAGCCAGCCATAAAACAACAACAATCAGGTAAATTGCTGCGGCGATCTGTTCCTGTCTGGTGATCTTTCCAAGGTTGGCTTTGATGCCGTCATAATCCAGGCGGGACAGACGGGATACGTCAGGACGGAAGAACAGGCGGCAGACTGCAAACCATAAAACAGCGGTAAGGAGACCGACCGGCATAGCGGCCATCACATACTGGCCAAAGTCCATGGTATTTCCGGTGTAGCTGTTATAGGAAGAAAATCCGATCAGGGTCATGGCATGGGAAATCGGAGTGGTCGCCTGTGCAATCTGACAGATAATAGCCAGGCTTGCGATCATAACTGCAGGGAAGGAATCGCCTTTTCCTTTTTCGTAGCCGAGAGATTCAAAAATCTCATATAAGATCGGCAGGAAGATCATGATGGTGGAACTGGATGACAGTCCAGAGGAAAGAACGAAAATTGCAACGAAGATCATGGCGATGGTGTACCATGCGCCCTTGCGGCTGAACTTACTGGTAAGGAACCATACAGCCAGGCGGTGTGCAACGCCGGTTGCCTGAAGGCTCTTTGCAAGCATGAAGCAGAGCATCAGGTAGAATACAGTGCCGTTGCCGAGGGTTCCGGCAGCAACCTTGTTCATGTTAAATTCCGGGATTAAAGCCAGTGCAAGAATTACTGCAAGGCTTGTCCAGTCAACGCCTACGAGCAGCCACATTAACAGACCACCGGCCATGATCATGAGGACCTGTGTGCCGGAAGGACTTAAGGAAGCAGACAGTGGAAGGAAACGTCCGAAGAAACATAAGAATAATCCAACCAGAATCGTAAGCCATTGATACGGTTTGTAAGTTTTCATAGAAAATCCCCCTTTTGTTTGTTAAAAAAAGCCAATAAAATGTGCGAGCCACCGCTTGCTTTTTTAATGAGCAAATTGCGTGCCAACCTGGAAGAACTAAATAATCGAGGAAAAAGCTCATTTTATGTGCAAAATCGAAGGAAAATGTCATTTCACGAAGTACACTTGCACAAGTTGTGTGCAAAAATAAGCACACGTCTGTGCAAAGATTAACATATTTGTGCAAAAATAGAAACACAATTACGAAAAAATGTGAAAAGTGCAACAAATCATTGACAAATAAATGCCAATTCGATATAACCAAAGAGGAAAATGCGAATGAGAATCAAAAAAGGACGGGTGTGTGTACGTGAAAAACGAAAATGAGCTGCTGTTGCCAGATGTGTTTACGCTTTTAGACAGTTTGGAGTGGGGCGTCAGTATTTTTGACGAGAACGGATACTTTTTGTGGGTGAACCGCTATGTATTAAAATGCAGTGGACGAAGCCGTAAATTTTATGAAGGAAAGTCCATATACGATTTTATCAAACAGGAAATTTTTGATGCGCCGGTATGCATTGAAACCTTTAAAACAAAGAAGAAAGCCGTTCATTTGCAGCGCTCCTACACAGAAAGCGGAATTCTGCGGGACTTTCTGGTGACTTCAACGCCAATCTTCGACAGCGAAGGAAAGATCAAGTATGTAGTGGCGGACAGAATCGAGGTAAGCAGCCTGAAGAACCGGTACGATCTGGCTATGCAGGAACGGGACAAAGCGGTGATCTCCAAGAGCAAGGTGGCAGAAAGACAGTACCCGCTCATTTATAAGAGCGAAAACATGCGCCGTCTGGTGGAGGAAGTGGAGCGGGCCTCCACGGTTTCCAGCGTGATTCTGCTGCAGGGCGAATCCGGAACAGGAAAAGATGTATTTGCCCACTATATTCATGATCACAGTGCATTCCAGAAGGGCGGAATGATCGAGATCAACTGTGCGTCCATGCCGGAAGCGCTGCTGGAATCGGAACTTTTCGGATATACCAAGGGCGCGTTCACCGGTGCGCTGAGTACCGGCAAGATGGGCCTGATTGAGGCAGCCAACGGCGGAACGCTGTTCCTGGATGAGATCAATTCCATGTCCCTGAATCTGCAGGCTAAGCTTCTGCGGGTGCTGGAGAGCCATACCATAACCAGAATCGGTGCAACCAAGCCGATTGAGGTGGATTTTCGCCTGGTAGCGGCCACCAACCGAAATCTGGCGGACTGTGTGAAGGACCAGACCTTCCGGGCCGATCTGTATTACCGCCTGAATGTTATCCCGATTACCATTCTGCCGCTGCGGGAACGAAAGGATGATATTGCGGTACTGACGGATTTCTTCCTGAAGAAATACTGTGATAAATATGAACTGAAAAAGAAATTCTCGAAGCGGGTTTATAAGACCTTTGAATATTATGACTGGCCTGGAAATGTGCGGGAACTCAAGAATATTGTGGAACGCATGGTGATCATGAGTACAGCCTCCACTATCACCATCAACGAGGTGCCGGAAGGCATGCTGAAGATAGCCACCAGCGCGGCTTCAGAGGAGGATAATAATGTCAGCGAAAAGGAGCGGATCGAACAGGCTCTGGAGATTAACCACGGGCATCGGGAACTGACCGCACAGTATCTTGGCATTTCCAGAAGGACGCTTCAGTACAGATTAAAAAAATATGGTTTAAACTAAATATTATAGTAGAAAAAGAGCAGGACGAGGGTTCCTGCTCTTTTTTTGGCACGCGATTTGCTGATTAAAAAAGCAAATGCCACGATACCGGAAAATAGAAATGCGGCCACCGGAAAAAATTGGGTATGCGTGGGGAATATGAGAGGAGAAGTAGAAAGCATGAAACCATTAGAAGGTGTAAAAGTCGTAGAACAGACAACTTATTTTGCAGCACCGATGTGTGGCAGAGTACTGGCTGACTGGGGTGCAGACGTCATCAAGATCGAAGGCCCGAAGGGAGATCCGTATCGTGTGGCTTACAAAGGCCAGGGAACCCCACAGTTTGAGGAAGGCTGCCCAAGCTACGATCTGGAAAACTCCAATAAGAAATTTGTATGTCTGGACGGAAAGACCGAAGAGGGACGCGCAGCAATCTTAAAGCTAATTTCCCAGTGCGATGTCTTTATCACCAACAACCGTCCGCAGGCCATGAAAAAAATGGGACTGGATTATGAGACCATCCATAAATTATATCCGGGCGTTGTTTACGGAGAAATTCTTGGATACGGCGCAAAGGGCCCGCTGAAAGACAAGCCTGGTTATGACTATACCGTATTCTTTTCAAGAAGCGGACTGATGGCAGACTTAAGCCCGAGAGGCGGACAGGTTATGAACACCATCGCAGGATTTGGTGATCATGTTGCAGCAATTACGCTGAGTTCCGGTATCTGTGCAGCACTGTTAAAAGCAAAGCTTCACGGAGAAGGCGATCATGTCAGCGTATCCCTGTATCAGGCAGCAATGTTTATCTTGAGCAACGGTCTGCTTTGTGCAGAGTACGGAAGAGAATTCCCGAGAACCCATTTCGACTGCAATAGCCCGATCATGCAGTGCTACCGCTGCAAGGACGATGAGTGGATCTTCCTGGCTGTACCGGAGTATGACAGAATGTGGCCGATTATCTGTACCAAGGTACTGGGCCATCCGGAGCTGGTAACGGATCCGCGATTCTGCTGCATTAAGGAAACCAACAAGCACCGTGCAGAGGCAATCCAGGCGCTGGATGAGATCTTCGCACAGCAGGACAGCAGCTACTGGATCAAACTTCTGCTTGAGAACGACGTTGCACATGAGAAGCTGGCTCACTTCAAGGATGTATTAAAGGATGAGCAGGCATGGGCCAATGATTATCTGCTGGAGTACACCTACCCGAGCGGAGAAAAGACCGTTGTTGTGGGAAGCCCGGTAAACTTTGGAAGTATTGAAAAACCGTCATTTAAGCATGGAGGAAACATCGGCCGCGATACCGATGCGGTATTAGCAGAGGCTGGTTACAGCGAAGCAGAGATTGCCGCAATGAAGGAATCCGGCGTAGCAAAATAATCTGTAAGCAGGAGGAACAGGATATGCTGACAATGGGAGTTGATATTGGTTCTACTGCTTCCAAAGCCGTGATCATGGAAGATGGCAGCCGGATTTTAGCCAGAGCTCTGGTGGCAGTGGGAACCGGAACGCGCGGGCCGCAGGAGGTTTACAAAAAGGTACTGGAAGAGGCCGGGGTAATCCGGGATCAGATTTCCAGAATTGTGGCAACCGGATATGGCCGAATGAAGTTTCAGGAGGCAGACCGGGAGCTGAGCGAGGTAAGCTGCCATGGAAAAGGCGTGAAATATTTATGCCCGGAGGCCAGAACCGTGATTGATATCGGCGGTCAGGATGCCAAAGCCATGCTTTTGGATGAAAATGGAAATCTGGACGATTTCGTCATGAACGATAAGTGCGCGGCAGGAACCGGACGGTTTCTGGACGCCATGGCCCGGGTACTGGATGTAGATGTGACGGAGCTTGGCGCAATCTCTGAGCGGTCCGAGCATCCGACCTCCATCAGCAGTACCTGTGCCGTATTTGCGGAATCGGAGGTAATTTCCAGACTTGCCGCAGATGAACACATTGAAGACATTGCGGCAGGAATCCATGCTTCCGTTGCCAAAAAGGTCGGAGGGCTTGCCCTTCGGATTGGCTATCAGCCGCAGGTGGTTATGAGCGGCGGTGTTGCGAAAAACAGAGGAATTGTAAAGGCTCTGGAGCAGGAATTAAAGTGCAGCATTCTTGTGCCGGAGGACTGCCAGATGGCAGGAGCCATCGGCGCGGCATTGTTTGCATGGAACGATGTACGGAAAACATTGTAAAATCAGGAGAGGAGTAAAGAATATATGAGCGAAATGTTAAATCAGCAGTCGGCTGAACAGGCAGCTGCGGCAGAAACTGTAAAAAAACCGAAACGTCAGAAATCAAAATCCCAGCTTATGGCTGGTGCGGTTCTGGATAAGGCATATCAGGATACGCTGGATGCGAAAGCAAGAGGAGAAAAAATTGGATGGGCCACTTCTCTGTTCCCACAGGAGATTGCGGAAACTCTGGGACTCCATATCGTATATCCGGAGAACCATGGCGCAGCCATTGCAGCAAAAAAGCTGGCAGCTCCATTCCTGGAGTATGCAGAGGCACATGGCTGCAATAACGACCTGTGTTCTTACGCAAAGATTGATATCGCCTATGCAGACAGCCTTTTCTGTGAAGCCAGCAACATGGCAAAGCCGGATTTCCTTCTGGTAGCGAATAATGGCTGTAACGAGATTACCAAATGGTTTGAGATTATTGGACGGAAATACAATATTCCGATCTTTATGATCGATATGACTTACAACCATAAATGGGGCGTTACCGATTCCCGTGTACAGTACATAAAGACACAGATTGAGAAGGTAATTGAGGATCTGGCTGCTTATACCGGAACTACCTGGGATCCGGACCGCTTTGCGGAGATCATGCGGATTTCTACCGAAAACCGTACTTTATGGGAGCAGGTTGCTGACTATCTGGCATTACAGCCAAGCCCGATCAGCGGTTTTGACCTGTTTAACTACATGGGACCGATGGTATTTACCCGTGGACGGAAAGAAACCGGAGATGTACTCCGCCAGCTGATCGCTGAAACAGAGGAACACATTAAGAATGGTACTTCCACCTACCCGGCCAAAGAAGAGTTCCGTATTTTCTGGGAGGGAATTGCATGCTGGCCGTATCTTTCCCACAACTTAAAGACCCTGAAGAAATACGGCATCAACCTGGTAGCTACGGCTTATGCACGCGCATGGTCCCTGGATTACACCCCGGGTGACATTGAGAGCCTTGCAAGAGCGTACTCCTTTACCAGCTCCAACAACATTCTGATCGATGAGAGTGTGCGCAGAAGAAAAGAGTGGAATGAGAAATTCCATGTAGATGGCACGATCTATCATGTAAACCGTGCATGCAAGGTTATGGTTTGTCAGCAGAGAGCGCTGATGAAAGCAGTATCCGAGGCCTGCGGCAACCTGCCGTATATGGCATTTGATGGAGACCAGGCAGATTTCCGTAACTTCAGTGAGGCACAGTTCGAGACCAGAATCGAGGCATTTGCCGAGATGATGAGAAAACATAAGGAGGAAGTACGCAATGGCTGATTTAAATAATAACTTAAAGAAACTTCAGGAAATTGCAGCAAATCCGAAACAGCAGCTTGATTATTATTTAGCAGAAGGAAAACAGGTGATCGGATGTTTCCCGATCTATACCCCAGAGGTAATTGCAGACGCAGCAGGAATTGTCCCGCTTGGAATGTGGGGCGCTCAGACGGAGTTTACTCTGGCCAAACAGTATCTGGTACCCTTTGCATGCCCGATCATGCAGTCCTGTATGGAAATGGGACTTTCCGGTGCCTACAAGGGCGTGAAGGCCGTCATGATCCCGACGATGTGTGATACCCTTCGCTGCATTACGCAGGACTTCAAGATCGGTGTCAAAGATATTGTGACCATCCCATTCACCCTGACTCAGAACCGCGGGCTGAAGGCTGCAGAGGAATATCTGACGGAGGAGTTCCGTTATGTAAAAGAAACCATTGAGGAAGTATATCAGGTTTCTGTTACGGAAGAAGCCATGCAGGCAAGCATCGAGGTTTACAACGCTCATAATAAGGAAATGAGAACCTTTGCGGAACTGGCCAACAAGCATCTGGACCTGATTACCCCGAGTGTACGCCATGATGTATTCAAGAGTGCCTGGTTCATGACCAAGGCAGAGCATCTGGAGGTGGTACGGGAGATCAACCAGAGTCTGGCAGAGTTTCCGGAAGCAGCATTTGATGGAAAGCGTGTGATCCTGACCGGTATTACCGCAGAGCCGCAGGCATTCCTCAAGATTCTGGAGGATAACCACATTGCAGTTGTTGGTGATGATCTGGCTCATGAGATGCGCCAGTACCGTACTGATATCCCGGAGGGCGAGAACGCTCTGGTTCGTCTGGTAAGACAGTGGGCAGACCGTGTGGATCCGATGGCTCATGATGATGAGATCCGCCGTGTGGATCTGTTAAAGAAACTGGCAGATGAAAAGAAAGCTCAGGCAGTTCTTGTATGCCTGATGAAGTTCTGTGACCCGGAGGAATATGAGTATGTGGCATACAGCAAAGAACTGAAAGCAATGGGTTATCCGGTTCTTTCCATCGATATTGATCAGCAGCCGGACACTTATGACCAGGCCAGAACCAGAATCCAGACCCTTGCAGAGATGCTGTAAGCTCCTGTGACAGATCAATAAAAGAAGAGAGAGAGGAAACGGAAATTATGATTCTTTCAGAAAAATATAAACTGTTAAAAAAGAACTTTCGTAATTTTGCAGAGACAGAATTTACAAAAGAAATTCAGGATGCATTAGATGAGACCGGTGAGTTTAACTGGGACATCCATTATAAGATGGCAAAATATGGTTTCCTGGGCGTGAAGCTTCCGGAGAAGTACGGCGGACAGGGTGGAGATACCCTGGCCTATGTGCTGATGGTGGAAGAGTTCGCAAGAGTCTGTCCGGTACTTTCTATTTATGCAAATACACCGAATTCTCTTGGCAGCGGCTCTCTTCTGATGTATGGAACGGAAGAACAGAAACAGACCTACATTCCAATGCTGGCTTCCGGAGAAAAAAAGATCTGCTTTGCGTTGACCGAGCCGGGAGCAGGATCTGATGCCGGCAGTATTACCACATGCGCAGAGGAAGGCGGCGATAATTACATCATCAATGGAAGAAAGACGTTCATTTCCGGCGCACCGGTTTCCGATTACGCAATCGTGTATGCAAGAACCAACAAGGAGTTGAAGGGCAATAAAGGGATTTCCATGTTTATTGTGGATTTAAAGCTCCCGGGTGTTTCCCTTGGAAAACCGGAAAAGAAGATGGGAATCAATGGTTACCCGACCAGTGATATTGTTTTTGAAAATGTCCGTGTTCCGAAGAAACAGCTTCTTGGACCGCTGGATAAAGGCTTCCTTTCCGCAATGAAAACCCTGGACGGCGGACGTCTTGGCGTTTCCGCCCAGGCCCTTGGTATTGCCCAGGGATGTCTGGAAGAAGCTGTTCAGTACGCAAAGGAAAGAAAACAGTTTGGCAGGCCGATCTGCAAGAACCAAGCTATCAGCTTTATGCTGGCTGATATGGCTACAGAGATTGAGGCAGCCAGAGAACTGATTTATAACACTGCAGTAGCAAAAGATGCCGGAGATCCGGATGCATCCATGAAGTGCTCCATGTGTAAGCTCTTTACGACTGAGATGGCAAACCGTGTTGCAGCAAAGGCTGTTCAGATCCATGGTGGATACGGATACATCAAGGAGTATAAGGTAGAGCGTTTCTACCGCGACGTAAGAGTTACAACCTTATATGAGGGTACGAGTCAGGTACAGCAGATGGTTATTGCAGGAAATCTGTTGAAATAGGAGGATGCAGGCATGAGAATTTTCGTATGTGTAAAACAGGTTCCTGATACATCGGGAAGGGTTGCAGTTAATGAAGATGGTACTTTAAACCGAGCGTCCATGGCTACGATCATCAACCCCGACGACATTTCTGCAATGGAAGCAGCATTACGGATGAAAGACATAACCGGCTGCCAGGTGACGGCAGTTACCATGGGACCACCGCCGGCAGAGGGAATGCTTCGTGAACTGATTGCAATGGGAGCAGATGATGGAATCCTGATTTCCGGACGTGAATTTGGCGGATCTGATACCTTTGCAACTTCTCAGATTATTGCAGGAGCCCTTCATCACATTGGAATCGGTGAAGCGGATATCATTTTCTGCGGACGTCAGGCCATCGATGGTGACACCGCCCAGGTTGGCCCGCAGATCGCAGAAAAACTGGAAATTCCACAGATTACCTATGCGGGCGAAATCAAAAAAGAGGGAAATACCCTGACCGTAAAGCGTCTGCTGGAAGATGGCTATATGACCGTTCAGGTTCAGACTCCCTGCCTGATTACCTGTGTGAAAGAGCTGAATGAAGCACGTTACATGACCGTAAAGGGCATTTTGACATGCTGGGACAAGCCGATCCAGGTACTGGACTATCCGGCCTTAAAGGATGAGCCGCTGATTGATCCTGCCACTATTGGATTAAAGGGGTCTCCGACCAACATTTTCCGTTCCTTCACACCGCCGCAGAAAGGTGCAGGACAGCTTCTTACCGGTTCCAGTGAGGAAATGGCAAAACAGCTGGCAGAGCAGCTGGCGAAAAAGCATGTAATCTGATAACAGGGAGGAAACAAAAATGGCTTACAACAGTGCGGAAATAAATGAGTTTCACGATATCTGGGTCTTCTGCGAGCAGCGGGACGGCAAACTGATGGATACCGATTTTGAATTGCTTAGCGAAGGAAGAAAGCTTGCAGATGAGAGAGGCGCGAAGTTGGTGGGCATCCTTCTTGGCGGTGAGCATATTGCAGAGAAGGCAAAGGAGCTTGGTGGATATGGCGCGGATAAAGTGATTGCCTGCGCAGCTCCGGAGCTGGCTGTTTATACCACAGACGCTTACTGTAAGGTGATTACCGATGCCGTGATGGAGAAAAAGCCGGAGGTTCTGTTAATCGGCGCTTCCAATATTGGCCGCGACTTAGGACCACGTCTGGCTGCACGGCTTCATACCGGTTTGACTGCAGACTGCACCCATCTGGACATTGATATGGACAAATATGTTCAGTTCTTAAGAGAGTCTTCTACCATTGATGTTGATAAGGTGAAATTTAAGATGGAGGATACCAACTTAAAGATGACCCGTCCGGCCTTCGGCGGCCATCTGATGGCTACCATCATCTGCCCGCGGTTCCGTCCGTGCATGTCCACGGTACGCCCGGGTGTTATGAAGAAGGCAGAGTATGACGAGGCGAAAGCCAGTGCCTGCGAGATTGAAAACTATCCGGTTCAGTTAACGGCTGAGGACTTAAAGACCAAGGTGATTGAGGTTGTAAAAGAGACCAGAAAACTGGTAGATCTGATCGGCGCCGATGTGATTGTTTCCGTTGGCGGCGGTATCGGCAAGGATCCGGAAAAGGGAATCAAGCTGGCAGAAGAGCTGGCAGAGGCCCTGGGCGGCGGTGTTGTAGGTGCTTCCAGAGCCGTTGTAGATTCCGGATGGCTGACTGCAGACCATCAGGTTGGACAGACTGGTAAAACCGTGCATCCGCGGATTTATGTAGCGCTTGGTATTTCCGGCGCAATTCAGCATAAAGCCGGAATGCAGGATTCAGAGTATATCATCGCAGTCAATAACAACGATGCAGCTCCGATCTTTGAATGTGCGGATTATGGACTTGTTGGCGATCTCTTTGAGGTTGTTCCGCAGATGATCGAGGAAATCAAAAAAGCAAAACAGGCAAGCTAAATAAGAACCCGTTACAGGCGGCCGGTCAGCTGGTGAAACAGCGCGGCCGTCTCTTTTTTATTCGGGGCGGTGTGGACGGCCAGATAAAACGTTCTGGCAGATGGGAGCGTCAGCGTCTGGTAATCCGGGCTTTTGCAGGCGCGGCACCAGGCGTGGGTGAGATATACCCCTTTATCCTGTGCAGTCAGGTCCAGAATTGTGGATAAATTGGCTGCAAAACGGATTCTTGGTGCAAACCCAAAGTCCTGGAACAGAGCGTAGAGGTTCTGGCTGCTTTGCAGGGCGGAACCGGCTTCGGAAAAGAGGAAGGTGTCGTTTCGGAAATCGGTAATGTCGGCAGCTTCGGTGCGGGAAGTGGCGTAAAGAAGAAGCTGAGGCACCTCGTCGAAAGGGTGCAGGGATAGCGTCAGACTGGCTGCGGTTCCAGTTCCAGCCTGGAAACTCTGTGATTTCCTGGAAGTTTTCTGCGGGTCGGCGGCGGAAAAGTTTGCGGCGGCAGGTATTTCTCCGGTCAGAATCAGGTCAATTTGTCCATCCAGCAGCCGGTTTGCCAGCCCTGCTTCTGGATAACAGGAAAACTCCAGAGAAACCGGTGTTTCCAGTGCGGCAGCAGCGGTCTGGATTTTATCACGAAAATAAGACGGATCCACATCATCCGGATATGCAATCCGGATGGTGGGCTTTCCGTCTTTTTTCTGTTCTTCCAGTTTATTTTTCAGGAGATCGAACTGAAATCGGCACTGCTGAAAGTAAGTGTGCCAGGCCTGTCCTGCTTCGGTCAGGGAGAGGGTACGGCCGGAGCGCGTGAACAGGCTGCAGTCCAGTTCTGTCTCCAGCTGCCGGATCTGTTTGCTGATGGCGGGCTGGCTGACAGAGAGGGCCTGGGCAGCTTCTGTAAAGCTGCCATATTTGACAATGGTGAGAAAATACTGTATTTCCAGACTGTTCATGAAAAACCTCCAGCGTTATTTTTGCATATCCTTATTTTGCGGCAGAATCCAGATAGCTTCGGATCATTTCTTCCAAACCGGTCACGGTTCCCTGGATCATCTCCGGTTTGCCGCCGCCTTTGCCGCCGCATACCTCGTGGAACGCTTTGGAAAATGCTTTTAAGTCCACGGATTCACTGCCAAGAATATAGCGGTAGCCCTGTTCGTCATCGCCGAGGAAGATTCCGCAGATGCCGCGGCACTTGCTTTTTCCTTCATCCACGAACCGGCGGGCCACGTTCTTATCCACATCTTCTTCGAAAATAAAATAGTTTTCTACATTCTCCGGCAGGTTATCCAGAATCTGTTCCATGGCGCGGCTTTCGGCACGGACCAGTTTTTCTTTCCAGGTTTTTGCCTCGTCCTGGAGGCGGTGTACTGCATGGGCGCTTTCCTCTGGTTTAGCGGAGAGCAGGTGGGAGATTTCACGCACATTGTCTTCCTTCATGCGGTAATCCTTCAAAGCGCGGAAGCCGCATACCATAGTCACGCGGGTGCCGCCTTTGTATTTCACGGCATCGATCAGGCGGATGATACCCACTTCACCGGTCAGTTTTACATGGGGAGCGCAGCAGGCGCAGACATCGTATCCTGGAATTTCCACAATGCGAACCTGACCGGTCAGTTCTTTTTTGCTGCGGTAATCCAGCTGGTCCAGTTCTTCTTTGGATGGATAGGTTACCACGATCGGAAGGTTCTTCACAACTGCTTCATTGGCCTCATATTCCACCTGCTGAAGCTGCTCTGGTGTAAATGTGCCGTTGAAATCCATGGTTACCAGTTCCTGACCCAGATGGAAGCCGACATTATCATATCCGAAGGTGCGGTGCACGATGCCGGAAATGATATGCTCGCCGGTGTGCTGTTGCATTTTGGAGAAACGATCTTCATAGTTGATCGCGCCATCCACTTCTGTGTCGGGCTGAAGCTCCCCATCGGTGTAGTGGATGATTATATCGTTTTTTTCCTGGACGTCCAGCACCTTCACGCCGCCCAGAACTCCGGTGTCGGCATACTGGCCGCCGCCCTCCGGGAAGAATACGGTCTGGTCGAGAACTACTTCATAGCACTGTTTTTTCTCATTCCATGTACAGGACAGTACCGTTGCGTGACAGCTGTCCTGATGGCTGTCTTCGTAATATAATTTTTTCGTCATTTGTTCTCCTCCGTTTTTAACACAAACTGGTTTTTCCAGAAATCCAGCAGTCCTTCTTTTTTCATTTTTCCAAGCTCCGCCGACAGTGCGCTTCGGTCCACCTCCAGATAATCCGCCAGCTGCTGCCGGTTAAATGGAATGGAAAAATTTACGCTGCCCTGTCTGGCGGCCTGGGCTGAAAAGTAGGAAAGCAGCCGTCCTCGGATGGACTTGGGCGATGTATGCATGATCCGCTCGGAAAGGCCAAGATTCTTGCGGGCGGATGCCAGCAGCAGGTTCTGGATCAGCATGCTGTGGTGGGTGCAGGTGGTCCGGCAGGTGGTCAGCACCCGGCCAATGTCCAGAAACAGAATGTCGGTGTCTTCGTCAGCTACCACATTCACCATGAGCGGTTCTCCGGGGACGCAGGCATAGGTTTCCGCAAAGATCTGTCCTGGTCCGGCATGGCCAAAAATGCTGCGGTTTCCCAACAGGTCATCCCGCTCAATGGTCACACTGCCTGACAGTACAAGACCCAGATCCTTCACCAGATCTCCCATATATAAGACGATCTCGCCTTTGCGGTAATGTTTTTCTCTTGTGTAAAAGCATTTCATCATTTCTTTTACCTTATCCGGTTCGCTGCCCTGAAACAGTGCCGTCCGGGAGAGAAACTGATAATCCATAATTCTGCCTTTCTTAAAACGTTGTTAAAACAACATATTTATCAGATTCATTATAGTATAATCTGCCTGTACAATCAAGAAACCACGAAAAAGAACATTCACATATTCATTTTTATCAGGAGGACGAGTTTTATGATTCGAAGAGTGATTCACATTGATCAGGAAAAATGCAACGGCTGCGGCATCTGTGCCAATGCCTGCCATGAGGGAGCCATCGGCATCGTAGACGGAAAAGCGCAGCTTCTGCGGGATGATTACTGCGACGGTCTGGGCGACTGTTTGCCAACCTGTCCGACCGGGGCTATCACCTTTGTGGAGCGTGAGGCAGCGGCTTATGATGAGGCGGCGGTAAAGGCACACATGGAGCGCAGAAAGCAGGAGGCTGGTCAGACTGCCGGTCACAGTGCAGATCAGCATAGCAATGCAGTGAAGGAAACTCCGGTATTTACTGGCTGTCCGGGAAGCCGTGCCCGCCAGATCGTCCATGAAGAGACACCAGTTTTTACCGGCTGCCCGGGAAGCCGCTCCCAGCAGATCAGCCATGAGGAAACTGACGCAGCGCAGAACAAAGCACCGGCCGCTTTGTTCCATTTACAGTCCCAGCTGACTAACTGGCCCGTACAGATCAAGCTGGCTCCGGTCCGCGCACCGTACTTTAACAAGGCACGCCTGCTCATTGCCGCAGACTGCACTGCTTACGCCTACGCAAACTTTCATCAGGAATTCCTGAAAGGCAAAGTGGCCCTGATCGGCTGCCCGAAGTTAGATGATGTGGACTACAGCGAAAAACTCGCTGAGATCATTAAGGAGAACGATATTCAGAGCGTGACCATTGTCCGCATGGAGGTTCCGTGCTGTGGCGGACTGCAGCATGCAGCTATGACTGCGATTCAGAACAGCGGTAAATTCATTCTGTGGCAGGTTGTGACCATTTCCATTGACGGAAAGATTCTGAATCAGGCGTTCTAATGAAAGCTTTTGGTTAGTCATCCCGGCGGCTTCTCCTTGCAAACTGTCTGGCACGATGATAGAATGAAGGCAGGTGCCGCAGGACGGTACCCGCAAATGACTGCCCGTACAATCTGGAAGTAGTGTAACGGTTCAGTCATAGGATCAGTAACAGACAAACGGAGGAAAAAACTATGAGATTACGCCACATCCGGGGCGCAGAGGAAGCCATTGAGACCAGTCCTTTCGTCATTCAGAAGCCGAAAGAACACCGCGGTCATTTCTGCGAGCTGTTTGGCAATACAAACCCGATTCAGATCGAGGTCGGAATGGGAAAGGGAAAGTTTATTATGGAGCTGGCCCAGAAACATCCGGAGACGAATTTCATCGGCATTGAGCGTTACTCCAGCGTGCTGCTGCGGGCGCTTCAGAAGCGGGAAGAGCTTGAGATTTCCAATATATATTTCATGTGTGTGGACGCGAAAGAGCTGGGCGAGATCTTTGCGCCGGGTGAGGTGGAGAAGATTTACTTAAACTTCTCTGATCCGTGGCCAAAAGACCGCCATGCAAAGCGCCGCCTGACTTCACCGGATTTCATGAAGGTGTATGACCAGGTACTGGCGAAGGACGGACGCGTGGAATTTAAGACGGATAATCAGGATCTGTTTACTTACTCTCTGGAGGCAATTCCGGAGGCAGGCTGGAACATTGAAGCGTTTACCCGTGATCTGCACCACAGCGATATGGCTGAGGGCAACGTCATGACCGAGTATGAAACCAAATTTTCCGCCATGGGAAATCCCATCTGCAAACTCATCGCAAGCCGTTAGGTGCGTGAAAACGGTTCATCTGCATATACTACCGGTAAGAAAACGGATCTGGTGATGTATATGACACTGAAACAAAAAATTGTCCGATGCCTGCGCTGTGCTACCTGCGACAAGGAATCCTTAAACCGCCGCCTTTTAAAGTGGTGCAAATGCTTTAAAGAAGTGGAAAAGGAACTGAACCGCTGTAAAAAATGCTGACAGCGCGATTCTGAAGCGGTGGTCTGGCGGAAAGATTCCCGTACGCAGAAGGCTGGGGCAGGCTAGAAGAAAAGGAGAATTGTAACTTATGGAAAAGAAATTTACATCTGAGAACTTTGAAGCTGAGGTATTAAAATCTGAAAAGCCGGTACTGGTAGATTTCTACGCAGACTGGTGCGGACCGTGCAAGATGATGGCTCCGGCTGTTGAGGAGCTGGCAAACGAGCAGGATGATGTGATTGTTGGTAAACTGAACGTAGATTTTGCGCCGGAGCTTGCCCGTGCATATAAGGTTATGTCTATTCCGACTCTGATCCTGTTTAAGAACGGAGAAGCAGTGGAAAAACGCATTGGTGTTCAGAGTAAAGCAGAGCTGGAAGCCCTGATCAAGTAATTTCAATTTGCGCAAAACCCGCATAAAATAAGGATTTTCTCCCCATCAAAAGTCAGCTGAAAAAAAACTTGAAAAAAATTTAAAAAAAGTGTTGACTTTTGATGGGACATGCGATAGAATAATGACCGTGCCGCTGATACAGCAACACACAAGCGGGACAGAAAAAATTAAATAAGCGCCTTTAGCTCAGTTGGTAGAGCAGTAGACTCTTAATCTATTTGTCCAGGGTTCGAGTCCCTGAAGGCGCACTGTAAAGGCACTGATTTTGCAGACAGAGAGCTGCGGGGTCGGTGTTTTTTGTTATATAGATTTATTTTATACGAAACGAATTTCAGAAAGGACCCCATTACGATGAAAATCCTTCACAACCTGCTGGGAATCCTGTGCGGCTTTGCGCTGATGATCATTCTGCTTATCACTTCGATTGAAGCTGTCACCTACTGGACTCCGGGCTATTACGAAAAAGAATATGCGAAATACGGTGTTTTAAACGATGTTCACATGGAAATGAGTGATCTGCTTGATGTAACGGACGAGATGATGGCTTATCTGCGTGGCAACCGGGAAGATCTTCATGTTCCGACCATTGTGAATGGGCAGCCAAGAGAGTTCTTCAATGACCGGGAAATTGCCCATATGGAGGATGTAAGGGGATTGTTTCTGGGAGGACTTGCCCTGCGACGCATCAGTATTGGGCTGATCGTGATTTGTGTGGCGTTGCTGCTGGTTCTGAAAGCAGATATCCGCCGGGTGCTGCCGAAGATGATCTGCGCGGGGTCGGCGCTGTTTTTTGCGGTGCTGGCAGTACTGGCGGGCATCATAGCCACAGACTTCAATAAATATTTTATCATTTTCCATCATATCTTCTTCAACAATGACTTATGGATGTTGAATCCGGACACAGATCTTCTGATCAACATTGTTCCGGAACCATTCTTTATGGATACAGCCGCGCGCATTGCCGCAACTTACGGCGTATCGGTTCTCGCAGTATTTGCAATTTGTCTCATTATCCTGTATTATAGAAAAAAATAAATTGATGCCGGATCCGGGAGCTCACAAAGCCCCGGCCCGGCTTTTTCAGGAGATATAGAAATGAAACGAATTCTGACCCTGCTTTTGTGTATTGTACTGATCACAGGCACACAGGCCACCCTGGCATATGCGGCCCCGGAATGGCCGTCCAATGTCTCGGTGGAAGCAGAGGGGGCTGTCCTGATGGACGCCCGCTCCGGCGCTGTGATCTATGGAAAAAATCTGCATTCCGTTTACTATCCGGCCAGCATTACCAAGATCCTGACGGCGCTCATTGTCATTGAGCACTGCAACCTGGATGATATTGTTACCTTTTCTCACGATGCCATCTACAACGTGGAGCAGGGAAGCAGCAGCGCAGGATTAGATGTGGGAGATAAGATGACCGTGCGGGACTGCCTGTATGCCATGCTGTTAAAGTCAGCCAATGAGGTGGCGAATGCCCTGGCGGAGCATACGGCTGGCTCTGTGCAGAACTTTGCGGTGCTGATGAATGCGAAGGCGAAGGAACTGGGCTGTCAGGAGAGCCATTTCAACAATCCCAGCGGTTTAAATGACCCACAGCACTATACCTCGGCTTACGATATGGCCCTGATCGCGCAGGCAGCCTTTCAGAATGAGACCTTTGTAACCATTGATTCCAGTTTGTACTATGATCTTCCACCGACCAGACATAATCCGGACGGTTTCCGGGTGTATCCGGGCCACCGGATGTTAAAAAAGAATGCGCCGCAGTATTATCCCGGAGTTATTGGCGGCAAGACCGGTTATACCATGCTGGCAGGCAACACGCTGGTGACCTGTGCGGAGAAAAACGGCATGAAGCTGATCACGGTCATCTTAAACGGACATCAGACTCACTACAGTGATACGAAGGCGCTTCTGGATTTTGGATTTTCCAATTTCCAGTCGGTGAATATTGCGGAGGTGGATGGCACATATTCCTCGGTTTCCAACGACATGACCATTGCCGGACTCCCGGCTGCGGATCTTTCGGTACTGCATATGCAAAAGGACTGTTATGTGACACTGCCGAAGACAGCGGACATTTCCGATGCCCAGTCTGCCATCAGTTATGAACTGCCGGAATCCGCGCCGCCGGCGGCGGTGGCACGCATCACCTACCAGTATAATGACCGGCAGATTGGTGCCAGCTATCTGTTGCACAAGGTGGCAGGTGAGGATTCGGATGCTGCGGTGAGTGCACAGGCAGAAAATGTGGAAGTGGCAGCTGCTTCTGATGAAATGTCAGGCGCGAAGGTCCAGACTGCTTCCATAGAATCTGGCGGTTCTGCACAGGATTCCGGTGCGGAGTATGGCTCAGATGCAGCTCAGTCCGGCGCGTTGGATGGAGAATCTTCTTTCAATCAGGATCCTTTGGCCCTGGCTCAGACGGATCCGCTGACATCTTCGGAAAGCGCGGAAAAGAAAACACTTTCCAGTGCCCGCAGGCCCGGGATTCATTTAAACATCCCGCCGGCGTTCTGGATCATTGTAGGTGTCGCGGCGGTAGCGGCTATCATCGGTTCTGGGCTTCTTACGGCGAAATACCGCATTGAAAAGCGGGAAGAGGAAGAACGTTCCGAGCGATATGAGCGGCGCAGACAGCGCCTGCAGGATATTGGCATGACTACATCCGAGTTTGATATGATGCTTCAGCAGAAGCGTTCTGATTCCGCCCTGAAACAGACCAAACCGCATAAGCGGCCCAAAAAACACAAATCATTTTTAGACAATAAGAACTTCCGTGACCACGAGTGATGGGCACGGAAGTTTTTTGTGTTTTTCGAAAACAACTTTCCATTTTCAGGACAAATTGCTATAATAAATGCAGTAGCATGACAATTTAAAACATGTGTGAAAAAGGAGGAAGAAAAGAGCATGGCAAAGAAAAGAAGCTCAAAACTGCTTAGCTGGCTGCTCACTCTGGCCATGGTGCTGAGTCTGGCTGCCGGAATGTCGATCACGGCGTTCGCGCAGGACAATGACATTATTGTGCTTTACACAAATGATGTGCACTGTGGCGTAGACGACAACATTGGCTATGCAGGTCTTGCGCTCTACAAGAAGCAGATGCAGCAGCAGACCCCGTATGTGATTCTGGCAGACGCCGGTGACGCAATTCAGGGAGCGCCGATCGGCACGTTGTCAGAGGGCGGCTATCTGGTCGACATCATGAACCAGGTCGGCTATGATTTCGCGATTCCGGGCAACCACGAGTTTGATTACGGAATGAACCGTTTTCTGGAGCTTGCGGGCAAGCTGGACTGCGGATATTATTCCAGTAACTTTGTGGATCTGAGAACAGGAAATACCGTATTTGCTCCTTATAAAATGTTCACATTCGGTGATGTGAAGGTTGCGCTTGTGGGAGCAAGCACGCCGGAGAGCTTCACAAAATCGACACCGTCCTATTTCCAGGATGCAAACGGTACCTATGTGTATGGATTCTGCGAGGATGAGAGCGGCGAGAGCCTGTACGCAAAGATTCAGTCTTCGGTTGACGCGGCGAGAAATGACGGGGCAGCTTACGTGATTCTTGTGGGCCATCTTGGTGAAAATGGAACAACAGAGCGCTGGTCATCCGATGCGGTGATTGCGCACACAAACGGAATTGACGCAGTCATTGATGGTCATTCCCACGAGACGGTTCCGAACAAGACTGTTGCAAACAAGGATGGGAAGCAGATTCCGCTGACTCAGACCGGAACAAAGCTCAAAGACATTGGAAAGCTGACAATTAAGGCGGACGGCACGATCACAACAGAGCTTGTGGACAGGGTTCCCGCAGAGGACACCACATCTTCGTATACTGTAAAAACAGGTGACAGCCTGAGCAGGATTGCGAAAAGCCAGCTTGGCTCAGCATCCCGCTGGAAAGAAATCTACGATGCAAACCGTGATAAGATCCGCAACAAGAATCAGCTTTATGCAGGCATGAAGCTGACGATTCCGGGAAGCGTGCATGTAACGGAAGATGGAAAAGCAGTAGATGCACAGACGGATTCCTATATTAAGTCCATTCAGGCTATTTACCAGGAAAGCCTGAAGACTGTGCTTGGCCATACCGATGTGGATCTGACGGATAAGAATCCGGAGACCGGAGAGCGCGCAGTCCGTAATGCAGAGACAAACCTTGGAGATCTGACTGCGGATGCTTATCGTTATGAGCTTGGAGCAGAGATTGGCCTGAGTAACGGCGGCGGAATCCGCAGCTTTATAGCAGCTGGAAATATCACGTATGAGAATACACTTGCAGTGTTCCCGTACGGAAATATGGCCTGTCTGATTGAAGTTACCGGGCAGCAGCTGAAAGATGCCTTAGAGATGGCATCAAAGAATTATCCGCAGGAGAGCGGCGGCTTTTTACAGGTATCTGGCGTGACATACACGATTGACAGCACCGTTTTGTCCAGTGTAAAACTGGATGACAAGGGGAATTTCCTTGGGGTATCCGGTGCGTATCGTGTAACAGACATCCAGGTAAATGGAGAACCACTTGATCTGAACCGGACCTATACGCTGGCTTCCCACAACTATATGCTCAAGTCTGCGGGCGACGGCATGACCATGTTTAAAGATGCAAAGATTCTGAAGGATGAGGTAATGACCGATGTGGATGTGTTGTCTGACTACATCAATACGCATCTGGGCGGAAATGTAGGCGCAGAGTATGCGAACCCGGCAGGCCAGGGGCGTATTGTCATCAAGTAGAAGTTAGAAAATCAGGCTGCATGATTTAGAATAAAAAAGACGTGTGAAACATGATGGTTCATCTTTCACACGTCTTTTTATATTCCGGTAGAATTTGATTTTCGTCTGCGGCGGCCGGAAGCGGAATGCCCCGTGCCTGAAGGTGCTGCGCTGGAAGAAGCACTGGCGGCTTTTTTGCCAGCCTGTTTTTGTTTACGTTTCATGCGGTTGCGTTCCGCACGTTTTTTGCGGACATCCTCTTTTCGCTGGATGATGGACTGGGCACTTTCTTCATCGGTCAGCTTCAGGGTCTTGACTACAAATACAGATTCATCCTCTACTTTTTTCATGCGGATCTTTCCCTTTAAGTAGCCGTGATCCGGGCAGCAGGCCAGGGCGAAGTAGGTTTTCTGGTTCGGTGTGAACCAGCGGATCTTTTTGCGGAGCATACGGCCGCAGCGGTAGCACATCATCTCAGTAACGCCCTTATCTGCCATGGCATCTTCCTTGGAGTCAAAGATGCGGGAGACATACTTGGAATATCCGGGGAAGGTCATGCGGATTTCTTCTTTTTTGTCGGATGGAAGCCGGTAATAGTCCACCGACCAGAACGGCAGGATAGCATCCGGTCCAGGGGTTTGTCCCAGCATAGTGAGGAGTTTTCCGGTGTAGTAAGCGTCATCTAAGGCGCGGTGGAAAGGACGTTCTTCCATGAGATTTTGTTCTTCTACGGCAGAGTCAAGGGAGATTCTTGCGTTCTCACGGCAGAAAAGGCCGTAGAGCTTTTGCACATCGTAGTAGAGAAGCGGTTTGGAAAAAGGATTCTCCATGTGATAGTAATCCATGTTCCGCTGCAGTTCTAAGAGATCCATGTTGCCCCAGGTGCAAAACACGGCATCCTCGCCGCACCAGGCAAGAAATTCGGTTGCGGCATCCGGGAAAAGTTCCCCGCTGTTTCGCAGTTCCTTCATATTCATATGGGTCACCTCGGAGATGGCATGATGCATCTGGGTGTACACCTGCGGACGGACGAGGCGGTGAAACTCACCGGTCATCTGAAAGTTTTCATTCAGCTTTACCGCGCCGATCTCAATAATTTCAAAGGGAAAATGCGGAACGGAGCGCTCTTTTCCATTGGCACTCTGATTCCATTCTAGATCAAATACAATGTAGTTCTTCATAATGGAAATATTATAGCATATGGAGCGCGGTTTGCCTAGGGTCGAGAAAAGTCACCTTACAGTTTCCTTACAATACGAAAAAACATGCTTTTTTGCGTGCGCAATTTGGAAGATTATAGTATAATTGTAGAAGAAAAATGGTTGCTGTCTGCACGGCACAGGAACGATAACAAAAAAGTGATACAAAGGAGGATCTTTATGGCATTGGGTGGAAACAGCAGCTGGGATAAGATCCAGCAGGGAGTAAAGGATACCGAGCGGCTGATCGTTCAGAGAGAATACAATGCGTCTATGATCAAGGCGCGGCAGACTCTGGAATTTATGGTGAAGAACCTGGCAGATCAGGCCGGTATCATGGATGAAAGCGATTTAAAGGGTATGATTGATATGCTCTATGAAAACCGGTGGATATCCAAAGCCACCTGTGAGCACTACCATAAGATCCGCATGATTGGCAACAAAGCGGCTCATGAGGGAGATGCGAACGCATACAGCGCAAATCAGGCATATCATATGCTCTCTCAGGAGGTTTATACCTTTGCGGATGATTACCGCAATGTCAAAAAGGGAAGGAAGCCGCTGACGAGACCGGCGGTACAGGGCAGCAGCCAGAACCGCGCCGCTGGAAACCGGGAGAATGGCGCAGGAGCATCCCAGGGGAACCGCACAGGCAGTAATTACAGTGGAAACCGCGCGGGCGGCAGCTACGGTGGAAATCGTGGCAGCAGTTCTGCGGCAGCCAGGAGCCGGAAACGCGTCGGCAGCCAGAGTTCCTCCTTTTCGTTATATACTCTGTTAAAACTTCTGGTCCCGGTGCTCTGTATTGTACTGCTGATCCTGGTGGTCAAGCTTGCGAAACCGGAAAGCGGGATAAAAGAGACTGAAGGTCCGACTGCGGTGGAGACCATGGAGTCTACAGAAGCGGCACAGGAAGAAACAGAAAGCAGTGGTCCGGTATACCGCACCACAGATGTACTGAATGTGCGGCCAGAGCCGAGTACCTCTTCTGAGCGCATTGGCCAGCTGAACGCGGGCGTAACCGTCGAATATGTACGTGCCCATGATGATGACTGGGCCGTGATTCTCTACAATGGCCGGGAGGCCTATGTGGCCAGTCAGTATCTGACAACCGAATAACAATTTAAATCCTATTCACGAAAGGTCCGAAGCAGGCCGGGGTGCTATCCTGCTGCGCAAAATATAAGTGCTGTGTTCGGACGATGTGGCTGACAGCCGTTTGCGGATAGTCGGACAAGATGTCCGCCTCCCGAAAACGTCAGTCGCCACATAGCCGGACACATTGCACTTATATTTATGCTACGCAGGATACCACCCCG
>ERZ779842.596-NODE-596-length-37018-cov-2.908016_pt1 | contig 37018 bp, 26 predicted proteins | sample MGYA00511095_ERZ779842 | MGnify/ENA primary metagenome ERZ779842 (study PRJEB29588, sample SAMEA2154036) | human gut metagenome | biome: human gut; feature: human-associated habitat; material: faeces | place: Denmark | collected 2008/2010 ... | reverse complement strand
CTCCTGCTTCTTCGCTGATGTAACCTTTTAGCTCCATCTGAAATAATGCACTGCATAAAGTTCCAGCCGGATATCCTGTTTTTTGCAAAAGAATTTCCATATGAACAGGTTCTCTTTCGATAAAGCGATACACATCCTGTTCAATTTCTGTCAAAGGCATCTTTTGTCTATGTATTTTTCTTGCTGCAACTTCTAACTTAAAATCTGCAAGTATCTCCTGTGGTGATGACAACAGTACAGCACCATTTCTAATCAGCTCATGACAGCCTTCACTAAGATCTGAAAATATTGAACCTGGCACTGCATAGACACTTCTGCCCTGCTCACCCGCAAATTCTGCCGTAATCAAAGAACCGCTCTTTTTTCGTGCCTCTATAATTATGACAGCATCACAAATGCCGCTTATAATCCTGTTTCTGCGCGGAAAAAGAACTGGAATACTGCGTGTTTTCGGACGCATCTCAGAAATCACGCCGCCTTGACGTATTAGCTTTTCATACAATCCAATATTTTCCCGTGGATAACATATATCAACGCCACCGCCTAGCACTGCATATGAACTGCCTGCCTCAAGCGCTGCCTTTTGGCTGCAGCAGTCAATGCCATATGCCATCCCGCTTACGATCTGTGCACCTGCCGCTGACAGCTCTCTTGCGATTTCCTCTGCACACTCCTTCCCATAGCTGCTGCACGCACGCGCTCCGACAATTGCAATTTTAGGAAAATCAGACTTTGGAAGATTCCCCTTCACAAAAAGCCCAATCGGACGGTCTGCCACTTCCTTTAAAAGCACCGGATACTCTTCATCCTCTATTGTAACAAAACGAATTCCTGACTGTGAAAGCTTTTCGTATTCCGCCTCTATTGTTTTTTCCATTGCGCAGGCTTCATGATAAATTCTTTGCTCCCTTGCAGTAAATCCCATTTGAACAAGCTTCTCATCGCTTTGTCCAAAAACCTCACTCGGACCGCCAGCCTCCTCAATTAAACGGCGCACCTTAATAGGTGTAATCATCTGAAGGCATGTACACCAGTAATATGCTTTTTTTCGCTCCATTTTACATATCCCCCCAATATTTTCGATCAATACTCCGATAGCTTATCGCCTCTGCCAAATGTGCTTCTTTAATCTGCTCACTTCCCTCAAGATCGGCAATTGTTCTTGAGACGCGCAAAATCCGATCTCTTGCACGAACACTAAGACCCATTGACTCAAATGCCTGACGAAGAAGTTCTTCTTTTTGCTGGTCAAGATTACAATATTTTGAAAGTCTTGATCCCTTAAGCTGAGAATTAAATAATATTCCCTCATCCTTATAGCGCATGCGCTGACGATTAATTGCCTCTGTGACACGTGCACGCATAGACGACGAATCCGCTCCCTTTTTTGCCTTTGACAAATCATCAAATTTTACTGCAAAAGCCTCTGTGCAAATGTCAATACGATCAAGCATCGGTCGTGAAATACGGTCTCTATAACGTCTGATCTCACCCACACTGCATCGGCAGCGGCTTCTGTCTGGAAAATAGCCGCACGGACACGGATTCATCGCTGCAACAAGCATAAATTCTGCCGGATAACTGCAGCTTCCATTGACACGGCTTATTGTGACCTTTCCATCTTCTAGCGGCTGCCTCATAATTTCTAGTGTATCACGCTTAAACTCTGCCAGCTCGTCTAAAAACAATACTCCATGGTGTGCCAGGCTGATCTCTCCTGGCTTTGGAAATCGCCCTCCTCCAGCAAGTGCAGTCGCCGAAATTGTGTGATGCGGACTTCGAAACGGACGCTTTTTTATAAGTCCCTCTTTGTAGTCAAGAAGCCCAGCCACACTATAAATCTTTGTCACCTCAAGCTGCTCTTTATATGTCATTTCGGGCATAATTGTAGGTATTCTTTTTGCACTCATACTCTTACCAGAACCTGGTTGTCCAATATATAAAAGGTTATGAAAACCTGCTGATGCCACCATCGCTGCACGCTTCATGCGTTCTTGTCCATAAAGCTCATCATAGTCAAGCGAATCGTCTTCTTTGTCAGAAGTCTCATAAAGACCTGCCTGTCTGTTTTCTTCAAGCCGATCTGGATTATTTAACAGTTCCACAATTTCCTTTAACGTTTTCGTCCCGTAAACAACTGTCTCCTGCAGACAGGCAGCTTCCTTCGCATTTTCCTTTGGCACAACTGCCTTTTTTATCCCTGCCTTCTGTCCGCATTCTGCCAGTACAAGCGTGCCGTTTACAGGATGTATTTTCCCGTCAAGACCCAGCTCTCCAATAAATATTTTATTTTCCAATTCATCCATGCGCACAAAGCCTGCAGCAGCAAGCACTGAAAGCGCAATAGGCAGATCAAAATAGTTGCCCTGCTTTCTTAAATCGGCAGGTGAAAGATTGACCGTGATATGGCTTTGTGGCAGTCGAAAACCTGAATTTTTAAGTGCTGTTCGCACCCGCTCTCTTGCCTCCTTCACCTCTGCCCCAAGATAGCCTACCATATCAAACATTGGAAGTCCATCGCTGATATCTGCCTCCACACACACAAGAATACCCTCGATTCCATTTGTTGTTCCCGTATACACTTTTGCAACCATTGCTTTACCCTTTCCTGTTCATTTTAAATAATTTTTTGTTTTTGAACGCACAAAGACAACCTGCCATATTTTGACAGATTGTCTTCTCTTAAGGTACCTTATGCTGCAGTTTGTCATTTTATGTAAATGCGCAAAACTATATTTTTCTTTTGTGTATAATCACTCCTGTTCGAAGTGTTCTTCGATCCAAGAAAGAATATCCTCCTGAACCTGTTTTCTTTCTGTCTCATGAAGAAGCTCATGACGCATTCCCGGATAGAGCTTCATTGAAACATCATGTATCCCCGCCTTTTTATAACGGTCATACACGCGCGTCACGCCCTTTCCAAATTCGCCTATTGCATCATCCCTGCCTGACAAAAGAAGAATTGGCAGTCTCTTTGGAATTTTTGCTGTTCCTTTATTTTGAGCAAGTTTCATCAAAATTCGGAAGAAATCAAGATATGCACTTACAGTAAACTGAAAGCCGCAATATTCATCACCGTGATAACGATCCACCTCATCTTGATTGCTGCTTAACCAGCTTGTGCATTCCTTTTCAAAAAAATAGTGATCGTTACTGTCTAACATCAGATAATTAATAAGATCGCTCCTGTAAAAATCACCGCGAAGCACACGTGTAAAGCCCGCCACTGCAAGACCAAACGCTACCTTTAGCTTTCCTGGATCTCCTGTTCCCATTAAAATTGCACCATCAATCTTAGAGCCATACTGTGTAATATACTGTCTGGATACAAATGATCCCATGCTGTGGCCAAGCAATACAATATGACTATCTGGATACTGCTTTCTAATGTAAGCTGTCACACGTGCAACATCTGTAACAAGACAGCGATCTCCATTTTTCTTGGCAAAAAAGCCAAACTGTGAGCTAGTCGGCGCACTTTTTCCATGACCAAGCGTATCATGGCCAATTGCGCCGATACCGTGCGCATTCAAGTATTGTGCCAGCTCCTCATAACGCCCCATATGTTCCACCATACCATGTGTCATCTGAACGATAAGACCTGGCTTTGGTTGGTCTTTTGGCATCCAGATATACAAATGCAGACGATCTCTTCTGCTGCTTGAATCAATATACTTTTCTTTCATTTTCCGTGCCTTTCTGTGTTTTACATCATCAAAAAGCTTCTTAACTTCTCAAGTGCACTCTTTTCAATGCGGCTTACATACGATCTTGAAATACCAAGCACACTTCCCACCTCTTTTTGTGTGTGAACGAGATGTCCGAAAAGTCCATAGCGAAGAACCACTACTCGCTTTTCTTTAGGAAGAAGCACCGTCTGGATTCCCCTGTGCAGACGACATATATCCTCCTTTTTGCAGTAATGCTCCGAGGCATCACATTCACCAGATTCAATCACATCAAAAAGATGAATCTCATTTCCTTCCTTATCCGTTCCTATTGGTTCATATAAGCTGACTTCACGGCTCATCTTTTTTTCTGCACGCAGCAGCATCAGTATCTCATTGTCAATACATTTTGCCGCATAGCTCGACAATCGGTTTCCCCTTGAAACATCAAAAGTGTTGACCGCCTTTATAAGACCAATCGTTCCGATTGACAACAGATCATCCGTCTCCTTATCTGTAAATGCATATTTTTTGATAATATGAGCCACTAGACGCATATTATGCTCAATCAAAAGAGTCCTCGCCTCAGATGATCCCTGATTCATCTGTCTAAGATACTCCTTTTCCTGTGCCGCCGTAAGAGGTTTCTTGAACGTCTCCAAGCAAAATCCCCCGCTATGCACCTTTCTATATCATATGCAGTGACTCATTATTTCGTGCTTTTTTACCTTGCTTATACAGTTACCGGAATCTCACTTTCAGCCTCTTCTTTAAATTCCATGATCTGCTCCGGTGCTGCCTGAGGCAGTTCTGCTACAGATGACACACCAAAGCAGCGTAAAAACTCTTCTGTCGTAGCAAATAATACAGGACGTCCTGGCGCATCAAGTCTTCCAATTTCTTCAATCAGATCATAATCCATAAGCTTTGCGATTGCATGGTCTGACTTCACACCTCGGATACGCTCAATTTCACCTCTTGTGACAGGCTGCTTGTACGCCACAATAGAGAGCGTTTCAAGCACTGAATCACTTAAAACCTGCTTTTGCGGTCTTGACGCAATGCGTATCAAATACTCATAATACTGCGGCTTTGTGCAAAGCTGAACACTATCTTCCAAAAAGACAAGCTGAATGCCTCTTTGCTTTTCACTGTATTCCTTTGCCATATCCTGTAATATCTGTTTTATTTCTTCTTGTGTAAGCTTAAGTGCCTCTGCTAACGTTTTGATTTCTACGCTTTTTCCCATTGTGAATAAAATACTTTCCAAAATGGGATAATAGTCGCGTTTTTCCATAATGCTGTTACTCCTGTTTCTATCTGGCACATGCCTGTCAGCTGCCATCTTTATTCATTTGTATAAGCAGTTAATCATACTGCTCCATATCTTCTCTTGTGATCGTCGTGGTACATTCCTCATTCCAGTCAAGATGAATATCCCTAAATGTTCCCTCCTGCTTAACAGTAAGGCGTCCAATCTTGATTAACTCAAGACAAGCGAGAAACGTAACAACCACATCTGCTTTTGTATACTGCTTTTGAAGCAACCCTCGAAATGAAAAATGCTTCTTTTGTTGAGCATATTCATAAACAAGTGCCAACTTTTGCGACAAGCGCACCGGGTCCTTTTCAATATTGCCAAATTTGCTTCTCACAGGATCAATCTTGTCCACCTGACGGCGCGTCACCATACGATAAATTTCCTGAAGACGCTCTAATGTAACTCGGCTCAACATATCCTGCACATTAACAGGAGGCTCATATTTTGACACTTCATCTGGGATTGTGGGATCCTTGTAAAGCAGGCGTGACGCCAAAAGCTGTCTGCTTTTTAACTGCTCACCTAAACTTTTGTATGTTTTATATTCAACAAGACGAGTCACTAATTCTTCTCTTGGGTCAATCTCGTCGCCATTTTCATCCTTCTCAGCAGGAAGCAGAAGTCTGGACTTGATATCCAGAAGCGTCGCTGTCATGACAAGAAACTCGCTGACAATATCAAGATCCTCTTCCTCCATGGCATTGACATACTCCATATACTGATTTGTAATTTCAAAAATCGGAATATCGTATATGCTGACTTTATTTTTTTCAATCAAATGAAGGAGCAGATCAAGCGGCCCCTCAAATTTTTCCAGTTTGTATGATAACATCCGACACTCCTTTTCTATAGTTAGACGACACCAGTATAGCATACTATACAATGAAATTCAATGAGTTTTCCATGTCAAAACAACGAGCTGCGGCAAATTGTTAAGGCGCACATTGATACTGTGCGTGCCTAAACCTCCGCTGACTATGATATTTGTATTTTTCTGTGTCACATTTCCTCTTGCAAGAGGTGAGAAAAACTGCAGCTGCGGTGTCATCACTCCGCCAAGACCAGGGATTCTAATGGTACCTCCATGAAAATGGCCACTAAGTACCAAATCGGCACCCCAATCGGCATATGTCTTTGCAAAGGTTGGTGTGTGAGCAAGCAGCAGTTCAAAGTTTTTGTCTGAAGCTTTTCCAATTTTCTTATCTATATACCCGGCCGATAATGACGGAATACGCCCTTTTCGATAGCACTCCCGCGGCAGCGTGATGCCGCTTATACGCATCGCGGTACCATTTTTTATGATCTCTTCACTTTTATTAACAAGAACATGCATACCACTATCTTTAAGCACTTTCCAGTAGCTCTGCCACCAGCCAGGATACGTAAGCGGTTCTTCTTTCATGCGCTGCTCATGATTGCCAAATGCGTAATACACAGGATATCGCTTAACAAGTTTTTTATACAAATTTGCAAGCATATCAAAATGAGGTGCAGCCCACTCCTTTACTACAAGCATATCACCGCCAATTAAAACAATATCAGGCTGTTCTTTTTCAATTGCCGCAAGCAGCTCTTCATTCTTCATGCCAAAGCTATTATCATGCAGATCAGAAAGAAAAACAGCCTTAAAGCCATTCCATTCCAAACCAAGCTTATCTGTTTTAATGTCATAGTGCACAATGTCGAGATGAGTTCGTTCATATTCTGAGCGGGCAAACGCAGCTGCACCCGTAAATGCAGCTGCTGTACCTGCCATAATCCATTTGTTCATTTATATTTCCTTTCGTTCTTTTAATCAAATTGCGGCGGATTTATTTAAATAACTGCCATCCACTGCAGCACAATATTAAGCAGATAATCGAAAAATTTTGCCTCACGGACAGACTCTCCTGCGTAAATGCCAATGCTGCCAAGCTCTTTTCCATTCAGCCGGTACGTTACCGTACCGATCTGCTCTCCCTTTTCAATTGGTGCTGTAAGCTCATTTGTTGTGAGCATCTTTTCCATATTTGAAAAATCTTCACCTGACACAAACAGCCATGAAAATTTTTCCTTATATACAGCCGGAACCTGTTTATCTATTCCTCCCTTTACTAGTATAGGCATAAGTTCGGGAGGATTTTCATCCTGATACAGCTTACATGTTGTATAGCCAAATTGGAGCAGTGACTGTGCCTCAGTGAAGCGATCTTTATAGTTTGGACAGCCCATGATAACAGCTATTAACTCAACACCATCCTTATTTGCTGTCGCACATACACAATACTTTGCTTTATTTGTTGAACCTGTTTTTAAACCTGTCGTATATGGGTACTGCTTTAAAAGCTTATTGGTATTGGCAAGTCCAAATTCCTTGCTTCCCTGCATTGTTACATGGGTAATATTTTCCATCCAGATCGTCGTATATGATTTAATCTGCGGATAACGTGTTATCAGTTCCTGCGCCATAAGTGCGATATCACGTGCTGTTGTATAATGATTGTCTGAATCAGTTAACCCACAGCAGTCCTCGAAATGCGTATTTTCCATTCCAAGAGAGGCAGCACGCTCATTCATCATCTGAACAAAGCCCGACTCGCTTCCTGCTATGTACTCTGCCATTGCAACGCTTGCATCATTTCCACTAGAAACCATAATGCATTTGATCAATGTGTCAACTGTCTGCTTTTCTCCTTCTTCCAGATAGACTTGAGAGCCTCCCATTGATTTTGCATAGGCACTCGTCACAACCTCATCCTCAAGGGAAATCTTTCCCGCTTCAATAGCATCAAAAATCAAAATTGCCGTCATGATCTTTGTTATGCTCGCAGGGCTTCTTCTTTCATCGGGTGCTTTCTCGTATATAACGCTTTTTGTAGAGGCTTCCATCAAAATTGCAGATGGACAGGTGAGCAAAATCCCACCTGTCGTCTCATCTGCACAGGAAGGCTGCGGCAAGCCAAATGTAGTACCAAAAATAATAAGGCATAAAAAAGCGATCCAAATTCGTTTTTTCACTGTTTGCTCCCACAGGATGTTCACTATCATTTTAATTCAAATTGAGTCAAAAGTATACCTTGATTTTTACATTTTCTATTCTTCTTTTGTTTTGTTCGTGCATAAAATTTCCTGTTTTATGCGCTGCTTTTCAAGCCACAGCTGCGAAATCATTTCTGCGTTTTTTGCCGCTGCTGCAAGTGAAAAACAGACAATCACAGCCGCAATAACAATTACTAACAAAATAATCAGCCACATAGAAGATCTCCTTTCAAACATTTACACTCTTATAGTATACCTGAAACGATAATCTTTACACTTGACATTCCAAATCTTCCTATTTATAATTGTGAGTGTCTTTACTAGATGAGAAAAGAGGAATTACTATGAGTTTTAATTTTGTGAAAAAGCTTCCTACACCTGCCGAAATTCGTGAACAGTACCCGGTATCTGACGCGATTATAAAGGTAAAAAAGGAACGTGATGAGATGATCCGCAAGGTATTTACCGGCGAGAGTGACAAATTTCTTGTCATTATCGGTCCTTGCTCTGCTGATAACGAAGATGCAGTTTTAGATTATGTTCACCGACTGGCACGCGTTCAGGAGAAGGTTTCTGACAAGCTAATTCTGATTCCGCGTATCTACACAAACAAGCCGCGTACTACTGGTGAAGGCTATAAGGGCATGGTTCACCAGCCAGACCCTGAGAAAAAACCGGATATGTTAGCCGGAATACTTGCAATACGCCATATGCACATGCGTGCTGTTGCTGAGACTGGTCTGACTGCTGCCGATGAGATGCTGTATCCAGAAAACTGGCGTTACCTGTCAGATATTCTTTCATATGTTGCTGTCGGTGCCCGTTCTGTTGAAAATCAGCAACATCGTCTGACAGTAAGCGGAATTGACATTCCTGCCGGTATGAAGAACCCGACAAGCGGTGATTTATCTGTTATGTTAAACTCCGTTGTTGCTGCACAGCATGGACATGACTTTATCTTCCGCGGCTGGGAAGTTCAGACAGATGGAAATCCATTAACTCATACTATTTTGCGCGGTGCTGTTGATAAATATGGAAAAACAATCCCGAACTATCACTATGAAGATCTTTATCGTCTGTACGAAATGTATCAGGAAAGAAATCTGCTTAATCCGGCATGTGTTGTTGATGCTAATCACTCCAACTCTGGAAAAAGACATATGGAGCAGATCCGTATCGTAAAAGAAGTTATGCACAGCCGTACTCACTCTAAGGAAATTGAAAATCTTGTAAAGGGCGTAATGATTGAAAGCTACATCGAATCCGGCAGCCAAAAGATTGGTGAGCATATTTATGGCAAATCAATCACTGATCCATGTCTTGATTGGGACAGCTCCGAGCAGCTGATCTACACTATTGCAGAGCGCGTATAATACATACAAAAAAGTGCCAGCGTTTGACCGCCCGGCACTTTTTTTATTGGAAATAAATTTTTATCTGCGCGTTCTTGCCGAATCAAGACGACGTCTCCATCCTGCTGCTCCGATACCGCCTCGCTGTTCCATCTGAGCAACATGGCGTTCTGCTTCCTCAAAGAATCTGCGTTCCTTTGCATACTTGTCCACATTTAATACCATTCCAAGCTCTGCAAGCAGGAAAACAACAGATGTACCACCCGCACTGAAAAATGGAAGTGTAACACCTGTTGTCGGAATTACACTCGTAACAACCATCACATTTATCAATAGCTGGAGTGCGATCTGCGTAAACACACCTATTGCCAATACTTTTCCTTCAATATCCCATGCATTCTGCGCAATCTTGTAAATACGATACAGCAAATAGCCAAATAATGTCATCATCACGATAACACCAAACACGCCAAGCTCTTCGCAGATAATAGCCAAAATAAAGTCATTGTAAGAATACGACAGCTTGAATTTAATAAGGCTCTGTCCAAGACCCTTGCCCCAGAAACCGCCTGCGCCAATTGCATAGCGCGCCTGCATCGCCTGAAGACCTTCATCTGCTGCATACTCCTCTGGATGAAGCCATGCACGTATACGCACAAATCTAAAGTTTTCTGCGCCCTGATGCATCAAAAGATAAACAGTAACAAAAATTGCTGCTATGATAATTAATGCAAGACCAAGCAGGAAATACCAGTAAAGATCCGGCTTTTTTACACTTGATAAAATTATAACGGCACAAATACAAAACAAAACGATAACCGTACTTAAATTATTTGAGAAGAAAAATAAAAAGCCCAAAAGCGCAATAGCAAGCAGGCACGCAAGCAGCTGGTTATACCACCTGTTTAATCCCCAATAACTCACATAATAAGCGAAGAAAATAATTATGGCTGCCTTTATTGGCTCCGCTGCCTGAAAGCTTACAGGACCAAGTTTTATCCATCTTGTTGCACCAAGCTCACTGTGAGCTAGTGGTGTTTTTAGTGCCGCAATAATGGCCACTGCAGCCAAAAGCCAAAACCAGCCCCAACCAAGCCGCACAATACGGTGATAATTAACATATGACGCAACAATCATTATAACAAATCCAAATATTACATTTTTAAGCTGATTATTCATAAAATAGCTATAATTCTTTGTAATCGAATTGTTATAGCTGGCACTGTATACCATAATAATTCCGTATACATTTAAGAAAATAATCGTAAAAAACAGATTATGATCAAGCGGTCCCCATACAACGCTTGTTTTCACAAACTCCTTCATACGACGTCCAAGAGGCGCTTTCTTTTTTTTCATACAATATTAACCTTTCATTCTTGTTCTTATTTTTGAACTAAAGATGCAGCCGGAAGCTGAACAAGAAATGTACTTCCCACACCTGACTGACTCTCTACACTGACACAGCCGCCATAAAATTCTGTTACATGCTTTACAATAGAAAGACCAAGTCCTGTACCGGCAACTCGCTTGCTACGTCCTTTATCTACACGATAAAAACGCTCAAAGATACGCTTCTGATCCTCCTTTGCAATGCCTATACCACTGTCTTCCACACGAATTGAAAGACTTGTGCTGTCCATTGTGATATCGGTTTGGACAAAGCCGCCTGGTCTGTTATATTTAACTGCATTTCCCATAAGATTAGACAATATTCCCTGAAGATGGCTGCGATCCATATAAACAAACTCATCACAGCAATGGATTTCAAGCGAAACATTATTCTCATCTGCTAACGGCTTAAGTGTTTTTTTAACCTCTTCTGCAACACTCTTGACACATAGCATTTCCTTAGTCGGCATTAACTCCTTGGTCTCTAATCGGGAAATCATCAATATGTCATTGATCAGGCTTGTCATTTCCTCCACCTCTGAGTGAATGCGTCCTAAAAACTCTTTTTGCATCTGTGTATCTGATGCCATACCACTTTGAAGAAGCTCGGCATAGCCGCGTATTGCTGTAAGCGGTGTTTTTAATTCATGAGAAGCATTGCTGAAAAATTCCTGACGAATCGTCTTTTCTTTTTCAAGCTTTCGTATGTAATCCTGCACGCTTTTTGACATGTCAGTTGTTGTGCGCGCAATGATATTTAATTCATCATACTGGTAATGAGGAAAATTAAAATCAATTTTCTCATCATAGATACCCTCAAGCTTGTGTGAGATTTCAAGAATTGGCTTAGTGACGGAGGCGGCAAATTTATTAGTCAGCACACCAGCAACCGATAATGCCAGCAAAAGGCTAATCGCAATAGACGGTACCATCATTTTCATCAGATCTGTAATCACATCGTGATGGATAGAAATACGAATGACCTTATGCTGCGTTGGTGAACAATATGCCGCATACATCATACTTCCTTTGATTGTGCTGGAATTGCGCACCTTTGTTCCAAAGCCGTCTTGAAAAGCCTCCTTGACTTCCTTTCTGTTTTTGTGATTTTCCATCGTCTCTGGATTTCCAGTTTCAGAATCAGCCAAAACACTTCCATCATTATCAATAATTGTAATTCTATAATCATTATTCATCTGACTGCTGATTTCAACAATCTGTTTTTCCAGATCGCTGCTCTCCCAGTCAATTGTGGCATCTAACAAAAGCAGTACTGGCTTCATATCTTCCATGACGCGATGACTTGCCAGACGATAATATGACATACTGATGACAATACTGCTTATTGCCATCGCCACAATCAGTACAACAATAAACCGCTTTACAATCGCCCGTTTCATATAGAAGTGCCTCTTTTCCACTATATTTTTCTTACTTACTGATTTTCTAGTGCTTCATCTTCCTTTTGTGCTGCCTCACTTCTGTCAACAGCAACAGCATTGATGGCTTCCTTCATAACAGCCTGTACCTCATCCTCGCTCATCTGCATTTTTGCTGCGATTTCAGAAAGGTTAGGCTCACGTCCAAGCTCTTCTGCAAGCTTTGTCATGACTACATTTAAGACATTAACAGAAGCTGTTAATTTTTCTGCTGTCTGCTCACTTTGTTTTTGCTCTTCTGTAACTGCTTCCATTGCCATATGAACTGCGCGCTCACGAAGCTGATTAAAATAGGAAACTGCATCATCACCTACAACTGGATGCGACGCATAGTTTTTTAATACAAGCAAAAGTGCCATGTTTCCTTCCTGAACAAGATCTGATATTTCAACATCATTTCCTGCATACTTCGCTGCCTCACGCACGACATAGGCAAGGCTGCCCTCTGTCAGACGCTTCACTGCCTCCTCGTTTGGAAGACTATTTAACAATGCTTCCATCTCCTCATTTGTACACTCTGGAATTTCACTTAACTCATCCAGATACATCTGATAAAACTGGTTTTCCATAATTTAATTGACTGCCTTTCTACTATTTCTCCGTTAAATCTGCCTTCATTTTATGCTTTATGCATCAGTATTGGCCCTGCTGCAAATCGTCTTTATTATAGCGGATATTACCACTTAACGCAACCCTGCAATTACCAGAAAACAAAAACTATTGCTCAATATCTGCCCAAAACTGTTCTAACAGCGCTGTACAATTCGAAAGTTGTACAATGTTCATATCTGTCCAATCCAGCGGAAACTGACTTCGATACGATCCCTGCAAAAAACGCTCATCTAACAGGGCTATAACACCATAATCTTTGCTTGTGCGGATTAAACGTCCTGCTGCCTGCAATACTTTATTCATTCCAGGATAAAGATACGCAAATAGGAAACCATTTTTTCCTTCTTTTTCGTAGTGACTTTTTAGAATTTCCTGACGTGACCCTGTCTGCGGCAATCCCGTTCCTACAATAATAACACCAATTACAGCTTCGTTTTGCAAGTCAATTCCCTCTGAAAAGATGCCGCCCATAACGCAAAAACCGACAGTCGGTGTGTCCTGTTCTCTAAATGCATCAAGAAATTCTTCTCTCTGCGTTTCTGTCATGCTGCTTTCCTGACGAATATAGCGTACATTTTCTTCTTTTTCCATATAGGCTTCAACTTCATCGCGAAATGTGTATGATGGAAAAAAGACAAGATAATTTCCACGCCTGCTATTTGTTATTGCCTTAATATACTGGCCTATACGAGTATATTCCAATGCTGTTCTTCTTGTATATTTTGATGATACATCTGCTGCTGTTACAATGAGGCGATTTTTCGGGTCAAAAGGAGACGCAGCATAGATTGCCTTTGATTCTTCACCTTGTCCAAGAAGCTCCTTGTAATAACGAATTGGCAAAAGTGTTGCTGAAAAGAATATCGTTGAAATTCCCTGTGTGCAGCATTCCTGCAAACGCTCGGCCGGATTTACACACAGAAGATTTATCTGAAAAGTTCCCTGCGATGTATGTTCCATATATACCGCGTAATGCTCATTAAGCTGTTCATATACTTCCAGGAAATCTCTTACATGAAAGAAAAACTCACTTGCCTCTTTTGGAGCTGTCCATTCTGGATGTGTTTCACTCAATCGGTTTAACGCTTCATATAGTCGCTCTAATGCCATGACAAATGATCCAATTCCTTCACCCTCTGGAAGAACCTTCCATACATCACACTCTCTTTTTAATTCAAGGAGTTTGCGATTGCAGCTATTTATCTGTTTTACAACTGACTTAAATGGTTCATAATATTTTTTCGCGGCAAGAAATTCTTCTTTTTCAAGTTTAGCACTGTACATCTCTCTTGCACGCTCCACCAAATTGTGAGCCTCATCTACTAAAAATATGTACTCGCCTCTTTCACCGTCTGCAAAATAACGCTGCAGACGCACATGAGGATCAAAAACATAATTATAATCGCAAATTATGGCATCTACCCAATAGCTGACATCTAGTGATAACTCAAATGGGCAAACCTTATATTTCTTTGCGCAGGCAGCTAATTTTTCTCTCGTAATCTGCTCACAATCATGAATCAAATCAAATGCTGCCTCATTTACACGATCAAAATGACCTTTGGCATATGGGCATTGCACGGGATTACACTCCATAACTGTGTTCGGACAGATTTTTTCTTTTGATGTCAGAGCAATGTATGACATTTTCAGACCATTTTCTTGCAAAATATCAAACGCTGATACTGCCGCTGTGCGCGTTATCGTCTTTGCTGTCAGATAAAAAATCTTATCAGCGTACTCCTCTCCAACTGCCCATACAGCTGGAAATACAGTCGAAAGTGTCTTTCCGATCCCTGTCGGTGCCTGAATAAAAAGCTGTTCTCCATTTATCATCGTGCGGTATGCTGCCGCAACAAGACGTTTTTGTCCAGCACGATATGGATAAGGGAAAGACAGTTTTTGTATAGAAGCATTTCTTTCCAGACGATGCTCATACAAAAACTGCGCCCATTTTCCATATTCACTTATATAACGATCAAATTCTTCTTTGATTTCTTTAAAAGTATATACTTTTAGGAAACGCTTGATTTCTTCAGTTTCTGGATGGCAATATGTGATTTGTATGCCAATACAAATTCTTTTTTTCTCCTCGTTTTCTTCTGTAACACCTGCTGCTTTTGTATTCAGTACTTTTGCATACATATAGGCATAGCAAAGCGCCTGTGCTACATGAACTTGTGCTGCACTATCTAACTTTTCCATATCCTGCCGGATAACTTTAATCTCATCAATGATAAAAGAAATCTCTGCTGATACATTCTCATCTGTTTGTGTCTGATAAAGTAAATTGGCTTGTTCTCCCTCTACTGATTTTTCATCTGGTGTAATAATGCCATCAGCTCTTCCTTCAAGTAAAATCTCAACATCCCTGTAATGTGCTGTATGCTTTAGAGAAACCTCTGCCTTATATGTACCCGGCATCGAACCTTGTATTTTGCGATGCAGACGACTTCCTATCTGCATCGCATCATACTGTGCTTTTGTGGAATGGCGATTATCAATATCACCGCTTCTAAGAATAAATTCTACCAGATTTCGCACTGAAATCCGCACTTGATTTTCAATCAGCTTATGCATTGATCTTTTCCTTTATGCAAAGTGCTCCTGCGCTGCGCCAAGTGCAATATCAAGCGCAGTCTTTTCTGGAATTTTTACTGTTACATTCGGAAGCTTCTTTTTAGCCATATTGATAATTTGCTCGCGGAAAAATGTATTCTTTACATTGACACTTCCCCACATCCATAAATCTGCCTGCAAAGCTTTTGCCTCTTGATTTGCAAAAAAGGCTTCATCAAGCTCACGTTTAATACGATTATCTGGCTTTCCTTCCATCTTACAGCATGTATCCCATACAATCGCAAAAATCTTAGCCGCACACTCCTTTATAATTGTTTTTGCTACCAGATCACCTTCCTCTGCCGCCTGTGCGCATAAAACAGCCAACCCTCCGACAGGACTCTTATCAAGCAAATGATCATTTACATAAACGTCAGCCTGCTCCAATGTTTTAACACCTGTCGCATTTGCAATCTTCTTTGCAAGAATTGGACAATTGATCCTTCCATCCAGCCAATCTGCATACGCTTTAAATGTCTGAAGACCTATATCATATGCACTTCCTTCATCACTCAATACATGATTCCATCCGCCGGTGCGAAAAACTTCTCCTGCCTCATTTCTTCCATAACAAATAGAACCTGTTCCAGAAATCGTGACAAGCACAGGTCCTTTAGACAAATATAAAAAGAGTTCACAGTCATTTACAGCCAAAATACGCTCCTTTGCAAAGCCCATCTCCTCAAAGATGCTTCTCATCTGCATTTCCTGCTCCTTAGAGTCAATACCGCTTGCCGCAATGCATATGCCAAGACAATCAGAACTTTTTAGTTCATACTTTGAAAGAGCTGCATCCATCAGTTTACGATACTTCTCTCTTCCAATCTCATATCCTTCTGTATTAAATGCACAGCCCTCACCTAAATATTCCCCAATCAGAGTCTTATCTTCTGTCGAAAACTTTACTCTTCCTGATGTTCCTCCGACATCTAATCCTGCATAAAACTTCATATATGTATCCTGCCTTTCTAAAATTGTATTGCTTCTATATATATATTGTACTGATCTTCCCTTACCAGGGATATTAACTGCAATGTATTATATCATACTTTTACAAATAAAGATACCCGGCCTGTAAAAGCCGGGTATTTTTATTTGTATTTACATTTATTGTTTTACCTTCAGAGTGTAAACTCTCTTTGTCGGCGTATATGTATTGCAGTAGATTGTATATCCATCAGCATTTACTTCTTCACCTGAATAATGACCCTTAAAATGATGCTCGCATGCACCTGGTCCAAACTCGATGCTTGTAAGTCCCTTTGTCATTGTTACATAATCATCTGACAGAACCATTGACTTTCCAGCCACTGTCTCCATGCAGAAATGATCATTCTCTAATGTCGTTTGTGATGGCACACAAAGCTCCATACGAAGCGGCAAACGCTCTAACCCGTCTGTATCTACGCTGATTTCAAGACCATCTGCTAACTCTGTGATGACTACCTGAGTGTGAAGATCACTTGTAATCATAAGATCACGCTTTTTGTGATCCATCTGCCACCAGTCGCTTGTATTTTGCTTTTCCTTCCATGGCAGATAATACCAGCCTCTTGCTGTGTGTGAAAGAACAGTCTTTCCTTCCTGTACATCCATCTCATCTGGGACAAAATTACGAATCTCACAGTAGCTTTCGCCAATCTTTAAAAATGCTTCTAAACCATTTACGTTAAAGTACAAAAAGGCGCTTCGATTCTTCATAACAGTGTAGGAATAATTTTCTTTCTTCACACGAAGTACACCAGCTTCTTTGAAAAGCTTGTGGTATGTCTTTAAGAAACCACAATTTTCAAATGTATAATCAAGTGTCTTATCATAAATCATCAAAAGATGAAGACAATTTGGTGCCTGACGTCCAGTCTCAGCACAGCCCTTTATAATCTGATGTGCAGCACCATCAAATCGTGCATGCTCCTCTGGTGTCAGCTTGATAAAACCATCTGTGCCATCGTATGCAAGCAAATATAGGTACTGATACAGATACTTGTCCATAAAAATTTCTTTGCCCTGATCCTGACGTGTAGAGTTCTGAGTAAAGACCATATCATTTGGTTCAATGTAGTACATCATCATATTTAAATTGCGCTCTACATATCCCAAATACTTCACATCTTTTGAGCACTGATACATTGCCATCATTGCATTGTTGACAACAGCATTATAATTTCCGGTGGAACGCTCTGCATACTCACCCTCTGAATTACCGTCAATGCCTTCCTGAAGGTATAAAACAGTACGGTCCATAAGGCTCTTTGCAAACTCAGTATCATCAGCAAACAGTTTGGCTGCCTGCATAAGTGCGGCACAAATACCCCAGCGATGGTTCGGTGTATGGAATCCACCATCACGAATAGCCTCTGCTGCCATTCTCATAATAGCAAGATACTTTTTCTGAAGAATAGTTGTATCTGCTACATCCTGATATTTTTTCATCAGGCGATAGCCATCATTTAATCTTTTATAGCAAAAGCTTGTATCTGGTGCTGAGAAGAAATTACAGCACGGATAATCAATATAGCCGCTTTTTCTCTGAACACGTGCCACACCATCTGCCGCCAGCTGCAGCGCTTCCATCAGCTTCTCGCTCTTATAATAGCGGCTTCTGCTGTTTAAATATAATGCCAGTGCCGTTGCCATCATATAGATCGTTGGCTTTGCCTCAATCACATCGCCTCGCATCAGTCCATAACATAAATCGTTCTTATCCTTAATCTGCAAAAACAGCATTTCATCTACGCGATGTTCCTCGCTGCGAATCAGATAATCAATATAACGCTTCATTTTCTATACTCCTCCAGCTATTTTAGCTGTTTTTATTTGCAAAGCTTCAATGCTTCCATGAAGAACAAAATTGCCAGTGCCTGTCCATACGGCATAGGAATAAGCGGGATCTGCTTATAGAAATCCTTGCTCTCTCTTCCCATCGGTGTTCCGTAGGAAACCTGCTCTACCTTGCCTTCTTCACTGACACATTTTAAAATTGGTGCAAGCGCCTTCATTGCAGAATTTGCGCATGACTTATCAACAATGCCAAGATCAACTGCACGAAGGATACCGTATGCGAAACCACATGTTGCACTCGCCTCTACATAAGAGGTCGGATCGTCTACTAAAGTATGCCACATACCAGATTCATCCTGGAAACGCATCAGTGCGTTGACCTGAGCACGCTCGGACTCCTCTAAAATGCGGCGAACTGCTGTCGGGCACTCTACCATATCAAGAAATTCCGGAATTGCCATTGTAATCCAACAGTTTCCTCTTCCCCACAGTGCCTCTGCAAAGTTGTGATGACCATCAAAAGTCCAGCCATGGAACCACATACCTGTCTTTTTGTCTGTCAGATACTTTACATGAAGAAGAAACTGATACTGCGCTTCTTCAATATATTCCTTATTGCCGCGAATACGTCCCATATTAGCTAAAAACAATACTGTCATAAATAAGGTATCATCCCAAAGCTCACCATTATTCAGGGTATCAGAGGTTTTGTGCTGAAGGCCGCCTTCCTCTGTGCGCAAAAAATCGTGCATAATGCTCTCAGCCCACTCGTCACAGATTCCCAGATACTCATCATTTTTCGTATACTCTGCAAAATAAGACATTGCAAGAAGAGGGGTTACGGTATTGATATTCTTTCCAGGAAGACCAACCTCCATTTGCTTCTCATAGAAACGCTTTAAAATGTCAAGATACTCTGGCTTCTTTGTCGCTTCAAAAAGACGCCAGAATCCATATAAGCCAACACCCTGTGTCCACTCCCAATGCTGGTATCTGCGAATATCATCGCCCTCCAGATTCTTTGTCTTCATATTCTCTAAAAACTGCTCATCATCCTCATACAATACAGTCTGAAAGCTCGCAATCACACGCTCTAAAGCATCCTTTACCTGTGCTGCTGTTACGTTCTCCATCGTCCCCGCTCCTTTTCTTTTATATTATGCTTGGATATATTTACATATCCCATGTAAACTGTTACACTTTATGCATAAACTGTTACATCTTGTACTCAGTATACAAAATGACATACAAAATATCTATTTAAAATTTGTTTTCTTTTTCAATATTCCTTGCATATTTTGCTGTAAATCGCTATACTGATGTTACAGTTTTATAAATACTATTGGAGGTTTCAATGGATCATCCACTTCAGCTTAAATATCAACGCAATTACAGCATTATTATAAATGACTGTGATGTTTCTCTTTTTTATTATTTTGATTACGGAGAGCGCTATAAACAGATCAATATGGAGTTTCAACACTCGCACCGCTTTCATGAAATCATGATACCGCTCTCTCCTGATACAATACATTTTATTGAAGGCGTGACCTATTATCTTGAGGAGTGCGACATTGTGCTGCTGCCTCCGACTATTCTTCATCGGACTGAATATCCAACTGGGGCGCCAAGTAAACGACTAATCATTTCCTTCTGGTACCCGAAAGATCTGTTTGGCATGGCAGACTATTATCTACCGCTTTTAACTATTTTTAATGCCCAGACTCCAATCTTTCGCTTTCCAGAGGAAATACGAAAACAAATTCTGGGCATTCTTGATGAAATTTATACATTTTCAAGACATCACGACTATCTGGCTCACCCAGAACAGCGGCTTATTATTCACTCGATGTTTATACAGTTTTTGTATGCGATTAAGCAAAACCAGGACAAAAATCTATATACAAATAAGTCGTCAGGCAACTCAGCAACGCAAAAAATCTACAGCATTACCTATTATATACACAGCCACTATGATGAGGAATTGTCGCTTGATTCCTTGGCTGACAAATTCTTTTTAAGCTCATGCTACCTGTCTCATCAGTTTAAAAAAGTGACTGGATTCACGCTGATAAGCTATATTCAAAAAGTACGTATTACACGTGCAAGGGATCTTTTGCTCTCAACTAGTCACCCGATCTCTGAAATTGCACAGTCATGCGGCTTTCAAAGCTTCTCTCAATTTAACAGAATTTTCCGCCAGACTTATGATCAGTCTCCATCTGCAATGCGCGCCAGCTCAACGACTATCACAAGTCAGCAATCAAATGTAGAATTTTAATATTTGTTTTCGCTTGCTGCGGCTAGCTCTTTTAACCACTTGCTCACAGTTTCAGCGTTACGATTGATAATCAGCTCCTGTGGAAAATCAAGCTCATCAAGAAGCTTTCTTGCACAGTCATACACTCCAACAAAGGCGCTGAAATGAGCATCTGAATCGACACTTATAAAAGCACCATACTTTTTGCACTTTGCAATGATCTTACAACAATTTGCAATAGAAGAAGGACGCACATGAAATGTAGCTTCATTTAACTCGATTGCCTTTCCAAGACGTGCTGCCTCTTTAATGACAGTATCATGGTCATACGGATACTGTGCTGTTCCACTGTGGCCTAAAATATGGATTTTGGGATTTTTAAGTGCCTGCATATAAGCATTTGTGTGCTGTTCAACTGTTCCTGCCTTAAAAGTCTGCTCATGAAATGATGCTACAATGCACTCAAGACGTCCGAGTGTGTGCTCTGTCAGATCAATATTTCCATCATAATCTACAATATTGGCCTCAGCACCCTTCCAAACCTTTACACCATGGATATACTCTGGCAAAATCCTCATATTAGAAAAATGACCTTCATACGGTGCATCAGGCATTGACGGTCCATGATCACTCATATTGATTCCTTCAAGACCGTTTGCAAATGCACCACGACAATTTTCCTCTAGCGTGCTATAGGCATGAGTGCTTGCAAGCGTATGTGTATGAAGGTCTGTCTTTATCTCATAATTTCTCATAGTTTTCTCCTTTCTGCACGTATACCACCGTCTTTTAATGCCTCAAGAAGCATCACATCATTGTAAAGACAGTGCATACGTTCCGGGTAATCTACATCCTCATGAAAATGGCCAAACAGCCAGTACTGATAAGAAACCGACTGCCATACGTGTTCTAAAATTTTATTTGTCACTGACAGATCCTTATCTGGAAACCATGCCTTTACCATGCACTCTGGAACTGTATGTGTGAAAATCAGATCAAATGTATGATCATTTTCCTGCAATGATTTTAAAATTTGCTTTTCATCCTCTTTTGACAGATCCTCATCTTTCTGCCAGATATCAGGATGATTTTTCTTATACCCAGGTCCGGTTGTACTTCCGCCAATTAAAAGCATAGAAAATCCGTCGATTTTACATACACTTCCTCTTTTCAGGTAGTAAATGCCATCTGATGCCTTCATTGTATTTTCTGCTGTTAGGCTGCATCCGCTCTTTTGAAAAAGTAATTCATTTTCACTATCACTAATCTTAGGAAGTCTTTTTAATACATCATAATCTTCATGATTACCATCAATAAAGAAAACAGGATATGGCAGCTTCTTTATATATTCTGGCAGTTTCATCTCCTCTTCTGGCTTTGTGTCTTTGCGATTATCTGTGAAATCGCCGCAGATAAAAAGTGCACGAATACCAGTAAGCTTTTTTAGTCCTGTCTCCATAATCTTTTGCCGTTCTGCATTGGATGGAAAATGCACGTCGCTGATTACTGCTATCATCTTGTTTCCTCCTTTATGAAGTAAAAAGCGGGAGCCGTGTAAGCCCCCGCTTTCTGTATTGCGTATTCGCTTATATTGTTACAATTTATTCTGCAGCAGCCATTTCTTCATCATACAGAGCAGCTCTTCCTTCGATAATGTCAGTCAGACCTGCATTGTCCATATCACTCTTTAACTGAGCCTCTAAGGAATCAAACTCATCTGGCTTGCAGCTGATCAGTCTGTATACATACTCGATCAGATCAGAACGGATCTGAGTACCATACTCATTCTCTGCCTCAGCATTGATAGAGAATACTGGATAACGATACTTGCCGATTGCAACAGTCTCATAGAAGTTCTCATACCACTCCTTGGAGTCGATCGGATCCTTACCCATAGCACTCTCAACAATACCAGCCTCATCATCCATGAATGCGAAATGCTTGTTTACGATGTTGTAATCATCAAGTGTTCCCTTGTAGCCCATAGTACTTAACTCATCAGCAGTAAATCCAACCGGAACACCATTCTCACTAACCTCATGCTCTGGTGTGTAAGCTACGTTCTCTGCATTAGTCGGATCTGCTAACCAGTTCAGATAAGTCATGCACGCATCAACCTTATCCTCGCTTGCTGCCGGAACCATGATCCACATACCATACATCTGCTCGTATACGTTACGGATATCTCCATTCTCCTGAGTGAAGCACTCAACTGGAACGAATGTAGACTTGCCAAGGTCATTGTTTAAGGTATGGATATTCTCCCACTGAACAGAGTTATCATCCAAGAAGAATGCAACCTTACCAGCTGCAATGTTTGACTTATGTACGGACTCATCTGTATCAGTAGCAAAATCCTGAACAATAATGCCATCATTGTACAGCTGGTTCATCTCTCTAATACCGTCTAATGCGCCGTCATGAGCTACGATATAGTTCTCGCTATAGGTAAACTCATCCTTCTCATCCTCGAAGGTTACATAGGAACCAACGAAGTTCAGGTACATCTTCTCAGTATCCTGACGTCCGCCCATGCTCCACGGAATCATATCCGGATACTTCTCATGAATTGCGTACAGATCATCAATCAGCTCCTGCTTTGTAGTCGGAACCTCAAGTCCCATCTCATCAAGGATATCCTTGCGGATGTAAGCGGTATGACGCGGATTCTCAGTTCCTCTCTTTGAAAGAAGCGCATACTGAGCACCATCATACTCACCCATGTTCTGAACCTCACCAGCATACTCCTTGATGTTAGTTCCGATTGTCTCATAAGCCTCTGTCAGATCAGCCAAACCACCCAGATTTGCGTAATTTAAGAATACGTTCTGGTCATAGGAGAAAATGATATCAGGTGCATTTCCACCAGTCATCATAGTTGTCAGAACATCCTCACTGGTAGATCTTGGAACAGCTACGAACTCAACCTGAATACCCAGATCCTTTACCTGCTCGTTGATCCACTCGCTCATCTTGTTCTCCTCAACAGTCATACCCTGCGGAGCATCTCCACGGTCCCAAACCATAACACGAATTGTAGTGGTTTCATCTGCCATTGCCGGAATCACGCCCATGCTTGTTACTGCCATTGCTGCTGTAAGAGCTACTGCAGCTGATTTTCTCATCTTTCTCATTGTAAACTCCTCCTAAAAGATTTTTATGATGTCACTGCCCGTCTGGCTAAAGCCAGACAGCGCAGACACTCACTTTGAAAAAATATTGTGTAAAATCAACCCTTTACTGCACCCAGCATAATACCCTGAGTGAAGAATCTCTGGATGAATGGATATACAACTAACATCGGAGTCATGGACAGCGTAATACTTGCTGCCTTAATATTCTCTGCTACAAGCTGTGTTGTACCACTCTCCTCAGACTGAACATTTACAGCCTCGATCATCTGCTTTAACGCCATCTGAACAGTGTGAAGACCTGTCTTTTGTACATAGTACAGCTGATCATCAATACCATTCCAACGACCTACTGCGTAGAACAAACAAAGTGTTGCGATAGTCGGTACACAAAGCGGAATTGCGATACGGTACATAATCTTGAACTCACCGCATCCATCAATACGCGCTGCCTCATACAAGGAATCATCAATACTTGCGAATGCAGTACGCATGATGATCATGTTGTAAACACTAAGTGCACCAGGAATGATCAATGCCCATACAGTATCAATCATGCCGAAAGACTTAATATTTAAGTAGTTCGGGATTGTACCAAGGTTTAAATACATGGTGATAACGCAGAACAGATTGACAATCTTTGAACCCTTTAGACCCTTTCTTGAAAGCGGGTATGCCAGAAGGATAGTCATAATCATATCAACTGCAGTTACAACTGCCATAAGAATAATGGAATATCCAAAAGAGCTTACGAATGTACCACTCTTTAATGCCTTTGCATAAGCATCTACATTAAATCCAATCGGGAAGATAAATACCTGTCCCTTGTTGATTGCATCTCTACCAGAGAACGAAATGGAAATTACACGAAGTACCGGGATAATTGCAATCACACTGATTAAGATAAAAAAGATTACCCAGAACGTCTGAAAGCGGCGATCTTCTTTTGTTTTTAATCCGTCCATTACATGACACCTCCCTGTCCCATTTTCTTAGCGATCTTATCAAAAATAATTACCATAGCGATACCGATTACAGACTGGAACAGACCAACTGCTGTTGCGTAGTCAAAACGTCCCTTACCGATACCAACTTCGTATACATATACACTAAGTACATTTGATGCATCCTTTACAAGCATGTTGCTCATCATATATGGACGGTCGAATGCGATATTGATAACTTTACCAAGCTGCATAATAAGCAGTGTGGATATGGTCGGCATAATCTGAGGAATTGTTACATACCAGATACGCTGTAATCTTGTTGCACCATCAAGGTAAGCTGCCTCACTCTGTGACGGGTCAGTTCCCATAAGTGCTGCCAAATAAATGATCAGTGAATAACCAGCTGACTGCCAGATACCCATTACCCAGTAAATAATTCTCCACCAGATTGTATTTGTTAAGAACGGTACTGTTGGTAAACCAAATACACCAAGTACACCATTTAACAGACCATTTCCTGAGAACAGCTGAGTACTGATACCTGCGATAATAACCCAAGAAAGGAAGTTTGGCAGATACAAAACGATCTGAGTCATCTTGCGGACGCCCGTACTTCTTAACTCATTTAAAAACAGTGCCAAAAAAATCGGGAATGGAAATCCGATAATCAAATCACCGATATTTAAGATCAATGTATTCTTTACTGCAAACCAGAACTCACTTGATCCGAATGCCTCCTTGAAATATTTAAAACCAACCCACGGAGACTCCCAAATTCCTTTGAAAATATTATACTTTTTAAATGCAACAACGATGTACAGCATCGGCTTATATTTGAAACAAATCAGCCAGATAATCGGTATCAACATCATCACATACAGCTGCCAGGTATTTCTCAGGTATGTTTTCCAATTAACCTTTTTCTTTGCCACACCCGGCGTTTTTTTGTTTGCCATGTCCGCAGCCCTCCTTTTTTTATTGTTTCTTTAGAAACTTTTCATATCTGATGTGTTGATTATAGCAAAATTGCACACCCAAAAGCTATGCGTATTTGGTCGGTTTCTTCGGAAAAACATTGCATTTTTTGCTCTTTCATTGTGTCTTTTCCACACTTTTTCAGAAGAAACCTTTTTTTCTTACTGCACTTTTATATTTATACTAGTAAAAATGTCTTAATCTCAAACGGTCTGATCTCAAATTTTGCTCTCTGTCCGTCAAACACAACTTCTCTTTCTTTTTGTTCCATCATATCACATTCATAGATGTATTTCGGGCAAAGACCCTCTAAATTCCATTCCACATTTGTGCGGATACCGCTTGACTCATACATACGAACAATCAGTCCGCTTTCATCTTCTGCACGTTTTACTGATGTCACAATAACATTTGGTGATGACACCTCACACATTGTATATCTGACTGAAGATTTTTCTTCTGTCAAAAGCGATGGCTTATAAACAGAAAGAATCGGCTTTTCATTAAGCTTTCCTGCCTCGTGTACCACATTTGCCTCTCTCCAGTCACCCATATGCGGCATCAGGGCATATGTAAGTTCATGAAGTCCCTTATCAGCATCTGGGAATGGGAAGACACCTGATGTAAGAAGCGTCAGACTAACAAAGCTGTCCTCAATAGAATGACCATATCGTCCATCATTTAACAGTGCCACACCAAAGCCCGGCTCAGACAGATCCACAAAGCGATGTGCACACATCTCAAACTGGGCACGCTGCCAGCTTGTATTTCTATGTGTTGGACGCTCCATCACACCATATGGAATCTCGCATGCTGCTGTTCTTGTCATGACATCCAAATGAAACTCTGCCTTTACAAGCTGCTGCTGTTCTTTCCAGTCAATCTTAGTCTTAAAATCAATTCGTCTTGTGTGTGCAAAGAATGCAATGTCCTGCTCAATAACTGAAGACTCATAAGAAAGCTCTGTGTGAAGCACAGCACAGATTTCTCCTGCCTCAGTCATCATACATGGCTTTTTCACAGACATCTTCCAATGCTTTCTTGAATAATATGACTCCACATTCCAAGCATCGTAATCCTTAGGAATATCTTCATAAACAACTATCTCGTTTCCTACAGTACCTGCTTCTAAAACTTCACGCTTTGCCTCCTTATCATAAAGAGAGGTCAGTTCGCCAAGCTCATTCCATGAAACAATATACCAAGGTGTCTCAAGTGTATTTTCATCACGTAAAGCAAAATGTTCTTTCTTTGCCTCTTTGTCTAAGCTTTCTTTCTCTGCAGATGCTGCCATATATAAGCTGCCCTTTGCAGGAAGTGAAGCTGTGACAAGCATTGTGCCATCTTTAAAGCGCTGCGCGGCTGTCACATTAGTAAGAGAACAGCCCTTGTCGATACCGCATTCATGCAGCTTCTTTTTATCAAGCTCAATCACCTGCTCTGCTGCAAAGCCAAGTGGATTCCATGCACAGATTCCGTTTTTTTGCTCGCTCTTATTACTGCTCAGGCTTTTTAATACTTCACTAATTATCTCTTCATCCATTGCCTTAATCTTTGCATAGTCAATATCTGACTGCTCATAGACTTCAGCAATTGCAGATCCCGGCAAAATATCATGAAACTGATTTAACAGCAGAAGCTTCCATGCCTTATCAAGCGTCTCTTTTGGATATGCATTCTTGTTTGCATTCTCATTTTTCTTATTCATCCACCACAAAAGTGATGCCAGCCACTCTGCCTGCTGATTTTTATACTCACATATACGGTTATTCTTTTTATTCTCTGCAATTGAACTAAATGTACCGCGATGATACTCAAGATACAGATCACCGTACCATGTGTTTAACTTTTTATTCTGTAAATTTTTATCAAGTACCTGTAAGTACTCTTTTAGTCCAGACAGCTTTACCTTAGGAACTCCTGGGATGCCGTAAGACAAACGCTTACTTTCCTCAAGCATACCTTCTGTCGGACCGCCGCCGCCATCACCGTAGCCATAAACTGTGAGAACTGCATCATTTAACTCTTTATTTCTGTAATTCTGCCATGTTCCCATTGTCTGGCTGGCATTCTGTCTGCCATTGTATGTAACCTCGCGAACTGGCTTTTCAAAACGCTCCGGGTATGCTTCGTAATTCTTTGTTGTGATATAAAGGCCTGTTACGCGGCTTCCATCAATTCCTTCCCAAAGAAATGTATCATCTGGCTGCTGATCGGCATCATTCCAGCCCATCTTTGTTGTTAGGAAGTAGCGAATACCGCTTCTCTTCATGATCTGCGGCAATGCACCTAAAAAGCCAAATGCATCAGGCAACCACAATATCTCCTGCTCTTTAATGCCAAACTCTTCATTGAAAAATTTCTTTCCATATAAAATCTGACGAATAAGTGACTCACCGCTAGTTAAATTGCTGTCAGACTCCAGCCACATAGCACCGTCTGCCTCCCAGCGTCCTTCCTTTACACGTTCCTTTACCTGCTCAAAAATCTCAGGTGCATCTTCTTTTACATACTCATAAAGCTGCGGCTGACTCAAAAAGAAACGATACTTTGGATAACGCTTCATCAAATAAAGCACTGTCGAGAAGCTTCTTACAGCCTTTTCTCTTGTTTGTCGAAGTGGCCATTTCCATGCCACATCAATATGCGTATGACCAAGTGCATAAACAGTTGGACCGTCAAGCTCCCATTCCTTTTCATATAAATTTTCCTTAAGCCATTCGCTTGCTGCTATAAGAGATGCACGATACTTATCACTTTTCTTAACACGAAGATCTAATAAATCACCTGCCTGATTTAAAAGCTCCAGAAGCTTTCTTCTTTTTTCTTCTTCTGGGCGCATTTGCTTTGCTGCCTCAAGCGGAAGCTTCATATCATAATAAAGTGCCTCTGCCTCCTGTTCCTTCGCAAATACCTTAAGATATAAAAAATTGCTCTTTCCTGGACTGTTGACATATGCATATAATCGAATATCATATATCTTTCCTGGCTCTGCACAATCACTTAATATTACTTCATGATGATTAAGATCCATGGCACACGTAAGCACTCCATTTACATAAACCATAATCTGTGGATTATCAGTATTCCATATATCATCTGCGCCAGTGTCAAGCGAAAAGCCAATAATGCGTCCCTTCATCTCTTCTGTAATTGTCACAGAAAAAGCAAAAATCCCATGGTAATCCGGACCGCCCCACGTATCTGTGCACGAAAAAACTGGCCAGCTGCTGCAATCCTCCAGTACAAGACTTCTCTTAGCATAGCCCCTTGTGTGTACTGCATCCAGATTTGGCGCTACACCATATTTTTTATTCTCATCCTCTTCGCAGTCTGCAGTCATATCTACGCAGTTGATCTCATCTGCCATCAGATCCAAAAAACGTACCTGTTGGATCGTTTCAAGCACGGTACGTCGCTCGCTGTTTAAGCGATTCACATACGCCTCCACACGATTCATATAGTCAAGTGATCTCATGTTTCCTCCTAGTGAAAATCAGGGTCAGATTTTAACCCTGATTTTCAGATTTTTTATTTATCATCAAGCAAACAGAATTGGGTTTGAAATTGCAAGGTTATTCTCTCCTCCATCTGCCACAAACAAAACCCATGCAGCATCGCCAAAATCAAGCTCATCTGCCGCTATATCATACATAAAGCCGCCCTCTGCTGCATCAGCCTTTGCACAAAGTTCAACCTTCTTATCAGCACCTGTGTACATCCACAGATGATTGATCGGTTTCTTTGAAAATACATGAACTGACAGTGTACCTGTCCTATCTTTAAGTACTGCCTTCTCACCATAAGAAACTCCATTTACTTCTGCCGTCACAAGCGGACCATTACTTATAAAACTATGTCCCTCACGGATAGCCTGAAGAATTTCCTGAGGCTGATTTTTTCCATTTGTATACACATAATTATGGATTGTAGACGGTGTGTTAGACTGCTCCACCCACGATAAAAGACGCGGCCATACCTTATTGTACAGCCAAGTCAGATAGGCAACATTCTCATTCATATGCACTGGATAAATCTCCGGGTGTTTCATCACAATATCCATCAGCCAATCTAACCACTCTGTCATGCCAAAATAATCGTCACCATAAATGTTGTGTGTATCACTTCCCGTTGTAGCAGTCAGGCGCTTTCCCTCATCTAAAAGAGACAGCCACTTTTTGAATGCCTTAGCATTGATTGTGCCAGCTGCAAATGGAGTCGCACCATTCCAAATCTCCATTGATTCAAAAATTTCAACCATATCCCAAAACTCGCTGTTGTAGCGAGTGGAAAAACTCACATCAAACGGATGATTTACCTGCGGCAGACCATCTTTTTTTCGAATCTCACTGCAAATGCGTATAAATTCATTGCGAAGTTTCTCTGTTGTGCGTTCCTTTCCCTTTGGAATCTCATAGATCACGTCATCATCTACGCCCAGCTGCAGCACATGACCATTAGAGGTTGAAATTTCCTTTGAGATAATAGGTGTAAAGTTATTATTTTGTCTTTGCCATTCTTCATGGTTAAGTACATTATGATGATCACTTAGCGCACCAAACTGCATTCCAAGAGACTTCATGGAACGGCACACCTGACCTGGAGTCTCTATTACAGGATCTGTTCCGCCATATGCCGGACTGCTGTATATACTATGATGATGAAGATCACCTGCTGTCCATCCATGATCAGTTAAATGTGCTATACGTGCCAATCTTGCCTTAATTGTTGTCACTTTATCCTTTGTGATTTCAAATGGCACAAGAACAGTACTGTACTCTGGTCCGCATGTCACCTCTGCCTCATAACTTCCGCACGGCAACTTCACAGACAATGAGCCGTCCTCCTCGGTCACTAAACGGCGAAGGGAAAAACGAGTGCGAATCTTATGCTCTTTATTATCCCAAATTTTTACCTGTGCCACAATAGGATCATCATTTTCTGCTGTCTGCAGCTTCATAGTACCAAATTCACTGCCGGGTGCCTGCAGATTATAATAATACCCTGCCTGCGCTGCACATCTTTGAAGAAACTGCATCGTATTGATCATTTCCTCTCGATTTAATTTTTCAAGAAGTGTCTGATTTTCTTCTGCTTCTATTGTTGTCTCCATTTCCTTTAAGAGCTCAATCAGCTTATCAAATTTCATTGTTTTTCTGCTTCCTCTTTTTCTACTCTAATTGATACTTGCGAATTGCTACGTTACAATGCATTTATTCAATTACAATTGCTTCTAACTCTGGTCTTGCTGCTTCTCCTTTAAAGCCTTCAATTACAAGATCTGCACAATCCTGCGCATGGATTGCCTCTCCAAAGCAGGCGCGCTCTTCGCCTTCGAAAACAACACGGCTATTTCGTATAGTCACGCCATCTGCTCTTCTCATATAGAAGCCAGCGCTTGGAATCTCTTCAATCTTCTGTCCAAAGCCTGGTCTTAAATCATACAGCCCCTTTGGCCATTTGCTCTTTGAATGAATCTTTACCTTGACATCCTCAAATAGCACATCCTCAATATGGTTTCCATCACTTCCCGATAAAAATACACCATTCTCTGAGTCGCAGGTGATATTGCGGAATGTAATTCCTGAAATATGGCCAGACTGCTTCTCTGGCACACGATTATGTGTTGTTATGCTGATTGGCTCACCGCAGCCCCACCAGCAATCTGCGAAACGGCGTGTCTCGATGATGATATTTGAAAACATTGCATTTTTTACATGACCGCCATCGCGAATCTGAATAGAAATTCCACGATTACTGCCGCTGATAATACAATTATTTACTGTCAGATTTTCAAAATTGCCAGTTCCTTCTGTTCCGATCTTCAATGCTGCGGAAGTGGAAATTAATGTACAATCACTGATCAGCACATTTTTTGTCGGACCATATTCCATGTTTCCTGCAGAACTCTTCAGACAAATACAATCATCACCACACTCAATATGGCAGCCTATAATGCGTACATTTGTGCTATGGTCTGGATCAATACCATCAGAGTTTGCAACATTCAAATCATTTAAAATGCGAATGCGGTCAATCAATACATCATCACAGCCTGCGGTGTGCAAAGTCCAGAAAGAAACATTTCTGATAATAATATTTGTAAAATTGATATGATTACAATGTTCTACATAGATGACAGTCGGGCGCGGATAAAAATCGCCTGTAACGTAGTACTGGCTTACCTGCTTTACAAATGCAAATGCATTTCCGTCAATAACGCCATCTCCTGTGATTGCCATATGGTCGGCATCCTTCGCATAAATAAAAGCATATGATGGCTTTAATGTTACTGGTGTTCCCTCAATCTTTACACCATTATCCTTCTGACCCTCATTTGGATGAAAATAAGTTGTCAGATCGCTATGCGCCTTTAATACGCTTCCTCTCTCTAAATGAAGATCTACATATGGCTTTATAATAATGGAGCTTGAATAATATGTTCTTCCGCTTCTAAGCACAACCTGGCCGCCACCGGCAGCACTGCATTCGTCAATTGCTTTCTGAATAGCGGCAGCGTCATTTGTTACTCCATCTGCCTTCGCACCATATTCTAATACGTCGTAAATCATCAAATATTCCTCCTTTTTTGATGCTTATATAGTAAAAGGGCAAGGGCATTAAAACCCTTGCCCTCAAACTTTTTATTCGGCTGAAAGCTGAGTCATCTCTCCAGTTTGCAGGTTATAACAATACGTTTTGATTCCTGCATTAGAATCTGCTGAATTATTTTCTGCACTCGTTTTTATATTTGCAGTGTTCTTTGCAGTCAAAATAATATAATTTTCCATGGCATGCTCCACTGAGACAAGCTCTAGTGAATCATCCGGCTCATAAATAGTTTGAAGTTCACTTCCATTTGGACGAACCTTTGCAAGCTTTCTATCATACAGACCATAGACCCAATTTCCATTTCCACAAAGACCAGATGGGTCTGAGACTCCATCAAAGTCAAGCAAAACAATCGTGCCTACATCTAAGTTGCAGCTGTACATAAGCTCTGTCTTTGTATCATAATAAACAAGATACGGTCCCATAACCTGTGCCCAAGCCACATCATTGCCATCATCAATGCCTAGTTCAAGACGCTGAATAGCTGTATGCTGATAATCGCTTCTTGTTATGTCTCCATCTGTATCCAAATAGTAAACCTTATCCTCACCAAATGTAAGGAAACGTTTGATATACGGATATGCTGTTCCTACAGGATCTCCTGTCATTGAATATTCACGATTTTCTGAGAAAATGCTTCCATTCATGATATATGCTTCTGTGCCAACGTTTGCTGCACTCAGCTGCAGATCTGTGCCATCAAGCTGTGTACTATACGCATTCAGAATACCATCCTGATAAGCAAGCATATAAACACGATAACCAATAATATTAAATCCCGGTGTATTCAGTGCAACCTGTGCTGCTCCTGTCAAATCACTCTGATTAGTATAGAGTGTCTGAAATGCCTCATCAAAATTGGTATATTTTGCGTAAATACATCCCGAAGAAACCTCTGGAATTGGAGTATAGCTTTCATTTGAAAAAGTTGGATACTTTGCTTTTGCCGCTTCATGATATGGATTTGTATTATCCTCCTCAGACTCGGATTCTGCTTCTGTCTCCATCTCAGTTTCTGTCTCAGATTCTACTTCAGATTCTGTTTGAGATTCTTTCTCTGTTTCTGCCTCAGATTCAGATTCTGTTTGAGACTCTTTCTCAGTTTCTGTCTCTGATTCTGACTCTGATTCAGTTTTATTTTCAGCATCTTGTGTGCTTGTTTCTGTCTGCTCAAGACTTGTTTTCTCTTGTTCAGTGGAAGCTGTCTTTGTCTCTGTTTCAGATTCTGTCTGTGTTTGAGACTCTTTCTCAATTTCTGTTTCTGTTTCAGAATCTGACTCTGTTTCTGTCTCAGACTCAGATTCTGTTTGAGACTCTATCTCTGATTCTGATTCAGTTTCTGCTTCATCCACAGATTTTTCTGGTGTGCTGCTCTCTTCTTTTAAGGAAGATGGCTCTGTACTGCCTGCACTTGAAGTAATTTCCGCACTATCAGATACAGCAGCTGTATCAGCTGCTGTATTCTGGGAAGTTTGATTGTTTTCGTTATTATTTTCTAAATTATCATCTGCACTTGATGATGGAGCTGTATCAGATGACGTTTGTGTTTCAGATGACTTAACCTCTGATGAATGCTCTTTTTCAGTATTCTCTTCTAATGCTTTGTCAGAAGATTTTTCTGGAAGCTTTGCAGACTCGTCTACGTCTGGCTGATTTCCAGCTGAAAACTGCTCGTTTAGTGCATTTACAAACTCTCCAAGATGACCTGTCGCTGCAAGGATCGCTGCGGCAAGCGCAATCGAAGAAACAAGAACTAGAAGCACAATCGGTACGACGTGGTGCTTTTTCTTCTTTACTTCTTCATATGTTTCCTCATCCACATCGACATATCGGCTGACATCTTCCTGCTTCAAATCATCGATAATGGCCTTTTCATATTCATAGACAGAGTCATCCACAAGAGTTGCCCTTGGCATGCTCTTTACTGAGGATTCGTTTTGATTCTCTGTTTTAGAATCATTTTCATCTTCAAAGCTGTCATCCTCTTTTTGATAATCATCTTCCGCGTAATCTTCTTCTGAATATTCATCTTGTGAATACTCATCACTCAATGATTCTTCTACAAGATCGCTAGCAGCTTCCTCTTTAGAATCTTCTTCTAAATCAGCTGCATCGTCTGAATTATCGTCATAAGAATCAACTGCATCATCAGAATCTTCGTCATAAGAATCATCAGAATTATCAGAATTTTCTATGTAGTCTGCGACTTCATCTGTTAAAGACTCATCTTCACTTTCTTCAAGTGATTCTTCTTCATCTATTTCTGCAGAGTCATCTTTTGAAGGCTCTGCTTCTGCAGACTCATTTTCAGAAGACTCTGTTTCTTCTGAAAATGCTTTTGAAGAATCAGTTTCTACAGATTCATCTTCAATGTTTTGATTTTCTGATTCCGATTCAACTGTCTCAGAAGGTGTCTCTTCCTCTTCGCGAATCACTGGTTCTGATGTATTAGTAAGCTTTGCACCCGTCTTTAAAAGAGAAGCAACAAAATTATCCGCGGAGGTTTCCCACTCCTCATCATCTTCGTCTTCTTCCTCTTCTTCGAAAAATGTTTCAGCTTCCTCACTGTCTACATTCTCAGATTCCTCTGTATCATATGCAATATCAGTTTTAATATCATTATTAATTTCAGCATCAGTTTCGACATCAGTTTCAATAGCAGCTTCTTCCTTCTCTGATTTCTCTGCCGATTCAGTATCTTCGCTAGAAGGATTTGCTTCTACCTGCTGAATTTGATCAAGATCCGCTTTGTCAAAAACTTTTGTTTTTTCTGCTTCATTCTTTTCTTCCTGAAGATCCTGCACATTCTGTGCCATCTTCTTTTGCAGCACATCAAGTTCCTTTTCAAACTTTTGTGCCGCAGCAATTTCTTTTTGAATGGAGCTTTCTGCTTCCTCAATCTCAGAAACAAAATCTTCTTCAACTGGCTCTGGAGAAACAGTTTCAGTATCTTTTGTCTCTTCCTTTGGCAAAGATTCACTTTCCTGTGTCTTTTGATCTTCTTCCTTTACAGTTTCCTGCTTTGGAAGTTTCTGAATACGACTTTGAGTTTCTTTTGCCTGCTGTAACAAACGGGCAAAAGCAATATCCGCCTGCATCTGTTGAGATGATTCCTGCTGTGCCTGCGTTACTTCCACTTCTTGTGAAGTAATTTCTTCTTCAACTTCCTCAGATGATACCACTTCGTTTTCTGCAGTCTCAGTTGTATTTGTAGCTTCTAAAGATTCCTTCTCAGATTTTGCTTCTTCTGGTTCTGAAGCTTCTTCCTCGGATTCTGCCTCTTCTGGTTCTGAAGCTTCTTCCTCAGGTTTTGTTTCTTCTGGTTCTGAAACTTCTTCCTCGAATTTTGTTTCTTCTGGTTCTGAAACTTCTTCGGTTTCTGAAACAACTTCCTCGGATTTTGCTTCTTCTGGTTCTAAAGCAGCTTCCTCAGGCATTGCTCCTTCTGGTTCTTTAGCTTCTTCCTCTGATTTTACATCGCCCTCTGCCTGCTCTGGCTTTAAATTCAAAAGTTGCTTTACTTCTTCCTGCTTTTTAAGCTCCTCTGCCTCTTTTTGCTCTTGAATGGCTTTTGCTTCCTCTGCCTTACGGATTTCTTCTTTTTCTCTTCTGACTCTTTCGAGCGATTCAGATCCGTTTGCAAAGTGCTTTCTTACAGCCAGCTTATAAAAATATTCGGCATCATCAAGTGACTTTTCTGTCACATTACCTTCCTCATAAAACTTTCCAAGGTAATAACATGCCTCTCCATTTAACTTTTTCTCCTGATCCTTTGCTTTTGACAGCCACTCAAATGCCTGCTTCTCATCGATCTCGGCCACCTCGCCATTAGCAAAGCTAATACCAAGAACGACAGCAACTGTTGGATCACTGCTGTCTGCACACTCAGATGCCCATCTGCATGCTTTTTTCAAATCATACTTTGCTGCATCCTGATCAAAATAATAATGCACCAAATATTCCTGGGCACGCGTATTTCCTTCCTCTGCCGCTTCTGTCATCAGACGCTCAGCAATGGAAATATCTTTTACCGCCAGCGGATTCCGAAAGTAAATCTGTGCAAGCTCAACCTTCGACTCGGAATAGCCCTGTCTGGCAGCTTTAAAAAACCATTCTGCAGCTTTTCCGTAGTTTTTGCTTACTCCGCCATAGCCATTTTTATAAATTAGTCCCAGATTATGCTGCATCTGCGGATCACCGTGAGATGCGGCACTGCTGTACCATTTGAGTGCTATGATTTCATTTGCCTCTACACCGATGCCAAATAAAAAGCAATAGCCTAAATTATACTGTGCATCCGCATAGTCCTGCTGTGCTGATGCCTGATACCAGTAAACAGCAGCAGCTTCATCCTTTTCCACTCCTCGGCCCTCTGCATAGCAATTTGCCAGTCCATATTGAGCCTGCGGATTTCCAACCTGGGCAGCTTCGTAAAACCGCCTTGCCGCTTCCTGAAACCAATATCCGGCAGCAGACATATCCTGCTCTAGTCCAATGCCTTCCTCATAGCAGATACCAAGCTGATACTGTGCTTCTGCATTTCCTGCATTCGCTGCTGAGTAAAAACACTGTGCTGCTGCACTGTGATCCACAGCCGTACCGGTTCCATTTTTGTAGCAGATACCAAGCCTCGTGAGCGCCTCAGTATTTCCCTGCTGTGCCAGGCGGTACAATTCTTCAACTGTATGTGTATTCATGCTTGTACCCCTTTGAAATCTTATCATAAATTGAATCACAACAATTTTACCACACTTACTGCTTCTTCGCAAGCACTATGCCGCAGTTTTTGTTCTTACCATTTTCTTACAGTTCACGCGTCAGGTTACGAAAGCCCTTCGGTGTAATGGTTTCGTCGCCGGACCAAACTCCGCAGGTTCCTTTTATGTTCTTT
>ERZ779842.590-NODE-590-length-37376-cov-4.237293_pt1 | contig 37376 bp, 32 predicted proteins | sample MGYA00511095_ERZ779842 | MGnify/ENA primary metagenome ERZ779842 (study PRJEB29588, sample SAMEA2154036) | human gut metagenome | biome: human gut; feature: human-associated habitat; material: faeces | place: Denmark | collected 2008/2010 ... | reverse complement strand
ATGTGATTCTCATTACTTGACTTGCCATAAAAAAAGTCGCCTCCTTTTCGTACTTAAACCTCAGTACGACAAGCGGTGACTGTACACTTCCCCGTGTGTGTCGTGAGAAACTCACACGTTGTTACTGCATCTCAGCAGCTGTTATGATTTCGTACAGTGACTTGTCGCCAGTTTCCTAACTTGACATTCGCTCCACGGAAAACCTGCCATTCTTCTCGGCAGCAACCTCGCGCTTCTTTGCTATCATGTCACAGCTTTTTTAGTATACCCGATGTTTCTGCATTTTGCAAGCATTTTATTTTATTTTTTGTACTTTTTTTCATACAAAATTTTCTTGAAAAATCTTCTCCTTTTGTGCTATTTTTCTTATTCCCTTTTTGCGGTATAATATTCTCATATTCAGCGGGGTACCAGATCCATAGGCTTCTTCGCTAAATGCAGCCTGTCTTTCGATCTTTCCCCACATCATCTTATATAAAATAGAAGGAGGACGCATATTATGCAGACATTAGATGCAATCAAAACAAGAAGAACGATCCGCAAATTTACAGAGGATCCTGTCTCACATGAAGTGATCGAGAAAATCGTAGAAGCAAGTGCCTACGCTCCATCCTGGAAGAATACGCAGACAGCAAGATATATTATAATAGAAGAAACAGCTCTCAAAAACAAAATTGCCAAAGAAGCTGTCATGGGATTTGAATGGAATACAGGCATCATTCTTGGTGCACCGGTATTGGTTGTTCTCGCTTCCGTTCCGGGGAAAAGCGGTTACGAAAAGGACGGAGCTTATTCCACCTCAAAAAAGGATAAATGGGAAATGTTTGATGCCGGTATCGCTGCGCAGACCTTCCAGCTCGCTGCTCATGAATGCGGAATCGGTTCGGTTGTCATGGGTATTTTCGATGAGGTAAAGGTAAAAGAACTACTTGGTCTTGACGATACTCTGAATGTATCTGCCCTGATTGCGATCGGTCATCCGGCCATCCAACCGACCGCACCAACACGTAAACCTGTCCAGGAACTGATCCAGTACCGCTAATCTACAGTAGACGTACGCTTGACCGCTTTGTACAGATTTTAGTGCATAATTTATTCATAAATTTACCATTTTCTTGTTGACACTACCGTGATAAAGTGATATAGTGTAACCAACTTAATCAGAGAGCTAAACCAAGGGCGGTTTCCAACACAAGGATACCGCTTTTTAATAAAAACTTGATTAAGCTACAACATTGGTTGTTATTGCAGTTATATTGTTGCCGGTCGTTTCCCCCAAGAATGATCTTGCAATGATAAAACTCCAATTTATATATACATCCTCTTTGTAGGAGCATTCCCCAGCTTTGTATATAAGGCAAACTGCAATGCAACGAGGAAAAACCTCTCAATGACATACCAAAAAGAAAAGACATGACCTCGAGGGGTCATGTTTTTTCTATCCAAATGTAAAGGAGACGTGAAAATATGAGTAGTTCAAGACCAATAGATAACCCAAAAGATCCCCGTACAGACGAGAAACCCGTATTTTCAAAAGAGCTGGTGCAGGAAGATCTGAAAGACGAATTCAAAGCAGGCTCCAACTCCGAATGGGCCGCTGATTCCCAGGATGAACTCGAAGACTGGATTGAGGAGCAGGGGATACAGTTGCGGTACTAGATTTTTTGTTAAATAAATACAGATATTTATGCCGGGAAAGCTTCTTTGACTTCCCGGCATTTTTTCATTCATATTTTTTATACACATCTTACGTTTCCAAAGGATGATTGTGGAACACGAATTTTGATCTTGAATTGCAAAATCAAAAATCAAATCAATACAAATAGATGAAATTTTTGACTTTAAATCGCAAATATTAAAAGTAAATCAATAAAACGAGGTTGAAAACTTGATTTAAAATTAGAAAAAGCCCCAACCAATCAATATAATAATCTTAAATGCTTGACTTAGAATTGTAAAATTCAAAAACAAATCAATACAACAAGCTTATAATGGACCCTATAGTGTGGACATGAAACTTAGATAATTAGGTCAATTCCTTAGAGTATTTTCCAAGTTGTAGACATGAAATTGGTAAATAATTATTCCTTCATGGTCTTATTTCCAACTTGTAGACAAAGGTTTAACCACCATTGCTGTTGTGATATATTAATAAACAGAAAGGTGGACACACTATGAGCAAAAAAGTACCTTTTACAGAAGAACAATTACGTGTTTTGGAGTTGAATCCTTATACTTATTCCGTAAGTTCGAATCGCATTACGTTTACACTTGAATTCAAAAAATTCTTTGTTGATCAGATTCGAAATCACAGAAAAACAACCCCTGAAGTCCTTAAAGCAGCTGGTTATGATCCGTCTTGGTTTGCACAAGGATGCAAAAGCAGTCTGCGCAGACGTATTCTTGAAGAAGCAGATTCTGAGCAAGGACTTCGTCCTCCACGAGGCCTTTCTACAGAACAACAGCTTGCTGCATTCGAGGCAAAAGATCTTTCTACCCAAAAAACAGATGCCAGTATCAAAGAATTACAGGAACGGATTGTTCATTTAGAAAAACAGGTTGAGTTTTTAAAAAAAATTTCAAATATCGTAACAAATCCGAAACTGCAGTAGCCAAAACGCGTGAGCAGACAAGCGCTATCTTTGAATTAATCTTTAAAGAAACTCAAAACAAGTCTGCTTTAAATGTTTTGGAATTATGTAAGCTGGCAGGCGTTTCCAGATCCGGTTATTATCGCTGGATCGCAGCCTCAAATCAAAGAGCTATCCGTGAAGCATCTGATTATCAGGATTTTCTGCTAATCAAGGAAGCATATGATTACCGAGGTTATGCAAAAGGATCCAGGGGCATTTGCATGCGTTTAAAGCGTATGGGCATTACTATGAACAGAAAAAAAGTGCAAAGATTAATGCGAAAATACAACTTGTGCTGCCCTATACGCAAAGCCAATCCATATCGAAGAATGGCAAAGGCATTACGTACAAGTACAATTGCCCCGAATTACGTTAAGAGACAATTCCGTTCCTATGGCCCGCGAAAAGTATTACTAACAGATATCACCTATCTGCGGCTCAAGCAGAAGCATGTATATTTATCCGTTATAAAAGATGCATATACAATGCAGATCCTAGCTTATCAATTAAGCGAATCTCTGGAGATTGATTTTGTCCTTGAAACAATAAAGTCTCTCATGAGAAATCATTTATACGAGATGAATGCAGAAGTTTGGATTCATTCGGATCAAGGATGCCATTATACAAGTGTTGCATTTCGGCGGCTTTTGAATGACTTTAGGCTACGCCAGTCTATGTCCAGGCGAGGAAACTGTTGGGATAACGCACCACAGGAAAGTTTCTTTGGTCATATGAAAGATGAACTTCAGCCATATGTGAATACCTGGGATTGCTTTCAGGATGTAAAGGAACGAATTGATGATTACATAACTTACTACAATAATGATCGTTATCAAACCACCCTTGGAGGAATGTCTCCAAATGAGTATTATCATTATGTGGTTACAGGAGAGAAACCATCAGCATTGGTTGTTTAACCAATTGACCTAAAAAATTTACTGTGTTCTTGACATGGGGTCCAGTTTAGCTCAAGTACTTGATTCAAAATTGCAAAGTTCAAAAGTAAATCAATATGCGAAAAGGAGACAGATTAAAAACCCGTCTCCCATCTTCTATCCATTATTCATCTATTATTTATCACTCACGAAAATGAATTTTACGCTTCCGTCCATTCCGTCTGCGATTCCAGAAAAGTTCTTGTATTCTTTGGACGCATCCAGAAGTTCGTTCGCCTTATCCAGAAGCGAATCAACATCTCCATCAAATACACTTACCAGCTTTTCAATTCCTTCTTCGTTGAACTGGATCATACCACTGTTCAGTTCAGCTGCTCCGGAATCAAGCTGTTCTACACCGGATACCAGTGCGCCCGTGCTGCTCTGGAGAGTGTTCAGACCTGTTGACAGAGCTCCTGCTCCGCTGTTGAGCTGGGATGCACCGCTTGCCAGCTGACCTGCACCACTTGCTACTGACTGTGCTCCTGCATTTGCTGTCTTCATGTTTGTGCTGAGAGCTGCGCTTCCTTCACTCACCTGTCCTGCCCCTGCGCTTAATGTTCCAAGTCCTGAATTAAGGCTCTGTGTTCCTGCAAGTAATGCTCCGGTTCCATCTGAAAGCTGTTTGGTTCCATCTGAAAGCTGGGTTGCCATATTTTCAACACCGGTCTGTAACTGGTTTGCACCTGTTCCAAGCTCTTTAAGTCCTTCCACTAATGTTCCAGCTCCTGTCTGTAAACTTGCGCCCCCATCTGCCACCTGTTTCGCTCCTTCTCCAAGTGTTCCAAGACTGATCGACAAATTACCTGCTTTTTCTGCCGCCTGGTTAATGCCATCATTAACCTTTTTATTCTGTTCCTCCATACCAGCTATAACGCTGTTCAATACCTCCTGCTGTTCTGGTGTAGCCGTATGCGATAAACTTTCCAACGCCGCAACCATTGCTGAATTATCATTTCCACCAGCAATGTCTACTAGCGACTGTTGCAATGTAGTTGCACCTGTCTGCGCCTGTGCAACTCCACCACTTACTTGTGTTGCTCCTGTTTCGACCTGTGTTGCTCCATTTTCAAGACTTGTCGCACCTTCTTTTGCCTTACTGATTCCATCACTCAACTGTCTCACACCACTATTTAATGAATTTACTCCTACTCCAACCTGATTCTGCATCTGTGCAATACCATCATTTAATGCCTGTGCTCCACTTTCAAGCTGTCCAGCTCCGTCTTTTGCACTCTTTGCACCTGTTGCTACCTGTGCTGCTCCTGCATTCAAACTTTCCGCTCCGCTTGCCAACTGGCTTGTTCCATTCGCAAGACTCTTACTTCCATCTGCAAGCGTATTCGCTCCACTCACCAGACTACCAGTTCCGCTAGCCAATGTATTTCCGCCACTTGCCAGCTGATCAATTCCGCTTACCAGTGTTCCTGATGAAGAAAGCAGTGTATCCAGTCCATCTTTCAACTGTCCGGAGCCGCTGACAAGTTTGTTCGATGCATCTTGTAGTTCTGTCATAGAATCCTTCAGTTCATCCAAGCTGTCAAATTTATCGGTACCTACTTCATTGAACACTTCGTTTGTTGCAACTGTAACGGCTTCTACTTTTTCGTAATCTGTCACATCTGCTTCTACTGTAAAGGAATCCGGGATATCCAGATCATCCACCTTGCTGCTAACTGATGTAAGCTGTTCTTTCAACTGTGGAAGTCCCATTCCGATCACGATATCTCTGTCACCATCTGAGATTACTTTCCCATTGTCAACAGTTACATTTGAGAATTTCTCGCCATCCATCAGAAGCCCGGTTGCCATCAAAAATGGTGTGTATTTCCCGCTGTCAGCACTTGTATTCTGATATTCATAATGAATCTTTAAGTGTCCACTCTTTCCTTCCAGATCATCTGCGCTGACTTTCTTTCCGTCAAGTTCATAAGTAACCTTCATTCCTACAGGAATCTTCTTTGTGGTTGTTCCCTGATAGCAGATATCTTTCTTATCTCCCTGCCATACCAGTTTACCGTTATTTTCAGAAAAGGTTTCATCACCTTTTACATTCTTGATATCTTTCAGATCTGATACATCATCAATGGTTCCAAGACTCGAAATATTTTTCAGCTGATCCGATACCGTAACATCTTTCTGGTTTCCTGCGTCATCTACTTTTACATATACAGTCTCATCTTTTGCAGGTGTTGCGCTGCTGCTTGTTTTTGTTTCGCTTGTTTTCTTTGTCTCTGTGCTTTTATCTTTATTATCTGCCGCCTGTACATTTACAGATGTTCCTGCAATATTTCCAACTACAAGTGATGCCATAAGTGCAAGTGTAACTAATACTCTGTATTCCCTGTTCTTCATGTTTAAAAACCTCCTGTAAGCCTCTACTGACTTTCCTGTCGGTATGCTTTCTTCTTTTTGACTACTGGTCATTTTCTAGCTCGCACTTACTATAACTCAAAAATGACCACAAGTCAATATTTTTCTACAAAAAAGTTGACTCTGAGTCATTTTGATTTTATAATAAAGATAATTCAAAGGAAAAGAGGAATGAATCATGGGAAAAGTAGATGAAAACAAGCATCAGAAAATGGATGCTCTCTTTCAAAGCGCATACGATTTATTTCTGAATCAGGGAATTGAGAAAACATCAATCAGCGATATAGCAAAAAAGGCCGGAGTTGCGAAGGGAACATTCTATTTATATTTTGCAGACAAATACGAGATACGCGACCGGCTGATCGCACGGACAGCCAGCCGACTTTTCCAGAGAGCACACAAAGCTCTGGAGACAGCCGACATCCCCGAATTCGAAGATAAGATTATTTTTATTGTAGATTACGTTTTAAATGCCATGCAGAAAAATAAACTGATTCTGAGATTTATCTCTAAGAATCTCAGCTGGGGCATTTTCAGACAGGCTATCACCAATAATATGCAGGATGATGAGGGTGAAATTCTTGCATATTTTAGTAATATCCTTCTGGATCATCCGACAATCAAACTTCGTGCGCCGGAAACTATGCTGTTTCTGATCATAGAACTTGCAAGTTCTACTTCATACAGCACGATTCTGGACAACGATCCGATGTCGTTTGAAGAATTGAAGCCATATCTTAACGAAAGTATCCGCGCGATCATCCGCAACCATATTATCGAAGATACCGCAGAAAATTAAACAGCAAAAGTCCTGTCAGAATCTGAATATCGAATCCGGATTCTCAACAGGACTTTTCTATATCTTCTTTCCCTGCCAGCTTTACTTTTGACAGTTTTCTTCAATTTTCAAAACCTTAACGCTTCTCATTTTTCCGCATTTTCAGCTTCAGCATTGCAGTAACCTTTTTCGCATCCAGCTCCGTCACATTATTTTCTCCGAGTACATCTGTCTCAATGCCCTCTTCACTTTTATTGATATCCAGAATTTCTCCCAGATGTTCATTTTCTACCACAAACTGGCCAACTGTACCACTGAATTTCAGCCCAGTTACCGGAATTCCTCTGATTTCCATCTGTTCAGCCGTATTTGCGAAATCTACGTCACTGTTTCCCCATCCATCGGACGACAGGATAACTCCGTCTGCCCGCATAGCTTCCGCCCATACTGCCGCACGGGTTCCAACAAGCAATTTATCTGTATTATCATCCGGCGTTCCAACAATTATGATTCCCATCAGATCCAGATCTTCATCCGATGATACCACATCAAGAAGAGGATCCCTGAAATGGTGTAGTGATGTTTCCTTTGTCGATGGTCCAATTCCCATAATCGCACCTCCTACTGCATAGAACGGATAATTCCGTCACGATATTCGTTTGGTGTAACGATCACCGGCATATTTCCCATATCAATGATCGAGCGACCGTTTTCAGTTCCCGAAGGCTCTTTTGCAAATAACGAAGTATCGTACATCGCACCCTGTCCGGCAACCTGTTTTACGATCAAAACACGTTTTTTTCCTGGGCGAACCACATCATGGTACTCATGTCTCTCTGTGCAGAGATCGCCCCTGAACTTCTTCATCTGTTCCCGGAAAATCTGGATAAACTCGTCACAGGCATGGTGAGCTGCAAGTACACCTTCTCTTTCCTGTCCCATTCCAGGTTTCAGAACAACATCAAATGACACAATATAATCATCATCCCCCGGAGTACCCGCACGGTTCAGATACAGCTTCTCTTTCAGATTGCCTTCACTGGACCCAAATTCGTGTGCCTGTTTTCCGTTTTCATCTACACCGGTAAGGATTACATAAACGCCGGTGAGCGTATGCGTAATCCCGTCCCCAATCTTTCCAAGTACTTTGGTCGATATCGGAATGATATCCATCATCGTATTGGTATAGCGGTCATGTTCTCCCGGTCTTATAATCTGTACATCTAATTTGGAAAGTTGTGGATATTTCAGTAAAATTTCATCCAGTATTTTCTTCTCGATCGTCATCTTTCCAGATGCTGTCACTCTATTTTCTCCGCCTTCATCCACCTCAGTAATATGGAAAGCTTTGATCACAAGCCGGCGCAGATCTATTTCTTTCTCCATATAATCATCCTCAATTCTAAATTGAACCCAAATGCGTCCTGGCACATTTGAGGCACGTAGCACCTTTTATCTAACAGGAAATTTCATCAAAATATCCAGTTAAATAAAAAGGACATCTCCGGCAAACCAGAGCTTTCGCCCCAATCCTGCCGGGGATGTCCCCTTTTTACTATTTGATTATACTTTCGCTACATATTCAAACGGCAGCGGAACAACTTTTCCTGGAGTATCCAGCTTCACGAGCTGTTCCAGAGTTGCTTTTACGATGCCTGTCTGCATCTCAACGTTGTGTGGTTCACCAGCGTTAGCTCCCATAGGAACACGCGGAGCAACCGCACGTGGGGTACCGGTCTGACGAACAACCGGCGGAAGCGCAGCAATAATAATTGTAGGAATTCCTGCGGCTTCAATCGCTCTCTGCACCAGAACTGCAGAGCGGTGGCAGGTACCTCAACCAGCGGTGAGGATAACTGCGTCTACGCCTTCCTCTACAAACATCTTTGCAATGGCAGGACCAGTTTCATGTTTGAATTTTTCCTGGTTTCCGCCACCACCCATGAATCCGGCATGTACCGGTGCACATGCTTTGATAAATCCTTCTTTAGCAAGCTCATGGATACGGTCAATCGGGAACATACAGTTGATGTCTTTGTTTACATCACTGTTGTCATATCCACCGTGAGATACCATTAATTCATCTGACGGCATTTTATCTGTTATTTTTCTCCAGGTAAAGTCACCGGCAAGGTTGAATCTCTTCTGATCCTTGTGGTGCACACCTGCTGCTGTGGCGAGGGCAATTGTCATATCCTTCAGTTCTTTTTTCACCGGAGCCCATACTGGCGGCGGAGTTACCGGAACAAAGATTTCTGACTGAAGTCCTTTAACAACGGTCAAACTCATGTCTATTTCCTCCTGATATAATTACACTTCATCATTCTTCTTATGAGACTTCATTTCTTCCTGACGTCTCTGATACGTCTGCAGGTTACTAACATATTTTTCATTGGCGTCCGGTCCAAGCTGTTCGACAAAACTCATATTCCATCCAACTTCCTGTCCTACCACTAATGGATAATCCGTAATCAGCATTCTCATCGGGATTTTCAAATAACCTAATCGTCCCTTCAAATCGATTCCAACACATCCATCATGGATCTCTACGATTACGCCTTCCATATAGATGATCTTATCGCCATATTTCATAGTCATTCACCTTAATCGTATTTTTCTTTTCTCTTCTGGCTCATCGGCAGTGACTGCTCGTTCTTAACCAATTCAATTGTTCTGTCCATAGTCTTTGAAATCAGTTCGATGTTATTTGCTTTTACATTCGGATTCCATTTTCTTTCTGCCTTCTTCACTTCTTCTCCAGCCATTCCAGCTTTCAACATAGCAAGTGCACGGATTGCTTCTTCCTGGCAAAGTGTGTTGCAGGCAAGAACTTCGTTCTCGATTCCTGATTCAGATTTGTTGTTATCTACCATGTACTGCATGTATTTGTTTCCAACTACAAGTGCTCCCTGTACTGCGCAGAATGAAAGTCCAACAACCGGAATTCCTCTCATACCGATCTGTTCGATATGGCTTGCGAAATCGATGTGGTTGTTACCAAATCCTTCTGTTGTAACAAATGCGCCATCAACATCAAGAGCTTCTACCATCATACCAACACGTTTTGATACATAGAATTTCTCTGTATTGATCTGCGGGCTACCTACAAAGATAACACCACAAAGGTCAACTTCTTCATCATGGAGAGTTTCAAGAACCAGTGGTTCTCTCCAGTAATGTCTTGACATTTCTTTTGATGCAGGTCCGATACAGGTAAGTGCATGGATACATCCGTCAAGTACTTCCAGTGGAGATGCCATGATCGGTACGTTTCCAAGGTCAACGTTTGGTCTTGCGCCAAGTACTCCGACTGGTTCCATAGGAAGAATCAGGTTGTCATGCATAGCACCCTGTCCCATGATTTCTTTTACAATAACGACTTTCTTCTTACCAGGTCTTCTTACCTGATTGAATGTCTCTGTATCTACTACAAGGCTTTCGTCTTCTACTTTCTTCAGAGCTTCACGGATTTCCTGTGTGATCACGTCTGTTGCAGAATGTGCAGCAAGCGGGCCAGGTCTTTCCATGTTGGTTCCTTCTTTGATGATAACTTCTGTCTTGATGAAGATCTCACCTTTATCAGGAGCTCCCGGACGTCCCCACATGATATTTTCATCCAGGTATCCTTCGGAAGAACCGAATTCACCAATCTGAACACCATTGTCGTCTGTTCCGGTAACCATCATGATAACGCCATCAAGTACTCTTGTTGTACCTGTACCGATTTCGTCTTCGCCCTCTTTTGTAGCGATCGGCTGTACGTCCATGATTGTATTAGAATAAGTATGGTACTGATCCGGTGTAATGATATCAATCTTTAACTGATGAACCAGTTCCTGTGAAGCAACTGCTTCTTCTTCAATTCCTTCTCGGATGTAAAGAGTTGTTCCTTCGATCTTTGTCTCCGGTCCACGCTTTACTTCTGTAATTTTATAATGCTTTCTGGTAACGCTTCTTACGACTTTCGGTTCCAGCTCTTTTGTCGGTGTTGCGCCTGAAACCACGCCTGCCGGTAATTCTACCTCTGCCGGTACTTCCGCTACTGCAACACCGTTATTAAAACCCATCGGCATTTCGATATCGATATCTTTGCCTTCTCCAATGTGGATTTTTAACACGCCGCCAACTTTCTGTACACTTGCTGTAGGATTTGCAGTAACTGCTGGTGCTTCTTCTTTCACTTCTTCTTTTGCTTCTTCAGCCGGTGCTTCCTCTGCTGCAGGTGCTTTTGCGCCTTCAACAAGATCAGCTGTAAGTGGTGTAAGAGAATCGCAGGTCTTAACAAGCTTTGCTCCAAGTACCTGTTCGATTGTAAGTGTTCCATCAAGTTTCAGAAGTCCTGAATCTACCAGATCATCAAAGATAGCCGGATCTTCAAGGTTTGCAGCCTGGATTGTAATGCCGCCTTCTGCTCTACAGCACAATACTGCAGGATCTTTTGCATGTTCTTTTGCGGTTTCCGCTGTAATTGACATAATAATTTCCTCCTTGTTAATTTAACAATAACTCAATTAACTATTTATACACTCACCGAAGTGAGGTATCAACTTATCTATTTACCTTCCGGTAACTGTTCTACCTGTTTTGAAACACGCAGATATCTGTAAAGTGGATGTCCGATTGTACGCATTACATGGTCTGTCTGGTGGAATACCTTAAGTCCCATCTTCGGTGCTGATCCCATTACTGTATTTGAACAGTCTGAGCAGTTACCAATAATAATGTACTCGCATCCATCCTTCTTGAACTGGATATTATTCTTAGCCTGTCCAGGACAGTTTCCAGGTCTTTCGCATTTAAGCGGAGCTCCCGGTTTGTTTTCAATTGCCTGTTTACATCTGGCTACTGATTTCACTACACCATTCATCTTCTGACAAATATCTCTCATACGTTCTTCGCTACCACCGCAGGCACATACCAAAAGACCTACACTTGCACCATGAAGATCCGGGAAATCAATTGTAACAATGATTCCACCAGTTGTCTTTGTGATCGGTGCATCCTCTGTAGTAGCATGTCCGGTAAATGGACCACCCATGATGATTTCCCCATATACACCATCAATACCACCGGCACGTTCGATCATTTCCCCAACGCTTGTGCCGACCGGTACATCCATAAATACATGTGGCTCATTACCGCCATTGATCTTACCGATAACAGTAAGGTTCTTAGAAAAGCATGGCTTTCTCTCTTCAATTGCTTCCGCAACTCTTGCAAGAGTTTCTACATTACAGACAATTGCATTCGCTGCTGACGGAAGCTGTGTTGTATTCAGTTCGATTCCAAGACATTCTCTTACAACCGCACGTTCTTCTCCCATCGGATAAATATCCGGAAGTAAGTGGATCGTGATCGCCTCTTCATCTTTTAATGCCTCGCGCAGTGCCTTTACTGCTTTTTCATTTTTCTTCTTAATTGCAAAAATAGCTTTTGATGCATTGGAAATCTCCATGCAGTGTTTTACTCCGCGGATAACTTTCGCACAGTCATCTTCCAGCTGCTGAATGTTATGACGAAGTCCAGGCTCACACTCCGCTGCATTTACAAGGATATATCCTCCCTGCAGATCTGTTCCGAGTTTTACACCTGTCGGGAATCCGGCGCCACCCATTCCGACAACACCTGCCGCTTTTACCATATCAAGCTTGCTGCCTTCCGGAATCTTTACATATTCATCCTTCTGTTCTTCATCCGGCTTGATGATGATACGGTCTTCCAGTACGTCTTCTACCACACCATATGCACTTGAAAAAATATTAGCTCCAAGGCCTGTCGGTGTTGCAATCAGAGTCCCTTTTTCTACTCTGTCTCCGGCTTTTACAACCGGTGCACAAGGAGCTCCTACATGCTGACGCAGCAAAATCTGTAAGTTTGCCATGTCTCTTCTCTTCCTTTCTCCTCTACGTCGAAATCTATATCTTATCTTGTCCTACGCGTATTTGACTATAGTTTAACAAATAGATATATTTTTTTCAATAGCATTTATAGATTTTCACTTTTCATGTTGGACTCAATACTAGAATCTAGTCTAGTAATTGATCTGTACTATAGTCTATATGATTTTACTTGAAAATTCAATATCTTTTTTATATATAATCTATTTATTTTTTTCATCGGTTCTGTCTGATTTTTACAGATTGTCTATTTTTTCTCATTTTACTTATCCGTATTATCTATAAGTATTCTGTCCAAGAGGATTTACGTCAAAAGAGAAAAGCCACCGTACTGTTTCCCCAAAAACAATACAGCAGCTTTTCTCTTTATCTTTTTAAGGCTTTTCGCCCAAAAACCTCTCTTTTTGGCGAGGGCATGTGGGAATCGAACCCACCCAGGACGCTCCTAACGCCCCACACTGGTTTTGAAGACCAGGAGACACACCAGTTATCCATCTACCCCCATATATTGATTATTCCAATCAAGCTTATTTATTATAGCAAATTACCATTGACTTTTCAAGTGTTTTCGTACATAATATTTTTAAAGAAAACTGAACTGCATACTAGACTCTGGTCTGGTCTTTCAACTAAGGAGGAATATTAAAAATGGAAATCAATCCAAAACTGAATCTTGACGCATTTGAGGCATCTTTCCATGCGATCGACACACATACAGTTGGGGAATTTACAAGAATCATTACATCAGGTTTCCCGAAGCTTGAAGGGGATACCATGATCGAACGTAAGAACTTTCTTGCAAAGCATTACGACAAATACCGTCAGGCTCTGATGTTTGAGCCACGTGGACATCATGATATGTTTGGTGCTCTTCTGACAGATCCGATCCACCCGGAAGCTGATTTTGGTGTGATCTTCATGGACACTGGAGAATATCTGAATATGTGCGGCCACGGAACAATCGGTTCGGTTACAGCAATCATCGAAACAGGACTTGTTCCTGCCGTAGAACCTTATACAGAAGTTGTTCTGGATGCTCCTGCAGGAATTATCCGTACCAAAGCAGAAGTCAAAAATGGAAAGGTACTTAATGTAACACTTACTAATGTACCGGCTTTCCTTTACAAAGAAAACCTCACCACAGAAGTTGATGGCAGAGAAGTTCACTATGATATTTCTTTCGGCGGAAGCTTCTTCGCGCTTGTTGATATCGAACAGTTCGGATGGCACGTAGATCCACAGTCAATCCCACAGCTTACCGATTTCGGTATGAAGCTGATTGAAAAGGTCAATGCTGAAGTAGAGATCCGGCATCCGGAACTTGATATCACAACTGTCGACCTTGCAGAGCTTTATTGCTCTACCGATACTCCTGGATGTGACAAACGTAATGTCGTTATCTTCGGAGATCATATGGCTGACCGTTCTCCTTGCGGAACCGGAACCAGCGCAAAGCTCGCCACCCTTTACAAAAAAGGTGAAATCAAAGTTGGACAGCCTTTCGTATATGAAAGCTTTATCGGCTCTCAGTTCAAAGGCGTAATCTTAGATACTACAAAGGTTGCCGACTATGATGCCGTTATTCCGCAGATTACCGGAAGTGCTTATCTGACAGGGGAAGCTACTTATGTGATCGATCCAGATGATCCGTTAAAATATGGCTTCAAAGTAGGCCGTTAAGTCAAAATCTTTCAGGAGACAGAGCTATGTATATGGCTTTGTCTTCTTTTTTTGTAAACAAATTACTTTCTTGTTATTTCATGTCCATTCTGCTATAATAAAAAAAGATTACTATTTTCAAAGGAGGGGAATTTTCATGCCAAAGAAAAGAAGTTCCACCAAAAGCCGTATCATAAAAGCCGCGTGGAATCTATTCTACAAGCATGGTTATGAACAGACCACTGTTGATGAGATCATCTCGGCTTCTAAGACCTCAAAAGGAACCTTTTACCACTATTTTAAGGGAAAAGAAGCTCTTCTCAACACACTTTCTTATCTGTTTGACGAAAAGTATGAAGAGCTTGCAGGAATCGTAGATCCGGATCTTTCTGCTTATGACAAGCTGCTATTTTTTAACCATGAACTATTTCATATGATTGAGACCAGTGTCGATGTCGGGCTTTTAGCCTCCCTCTACTCGTCCCAGCTGATCACCAAAGATAAGCGCTCCCTTCTTGAAAACGATCGTTACTATTTCGTGTGGCTCACTGAGACAATCAGCACTGCACTGAAAAATGGAGAATTCAACGACACCAGTACTACCGATGAACTTCTGAAGATTTATGCAATGTACGAACGTGCTGTTCTTTATGACTGGGCATTATGCAAAGGCAAGTATTCTCTCACCGCATACAGTGACAAGCTTCTCCCACATGTACTTGACCAGTTTGTAGAAGGTTTTTAATTCTGTCATTTTTTCATTGACAGTATAGACACCCTTCTGCACATGGATCATCGCACTACAATCGAGTAGGCTGACTCCTACTCGATTCTTATACTTTGTACATCATCTCGCTTAACAGCTCGATGATGTACATTCGCCAAATGCAGATCCTTGTGCAAGCACAAATCTGCACTTGGCTCATCGTATACACAAAAAGACCAGAACCCGCCCCACTACCAGGGCATTCTGGTCTTTTTCTTTTCACTGCCGCATTTTTTCCTTATGCACTGTACTCTATTCTTCAATCAGGAAGCTTTCCTGTTCGATTCCCTTTCCTGTTTCAAGAAGCTTTTCTTTTAACTCCTCCAAAAGTGGAACATTTACCTTTTCCAGCTTTTCCATCGTCTCTTTCGAGATTGTTTTCGCATATTCTTCGTATTTCTCGTAGGTCTCCACATCCATCTGCAATGGCTTTATTCCCGGGAAAATATGCTTCTGGATATATTCAAAAATCCGGATTCCACCGTAATCCATATCTCCGCTGTGGAATACTTCCACGTCTTTCCCTTCAATCACTCTCTGCAGCTTCTTCAGAAATTCTCTTTCAAGTGGTGAAAAATATCCATGACTGTAGATATAAAGGATCTCCGGATCATATTCCATCGCAAGGTAATTCGTCTTATTCTCGATCGTCACGATTTTTTTCAGTGCCGGCTGCTCTACCTCAACCATTGCATGCTTGACTGTCTGGCTGTTCAGCACAACTCCATATGTAAAATCGGAAAGATCCACTCTTTTTGCTTCTGATCCTTTCCAGATCTTCAGTTTAAGCGGTCCTTTAACTGCCAGTTCCTGGGAATTTTCTTCGATCAGCAACTGCTCCAGAACCGTCTGGATATCCATATCTGCCGTAATCTCCGGGCAATATCTCCTTGCAGCCGTCACCACATTTCGTTCCATCTCCCGCTCGAAGATCTTGCTGTCCTTCAGATAGCGTTTACTGAAAATCCGCTTCATCATCGGTTCTTCCAGAGAGTCCAGTCCCCGGTAACAGTCCAGATATTTTTCCAGCTTCTCTATATTTTTCGGCAGATCACCTTCTGCGATCCGCTCTTTCAGCTTTTCCAGATAATTCTCGATCCATTCTTTCTGAAAGCCTTCCGAAAGCTCTTGGTCAATCATACGTATATAATAATTTACCTTCGCCTGCTTCGGCCAGTATTCTTCTCCACTTTCGCTGTCTGCAAGACGGTAAAAATCCGGAAGATGCTCTACCTGATATGCCACAAGCTCTACATCGCTGTCTGGGACAACCCATTTTTTCACAGTCAGGAGTCCTGCTCTTTCCAGGCGCTGCACCTCTTCGATCAGCTCTTCTTTCCCACAGGCATCATAATCCTCCTGTGTGATCCGAAGAGTCCTCCCTCCAGTCGCTCCTTCCCGCCAGTCTCGGCTGCTGTTCTCACATCTTTCTATAATCCTGTCTACCAGATACATTTTCTATCACCCCTGTTCTTCCTCATCCGCAAGCTGTGCGAACTCGGTTTTTTCAAATTCCTGAATTGATATATGCCGTTTATTCGGGTTGGCATATACAAAGGTTTTATCAACATTTTCCAGATAATTCTGGATCTTATCATTTGTGGCACTGATGATCGCCTGGAAACCAAGCCCACGGATCAGCGCAATACAGCTTGCCACCTTCTCGGCATCCATTTTTGAAAATGCCTCATCCAGAACGACCAGTCTGAGTGTCGGATTCCTGTGGATTTTCGGGGAAAGATTGATCCTGTAAATCTGTGCAAAGCTTGCAAGAAGTGCAACATAAAGAGGATTTTGTCCTTCTCCTCCGGAATTCTTGCGGATCATCTTGCCAAGACCGATTTTCATATCTTCCTCACCCTGGACGATCTGCTGCATATCAAACGAAAGATAAGTACGGTAATCCGCGTACTTGTCCATATTTTTCTTTGCCTCTTCCAGTTCCTCATGGGTAGCATTTTCCGGTGGGATAAATATGCCGATCAGTTCATTCATCATATCACCGTAGTTTTCTTCATGCTCCATCGTAAACAGATTCATCTGGTTCTCAATAGAACCTGAAAGCTGTGCCGGATTGATCTGCAGGGTATCATCCATAAACATCTTATAGTACTTTCCGTCTGCACCCTTATTCTTCGTGATCACAAACTGGTACTTATCTTTTCCGAAATCCAGCCGGCTGATGATCCGGTTCAGCTCATCTCTTCTCTGGTAGGCCTCGCGGATCGCACTGCGGATCTTGAAAACAAAGTCATCCTTGAAGTGTTCGACCGCTGCCTTTGCCTGTTCATTCGCTGCCTGCCGGTAGGTTTCCAGATTATCACACGACAGGCTTTCCAGAAGCTCCTGATAAACCATATTATCTTCTTCTACCACTGAAAAATTACGCTGCGTATATTTTTTGGTATAAGCACTGCGGGCTGCCACCAACTCCTGATAGATCTCTTCTTTTTTCTTTCCAAGCTGCTGCAGTTGCCTTGCACTTGCCTCTTTTAAATAAATATAGTTTCTGCTTTTCTGTGCTTCCAGATACTCTTCAAACTGCTTTTCAAACCTTTCGTTTTCCTGAAATTCTTTCTGGATTCCAGAAAGTGCAAATTCCGACTCTGTAATACTGTTTCTGAATTTTTCGATTTCTTCTCCGTTTTTCCAGATTTCTTTCTCTGTCTTCGTGATCTCTTTCTGCTTTGCATCCCGTCTTTCCTGCACTTCTTTCATCTGTGCTTCCAGAGTATCGACTGATTCTGCACGCAGTTTCTGTAGCTTTTCAAGTAAATCTTTCTTACGGGTTTCTTTTCCCTTTATCGCCTTTGCATCCAGGATCTGGCTGATATAATCCTCTGTCGGAAGTGGCATTGCTTCCAGTTCCAGAAGTTTCTTTGCCTCTTCCACAAGTGCCGCAAGTGGAAGCCTCTTCTCCTGAAGCTCATCACAGTGCTTCTGAAGCTGCCGGATCCTCTGACGGAGACTAATCTCTCCTATATAAGCACGTCTCGTATAATTTTCCGGATTAATATGCTGCAGACGATAGCTGTGATACAACATACAGTCCGGTGTCACACCAATCCTGCACTCCCTGAGTTCCTCAATGTTCTCACATTTCATGACATTACCAAGAAAGAAATTGATGTAAGACTGCACGTATTTTTCTTTTGCTTTTACTTCTTCTGCAAGAGCGCCCTGCCGGACAATGTGCTCTTCTTCCATAACCTTTTCCGTATCCAGAATTGCAGCACGGAAGAATTTCTTCTTATCCATTTCCTGATAAATATCCATTGCCGCTTTTGCGTATTTCGGCTCTACGATCAGAAGAAGTTTATTATTTCCCATATATCCTTCCACTGCATTGTGCCATCTTTCATCCCGGATTTCCAGAAGATCTGCGAGGATCTGCACGGAAACAAATTTTCCACAATTCTCCTGCAACCGGTTCTGTAGTTCCAGCCTTGCTTCTTCCAGCTCTTTTGGATATGCTTTTCTTCCCTGTTTCAGCTCTTTTAGCTCTTCTTTGGCTTCTCGTTCTTCTTTCTTGATCTGACGAAGTGTACTGTCCGTATCCCGACGTTCTTCTTCGATCTCCGCACGCATCTGTGCGATATTTTCTTTCAGCCTTGTAAGTTCACCCTCCGAAATCGTACCGGCTTCAAATTTATCAATATCCCAGATGATCTGGTTGGACGTAATCTCCTGTTCCTTCCATGCTACAAGTCTCTGTGCTGTCTTTGTGAGACTCGCCCTGCTTTTTCCCAGATGTTCCAGAGTCTCGTTAAGTCCTGCAAGTTCTGCTTCCAGTGCTTTATAACCACTGTTATTCAGACGAAGTAACAGCTCCTCATGCTCCTTTTGCAGTTCTCCACTCTGGCGCATCAGCTCGGCTTTCGTATGCTCCTGTACCTTGATACCTTCTTCTCTGGTTTTAATCTTATCATGGAGTCCCTGGATGTCCGCCTGCAGCCGGAGCATTTCCAGACGGGTAAGACGGTAGTCACATTCCCTGCTTTTTTCTCGCTTATCATCAAAATCCTGATAGATTCCATCGATCTTCTTCAGTTCCTCAATCTCTTCCATCGTTGACTCAATTTTGCTGCGCATTCTGCCATACTGCATGATACTTTCTTTCAGATCCTCAATCTGGATATCCTGTTCCATACAGATATATTCTTTTACAAATTCTTCCAGCTTGATATTCATCCGAAACGGGATTGCCCGCTTAAAAAGACGTGGGAACTTTTCTTTATCCAATCCGCCCAGATACACATCATAAAGCTGACGGCGGAAACGCTCATTGCTCGGTCCGCAGTAGAATGCCTCTTCACTAAAGGTACGCTGCAGATATTCTCTTATTTCCATAGTAGAAAGACATCTCTTTTCTCCCCGGTAAGCATTCGCAAGCAGACCGCTTCTGTGCCAGAAAAACAGGCGGTTGATCTCATTTGTTGCTGTCTCTACGTCAAATACAACGCCCACGCACTGTTTCTCATGGGTTCTCGTCTGTTCCAGCTCGATCACGATCGTACTGGAAAAATTCTTATTTCGCAGATACTGGGACTCATTATTTTCACTGATGTTTACCATTCCGCGCAAATACTCGATCAAGGTACGGTCGGAATCATCTGCTGCCGCTTTATTAAAAAATCCACGTCCGTCCGTGTTAGCATAGAGCACAATCTGAATTGCATCGATAACCGTTGATTTTCCACTTCCGGAATGCCCGGTGAAAAAATTGATTCCTTCACTCAAAGTCAGTATTTTTCTGTCTATATAATGCCAGTTGTTCAGGCAGATTTTTGAAATCGCCCAGAACGGCTGCCTGTTATCCAATGTCTCCAAGAGTCTCCTCCTCTTCTTCCCGGCTGTTTCCAAATGATTCCAGAACTTTTCTCACCGCATCTCCCTGCAATACTGCATGGATACACGGATAGATCAGAAGTCTTGTACTTTCATTTAACTCTTCCAGTACATCCAATGGCTCGATCAGCTGGTATTTTTTCAGCATGGCAATAGTTCTTTTCATCTCGGTCGGTGACGGGATACTGCGAAGCACACGAAAATCTCCTGCTTTTCCGTTGAGTGCCCCCAAGGTTGTCACAATCTGGCTGCTCGACGAAACCGATGCCATCTGCTCATCATAGATCAGTTTCAGCAATAATATATAAATAGTCGCAAGACGCGGAAGCTTTTCTCCCCAGACCATCTCATCCTGAATATAGATCAGACCCAGATGTACATTCTCGCATAACGTAATGCCGGCAATCTGGAAATACATTTTCAGAAAATCAATGTGCTTTTCGCAGATACGGTACTCTCTCTGATACTGGAGTCTGCCTGCACGCTTGTCAAACTTCCTCTCCAGAAGAAATGTCTGTCTATAGAGAAGCCTGATCACATCTGTCAGATCTTCCTGTTCTTCCTGCGTAAGCTGCTCAAAATATTCTATCATTCATTCTCTCCAATTTTGTCTTCTTTTTCTATAAATGTCTTCTTACAAACTTCAATGCAGGATAACGGTATCCGTTCTTTTCAATCGTCTCCGCATCCTCTTCCAGCGTTTTATATTTGCTGTTCTTACGGGTACTTAAGTCATATGCCAGAATCAGCTTTTCAAAATCCTCCTCTGATGTAAGGGAAAGTTTTTCTGTATCCAGCACATCTTTCTCTATATGCTCTTCGATAAATTCTTCAATCTGCTTTTTGCTGAATCTGCGCTTGATTCGGTTCAATCTGAGCACATCTTCCCTGTCCAGATCATCCACTTCTTCTTCCGGTGCCATCTGACTTACAAAATCCTTCCGGTTTTTTCTTCGCTTATAAAGAGATTTTTCTGACAGGATTTCGACCAAAGACAGATTCATCTTCTCCCCCGTCTTTTGAATGACCTCTTCATAGTCATCCTCTGACATCCGGTTCAGGAGCTGAATAACCAGCCCCTTCGTGTCGCTCTCTCCGCTCAGAAGATAATTCAGTCTTGTCACCGTCGCACGCACATATTTGCTGTGCTCCTTATCCATATTGGAAATGCGGTGCTCGATATCATCAAAGCCTCTCTCAATCATATCCAGAAGTTCCAGCACATCTTCTCCCGTATCTCCGGTTGCACGGGCGCGCTCACGGATCTTCTCGATCCATTCCTCATCATCCCGCATCTGACGCAGGCATTCTTTGATATCTGTCTTATAGATATAAAAATTATCCGAAGTCTTCAGGATATGGTATTTTTTCCGGACAATCTCTTCCACATATCCGTCCAGATGCTCTTTCAGAAGATCCCCGTAAAACTGCTGTTCCAGAAGCCTTGCAAAAAATTTATCCATGTTATGCAGCATATCCTGCAGTGCTTTGTTGAGCCGTCTGGTATTGATAAGTGCTGTCCGGAGCATATTCAGATTCACCCTCGGATCATTTTTAAACGAGAACAATGTCGCATAGACATTCTGGATATAGATCTCTGTCTCCTCCAGGTCCTCCGTAGAAAGCCGCTCAAAGGCATCCACAAATATTGCTGCATAATCCGGAATTACGATATTCGTCACCAATGTATTATAATCTTCAATTTTCTTCAGCCATCCTTTTCGGATCAGCCAGTTCAGAATCCTTGCCGACGGAGTCTCCAACATATCAAACTCAGTCTCATCTTCTTCTCGTTTAAGTTCGATCTGTTTCTTCATATACAGATCCCGAAGCACCTGAATACAGACTTCCCTGGTCAGGAAATAATTGCTGTACTGGTATTCTTCATTGATCGCCATCAAAGCCTCAATGTATGTCTCTCTGTTCACAGAACGGAACAGACTCCAGAAACCCTCCGGAATTTCAAAACGTAACTGCATGCCTTGCCTTTCTGTAAATTCATAAATTTTTCCATTATCTATAAGTATACCATATTCTACCCTTTAAATGGGAAAAACATTGTAAAAAGGCATTACGAAAAAGTGCTGCAAAACCGATCACTCTCATCGGCTTGCAGCACTTCTTCATAACGAGACCAAATATCTGGCAGAATATTTGATTATTATTTTAATTAAGCAAGTATGGGTTCCATATTTTTCAGTATGACTATTTGATAAATCCAACCTGTTTGCTGATTATCTCATACTGTTCGTCTTTTCTCTTATTGTAGATTACTTTTCTTTCTTCAAAGAGATTGTTTCCTTCTGTATCGATGGATACAATCAGTGGTCCAAACTCTTTTACGCGGCAGTTCCAGAGCGTTTCCGGCATTCCGAGATCTCTCCACTCAGCTCTTACGATCTCTTCAACCTCTGTTGCTGCTACTACGGCATTACCAGCCGGGAATACACAGTGGATTGCTCCGAACTCTTTACATGCACGTTCGGTGTTTTCTTTCATTCCACCTTTTCCGATGATCACACGTACACCAGATTTCTGTACGAATTCATACTCGAATTTTTCCATACGCATACTGGTTGTCGGTCCTACGGAAACCATCTCGAATTTGTCATTTTCCAATGGACGGATGATCGGTCCTGCATGGAAAATTGCGTTGTTTCTTACATCTACAGGAAGTTCTCTTCCTTCTTCTACCAGACGGCGATGAGCAACATCACGGCATGTTGTCATACTTCCGTTCAGGTAAATGATGTCTCCGATTTTAATGTCTTTTAAGTCCTCTGCTGAAATTGGTGTTGTTAAAATTTTCTTTCCGTCTTTTACTTCTACCATTATAATTCCACCCCCGAATGTGTTGTGATTGTGTAATTAAGGTCCTTGTCAAATACAATGTGTCCTCTTCTGTGACTCCAACATCCTACGTTTACGGCCACACCGATTGCAGATGGATGACGTGCTGTATTTTCGATGTTAACACCCATTACTGAGTATTTTCCGCCCATTCCCTGTGGTCCAAGGCCGATTGCGTTGATTCCGTCTTCCAGAAGGTTTTCCATCTTTGCAGCTCTTTCGTTATCATTGTGAGAGCCGATCGGACGCATCAGAGCTTTCTTGGAAAGCAGAGCTGCCGTTTCTACAGAAGTTGCTACACCTACACCTACAAGAAGCGGAGGACATGCATTCAGTCCGTAGCTTGTCATAACATCGAGAACGAATTTTGTTACACCTTCGTATCCTTCACCTGGCATCAGAACCATAGCTTTTCCCGGAAGTGTACATCCGCCACCTGCCATGTATGTGTAGATTTCACATTTGTCAGAGTTTGGAACGATATCCCAGAATACGGTCGGTGTTCCTTTTCCTACGTTCTTTCCTGTGTTATATTCGTCGAATGTCTCAACGCTGTTGTGACGAAGCGGTGCTTCGAATGTAGCCTTTACTACTGCTTCTTTCAGTAATGCTTCCAGATCATCGATCAGTGGGAATTTTGTTCCACATTTTACCCAGAACTGAAGGACACCTGTATCCTGGCAGCTTGGTCTGTTAAGAGCTACTGCGAGTTCCTGGTTACGGAACATGGTATCGTAGATTACCTTAGACAGCGGGCTGTCCTCTTTCTCTCTGAGTTCCTGAAGTTTTGCGATGACATCATCTGGAAGTTTTTTGGCAACGTGTGCAATGAACTTTGCCATGTAATCTGTAAGCTGTGTTACCTGTTCTTCTCTAGACATTTTAAAATCCTCCTCTTTTTATATTGCATTTAATTTAATTACTTTGTTATCCCTTCTTACGGGAAGAATGGATAGAATATCGGAAGTAAGATCATACTTACTACGGTGGATACCAGAATCAGCGGCACACCTGCTTTTGCATAATCTTTAAATGTATATCCTCCGGCTGTGACAACCATTGTGTTTGCCGGCATTCCGATCGGTGTTGCGTATGCGCATGATCCTCCGATGACACATGCCATAAGTACTGCGCTTGGGTCTGCTCCCATTCCCTGTGCGATTGACACAGCGATTGGTGCCATAAGTGCTGTTGTTGCTGTATTCGACATAAAGTTGGTAAGTACACAGCACAGCATGAAAATTACAAATGTAAGTACATAAGGTGACGGGTTCTTTCCAAGAAGTCCGATTACTTTGTCAGCAATCAACTCTCCTGCCCCTGTCTGATCAAGTGCTGCTGCAAGGGAAAGTGTTCCACCGAACAGGAAGATCGTCTTCAGATCGATGGAAAGAAGTGCATCTTTCTCACTGATAACTCCTGTAAGGATCAGGGCAATTGCTCCGACGCAACCCGTTACACAAAGCTTGATTCCGATCTGTTCTTCAAAGATCATTCCGAGAAGTGTAAGAATCAGAATAACCAGGGAAAGTGTCTGTTTCCACTTTGGTACATTGCAGAAATCCTGTACTTCATCATAAATGCTGTCTCCAGCTGCATCTGTCTTGTTCGGAAGAAATTTGTATCCGATCAGTGCGAAATAAATGATTCCGACGATCAGGATCGGTACACCTACTTTTGCATAATCGAAGAATCCAAATTTCAGTCCGATGCTTTCCATCTGTGACTGTGCGATCATGTTACCCGGAGCTCCGATCAGAGAAAGGTTACCTCCCATCGCTGCTGCGAATACAAGCGGCATCAGAAGTCTTGATCTTGAATATCCCGACTTTGCTGCGATACCGATGACTACCGGGATCAGAATTGCGGCTGTTCCTGTGTTGGAAAGGAAACCGCTCATCACGCCTACGATGATCATAATTGCAACGATCAGCTGCTTCTCTGTCTTGGCGAAATGTGTTACAACTCCCCCTATTTTGTTTGCCATTCCTGTTTCAAAAAGTGCGCCACCTACAATGAACATCGCAACAAACAGGATGACGTTGCTGTCAATGAATCCTGAAAATGCTGTCTTCCAGTCCAGAACTCCCGTGACTATCAGTCCCACACAGACAATCATGGATGTCAGTCCTAACGGAATTTTTTCCCACATGAACATCACGATCGCAAACAGCAGGAACAATAATGTGATAGTTACCTGACTCATTTTGCTACCTCCTCATTTCTCTTTTTAGTTTCTTTTCTTGATGTCTTTTACTTGATGTCTGATTTTTGATATCTGATTTTGTATCCAGATCTTGATTTTAATATAATTCATTGACACCAAAATGTCAATTACTTTTTATCATTTTGGCGGATAGCATAATTCTGCATATTCTATTTTGTATATTCTGACTAAGATTCTTCTGTCATATTGCACGAAATGAAATTTTTTGCAAATAAAAAAGACTTCAAGAAGTATCTATACTCTCAAAATCTTTTTATGTTCTGTGTATATCTTTTATTTTCTTACACTTATCTACTTGTAATACGTCAGCATATCATCGCGGCTTCGCATGATATGCGCATACATCTCTTTTTCTGCCGCTTCGACATTATGCTCCTGGAGTGCTTTCAGAATCCTTCCATGCTCTTTGATCGATACCTTCGCATAATCACCTTCTGAAACCATACTTCCCATAGAAAGTCCGTTCCAAAGTTCGGAGATCATTTTTTTCATCTTTCCATTACCTGCCGCACTCCAGATTTCATTGTGAAATGCACGGTTGAGATCCGTGTATTTCTGGGATTCCCCGTTTTCCAGTGCCTCACAAGATTCCTGATAGACATCTTCTATTTCCGCAATATCTGTTCCCGGTTCTGCTGCAAGCTTTGCTGCCGCACTCTCGAGGATCGCGCGGAGCTGATAATGTTCCCGGATATAGGTTTCCGTGATTCCAAGGACGACTGCCCCTTTATTCTTCCGAAGCTGGATCAGCCCGTCCCTTGCCAGAATCTGAAATGCTTCTCTTACCGGCATTGCCGACACATTTAGCTGAGATGCCACACTGTCGAGTGAAAGGATCTCTCCCTCTTTCATTTGCCTTGATAAAATTGCTTTTCTAAGCTCCGCAGCAACTTTTTCCTTCGCTGACGGCATCTTGATCGGTTTTAAACCATTCATCTATTCTTCCTTCTTTCTTCCTTCACCTGCTCTGCCAGAAGCAATACCCATCTGTCAATCTCACTATTGACCGCTTTTGCAAATGTTTTTGTATATTTTTCCGCACCATTTAATGCACCTGCTATCTTTTCGCAGATTGCCTTTTCTGTCTCTTTTTTTCCATCCGTCTCTTTACATTTTGTGGCAAACCGGATATAACACTCCGAAGCATTTTTCAGCAGATTCGTCAGATATCCATTCTCCATCTGTGCAAGAAGCAACTGGTCCGGTCTTGTTTCCGTCGAAAATACTTCCTTTTCCTCTGTTTGACTTTTCGTATTCAGGACATGCTGAACCGCTTTTTTGAGGATTTCCCCGATCATCTCAAAAATCAGTTCTATCTGCTCTTCATCCAGCTCAACCGTATAAATTCTTTTTGTTGCCAGCCTCACGATCAGCCCCTGACTCTCCAGAACCTGAAATGCTTCACGGATCGGGATTCTGGATGCTCCAAATACCTCAGCAAGCTCTTCCTGCTTTAACTGGCTTCCTCCTTCTATCCTGCCCGCCAGAATTTCATCCGCAATCTGTTCTGCCATATAATCGCTCAACCGCTTTTCTGATAATCCTTTCATCTTCCCCTCCACCATACCGCAGTTAATTAGTAGGATATACTAATAATGTATCCAAAATCAGTCTAAATGTAAAGAATTATTTTTCTTGTTCCACGAATATTCTCAGTAAATGATTTTAAAAATATGTTTTCAGAATTTCCTGTTAAATAAAATAAAAAAGGAAACCGCAAAAATGATTCCTCATCTTGCGGTTTCCTCGTTTTACCTCTTCTTATACCATACACTCGTGGATCTCTTCTTCTTCAAGACCGATTCCCTGCATGACATTTTTCAGTTCTTCCCTGCATTCCAGTGGTGCGCACCAGGAAAGCCCGCATCCTGCTGAAATACTTCTCGGCACCGGAATCATACGTCCCTGTGCACCAACTTTTTTACATTCTTTTTCCATCGCCATCGCATCCGCTGTTGTATGGAATGTGATAACCAGCTTTAACTCTTTTTTTCTCATTATTCAATCACAATTTCAAATTCAGAGCCCTTCTCGGTAGAAGTTGCCTTCTTTCCTTTGTCCTTCGCAAACTTCTCGATATTAGTCTTCTGGTGAGGTTCGCTCACAAGAACCTTGATCGGTCCGTTTGCATTCTTCAGTGCCTCTGCAGTAAGCATCAGCGGTTCCGGACACGAAAGTCCTCTTGCATCTACTTCTTTCATATTTTTTACCTGCCTTCCTAGCATATCATATTTCTTATGGATTATCCATCTATATCTTGCGGTTTCTGACTATTTTGCCTGCTCTCTTTTGTTTGTAAATGCAATGATAAAACATGCGATAATACAGATAATGCAAGCAACTTTTCCATTCGGCGTTACGGCTCCTGCAACGAGTTCGCCTGTCTCTGCATTCATAGCTGTTCCGCTTGATGCAAGTCCGAAGTTATGGCAAAGTGCTGCTGCAAAGAACATGCCAAGTACAGTAACTGCTGAATCAGAAGAACCCTGTCCTGCAAGGATCAGCTGGCGAAGCGGGCATCCGCCGGCAAGAACTGCCGCGAATCCTACTGCATACATGCCAAGGATATTCCACAGATGGTTGGAATGTGCAATGATTCCAGGAGTGTTAAATCCAAGTACAAATCTTCCTGTTGCCAGATTGAAGATCAGCATTACTACAAAAAGACCTGCAATAATTGTAAGAAGATCAAAGTTCTTCATTAAGATCGCATCACGGATTCCGCCGGCGAAGCACATTCTTGATTTCTGAGCAAGTGCTCCGAAAATAAGTCCGCCGATCAGTGACATGATAATTGGTGCATGAAGACTTCCAGGACCTGCTTCACTTGCTTTGAGAAGTGTTGAGCAGGTTGCAAGGATCAGAATACCAAGCATCAGTACCGGAAGCACTGCTCCACTTTCTTTGTTTGTCTCATGCGCACGTCCAAGGCTGAAACCATTTTTGAGTGCAAATGCTCCGGTTCCAACTCCAAGTACAAAACCGATCAGTGCTACCCATGCATTCAGGTCACCTGCTGACATACGGATCACCATACGGAGCGGGCATCCAAGGAAAATCAGGGAACCGATCATAATTACCATACCAAGGATAAAGCGGATCATCGGTGAAGATCCCGCTGTTGAACGGTATTCTTTTGTTGCCACTGAAATAATAAATGCTCCGATCACAAGACCGATGATCTCCGGTCTTGCATACTGCACAACTTCGGCCTGGTGAAATCCCAGAGCTCCTGCCGTATCACGGATAAAGCAGGCAATACAGAATGCCATGTTTGCCGGATTACCAAAGTAAGCCAGACATGCAGCTACAAGCCCACACAGAACCCCCGCAAGTGCAAGCTTCTTCTTTGAATCTGATAAATTCATTTTTCTTCCTCCTTCGTCTTTCTCTCATTCGTCATTTTGACTATTAAAGACTTTTTTGTTACCTTTTAATTATATCTTTTGCACAACTTCTTGTCCAATTCATAATTAAAATAGACCGATATATATATTGATACTATCAATACTATATCGGTCTTCTATCAATCTCTAATCTTATAAAATTTTACTCTTCTTCTGCAAGCTCGCAGATTGCCCGGATTGCCATATCCACTTCTTCCTCTGTGTTATAGTGGGAAAAACTGAATCTGACAGCCCCCTGCTCTACGGTTCCAAGTGCCTCATGCATCAGTGGTGCACAGTGTCCTCCTGAACGGGTAGAAATCCCATAATCTGTCAGAAGTGCATCGCTGACTTCTCCCGAGTCATAATCTCTGATATTCAGGCTCACTACCGCACAGCGGTCCATGCTGCTGAAATCCCCATAGATTTTGACTCCCGGGATTTCTTTTATCCCTTCATAAAACCGCTTCATCAATGCCTGTTCCTTTGCGCGGATCGTATCAATTCCTGTTTCTTCCAGATATCCGATCGCAGCATCCAGTCCGGCAATTCCGTGTCCGTTAAGTGTTCCTGCTTCCAGTGCTGTCGGCATCTCTTCCGGCTGTGTTTTACTATAGGTCTGCACACCGGTACCGCCTGAAAGAAGTGGCCGGACATGAACGCCTTTTCTCACATACATTCCACCAGTCCCCTGCGGTCCTAAAAGTCCCTTATGTCCGGTAAAACACAGAATATCAATATGCATCTTCTGCACATCGATCGGAAATACACCGGCAGTCTGTGATGCATCTACCACAAACAACAGATCGTGTTTTTTTGCAATTTCCCCGATCCGCTCCACATCCACTTTGTTTCCCGTCAGATTGGAACCATGGGTACAGACAATTGCTTTTGTATTCTCTTTGATTGCTTTATCAAAATCTGCGTAATCCAGAGTTCCTTTTTCATCACATCCAAGGAATGTCACTTCAACTCCCTTTTTCTCCATCTCATAAAGTGGTCGGAGAACAGAGTTATGTTCCAAAACCGTAGAGATCACATGGTCTCCCGGATTTAAGATCCCCTTGATTGCAATATTCAGACTCTCCGTTGAATTCATGGTAAATACGATCTGTCTTGCATCTTCCGCCCCGAAAAAACCTGCAAGCTTCTCTCTTGTGTCATATACGGTTCTTGCTGCTCCGAGAGATGCCTCGTTGACACCTCTTCCGGCATTCCCCATTGAGCACATTACTGCGGTGATCGCATCAATTACTTCCTGTGGTTTGCGCATTGTGGTTGCTGCATTATCTAAATATATCATATTGATCCTCTTTTCATTTCCCCATATGTGCATCCGGATAAAAATCCTTTACAATCCGGATCAGATGCTCTGCTGCTGCAGGCAGCTGATAGTTTTTATTGTATACAAGGTTCAGATAACGACTGCTTTCATCCTTCTGTAACGGGAATTCCAGAACCTGTCCGGTCCGGATCTCCTCTTCTGCTGCAAGTCTTGATATGATCGTGATTCCAAGCCCACTCTTTACTGACCTTTTTATCGCTTCCGGATTCTCAATGCATGCTACTATATTGAGGGTATCAGGCATAATTCCTGCTTTTCTCAATATTTTTTCTGTTTCCTTGCGGGTTCCCGATCCTTCTTCCCGCGTAATGACCGGTTCATTCTTTATCCATGTTGCTGTCTTATAGCGCTTCTGTATTTCCTGATAAAACTCGGTATTCGGCATGATAACAACCAGTTCATCCTGATAAAAAGGCATATATCTGCAATGCTTTTTTTCAAGTACCGTACCTGTAAATCCAATATCTACCATATGCCCTGCTACCTGTTCAACAACACCGCAGCTGTCATTTTCTGAAATCCGGAACTGCTCATCCGGATAAGTCTCTCTGAATTTCGCCAGAATCGCCGGAAGAACATACTGTGCCGGAATCGTAGAGGTCGCAATTGTAATACATTTTTCCTCACGATGCGCATCCTTGGAAAATACCTGCTCGATTTCTTTTTCGAGTTCCACCATCTGGCGCGCATACTGGTATAATTGCTTTCCTTCTTCCGACAATTTTACTTCCTTTGTATTTCTGACAAAAAGCCGTGAGTCCAGTTCTTTCTCCAGAGAAGAGATATGTGCACTGACCGTTGGCTGCGTCAGGAACAAAAGCTTTGCCGCTTTTGAAAAACTTCCCGACTCAGTTACCTTAACAAATGCCTCCAGCTGCTTTAAATTCATAAGTATGCCACCCTCTCACTTTCTCCGCCTGTCTTCTTTGTCACCTTAATGCTGTCCATATATTCTAAAATCGGTTTCGCACTCTTTCTGCTTGTTGAGAACATATCTCTCACCTGTGCGATCGTGATCAGATTTTCTTCCTTCAGATGATTCTGAATTTTTTCCTTCGCTTCATCCATCAGGTGTTTCATCGTAAACATCTCTTCATTGATACGGAGTACTTTTCCTTCGTCAATCATCATGAGAACCACATCTTCCGCTGTCTGGCGCGGAATTTTTCCAAAATCAATCTCTGAAAATCTCACAAAATCATATCCTGCTTTTTCAAATGTATCTTCGATCAGCTTCTCTGTCTGAAGATACATCGCGTCCTTCGGAACTTCATATCCCGGAAGCGAAAGATATTCTTCCCTTCTTCCATAGACGTTTTCTCCCGTCATTCTTTCGATATACGCATCAAATATGTTTGGTTTGATCTTTTTCAGGAATGTGTTGTGAATTTCGGCTTTCTTCATTCCATATCGGTATGGATGCTCACTGTGATATTTCTGCAGTGTCTCCTCTATCTTCTGGCGTACTGCAAATTCGCTGTCTCTGTGCCACAAATATGTGTCCTTCTTCATTGGGAATACAAAGATTGTGCCCGATTCTTCCAGTTCTTCAAGATACTCCTTCAGTTCATCTACGGAATGTGCCATCACCTTTGCAAGCTCAGCAAGTGTGATCATCGTGTCGCCGTGTTCTTTGATCTGAAGCTCCATAACATCGCCAAGAGAACCGGATTCTTTTTTCTTCAGTTCTTCGATTGCCTGTGCATCAAAACGTTTCTTACGCACCGGATTCGGTTTCAGAACGATCCCGCCTCCGATAGTCTCCATCGGAGAATAGAAACGTACTACAAAACGGTCGCCTCGTTTGACCGCAATCTCTTCTTCCAGTCTGAGCTGTACCAGCCCCTCTTCTCCCGGTCCGATCTGCTCCTTATCCAGCAGAACAGCACGGCAGAGGATCTCACTCGTACCCGTGTATAAATGCAATCTCTCATGATTTGTAAGGATACGCATGGAGTCTTCCAGAACTTTCAGCTTCACATCCAGAAGATCTGTATTTTTCATACTGTTCTTCGGCGCAAGCACACACCCTCTGCGAATTTCCTTTTTCTTCACATTTGACAGATTGATCGCCACTCTCTGTCCGGCATAGCATTTGTCCTGATTCTGCCCATGTACCTGAATATTACGGATCTTGCACTCTTTTCCGATCGGATACATTTCCAGAACGTCTTCCCTGGTGATCGTACCGGAGATAAGTGTCCCTGTGATAATTGTCCCAAAGCCTGACAGGGTAAATGCCCGGTCAATCGGAAGTCTTGGAATAGTCTGTGTATCCTTTGCAACCACCTCATCCGACATCAGTTGCTGGATCGTATCCGTCAGTTCATCAAGCCCCTGCCCGGTTGCAGCCGATACTTTAACAACCGGTGCACCTTCCAAAAAAGTACCTTCCAGTTCTTCCTGGATTTCTTCCTCAACGAGTTCCAGCCATTCTTCATCGACCAGATCACACTTGTTGATCACCAGAATGCTCTTCTTGATCCCAAGGAGTCCCAGAATGTCCATGTGTTCTCTTGTCTGCGGCATGATACCTTCATCCGCTGCCACAACCAAAAGTACCAGATCCATTCCGACAACTCCAGCAACCATGTTGTTGATAAATTTTTCATGTCCCGGAACATCAATGATCCCTACACGGTCTCCATTTTTCAGATCAAAATAAGTAAACCCGAGGTCAATGGTGATCCCTCTTCTCTGTTCTTCTTCCCACCGGTCCGTGTTACGTCCGGTAAGTGCTTTTATCAGTGTCGTTTTCCCATGGTCAATGTGACCTGCGGTTCCTACGATAATGTTTTTCATAATAATTCTCCCAGCATCTCTGCTATCTTCTTAAAGTAGCAGGATTCAATTGTCCGCACATCCAGATAAATCGTATCGTTGGCTGTACGCGGAATGATTGGCATAGAAAGATGCCGCATCTCTTCTTCCAGCTTCGGTACACTGATATTCTCCGGCTTAATCGTAACTGCCATACTCGGAATGCGTTCAAGTGGAAGAGAGCCTCCACCGATCTGTGATTCACACGGTTCCATCCCGATCGTTGCAGCAAGATGTGCATTCTGCAGAATCCGCTTCAGAGATCTTGCACGCTTTTCCACATCCGCTTTGGACTCTGTGATCATACGCAGTACCGGAAGATTCTGGATTGCCTTTTCTTCTGATAAATATTCCTGTAATACCAGTTCCAGTGCTGCTGCTGTAAATTTATCAATTCGCAGTGCGCGTGTCAGCTGATTCTTCTTCATCTGGTCAATATATTTCTTCTTACCGATGATGATTCCAGCCTGCGGACCACCGAGCAGCTTGTCTCCGCTGAAGCATACAACGTCCGCTCCCTTGCGGATGGAATCCTGAACCGTCGGTTCATAGGTCAGTCCGTATTTACTCAGGTCGATCAGCACACCACTTCCAAGATCTTCGATGATCGGGATATCGTGTTCCTGCGCAATCGGAATCAGTTCATCGATCGTAACCGTCTCTGTAAATCCAACAATACGGTAATTGCTTGTATGAACTTTAAGGAGTGCTTTTGTCTCCTCTGTGATCGCTTCTTCATAATCAGAATAATGTGTCTTATTCGTCGTTCCGACTTCCACAAGTGAAGCTCCGCTCTGCTCCATTACATCCGGAATTCGGAATTTGCCACCGATCTCAACCAGCTCTCCGCGGGATACTACAACTTCCCCGCCTTTTGCCATTGAACTTAAGATTAGCATAACAGCCGCAGCATTGTTGTTAACCGCCATCGCAGCCTCTGCCCCGGTCAGTTTGCAAAGCAGTTTTTCAAAATGAGAGTATCTCTCTCCACGAGCTCCTGCTTCCAGATTGTATTCCAGATTGGAGTAACCACTCACAATTCCTGCCAGTCTCTCAACATGCTCCTTACTGATCGGTGCACGGCCGAGATTGGTGTGGAGAACTGTTCCTGTTCCGTTGATCACCATTTTCATATTCGGCTCATGCAGCTTTCCGGCATGCCGTTTTATATTCTGCGTAAGCATCCCGATCTGCGCTTTCGCTTTCTCTTCTTCCTCGCACTTTCCGATAAATGTTCTGAGCGCATCCATCTCTTCACGGATCACATCCATCACAAGTTCACGGCCATATGCATCAATCAAATCCTGTATCTCCTGTTCTTCAAGCAGAATATCTACTTTCGGAATACTGCGAAATAATAAATTTTTATTCATTTTCTCCTCTACCTCTTTGAATTCCTAGTGCAGACGAATCAGTTTATCGCTCTTTTCTGTTACAGTTCCGATCAGAGATACCTTGGTATCCAGTCTCTTCTTCTCGAATGCTTCCATCACGGCTTCCGCATACTGCGCTTCCACGCTGATGAGCAGTCCACCTGATGTCTGCGGATCATATAACAGATCGATAAAATGATCTTCTACATTTCTGAAATCTACTTTCTGATAAGAATATCCCTTGTTCTTGTAAGCCCCCGCCGGAACAAGGCCCATTTTTGCATAGCTGATTGCTTCATCAAGATATGCAATATCGTGAACATTCAGTTCAAATGTCACATTACTTGCCTCTGCCATTTCAACGCAGTGACCTAAAAGACCAAATCCTGTAATATCTGTACATGCATTTACAGGGAAATGCTCCACAACTTCTTTTGCTTTTTTATTTAAAGAAGACATGACAATCTCAGCTTCCCTGATTGCGGCTGCAGATGCCATTTCTCCTTTGATTGCTGTATTAACAATTCCTGTTCCGACCTGTTTGGTAAGGATCAGCACATCCCCCGGTTTACATCCGTAATTCTTAAAAATCTTCTTTGGATGTACAAATCCGGACACACAAAGTCCATACTTCGGCTCATCATCCTGTACTGTATGTCCACCAACCAGAACAGCTCCTGCCTCTTTTACCTTATCGGCTCCACCGGCAAGAATATCTCCTAAGATCTGTGGATCAAGACAATTCGGAAATCCTACGATATTAAGTGCTACCTTCGGCTCTCCTCCCATTGCGTAAACATCACTGAGCGAGTTTGCTGCTGCAATCTGGCCAAACATATACGGATCATCCACGATCGGCGTAAAAAAATCCACGGTCTGGATCATCGCAATATCATCTGTAACCTTATAAATCGCAGCATCATCTGATGTCTCGATTCCGACGATCAAATTTTCATCTTCAAATTTCGGTAACTTACCCAGAACCTGGGCAAGGGTCTCCGGACCTACTTTAGCGGCTCACCCGGAAGTTTTTGCATACTGTGTCAGTCTTACTTTTTCTTTATTCATTGTTTATCCCCAACTTATACTTTGCATTTAACATGTTACCTGCCGCAAAAAATGCGTACATAGATAAATTCTATCATTCATACTTTCTATTGTAAAGACTGCTTCTTCAATTCATACTTTTCTATAATCAATTCTCTCACATGTTCAGCCGCTGCCGGAAGTTTGTAGTTCTTATTATATACAAGATTCAGGTTTCGACCGCTGCCATCCTGTGAAAACGGGAATTCCAGAACTTCTCCTGCCTGGATCTCATCTGCGGCCGCAAGTCTTGAAATAATTGTAATGCCAAGACCACTTTTGACAGATCTCTTGATCGCTTCCGGATTCTCAATTGTCGCAACAATATTCAGATCATCCAAAGAGATTCCCATCTTTTTTAATTGCTTCTCTGCTTCTTTTCTGGTACCGGATCCCTCCTCACGCATAATCAGAGGTTCTCCTTCCAGCCATTTTAAATCCTTCTGTTCTTTTATGATTTTCTGATATTCTTTCGTATTCGGCATAATAACAACCAGATCATCCTGGTAAAACGGTATGTATTTACAATTTGCTTTTTCGATTACTGTACCGGAAAATCCAATATCAACCAGATGCGATGCTACCTGTTCAATGACAGTACTGCTGTCACTTTCCACGATTCTGAACTGTTCTTCCGGAAATCTCTCTCGGAATTTCACCAGAATATCCGGCAGAATATACTGCGCCGGTATCGTAGAGGTTGCGATCGTAATACATCTTTCTTTCTGCTCTGCTGCTTTTGAAAACATTGACTGGATTTCCTGTTCCAGTTCGATCATCTGACGTGCATACTGATAAAGTGTCTTTCCGTCCTCAGATAATTTGACAGTCTTGGTATTACGCACAAACAATCTCACTTTCAGTTCTTTTTCAAGTGTCTGTATATGCGCACTTACTGTTGGCTGTGTCAGATACAGTTCCTGTGCTGCTTTTGAAAAGCTCTTTGAATCGGATACTTTAATAAATGCTTCCAGCTGCCTTAAATTCATAATTATTCCCTCTTTCTATTCGATCAAATTCGTATAAATACACCCTCACCGGATTCCGTTATTTCCTTTGATCAAATTGCGCAGCCACATCTATCTTCTACCATCCGATATCAAATACCAGAGAGCAAAGTGCATCTGCCCGAACAAACAAATTCTTTTTATCCAGGAGGTTACCATCTTCAGTTTTTAACAACTTGTCCAGAGCCTGAACAAGGGTCCTTCGACCTGCTGTGACGCCTCAACATGATGTCCTTATACACTGTGTCTCTCTGATATCTTTATTCATACTTAATTTCTCAACTTTTCTTAAATATTCTCTGTCCGTTATACGAACTTCTTTGTTATATAGTTCTCAAACTATGGTCTGATGATCTTTCCTGCTTCAGCCATAGATTCAACAATACTGTACATATTGGTTACACCACCAACAACAAGTTTGTCTTTTAAATGATAGTAGTCAAGACATGTACCACATGTAAGAATCTCTACTCCCTGTGCCTCCAGAGACTTCAGATCTTCAATGGAATCTGATCCTTCTGTTGTAAGAGTAGCTCCTCCATTGTAGAAAAGCATCTTCTTCGGAAGTGTATCAAGCTGTGTAACTGCATAAATAAATCCCTTAATCAGGACTTTACCAAGTTCATCATTACCTGTTCCCATGCGGTCAGAAGATACCACTACGATAAGGTCTCCCTTCTGATCCGGTGTACATACAACTTCTGCATCTACTGCCGGTACTCCCTGCATCTTGATCGTTACTTTGTATTCTTTTTCTCCAAGCTTTTCAGAGCTTACTTCTCCGCCCTGTTCTTTTGCCAGCTTTGTAACATTCTGTACAGCAATCTCATTATCTACTAATACTTCAATTGTCTCCGGTCCTGTAAGAGCCTGCATTGCTTTTTTTGTTTTGATTACCGGAATCGGGCAGTTGTCTCCCATTGCATTAACTGTTACCATAATATTCATTTCCACCTTTCTTTTACGTGAATCATTTCACTTATAGATACATTCTATCACCCTTCGTCCCTTATGTAAACAGATAGTCCCGTTATTTTTACCAAAAACCAATTGTTATCGCGATAGCTTTTTGTATATTATTGCGATATTTTACATTCGCTTCTTGCAGTATCCTTTCTTCTATAATAAAATAGAAAAGTAAAACAGTATGTCTATAAATATGCATTGAACAAGACTATAGAAAACTGGAAATTTATCAAAAAGCACTTCAGAAAGGATTTAATAATATATGTGGTTAGCAGATGGTTGGAAAGATTATGAAGTAATTGACTCCTCAGACGGAGAAAAGCTGGAACGCTGGGGCCAGTACATTCTGGTTCGTCCGGATCCGCAGGTAATCTGGGATACTCCGCGCACAGACAGACGCTGGAAACACCCGAACGCACACTATCAC
>ERZ779842.578-NODE-578-length-37991-cov-5.125923_pt1 | contig 37991 bp, 52 predicted proteins | sample MGYA00511095_ERZ779842 | MGnify/ENA primary metagenome ERZ779842 (study PRJEB29588, sample SAMEA2154036) | human gut metagenome | biome: human gut; feature: human-associated habitat; material: faeces | place: Denmark | collected 2008/2010 ... | reverse complement strand
AGCGTCACCTTGCCAAGGTGAAGGTAGCGAGTTCGAGTCTCGTAATCCGCTCCACTAAAAATAGAAAACATCTTAACGGTGTTTTCTATTTTTTACAATAAGGCACCATAGCCAAGTGGTAAGGCAAAGGTCTGCAACACCTCTATGCCCCAGTTCAAATCTGGGTGGTGCCTCCATACATAAAAGAACCTGTCATTTTTGATAGGTTCTTTTTTTACACTTTATTAAACATCAGTCTATTATCTTGCTTTACATATTCTAAATAATAAACAAGCAATGTCAAAAATGTCTTATATTTCCAAATTTGCATTTTTGTATTGAATTTAGTATGTTTTTTATGTTATTATATATGCAGGGATAAACATTATATGGTACTTTAATTTTGGTTGTAATATAAAATGACATTATCTTTCTTAATCAAATTATTGCGCTTCTTATCAATGATTGTTTATCTCAAAAACCCAAGGCGAAAGCCTTGGGTTTTACTTTTATATTATGTTTAGTTTTTCAAAGAATGTAGCGGAGCGGGGATTTTGCCGCCTCTGTTTATGAATTGTGCCGGTGATTTTGTGTTAACCTTCATAACCGGTCCGCTTCCGAGCAAACCGCCGAATTCAAGCTCATCGCCAACCTTTTTACCGATTGCCGGAATAACTCTTACAGCGGTTGTTTTGCTGTTTACCATACCGATTGCCGCCTCATCGGCGATAATTCCGCTGATAACCTCGGGCGTAGTGTCACCAGGAATAACAATCATATCAAGTCCAACAGAGCAAACAGCTGTCATAGCCTCCAACTTTTCAATAGTCAATGCGCCAGAACGAGCAGCGTCAATCATACCTGCGTCCTCCGATACAGGAATGAAAGCACCTGAAAGTCCGCCGACGCTTGACGACGCCATTACGCCGCCTTTTTTAACAGCGTCATTAAGCATCGCAAGACAAGCGGTTGTTCCCGCGCCGCCGCATTGCTCAACGCCGATTTCCTCAAGAATATGGGCAACAGAATCGCCGACTGCCGGAGTAGGTGCGAGCGAAAGGTCAACAATGCCAAACGGTACTCCGAGTCTTTCACTTGCAACGGCACCGACCAATTGACCCATTCTTGTAATTTTGAATGCTGTTTTTTTAATTAATTCAGCAACTTCGTTAATTGAATAATCCGGATATTTTGAAACGGCGGCTCTAACAACGCCCGGTCCGGAAACGCCGACATTAATTACGCAGTCAGGCTCCGAAACGCCGTGAAATGCGCCTGCCATAAATGGGTTATCCTCTGGAGCATTGCAAAGTACAACAAGCTTGCCTGCCGCGATACAATCGCGGTCTTTTGTAAGCTCGGCAGCTTCCTTTACCTTTTGACCCATAATTTTTACTGCGTCCATATTAATGCCTGCCTTTGTTGAGCCGACATTAACAGATGAACAAAGAAAATCAGTTCTTGCGAGTGCTTCGGGAATGGAATTGATAAGTTCAAGATCACCTGCTGAAAAGCCTTTTTGAACAAGTGCCGAATATCCGCCGACGAAATTAACGCCGATAGTTTTAGCCGCCTTGTCAAGTGTCAAAGCGTATTTAACCGGGTCACCGCCGCTGATTCCCGCAAGAATTGCAATCGGTGTAACGCTCACTCTTTTATTGATAATCGGAATACCGTATTCCTTTTCAATATCTTCACCGGTTTTAACAAGATTTTCTGCTTTTGTGCAAATCTTGTCATATACCTTTTGACATGATTTATCAATATCACTGTCGCCGCAATCAAGCAATGAAATGCCCATTGTAGTAGTTCTTATATCAAGGCATTCGTCCTGAATCATTCTGATTGTTTCAAGAATGTCATATGTGTTAATCAATTTGGATGCCTCCTATATTCTGTGCATTGAATTAAAAATATCTTCATGCATAACATGAATTGCAAGTCCGCTGTCCTTGCCGTAATTTTCAAGCTTATCGGCAAATACGGAAAATTCCGTTGCGCACTGTGATGTATCAGCCATCATAATCATACAAAATGTGTCCTGCAAAATAGATTGTGTAACATCCATAATGTTTACATTGCTGTCTGCGCATATGTTTGAAACCTTTGCAAGAATACCAACCATATCCTTGCCGATTACAGTAATAACCGCTCTCATTAAAAATACCTCCGATTGTTATTAACAGTTTAATACAAAACATTATAACAAAGATAAAAGAATTTTTCAATAATTGTATAAAATTAAGTAAATATATTTTATTTTGCATCAATATGTGATATTATATTAACATTCGGAGGCACCGATATGAAGTATTCCAATATTTTTGACAGTCATACGCACTCAATTCATTCGTTTGACGGTAACCATTCCTGCAACGCACTGTGCGACGGAGCAATTGAACACGGAGCAATCGGAATTGCGATTACAGACCATTGCGATATTGATATGAAGGACTTTGAGCCTGAAAATTTCGCAAAGGTGCAGTTTGCGGATGTAACAAAAACTCAAACAGAATATAAGGACAAACTCCAAGTTTTGCACGGTATTGAGCTTGGACAGGGTATCTTCAACAAGTCTTTGTCCGAAAAAATACTGTCCGACTATAAATATGATTTTGTTCTCGGCTCGATTCACAATTTAAAAGGGCTTGATGATTTTTATTTTCTTGATTATAAACAGTATAATATCAAACAACTTTTAAATCAATATTTTGAGGCGGAGCTTGAGCTTGCGGAGTGGGGAAATTTTGATTCGCTTGCGCATTTGACATATCCGCTTCGCTATATCGTCGCGAGAGAACATATTGATGTCGATATAACTGAATATTATGATGTTATTGAGGCAATCTATAAAACACTCATAAAAAATGACAAAGCTCTTGAACTTAATGTTTCGGGGCTGTTTATGGATATGAAAGACACGTTGCCTAATAAGCCGTTGCTCACATTTTACAGAGATTTGGGCGGAAAACTTATTACTGTCGGCTCTGACAGTCATTATTGTGACAAAATTTGCCGCGGCATCGATAGGGGATATGATATACTTAAGGATTTGGGATACGGATTTTTTACTATTTTTGAAGCACGAGCGCCCAAATTAATCGAAATTAAATAAAACTACTACAACATATAAAGAGGACACTATGGATAAATTATTATATTTGCTTGAAAAAAATCCAAGATTGACAAATGCCGAGCTTGCAGTAATGCTCGGATTAACAGAAGAAGAGGTAGCGGCGAAAGTCCGTATGTATGAGGATTCCGGCGTTATCAAGGGATACAGAGCACTGATTGACAAGGAAAAGGCTCACGCACAAACCGTTACCGCATTGATTGAACTCAAGGTACAACCTAAATTCGGTCATGGCTTTGATGAGGTTGCAAACAGAATCGCAAAACTTGACGAGGTTGAAAGCGTATATCTTATCAGCGGCGGATATGACCTTTGTTGTATTGTTGAGGACAAATCGTTTGAAGAGGTTGCAATGTTTGTTGTTAAAAGACTTTCTCCGCTTGAGGATGTTGTTTCTACCGCTACAAACTTTATTCTTAAAAAATATAAGGAGCAGGGAGTACTGTTCACCCAAAAGCAAAAGGATGACAGGGGGACAATCTCACTGTGATAAATTACGATGAATTTTTAAACAAAAAGCTTGTCGATGTTAAGCCGTCGGGCATAAGAAAATTTTTTGCAATTGCCGAGGAGATGGACAATGTTATATCCCTCGGTGTTGGCGAGCCTGATTTTTTAACGCCGTGGCACATCAGACAAACAGGTATTGATTATCTTGAGCAAGGTCTTACAAGATACACGGCAAATGCAGGTTTGGCAGAGCTTAGAAACGAAATTTCAAACTTTTACGCAAGAAATTATCTTGTGAAATATGACCCAAAAAGTGAAGTGCTTGTTACCGTCGGCGGCTCAGAGGGAATAGATATGGCTATTCGCTCAATTATTCAAGAGGGTGACGAGGTCCTCATAATCGAGCCGTCATTCGTTTGTTACAAACCTATTGTCGAGGTAACCGGCGGCGTTGCCGTTCCTGTTCCGACCTACGAGAAAAATGATTTTAAGGTTACACCCGAGGATATAGAAAAGGCTGTTACTGATAAAACAAAGGCAATTGTTTTGCCTTATCCTAACAACCCGACAGGAGCGATTTTGAGTGTAAATGAGCTTGAGGCTCTCGCCGATGTGATTATTAAATATAATTTGTTTGTGATTTCGGATGAAATTTATGCCGCACTGACATACACTCCGGAGGGACATACTACAATCGCAACAATTGACGGTATGCAGGAGCGAACAATTATAATCAACGGCTTTTCAAAAACATATTCAATGACCGGCTGGCGACTCGGTTATGCGCTCGGTCCCGCACCGATTATTAAGCAAATGACAAAGCTTCATCAGTTCGCAATTATGTCTGCACCGACAAACTCCCAATATGCCGCAATCGACGCACTGAAAAACGGCGATTTTGACATTATGAAAATGCGTGACGATTATGATATGCGCCGCAGATTTACTGTTGACGGTTTCAGAAAAATCGGACTTGATTGCTTCGAGCCTATGGGCGCTTTTTATGCGTTTCCATGTATTAAGTCAACCGGTCTTTCAAGCGAAGAGTTTGCCGAAAAGCTGATTAAATCAAAGCGTGTTGCCGTTGTACCTGGTGATGCATTCGGTGAGAGCGGCGAGGGATATATCAGAGTTTCATACTGCTATTCAATTGAAAATATAAAAGAAGCAATTGCAAGAATCGGCGAGTTTATTAAGGAATTAAAAAATGAAAATTAAGGTTAAAGCATACGCAAAAATCAATTTAATGCTCGATATTGTTTCAACAAGAAACGACGGCTATCACGATTTGTTTATGATTATGCAAAGCATAGGTGTTTATGATACCGTAACCGTTGAGAAAATTAAAGGCTCAAAAATCGTGATTACCTGCAATATCGACGATATTCCCTTAGATGAAAAAAACATAGCCCATAAAGCCGCACAGGCTTTTTTTAAGGCGAATAAAATCAAATCGAAAGGCATTCATATCGATATTAATAAAAAGATTCCGCACGCCGCGGGGCTTGCCGGCGGCAGTGCAGACGGTGCCGCAGTTATTGTTGCGCTCAATCGTCTTTATAAAACGGATTTAAGCGATGACGAGCTTTGCAAAATCGGCGTGACAATAGGCGCTGATGTTCCGTTTTGTATTAAAGGCGGCACACTGCTTGCGCAGGGAATCGGCGATGTTCTCAGCAAGGTCAAACCGCTTCGTCAATGCTATATCACGATTGCAAAACCCGATTGCGGAGTGAATACAGGCGCCGCATATCACAAATTTGATACTTGTGGCAAAATACATACTCCCGACAAATTCGGTATGCTTTGTGCCGTTCAGTCGCGCGACTTGAATGTAATTTGCTCTAAAATGGAAAATGTTTTTGAGCAGTTTATCGAAGTTCCTAACAGAGTCGATATTAAACAAATAATGCGCTCGCATAATGCAATAGGCACTTGTATGAGTGGCTCCGGTCCGACCGTTTTCGGTATTTTTAATACAAAAGACGATGCCGAATCAACAGTTGACGAGCTTAAGAAATACTGCAAGGATGTTTTCGTTTGCAAACCTGTTTCAAACGGATGCAAAATTGTTGAAATAAGTGAATAAATTTGCAAAAACCTGCCAATTCTGTTTATGAAAGGCAGGTTTTATTTATGCGCAAAAAACTATTTGTTTTTGTCCCGTTGTTTTTAGTATTCACTGTTATTTTTACATTAATCACCCCGGCAGTAGCTATGAGCGAGGACATAAGTACAAAGGTATTCAGACTGCATATTTTGGCTAACAGCGACAGCGAGGACGACCAAAAACTAAAACTAAAGGTCAGAGATAAAATTTTATCGGTATCGGATAAAATGTATAACAATTGTGCCACTGTTGACGATGCGGTGAATACAGCAAAAAACAATATTGATTTATTTGAAAGCACAGCAGCAAAGGTTATTATCGACAATGGCTACACCTATCCCGTAAAGGCATATGTTACCAAAGAATATTTTGATACACGAAAATATGATAATTTCACTTTGCCGGCAGGAGAGTATGACAGTCTGAAAATAGAAATAGGCTCTGCAAAAGGGCACAATTGGTGGTGCGTAATGTTTCCGAGCGTTTGTATTTCGGGATGTGTTGACGATTTTGACAAATCACTTTCAAATGACGAGATAAAAATGATTACAGACGGAAAATATAAATACAAATTTAAGGTTGTCGAGGTTTATGAAAAAATAAAATCTAAAATTATATCTTGACATTTACTTTAAAATCAATTATTATATTTATCGATGTGCTGGTGTGGCGAAATCGGCAGACGCAAGGGACTTAAAATCCCTCGGTAGCAATACCGTACCGGTTCAAGTCCGGTCACCAGCACCAGATAAGTATATCTTACATATCAACTCAGTTATTATGCCGGCGTGATGGAATTGGCAGACGTGCTGGACTCAAAATCCAGTGGTAGCGATACCGTACCGGTTCGACCCCGGTCGCCGGCACCAAAATAAAACCTCAAGGAAAACCTTGAGGTTTTATTTATTACTGTATTTTAATTTACAACATTAATAGGATTGCCGTCGATATATGCTTTTATGTTTTGTTCGAGGATACCGAGAAGCCTTGCCCTTGTTTCATATGCCGCCCACGCAATGTGAGGGGTTATATAGCAGTTTTTTGCATGGAGCAGGGGATTTTCTTTTTCTGGCGGCTCAACGCGCAACACATCGACTCCTGCGGCTTTTATTTTGCCGGAATTAAGTGCATCCGCTAAATCTTCGTCATTTACAACAGGACCGCGCGATGTGTTTATAACAACGGCGTTTTTTCTCATTTTATCAATAGCATTCTTGTCAATCAAATTTTCTGTTTTTTCTGTCAAAGGGCAGTGACAGGTAATAAAATCGCTGTCAGAAAGCAGAGTATCGAAATCAACAAAGTTGACATTTTTATATTCATCGGGTTTCGGGTGAGTGGTGAATACCTCAACATTCATACCAAACGCGTTTGCAATTTGAGCTACACGCCTGCCGATTGAGCCAAAGCCGATTATTCCGATTGTTTTTCCGTCAAGCTCTGTCAACGGAGTTTTCCAAAAGCAAAAATCCGGGCATTCGCACCATTCGCCGTTATGAACTGCGTCGGAATGGAGCGACACATTGTCCGCAACCTGCAAGATAAACGCAAAAACAAGTTGTGCAACGCCCGTTGTTGAGTATGCAGGAATATTTGAAACCGTTATATTTCTTGCTCTCGCCGCTTTGCAGTCAATTACATTATATCCCGTAGATTGCAAGCCGACAAACTTTAAATTAGGAAGATTTTCAAGCATTTGAGCAGTTATAACAGATTTGTTTATAATCAAAATATCTGCGCCTTTTGCACGCTCTACGATTTGCTCCGGAGCTGTTCTGTCATATACCTTATATTCGCCGTAATTTCCGAGCCAATCCCAGCTTAAATCGCCCGGATTAGTCGTATATCCGTCAAGATTAACTATTTTCATATAATCACCTCGTTACTTTATGTCCCAATTATATCCCTTTATTAAAATAAAATCAACTTGTTTGTTGAAAGAATTTATTATATATAGTATAATATAAGCATATTATTAGTGGTGACTGTATTATGAAAAGACTGCCGATAATATGCATCGTACTTGTTTTGATATTGATTTGTTGTTCGTTATTTATCCACCGCGTGAGCAATGCCAACGCTACCAAAAAGATAGCAGGGGAATACACCGTTGTGATTGATGCCGGTCACGGCGGAAAAGATGCTGGCGCAATCGGCATCGACGGCTCAAATGAAAAGACAATCAACCTCCAAATTGCTGAATGTTTGTATGATTTTTTGCGATTTTCTGGCATCAATGCCGTTATGACGCGAAGCGGTGATTACGAAACATATTATGATGAAAAAGATGACAAAACAAGGTCTGATTTGTATAACAGAATGGACCTTGTAAATTCGATTGAAAACAGTGTTTTGATTTCAATACATCAAAATCATTTTGAGGACAGCGAAGAGCACGGAACACAGATTTGGTATTCAGCAAACACCGCAAAAAGCAAGGTGCTTGCGGACTCAATTTTGCAGTGCATCAAATCAAATCTTCAAAGTGATAATAAAAGAGAAAACAAAGAATCGGGCAGCAGTTATTATCTTTTATACAAAGCAAAATCGCCGTCAATAATGGTTGAATGCGGCTTTGTGAGCAACCCGGAGGAAAATAAATTACTGCAAAACAGCGAATATCAACAAAAAATGGCATATTCGATATTTGCAGGTACAAACGGAGTTTTATATGGCAAGTAAACAAAAATCACTATATGTATGCCAAAATTGCGGCTATGAAAGCGTAAAATGGTACGGAAAATGCCCAACCTGCGGCGAATGGAACACTATGGAGGAGCAACAGCCGATTGCATTGACCTCCAAAAAATCTTCACCGTCAAGAACAAGAGCGGCAATTTCTTCAATACAAAAGCTGTCGGAGATTAACAGTGACATTGAAACACGGTTAACCTCGGGAATTAAGGAATTTGACAGAGTTTTGGGCGGCGGAATAGTCGAAGGCAGTTTAGTGCTGCTTTCGGGCGACCCGGGCATAGGCAAATCAACAATTTTGCTCCAAATTTGCCAAAGCCTCTGCAAAACAAAAAAAGTTTTGTATATAAGCGGTGAGGAATCGGCACGCCAAATTAAACTCCGCGCTGACAGGCTCAGTGTCGATGCCGACGGATTGTATATTTCTGCCGAAACCGATGTTGCAACAATAGTTGAAACCATAAAAATCGAAAAGCCGGATATGGCAATTATAGATTCAATTCAAACGATGATGATTGACGATGTTTCGTCTTCTGCAGGCAGTATAACGCAGGTTAGGGAGTGCACAAACATTTTTATGCACCTCGCCAAAAGTCTCGGAATACCGATATTCATTGTAGGTCATGTAAATAAGGACGGCGCAATAGCCGGACCGAAAGTGCTTGAACATATAGTTGATACCGTGTTGTATTTTGAGGGCGAACGCAATTATTCTTACAGAATACTGAGAAGTGTTAAAAACAGATTTGGGTCAACTAATGAAATCGGTGTGTTTGAAATGACTCAATCCGGACTCAAAGAAGTTGAAAATCCGTCACTGCTTATGCTTTCTGGCAGACCGAAAAACACAAGCGGAACTTGTGTGGCGTGTACTATGGAAGGCTCACGACCGATTTTGGCGGAGGTTCAGGGGCTTGTGACTGCATCCGGTTTCGGCACACCGCGCAGAATGAGCACCGGCTTTGATTATAACAGAATGAATATGTTAATCGCCGTGCTTGAGAAAAGAGCAGGATATTTCTTCAACGGAATGGACACATACCTTAATGTTGTCGGCGGTTTGCGATTGGACGAGCCTGCCGCTGATTTGAGTGTAGCCATGGCGCTTGTTTCATCGCTTAAAGATGTAGTGGTTAACGACAACACGCTCGCATTCGGCGAAATAGGACTTGCGGGCGAAATCAGAGCGGTTAACAATTGCGAGCAAAGAATAACCGAGGCAAAAAGACTCGGCTTTGACAAATGCGTAATTCCGTTTCATAATTACAAATCATTGTCAAAAGAGTTGAAAGTTTCAGTTGACATTGTTCCTGTAAGAACACTCCGTTCAGCGTTTGATGCTATAACAGAGTAGTGTTAATTTTTACCATAAGCAAAATTAACGCAATTTCGCAAAATTAATAAAAGCAGTGAAAGCATAAGGCACCCACCTCAAGAGAGAAGTGAGTGCCTAAACTTTTTTCTGCTTTAATTATAATCAATTATCTTTTATTTGTCAAATCAAATCAATCTATTTGCGCTATTTTTGTTTTTTAATATCTTGTGTAAATTCGGCTTTGCTAATTTTCAATGGTGTGAAATTATAAGCGGCGCGAACGCGCCGAGCGTAGCGAGGATAAACCGCTATAATTTTGCACTGTTGGAAATTCGACTTATTGAATATCATTTTTATTGTAGGTTAGTATTTTCTCTACCAACAAATCAGACAACCACGGAGCAGAACGAAACAAAATTGATGAGGCCTCGTCGGCGCTTTGCGTTGTCGAGGCTTATTTGCTTCTGTTCGTGTTTTTGACAGCTTGTCAAGGTTGCCCCGGCAGGGGTCGACTAAAATATTTAAAACAATGGAAACTTAGAAATATTTTTGTCGCCTTGACAAGATGGCGAAAATACGGAACGCCTCCCGGATGCGCCGTTTATGTTACAATTGTATAATCGTGTAGCGTGCCTGTCATCGACACGCCAACGAAAAAAGAACGCAGCGCGCAGCTGCGTTCTGTCAGAGCAGGGCAACCCCTTCGGGGGCTGTCCTTTTTTATGCTCTTCTAGTTACTTTGTCCGCAATGCAAAAAAATAATTTATTTATGCCAAATGCAATTGATAATGTAATTGCTGAGTTATTTATTATAGTTGCGAATTTTGAAATTGTTGATATTGTATTTATATTTAAATTTGTTGCGGTTGATATTAATGAGTAAATCGTATGTTCTTCAATTTCTGATATCATAGGCACTAAATAACAAAATAATTTTGCAATTAAATTTAAGCCTTCAGTTATTGTGTCCAATATTTCACCCCTTTTTTTATTGCTTTTTTAGTTTTATATTTAACAAATAATTTGCGCTTACATTATAGTGAATGCAGTTTTTTATTTATTGATATTTCTATTGTTTGTTCTTCCAGTTAAGTAGTCTAGTGAGACATTATAAATATCTGCAATTTTGTATAATGTTTCTAATTTGATTTGATGTTTTCCTTTTTCTATTTTGCTGTAATAAGATTGGTCAATTCCTATTCTTGTTGATATATTGATTCCTGTTTTTTCGTTTTCTACCCTTAATTCTTTTATTCTTCTCCCCATTTCTTCTGAATTAATCATATATTTAGCTCCTTTTTTTCATTTTAATACTTTTTTTACTTGACAATAGGTAATGCATTACCTATAATGTAAATAGTAGGTAAACGATTACCTAACATTTTATTAACAACATAAGTAGCGAGGCTTTATATGATTAAGGAAATGCGTTTAGCACTTGGACTCACTCAACAACAAGTTGCTGATAAAGCCGGAATATCCGTTCGGCAGTATCAGCGAATTGAAAAAAACGAAAAGGCAACAAAATTTTCTACTGTTGAAAAGATTATGTCTGTTTTTGGATTTTTGGGTGATAAATAAATTTTTTAAGTAGCGAGGTAATTAAATATGCAATTAGAATGTTTAGGCACAAAAATCGCAATAGTGCGCAGAGCACGAGGCTATACAGACGCAGATTTAGCGCATAAGCTCAGATGTACTGTAGGTTATATATCTAAAATTCAAGAAGGCAAATTTCAGCCAACAGTTCGTCGTTTATGCGAAATCGCAACAGCACTTGAATGTTCAATTGATTATTTGTTAGGTAATGAATTTACCTTTTCAGTCCCCGGCTTAAATGATGAGGAGGACAAGCAGTAGATGTTCATTAGATATAAATGTAACAGTTGCGGCACTGAATACGCAATAAATGAAAAACTCGTCCCGGTAGACGAAAAATTTAACTTTTTAATCAGAGATTTGAAAAAATGCGATTGTTGCGGCTCTGATGTCGATTTAAAGCCGCTTTATGATTTTAAGAGGTATCGTAATGTCAAACAATATCAAAACGCTTGATGAGCGTATATTGCACGATTTCTACAGCGGTAAAACGCTAATGCAAATTATTAATGAGTTGCGAAACTCTTATGAATACACCAAAAAGCAAGCAATTGAAAAGGTTTATATTGTCCTTAAAGAGCAAGGCTTAAAGTATTAAGTTTTTTTCATTAACTTCTTTCCTTTTACGACGCTTCAGAGGAGTTGAGCGTATCAGCTCCTTCCCAGCTGTAATGTTAACTTGCCATTTGTAACCCCCTGAATAGGATTTTTACTTTAATTAACAATTAACATTACGCACTCGCTACGGAGTTTCTCGGTATCTCCGGTAAAAACCGAGCTAGCTTATTTATTTATTTTTAGAAAGGTTGGTTTTTTATTATGGCTAGAAAGTATATTTGCACAGGTTACGGAATTGATAAAACAACAGGTTGTCGCTATTCAACAATCGCACCGATTTTTGAAGGCAATACTAAGGACGGCAGAATATTCGGCATGATTCAGAATGACCAAAGGCAGACCACCGATGAAGAACTTGCTATCGGTGAAATTAAGAGTTTTTCTCTTATCAGTGAATAATCCCACTATCTTGCGAAGGCAGGTAATATCATGAAATGGAGGGCACAAAGAACATTTGTAATTTTTATATTACTATCTTTGTGTCTTTCTTTATGTGATATTAATGCTTATGCTAAATCGAAATATTATGATAAAGGTGAAAGCTATAATGATAGTTATTTGAAAGACGGCTTTGTTGATGAGGATTCAACACTTATCTTTTTTCCGCCTTTTCCTGATAGCGAGTATAAGAATTACATAATATTAAGCTCGCAGGGTGATTATTATTTAGTTCTTACAAATGATAAGCGTATCAATTTTTACGGCAATTCAATGGTTTCCGAAGGACATTTCATCGTATATCAGTTTGCCCAACACAATAGACAATGGGTCTTTAATGACGATTATACTAAGTATTATCCGGCTAATAAATACGGCTTTTATAAGCAGTTTAAGGATTATAAGATAATCGACAGCTCCATTTCTACCGACTCCGGTAGTGTAATCGAACAAAACAAATACACAGCTAAAACAGGCTACCGTTTCTATTGGCAGATTATATCTGTTGAGAAGTTTTTAATTAAGCAGATTGAGTCTCTCAGTGACTATGTGTTATCTAATAAGATTCTTACATATATCGTTCTCGGCGGATTTGCCGCTGAAGTGTTGTTTTTTGTTTTTAAACTAATCAGAAGAGTAGGGGACTTAAGATATGAGCAAGAAGATTCTTCAGACAGTGATTAGTTTAATATTGATTGCTGTAGTTTCTATTCCTGCGGCAGCTTATGCTAATACCGGTACATGGTACGACGCTAATATTTACGGCTATGACGAAGCTATTTTAACGCATGCTAAATCTTTGAGTTTTTCCGGCTACGGCTCCGGTGGTGCTATTTTTGCAGATGATAACGGCAAACTTACCGCTGTATATCATACTTTTAGCGGCTCAAGCTATCCAACAGGCGGAGTCAACTCCGGAACATACGAGGAACATGCATATTTCTATTTTTACAATACTAATCTAAATATGAATTATGCAACAGCTGAAGCCGATTCAAACGCGTTTAGTTTGCTTCAAAATGTTAGTCGGCTTTGTCTTGTTGTCGGTGACGGTTTCATCAGTCAACATATGTCTGATGTTGCTTCTGCCATTTTTGCTGATGATTCGCCTGTGAAATCCTCATATAGCGTGGTTTATGCCGGCAGTATTATGCTTTATTCCTCTACTTCCGAATATCAGAATACAAAAAATGCCGAGTTTTCAAGCTCGTCTTTTGATACTGCTGCTAATTGGATGCTATCTAATAAACCGTGGGGCAGTTCAGACTCCGGCGCTGATGCAGATTTGTCCGGTCTTCGTCAAGCTGTTGTAGAGCTGCAGCGTAAAGTAAAGCAAATTGAAGCTACTGTTTCCGGATTGCAGGATAGTGTATCAGCACTTCAAGCTGAATATACATCCATAAGCTCAATGATGTCCGATATTCAGCTTGTTCTTGATTCTATCAATCAAAAGATTACTAATCTTAAGCAAGATATGAATGCCGGCTTTACTGATGTTAATAACAATATTGTTGGTGCAACAAATCAAATTATAAAAACGCTTGAGGATATGACAAATAACCTTACTGCTCAATTCACAAGGGTAGTTAATGCCGTAATATATGGCAATGAAGAGGGAACACGCGATAACCTCGAGCTTAAGAATGACCTTGATCAGTTTAGTTCAGACCTTGACGGAATCAATGGTAATATAAGTTCTGCAAGTGGCTATATAGACAGTGCCGGCGCTGATGCAGCCGATTATATTAAAAATTTCTCTTTGTTTTACGAATATACATCCGCTCTTAATGGCGTTGGTACTGTTTTAACGCTCGGCATTGTGTTCATCTTTGTTATGAAGTTAATAGGTAGGTGAGCATATGCTTGCTATATTGGATATTCTCAACTTTATTGTTGAGCTTATAAAATTCATAGTTAATATGGTAGTCAATATCTTGACGGTAGCGTTTACGGCAATTAAAACGCTTGTAGTGATATTCGCTGCACTTCCAACTGTGCTGCAGGTCTTTTTGATTGCCATTGTTGGAGTAAGTATCGTATATAAAATAATCTCGTTAGGTGGAAGCGGTGACAGTTAATGGAAAGTTTCTTTGGTATTGTAGCTTCTATTATTAAGCTATTAAATGGATGGAAAATAATAGGTAGTCTGAGCGTGTGGGAGATTCTTTTAACAACGCTTGTAGCTACTGTTATCATTAAATTGTTAAAAGGACGGAAGAGTAATGACTAAGAAACTATCTGTATTCCTATTATCATTGGTTTTCGCGCTTGCTCTTCCGGTTACCTGTTTTGCCGCTAATATTCAGTGGGCTGTCGGCGAAGATGATGGCGATTGTGAACACGATTACCAAATTACGGCTTATTCAGACGATAACAACACTTTAACTCTTACATGCTCAAAGTGTGGTGATGTTGTTACCGACAAGCTCGATGATTTGATGGCTGATATGCTTGTTGATGATGCTGCTGTGTCTGATGAGGTTCAAGCATCATGTGACCACCATTATGTGTGTATCTCATTTGATTCAGAAAATGCAACCGGTGTTATTTGTTGTACGAGCTGCGGAGCTTATTTTACAGATGATTTTGTAACGCATTTGAATGCTAAAGAGGGCGACAGCAACTATGTAACATGGTTTGATGTAGTGCCCGGTGATAAGATAATAAACGGCAAAGACTATGCTAAATTGTTGCATACTCTAACCGATGTCGGCAAGTCTGATAACAACGGTCTTGTTGAGGTGTTAAGTGATTCTACTTTCCACTATAAAGAAACATTCTTTTATGTATATTTCACTGTATTAATAGTCGCTTTGACTTGTATATTATGTTTTGTAGCACGGAGGCGCGTATGAATATAACTGAACTTTTAAATAATCTATTAGGCGCTCCGCCTGCAGGTCTTGAATGGCTGCAGTATCTCGTAGGTGTTGGTATTGTTATATTCGGCTTAATTTCCGTATTAACAATCATACATAAAGCCTTTGGGTTTTTTGACCATTAAGGAAGGAGGAAAGCAGTATGCCATTTATGAACTTGTTATCGGTCTTGCCGGTAACTGCTGAAGGCGGTTTGAGTTTTAGCTCTTTATGGACTGAATTTGTTACTGATTTTGGGCTTGTTTCGTCTTTCTTCAGTTCGAATCCTATCTTCTTGGCTATTATTGGATTGCCTATAGGTGCTTTTGCTATCGGTTGTATTGTTAAGGCTATTCGATGAGTAGTTCTGATATGTTGTCGGAATTTCTTTCAATCATCAATGATGTTTTTTCAAAAATATTTGATGTTAAGTATTTGCCGCTTTATGCAGCTGTAGCTGTCGGACTTGGTGTAAGTGTTATAGTGTATCTCTTAAGGTGGTTTAACAATGCCTGAATTTTCAATTGAAATGTGGCAAAGCTTTAAGCAGCAGTTTATGTCTGTTATTAATTGGCTTTTGTATAGCTTTGATATTCTTTATGACTCTTTCAGGTCAAAGCCTATGCTTTATTTGTTCGTCTTTTTTCCGATTTTCGCATTGATGTTTTTTGGCGTTTTTAATCTATTAACTCGCTTAGTCCCTCTTAAGGCTCTGTTTGACAGTTCTGATACTAAGAATGATAACAGCATGCTTAAATCTTCATTGCGTGCCGGTGCTCGTAATTCCGGCTCACACGCTGTTAATTTAGCTTCTGCTCAGAATCGACAGAGCAGGGGAGCAGCTCAAGGATTGCATGTAGCTCCTCCAAAGGCTAACCCCTTTAACTCTCCCGGTGCTTCTCATGCACAAGCTCACGGTTCAGCCGGATTTAATCGTGCCGGCTCTCCCGGTTCTCCCGGAACTGTTCGTGCAGTTGTTGCCGGTGGTAGTTCTTCCAGTAGTTCTATTTCTTATGGTAACGGAATTGCTAAAGCAGCCGGCAAAGGTGTTGATAACGCTGTTGCTGTTGCAAAGGATAAGATTAATAGCAATAAAGTACAAAAGCATAATTTTGATGATTTCGTTTCAAAAAACGGCGGTGAGTTTTATAAACCGCCTACTGATAATGTGACTATTTCAGAGTCTACTGATAATGTGACTATTTCAGAGTCTACTGATAATGTGACTATTTCAGAGTCTACTGATAATGTGACTATTTCAGAGCCTACTGATAATGAGTCTGCTTCAGATAAGCTTGAGTATATGAAGACTCATAGAACGGAACCATTTTCAGCTGTTCCTTCGGTAAAAAGTACTAAACCACATCCTGAACTTGACATTGAATATGACGAAGATGATTAATTAACTAATAACGCCCTTAGGCTTATTATAAATAACAAAGGAGGTTTGCTATATGGCTGAATGGATTAAGCAGCTCGGCGAAGGTATTAAATGGCTCTTAAGCCTGTTTTCTTCGCTCTTCGGCGTGATTCAAGACCATCCGATTATGCTTTACGGCGTGCTTTTGACTATCGTTGTTTTCGCTGTCGGAATTGTCTTCCGTGTTCTCCGTGGCTTCGGCATCAGACCGCGAAGACGATAATTAACCCCATTAATTAAAATTCAATAAGGAGGATTCACATGCCTGTTTTTCAGTTTTTGACTGCAGTTGACCAAACTACTACTGAATCTGGACTTGGTACTATGTTTAGTTCGCTTACAAGTATTTTTACTTTTATTGTCGGCTTGCTTGGTGATGTTGTTGATACGATTACATCCAATAACCTTATCCTTGTTCCTGTAGTTATCGGTTTTGCAGGCGGCGCTATTATGCTTGCCGTAGGTATTGTTCACCGTCTCGGTGTTGGTAGTAGCGGACGACATCGCAGAGGTAGAAGATAATCATCTTTTAGCCTGTTTGCGTTTGTTCGTAAGCAGGCTATTATTTTATGATTGATTTTGTAAAAAATATAATTGCACTTTTTATTGCTTCTATAAATGGCTCTCTTGAGTTTCCCGGCATTATTGGCTTATTTACCATTTCACTTACTGTCGGCGGTTTAATGAACCTGTTAAGGAAGCTAATAGGTGCTTGGAGAACAAAGAATGAATGATTTTAAACGAAAAATGCTGAAGCTTTTAGATTTCGTATTTAATCGTAAATTTCAACGCTATGCACTCGGTCCGAATTGTATCGAGATAATCGGTATGCGTGGTGCCGGTAAGTCTACTGTTTATGCTTTGGTAGCTGAAGAAGCTAAAAAAGCAGGGAAGAAAGTATATTGTCAATATCCTTATAAAGACTGTTATCAGATTCCTGTAATTCCTAAAGACCTCGGTTATTGGGAATCAAAAAAGTTTCAGCAAGCTAACGGAACTTGGAAGGAGTATAAGACTTGGTATCCGCATATTGTTATGCAAGTTGATAAAGAATGGCTCTATAATACCGATTTTTCTAATTGTGTTATATTGCTTGATGAGGCAAGGACTATTTATCCGGCAAGAGCGTTTAAGGATTGGTCTATTGCCGATGATGAGTTTTTTAATTTTCTGCGTAAAGCTAAAGTTAATGTTTATTTAAGCTCGCAGGAGTATGCAGCACTTGATGTAAATGTTCATAGAGCTGTTGATGAAGTATGGTTTCTTTATAAAAACCGTCCTAATTCATCTTTTACAAGGGTAGAAGTATATGAGTCTATGACTGTGCCAATGGAGAACCTGCAGAAGCGTGTTAGACTCTCCCGGGCTAAAGGCGAAATGTATCAGCTCGATTGGGATATATGCGGTCAGCTTACTCGCAAGTTTACTTTCTACCGTCCACCTTATTACGATTTGTTCAGTACTGATTTCTTTTACAGGGAGTTTAAACCTGATGATAAGTCTTTATTGTGGTCTGATGAGGATTTAGCGCAGTTGGGTTAAGCGCACCGGCGCCTGCGTAAGCAGCCGGGCGCGTACCGTGACTGTGTATATTTTTGAATCCGCGGCAAAAGCCGCGTAGCCCCCGGTGACTAACAGGGGGGCAGAGATTACACTTTTATATTTTATGGAAAATTATGAGCAAAACAGAGATAATAAAATTCTCTTTGACTGGTTTGCTTTCACTGTCCATGATTTAAGTCTTGATGAAGTGTTTAATCTTTTAGGTTTTTCTAATTTAATATCTGATTTTATTACTATGTCCGGGTCAAATGGATATAAAGATAGATATTACTTTGATTCTATATCTATTCATTACAACGGACATCCGGGACAAGGTATCCATGTCAATATGTCCGGTCAAGGTTGCCGGGCTTTTGAGACTTATTCAGATTATGGTGATTGGATTGAATTGTTCTACAGAATATCTCAAGTTAAATATAAGATATGTAGACTTGATGTAGCTTATGATGATTTTAAATCTCTTTTGCCTATAAATGATATAGCTGAAGCTCTTAAGTGTAATGATTGGACTTCTCCGGCTTCTGTTCGTTGGTATGAAGCTGTTTGGTCTTATTCTGGTATTTCTGCTTATGTCGGTAGTCCCGGTTCTCGTCTTCGTATTCGATTTTACGATAAAGCTGCAGAACAGAAAGTTGATTATCAATGGGTCAGATGTGAAATACAGCTCAGAGATGAACAAGCTACAGATTTTTTAGCTCACTATATCAAGAAACCTGATGATTTGTCTTATATATATTTTGCGGTTCTTAATCGTTATGTCAGATTTATTGACCGTAATATATCTAATGTTTCAAGGTCTAAGGTCAAACAGTGGTGGTCTGATTTTATCGAAACAGAGGATACTATTAAACTTTGGAGTCCGGGAGTTACATATAACATAGGTCGATTAAAGGATAATGTTATATCACGGTGGGGTAATGCTATACAATCCTATATATCCGTATTCGGCATTGCTGATTTAATGCAGCAGCTTGATGAGGTCAGACCGTTACATAAATTACCGGTTCATTATAAGACAATAGTTAAGGACTATGCTGAAGCTTATTCTGCAGCTCACAGCTTGAAAGAAACAACGCTCCCGGACGGAACTGTAATAGAAGAGGTCAGAGAACTACCTAAAAGGTTATCAAACGCACTTGATAAAATTCAATTTTCAATGGAGGATTAAACATATGACTTTTTTAATTATCTTACTTTTTATTAATACAATAGTCAGCTTCATCGGCGCTATTAACTATTTTCGCAAACAACACAGTTTATCTCTTTTATCTGTCAGCTCTTGTATCAATGTTGCACTTTACATCATCTTATTTATCGTGGCTTAAGGAGTATTAATTTTATGCGAAAGAACGAGGGAATCAGCTTAATATCTTATCTATATCATACAGAATCGCGCCTTAATTCAGTTATTGAAAGTACAGAATATCGGTTTGTCCGTCGTGAACTTGACGAAGTGGATTTATTGGAAGAGATAATAGCTAAATCAAATTACAAATTTTTCTTGCAAATTGAACATGATATACTTAAAATACTAAAATTCGCTGTAGATGATAGTGATTCTAAAAATTAACGCAATTTCGCAAAATTAATATTTTGCGAAACATAGGGGAGTTTAAAAACAAATAGTGCACAGTATGTCGCTGTGCGCTATTTTTCTGCAATTATGCTGTTTTATCCATATTTTTTATTCAATGGTAAGTAACGAATTGATAGAGAAAATATAAAATTAAAATCATAACAAAAATTTGTTGATAATTGATTCAAAGCCGATAATGAAATATCAATTTTTATCATTATTCATATTATATTGCTCTTTATCATTTACAACGCTATTAATAACATATTGAGCAGTATCAAATTATCGTTGATATATTGCCTGTTATTTGGTATAATTGATTTGTTCAAAAAGTTTTGCGAAATAGGAAGTTTATTGTTATGCGCAGAGAAGATATTAATGCTTTGCCGAAATTGGTGCAGCAATATTTAGTTTACATAGAAGCTATAAAGGAGCACAGCGAATTGTCTGTATTAGAATATGCCGGCGATTTGCGTACTTTTTTCAGATATTTGGTTAAAGAAAAAGGTTTATCCCCTGCAGATGTTTCGTACGAAGACACGGACATTAGCAAAATCGACCTTGATTTTATAAAAAGCATCACTTTGAACGATGCTTATCAATTTTTGATTTATTGTAAAAATGAAAGAAGGAACAATGAGGCTACAAGAGCACGCCGTGTTGTTTCAATCCGCAGATTTTTCACTTATTTAACAGACAATTTGGGTCTGCTCGAAACAAATCCGATGAAAAATCTCGATACTCCTAAAATAAAAAAATCGTTACCTAAGTACCTAACCCTTGATGAAGCTCAACGGCTTTTATCTGTAATCGACGGAAAATTTAAAGAGCGTGATTTTGCGATTATAACACTGTTTTTGAATTGTGGAATGCGACTTGCAGAGCTTGTCTCAATTGATTATAACGATATTCGCTCAGACAACACGCTCACGATTACCGGTAAAGGTAATAAGGAGCGCACGGTTTATTTAAACAATGCGTGTATCGACGCGATTGACGCCTATATGAAAGTGCGACCGAACGAAGGTGTTAAGGACAGAGCGCTGTTTTTGAGCGCACGAAACCAACGAATCAGCCCGAGAATGGTCGAAATTATGGTGAATAAAAATCTCGAGAAAGCCGGTTTGGGCGGCAGAGGCTTATCTGTCCACAAGCTCAGACACACTGCGGCAACGCTTATGTATCAACACGGCAATGTTGATGTTCTGTTGCTCAAAGAGATTTTGGGCCACGAAAATCTCGGAACTACAGAAATTTATACCCATATCACCAAAGAGCAAACGCGAAAAGCCATTGAAACTAACCCGTTGGCTGATAACAAACCTAAATTTTAATTATCGTCACGAGTGATGATGTAATCAATGAATTCAGTGCTGATATTACAATGATTACTACGATATAAATGACAAAATCTTTCAGATACAGCTTTAGATTAAAATCTTCTGTATCTGATTTTTTTGTTGTTGAATTATAAATCTGTCGGCTCATCAATGAACTGCTTTTAATTGTATATATTATTGTTTCTGCGAAAACACAGCTTTGCGGAATGACAAGGAGCGCGCAGTATGTTATTCCATTTGCGGAATATGATGTATAGAAATACGATATTTTAAGTGAAACGGCAAAACCGATTAACAGCGGAATACAATTGATAAAACGAAATCCGAATAAAGATACGCCGAAAATCACAACAAACACAAAAACGGCTATATATACCGCAACCGTGCTGAAAAACATTTTTTTAAAATCAGAAGTAATCGGATTGACTGCCTTTGAAATAAGCTCCGCCGCACTGTCGTTTAATTGGCTGTAAATCAATGCACCGAGCAATAAACCGGCAATGTAAAATATGACTGAATAAATGAAACTTTTGTTATTGTTAAAAAACGAGTCAAAATCAAATTTCTTTTTGCCGACATCTTTTATTTCCACTTGCTCACCTTAATTTTCTTGCTTTTACGAACAGTTAATTCACCTATTAACATTCCGAACAATATAATTAACACTGTTTTAATAACAAAAAACAAAACATAATTGCCATTGAAAATGAGATTGACGAGGCTGTAAAACACAAGAGGCATTTCCGCAATCAAACCGAGCAGAATGCCGTTGTTTTTAAATCCGTTGACGGACACAAACGAAATCACGCATGCGCACAAAACGCATATGGCAACAGAAATGTATTTTGACAACTCTAAATCCAAATCAAGAGCAAAGACTATTTTGCCGGCTATGTATGAAAATAATAAAATTGAAATCACAGACGATATAATCACCTTGACGCAGAATTTCAAAATCAAGTTGTCGGCATTATTTGTTGATAATTTTTTCATAAAAAAACTCCCCCGATATATCCAATAAATGGATATTCGAGGGAGTAAAAATATATTACATTATTTTTCGATTTTTCTTTCAGCTTCTTTAGCTGTATCGGAAATTTCCTTATCGTTTTTCTTTCCTTTTGCAGCTTTTTTCTGCTTTGCAGCTTCTCTTGCTGCCTCAACTTCTTTCTTGTGCTGCTCTGTCTTTGTTACATTAGTATTTACAGCCCAGCGTTGAATTTTCATCTTTGTTCTGTCAGCGCCTGTTTCAATGACAAGATCTTGCTCTCTGATAGTAACAACCTTGCCGACAATTCCGCCGATAGTAATAATTTCGTCACCGATTTCGAGAGAAGAACGCATTTCTTGCTCTTCCTTTTGACGCTTCTTCTGCGGTCTGATCATCATAAAGTACATAATAACGATAAGAACAACCATCATAATGATTCCTGATGTTGGTGATGCCGTTCCGCCGTTAGCCGATGAACTCATAAGTGTAATAAAATTCATTTATTTTTTCCTCCATAATAAAATGCAATTGTAATTATATATTATTGTACATAATTATGCAAGTTATTTTTTAATTCTTGTATCAAGTTTTACACAATATTCATTTTTGTAATCATCAAACGAGCCGTTTTCAATATTTTCCCTGATTTCCTGCATAAGATTATTGTAGAAATACAGGTTATGAATTACAGCAAGACGCATACCGAGCATTTCGTTTGCTTTGAGCAAGTGTCTTACATATGCGCGCGAGTAATTTCTGCATGTCGGACAATTGCATTTTGAATCAATAGGCTTTGTATCAAGCTGATATACGGCGTTATTGATATTGATAATGCCCTCTTTTGTAAAAAGCTGACCGTGGCGCGCATTTCTTGCCGGCATAACGCAGTCAAAAAGGTCAACTCCTCTGCTGACACCTTCCAAAATATTGCCCGGTGTACCGACACCCATCAAATATCTCGGCTTATTTTTAGGCGCGTAAGGCTCGACAGCCGAAATGATACGATACATATCCTCTTTCGGCTCGCCTACGGCAAGTCCGCCGATAGCGTATCCGTCAAGGTCCATTTTTGCAATTTCTTTCATATGCTCAATTCGTAAATCGTCAAATGTGCATCCCTGATTTATACCGAAAAGCAGTTGGTTTCTGTTGATTGTCGATTCAAGTGAATTAAGGCGTTCCATTTCAGCTTTGCAACGCTCGAGCCAGCGCAATGTACGCAAGCAAGCCTCTTTGGCGTATTGAAGTTTTGCAGGGTTTTCAACACATTCGTCAAAAGCCATGGCAATTGTTGAGCCTAAATTCGATTGAATTTGCATACTCTCTTCGGGACCCATAAAAATTTTTCTGCCGTCGATATGAGAGTTAAATGTAACTCCATCTTCTTGAATTTTGTTAAGCTTTGCGAGTGAAAATACCTGAAATCCTCCGGAATCGGTCAAAATAGGTCTGTCCCAATTGGTGAATTTATGCAATCCGCCAAGCTGACGGATTATAGTATCGCCCGATGTTGTTCTGTCGCCCGGCCTAACATGCAGGTGGTAGGTATTGCAAAGCATAACCTGTGCGCCGACTTCTTTTAAATCAACTGTTGAAAGTCCGCCTTTGATGGCGGCAACGGTTGCCACATTCATAAAAGCAGGGGTCTGCACCGTGCCGTGAACGGTTTCAAACACTGCGCGTCTTGCGCGACCCTCTTCCTTTAAAACAGTAAACTTCATACTTACTCCTCATATAATAAAATAGTGTTATTGGATAAACATAGCGTCGCCGAACGAGAAAAATCTGTATTTTTCATTCACGGCGATATTGTAAGCATTCATAATATTGTCATAACCTGCAAGTGCCGAAACAAGCATTATAAGAGTGCTTTCCGGCAGGTGAAAATTAGTAATCAAAGCGTCAATGCATTTGAATTTATAGCCGGGATAAATAAAAATGCTTGTGTTGTCTTCATCCTCGCATATACATCCGTTCTTTGTTGCGACGGATTCCAAGGTTCTCGTGCTTGTTGTGCCGACACTTATTACTCTGCCGCCGTTTTTCTTTGTTTCATTTATTAAGTCGGCAGTTTCTTTCGATATATGATAGTGCTCACTGTGCATTTTATGCTTGGTTACATCCTCAACCTTTACGGGCCTGAATGTGCCGAGTCCCACATGAAGCGTTACATAACCGATTTTAACGCCTTTTGCTTTAATTCGACTTAAAAGATCCTTGGTAAAGTGTAATCCTGCCGTAGGGGCTGCCGCAGAGCCTAATTCGCGCGAATACACTGTTTGATAGCGTTCGCCGTCCTTGAGTTCCTCGGTAATATACGGCGGTAGTGGCATTTTTCCGATTTTATCGAGAATATTATATATTTCCTTTGAGTCACAGTCAAAATGAATAATTCTGTTTCCGTCATCGGTCACATCAATTACTTCACATTTAACGACGCCCTCGCCAAACACAAATTTTGTGCCGATTTTCGCACGCTTGCCGGGTTTGCAAAGACACTCCCAAACATTGTTTTCACGCTGATTGAGAAGCAAAAACTCAACAACCGCACCGGTTTCTTCCTTTACACCGTAGATACGCGCAGGAATAACCCTTGTGTCGTTTAAAATAAGGCAATCACCGGGGTTGAGATAATCAATAATATCTCTGAAAATTTTGTGTTCAATGCTGCCGTCGGATTTGTTCAAAATCATCAATCTTGATGAATCGCGAGGCTCTAAAGGCGTTTGAGCAATAAGCTCTTGTGGAAGTTCATAGAAAAAATCAGAAGTTTGCATTAATATTCTCCAAATAATTGATTGACATTAATATATAAGTAGTGATATTATATATATAAATTTTGATTTGCAATAACTGCGCATTGCGATATTGCGTGTATATTATATTGCAAAATTAAATATAAAACAAGTCCAAGGAGAAAAATTATGAAAAAATATAATGTCGGAATTGTCGGCGCTACCGGTATGGTAGGTCAGCGCTTCATGACCTTACTTGAAAACCATCCGTGGTTTAATGTTGTTGTTCTTGCCGCATCATCAAGATCCGCAGGCAAAACATATGAGGAAGCCATCGGCAACAAATGGTGCATGGATGTTGAGCTTCCAGAAAAATATAAAAATATGATTGTTAAGGACGCAACAAATGATATTGATGAAATCACATCCATGGTTGATTTTGTGTTTTGCGCAGTAAATATGAAGAAAGACGAAATCAAGGCTCTTGAGGAAGAATATGCAAAGCACGAGTGCCCTGTTGTTTCAAACAACTCCGCGCACCGCTTTACTCCGGATGTTCCTATGGTTGTACCGGAATTGAATGCCGAGCACATCAACATTATCCCAGACCAGAGAAAAAGACTCGGGACAAAGAGAGGTTTTATCGCAGTTAAATCAAATTGTTCACTTCAGTCATATGTACCTGCCCTCTTCCCTCTTCATGATAAATTTGGTGTAAAGGATGTTCTTGTTTGCACATATCAGGCAATAAGCGGTGCAGGCAAAACATTTGAAACTTGGCCCGAAATGATTGACAATGTTATCCCTTACATCGGCGGCGAAGAAGAAAAGAGCGAAAAAGAACCGCTTAAACTTTGGGGCAAAATCGAAAACGGCGAAATCAAGCTTGCCGACAAGCCTAACTTCACCGCACAGTGCATCAGAGTTCCTGTTTCAAACGGTCACCTCGGTGCTGTATTTGTTAACTTTGAAAAGAAGCCTACCAAAGAAGAAATGATCGAGATTTGGGAGAATTTCAAGGGCAGAGCGCAGGAGCTTAACCTTCCTTCTGCACCGAAGCAGTTCCTCCACTATTTCACAGAACCTGACAGGCCGCAGATTCATACTGAAAGAATGCTTGAAAACGGTATGGCTGTTTCTATTGGCAGACTCAGAGAAGATACGCAATATCAATACAAATTTGTTTGCCTTTCTCACAACACCCTTCGTGGTGCGGCAGGCGGTGCAGTTCTTCTTGCAGAATTGCTTGCGGCTGAAGGATATATGGACTAATTTTAGAATAATTTTATAAGGAGAATTCGTTATGAAAGAACCTATTTTTACAGGATCTGCAGTTGCTATCATCACTCCTATGAATGATGACTGCTCCGTAAACTATGATGAGTTTAAAAAGTTTATCGATTATCAAATCGACAACGGCACAGACGCAATTGTTATTTGCGGCACAACCGGCGAATCATCAACGCTTAAAACAGTTCATCATCTTGAAGCAATCAAGTTTTGCGTTGATTATGTAAACGGCAGAGTACCTGTTATTGCAGGCGCAGGCTCAAACAACACAGAATGCGGTATTGAAATCGCAACAAAGGCTTGTGAATACGGATGTGACGCGTTATTGCTTGTTACACCTTACTACAATAAGTGCACGCAAAAAGGTTTGATTAAGCACTACACAATGTATCACGAGGCAACAGATAAGCCGATTATTCTCTACAACGTTCCGTCAAGAACAGGCGTTAACATTTTGCCGGAAACACTCAAAGAGCTTTCAAAGCTTCCGCGAATCAACGGCGTTAAAGAAGCTTCAGGCAATATCAGCCAAGTAATGAAAATCCGCGCACTTTGCGGCGACGATCTCAATATTTGGAGCGGCAATGACGACCAAATCCCGGCTGTAATGTCTTGCGGCGGTAAGGGTGTTATCTCTGTTCTTGCAAATATTTGCCCACAGGAAACACATGATATGGTTCAAGCATATCTCGACGGCGATGCAAATAAGTGCACAGATATGATGGCTCAGTATCTTGAGCTTGCAAATGCACTTTTTGTTGAAGTTAACCCGATTCCTGTTAAAGCAGCATGCAATATGGTCGGTTGGAATGCAGGTCCGTGTAAGATGCCTCTTTGCGAAATGACAGACGAACATACAGCTTATCTCAAGAGCGTTCTAAACAAATACGGTCTTATAAAATAAGAATTAATTAAGGACTTTTAAAATGACTAAAATAATTTTAAGCGGCGCCTGCGGAAAAATGGGTAAGGTTATCCAAAGCGTTGTTGCAGGTCGCGATGATTGCGAAATCGTTGCAGGCGTTGACAAATATAATGATAACGAGCGCCCCTTCCCTGTTTATGCTACTATGCAAGAGGTTAAGGAAAGTGCTGATGTTGTTATTGACTTTTCAAATCCGTCACTTCTTGATGGCTTGCTTGAATACGGTATTGAAACAAACACCGCACTTGTAATTGCAACAACCGGATTTGACGATTGCCAAAAGAAGAAAATACAAGATGCATCCAAAAAATGCCCTGTATTCTTCACATACAATATGAGTATCGGCATCAACCTGCTTGCAAACCTTGCAAAAAAAGCTGTTCAGGTTTTGGGTAACGATTTTGATATTGAAATTGTTGAAGCGCATCACAATCAAAAGATTGATGCTCCGTCGGGTACGGCACTTATGCTTGCAGATGCCATTACCGAAGAAATCGACAGACCGATGAAGTATGAATATGACAGACATTCTAAGCGCGAAAAAAGAACTAAGAATGAAATCGGTATGCATTCTATCCGCGGCGGCACAATTGTCGGCGAGCATGAAATCATTTTTGCCGGCAGAGACGAAAACATAACTTTGAGCCACTCGGCAAGATCAAAAGAAATTTTTGCAGTCGGCGCAGTAAATGCGGCAGTATTTATGAGCGGCAAACCTGCAGGAATGTACGATATGAGCGAGCTTGTAAAATAAATAATATAAAGAATAACGGCAGTGCAATAGCACTGCCGTATTTTTATACTATTGAATTATCAATCGCCGAGAGCAATATCCTGCTCAACCTCGTGCTTTTCCTTATAGCAAGCGAATGTTTCTTCAACAAACTTTGAATCGGGCTTTGGTGTTATGAGCGATACAATAGGAACGATTACAAATCCTCCAAGCATTGCAATTGCGCCGCAGTTAATCGGGCTTTGCATGATTGTCGGCAGAATATGATGTCCTGTAAGATTGCCGATAAGATCGATTACCATAAGACCCGTACCGAATACAAACGAAACCCAGCAAGCCGCCTTTGTCGTCTTTTTCCAATAAAGAGAATAGAGGAACGGTGCGAGGAATGCGCCTGCAAGAGCGCCCCACGAAATACCCATAAGCTGTGCAATGAATGTAACGGAGCTTTTGTATTGAACAAGCGCAAGAATTGCTGAAATCGCAATGAAGATTACAACAAAAATTCTGATTGACAAAAGCTGTTTCTTTTCATCCATCTTTTTAACAATATTGTCCTTCAAAAAGTCGATTGTAAGTGTCGACGATGAAGCGATTACGAGCGAAGAAAGCGTTGACATTGATGCCGAAAGAACAAGAATAACAACAAGTGCAATAAGCGGAGCCGAAAGCTCGCTGAGCATTGTCGGAATGATAGAGTCAAATCCGTTAGCTTTAACATCAATCTTGTCGGAATAAAGTCTTCCGAAGCCGCCGAGAAAATAACTGCCACCTGCAACAACAAGTGCAAATATTGTGGAAATGATTGTGCCCTTTTTGATGGATGACTCATCCTTGATGGCATAGAATTTTTGAACCATTTGAGGAAGTCCCCAAGTGCCGAGTGATGTCAAGATAACAACAAACATCAGGTTGAGCGGGTCTGCTCCGAAGAATGATGCAAAAACGCCGGGTGTCGTTGATACTGTTTCATCGGTCACCTTTGCAAGACCGTCCAATGCCGCTGTAAAGCCACCTTTACTCATCAATACAGCAGCGATTACTGCTACGATACCGAACAACATAATGATGCCTTGAATAAAGTCATTTATAGCGGTTGCCATGTATCCGCCTGCAATAACATAAATACCGGTAAGAATAGCCATGATGACGATACATACCGAATAATCAATGTTGAACGCCATACCGAAAAGTCGGCTTAAGCCGTTATAAAGTGATGCTGTGTACGGAATTAAGAAAACAAATATAATCGCAGATGCGGCTATTTTAAGTGATTTACTTCCGAAACGCTCGCCGAAAAACTGTGGCATTGTTGCTGAATTAAGATGCTGGGTCATAATTCTTGTTCGTCTGCCGAGGACAACCCACGCGAGAAGAGAGCCGATGATTGCGTTGCCGATTCCTGCCCATGTGGATGCAATACCGTATTTCCAGCCAAACTGACCTGCATATCCTACAAAAACAACAGCCGAGAAGTACGATGTTCCATATGCAAAAGCTGTCAGCCAAGGACCTACATTTCTGCCGCCGAGTACAAAACCGTTAACATCGGTTGCGTGCTTTCTGCATGCGATACCAACGCCGATAAGCACACCGAAGAAGAGTACTAAAATAATAATTTTTAAAGCCATTGATTTACTCCTTTATCATCAATTTAATCCGCTTTAGCACTTAAAAGCGATGAACTACATATATACTTTACCACTTAAAAGCGATGAAGTCAAGAAGAATTTTAACAAAAATAAAAAAGGTGTAAAACTACACCTTTTTTTAGATTATTATTTAATGTTCTAATTACTCAAACAGATCGGAAACATTGCTTTTAAGCATTTTCGGAATGTCGATTGACTGCGGGCAATGTTGTTTGCACTTGCCGCAGTTGACACAGTGCGAGGCATTGATATCAATGGCGTCATAAACCTTTTGCGCTTCCTCGCCGGAGATTTCGGAGCTCATATACTTATTATATACGGCAAACATGCTGCTGATTTTAACGCCCTTTGGGCAGTCGGCGCAATAATCGCATCCTGTGCACGGGATTGTTTCAGCGTTGTTTATAATTCTTGCAATTTTTTCGCAGACGGAATACTTATGTTTATCAAATTCAGTAAAACCCGAAAGCGTGCTTAAATTATCGGATAATTGCTCAATTGAATTCATACCGCTCAATATTGCAAGCACATTATCGTGTGATGCAACAAAGCCCATTGCCCAAAAAGCATTTGATTTGTCGGGCATTTCGCTTTTGCAAAGTCTTTCTGCCTCATTAGGCAAATCGGCAAGCTTTCCGCCGCGAACAGGCTCCATTACAATAACGGGTATGCCTGCATCTGTAAGCAATTTATATTGCATTTTGGCGTTTTGATTTTCCCAATCAAGATAATTCATTTGAATTTGAGCAAAATCCCACTCATGTGCGGCAATTATTTCCTTTAAAGTATCAATAGTTCCGTGAAATGAAAAGCCAATATTATTAATTCTGCCCTCTTCCCTTTTCTTAAGCAAGAACTCATATGCGCCGTATTCTTCGCACATTTTGAAATTATCCGCATCAAGTGAATGCAGGAGATAAAAATCGAAATATTCAAGACCTGTTCTCTTAAGCTGATTTGAAAAGATCTTTTCCATATCATCGTGGCTGTCGCACAGCCAAATCGGAAGCTTGTCAGCAACATAGTATGACTCACGAGGATATTTTTTCAAAGCATGACCGACAAATTCTTCGCTCTTACCGCAATGATACATATATGCCGTGTCATAATAATTGACGCCGTTTTGATATGCAAAATCGACTATTTTCTGCGCCCTTAGATAGTCAATATCCGGACTTGACTCACGCTTTTCGCCGGATTTTACAGGCAGACGCATTGTACCCAATCCAAGCCTTGAAATTTCTATGTTTTTAAAAGCTTTTCTGTCAACCAAAATTGACACCTCTTTTATTCCATAGTCCAAGTTGTGCCCTGTCTTGTATCTTTAAGTATAATACCTCTTGCTTTCAAATCGTCACGGATTTTGTCCGCAGTTGCAAAATCCTTATTTTTCTTTGCTTCCTGACGCTGAGCAATAAGTTTTTCAACTTCTTTGTCAAGGTCATTAGACTTTTTGTTATACAAAATGCCGAGAACATCGCAAAGCTCATCGAAAATCTTTGCGGCAGTTTTGCAGACATTTTCAGAAACAGGCTTGTCGAGAATTTTTGTATTAATATCCTTAACCAAGTCAAATACTGCTGCGATACCGTCGGCTGTATTCAAATCGTCATCCATAGCGGTGATAAACTGCTCTCTTCGCGAATTGAGTGATTTAAGAATTTCCTCATTATCAGCAATGTCCGATTGCGCATTTTTGATTGCAAAGTCGAGAGATTCACGGCATGTATAAAGTCTGTCAAGCGCAGATTGGCACTGCTCGATAATATCAAGGCTGTAATTGATAGGTGAACGGTAATGTGAAGAAATAAGGAAGTATCTGATTACCTCATAGCCGTAAACATTAGCAATTTCACGAACGGTTTTGAAGTTGCCGAGTGACTTACTCATCTTAACATTGTCAACATTGATATAACCGTTGTGCATCCAATATTTCGAGAACATACAGCCGTTTGCCGCCTCGGACTGCGCAATTTCGTTTTCGTGGTGAGGAAATACAAGGTCCTGACCGCCGCAGTGAATATCAATTGTTTTGCCGAGATATTTTCTGTTCATAGCCGAACATTCGATATGCCAACCCGGTCTGCCTTTACCCCACGGCGACTCCCAATAAGGCTCGCCTTCTTTTGCGGCTTTCCAAAGTGCAAAATCAAGTGGGTCTTCTTTCTTTTCGCCGATAGCAATTCTTGCACCGCTTTCAAGGTCATCAATCGGTTGATGAGAAAGTTTACCGTAGTCCTTAAACTTGAGAGTTCTGTAATAAACATCACCATCAACGGCATAAGCATAGCCTTTGTCAATCAATGTTTTGATAATATCAATGATTTCATCAATATTCTCAGTTGCCTTTGGATGAACGGTTGCATCCTTAAAATTCAAGCCGTGTGCGTCTGTCCAAAATTCTTTGATATATTTTTCGCTGACCTCATCAAAGGATATACCCTCTTCGTTGGCTCTCTTGATAATTTTATCGTCAACATCTGTAAAATTCTGAACGAATTTCACGTTATATCCTCTGTATTCAAGGTATCTTCTGAGAACATCAAAAACGCAAAGCGGACGGGCGTTTCCTATATGAATATAGTTATAAACGGTAGGTCCGCACGCGTAAATTTTAACTTCATTTTCATCAACGGGAACAAAATCTTCTTTTCTCCTTGACATTGTGTTAAAAATCTTCATTTTTAATCTCCTTCAGTTTATTTACTTCTTTTTGTAATTCTTCGATTTTTGCTTCGTTTTTCTTTATTGCACTCATTATCGGGTCGGGGATATTGATTTGGTCAAGATCGTCAACCCGCTCTCCGTCAATTCGCACAACCTCACCCGGTACGCCTACAACGGTGCAATTCGGCTCAACATCCTTAACAACAACGGCTCCTGCGGCAACTTTTGAATTTCTGCCTACTGTAATCGGTCCGAGGACCTTTGCCCCTGCGCCGATCATAACGCCGCTTTCAATCGTGGGGTGTCTTTTGCCGACATCCTTACCTGTTCCGCCAAGCGTAACGCCTTGATAAATCATTACATCATCGCCAACCTCGGCAGTTTCGCCGATTACAATACCGTGGCCGTGGTCGATGCACACGCGCCTGCCGATTGTTGCACCGGGATGAATTTCAATTCCGGTCTTATGTGCCGAGCGCTGACTTATCCATCGTGCGATGAACGGCATATTGTGGCGCAAAAACCAGTTTGCTCTCTTATGTGCTCTCAGCGCCTTAAATCCCGGATATAAAAGAACAATCTCCAATGGTCCATGAGCCGCGGGATCATGGTCTATAAAGCTTTGAATATCCTCTTTATAACTTTCAAACATAACATAACTCCAAACAAAAAATAAATCCTCTGCCGATACAATCGACAGAGGCAATAAAATATTGCGGTTCCACTCCGTTTTATACTTAACCACTTAAATGGCTTTGCCGATAACGGAGCATACCGTCCCGAAATACTTTATTCCTTCGGGAAGCTCATGGGTGCATTTCATCAATTGCCTTATGCGAAACTCACAGCACCGCTCGCTCTCTTTGATAAGGTATGATTGACTACTTCTCCCAATCGATGCATTTATACTATATTTACATTATATACATTTTTTACAAAAATGCAACTGTTATTTTGTTTTAATAAGATGCCAACCGTCTTTAGTATATTTAATTCCGCTTAGCAAAGTAACAATGCCGACAATCCAAAATGCAACCGTGCAATAAACGCCGAGCCAATTAGGAGCGTTAAAGCCGTTTGTGGCGATAACAGTTTCGCCGTCCTTTTCAAGAATAGCCAAAATTAAGAATGTGATGCCGGTTGTAGACATTTGTAAAAATGTTTTAGCCTTGCCGAATGCGTTTGCGGCAATAATTTCACCGTTTGATGCAGCAAGCATTCTCATTCCGGCGACAAGAAATTCCCTTGCCATCATAATCATAATAACCAAATCGGTTCTTACGCCGAGATTTATTTGAATAATGAACGCGGCGAGAACAAGCGTTTTATCGGATAATGGGTCCATTACCTTGCCGAAATCGGTAACAAGCCCATTTTTTCTTGCAATAATTCCGTCTGCCTTATCGCTCATACAAGCTACGAAATAAACAAGCAGTGCCACAACCCAGTGATAGCGAAATTGAATATATGACGCTAAAAACAAAAACGGTATGCAACAAAATCTGAACACTGTTATTTTATTCGGTAAATTCATTCCACACACTCTCCTATCAAATCATAGCCGTCAAAATCTGTAATGAGAACATTACAAAATTCGCCGATATTAAGCGGCTTGTCGGATGTAAAAATAATTCCGCTGTCAATTTCCGGCGAATCCATATACGAACGGCCGACATATTTTTCGCCGTCAAACGAATCAATAATAACCTTATATTTGTTACCGACTCTGCCTTTATTGCTTTGCTCGGTGATAGTGTATTGAATATCCATCAATACCTCTTGACGTCGATTTTTAACTTCATCGTCAATTTGATTATCCATATCAAACGCAGGTGTATCCTCCTCGGGAGAAAATGTAAAGCACCCCATTTTGTCAAATTTAATATCTTTTACAAATGAGCAAAGATTTTCAAATTGCTCGTCTGTTTCCCCCGGAAAACCTACCATAAATGTAGTCCTGAGCGCAAGACCCGGAATTTTATCTCTCATTTTGGTAAGCAATTTCTTATAATCGTCTCCGTCGCCGATTCTGTTCATAGATTTTAAAACACTCTTATCGGAATGTTGCAACGGAATGTCGATATATTTGCAAATTTTATCATTTTCCGCAATCACATCAATAAGCGAATCGGTTATTCTCTGCGGATAGCAATAAAACAACCTTATCCACTCAATACCGTCAATTTTTACTAATTGTTTAAGAAGTTTGTCGAGCGAATACTCGCCGTATATGTCCTGACCGTATTTAGTGGTATCCTGCGCGATTAAAATAATTTCCTTAATTCCCTTTTGCGCAAGCACTTTAGCCTCGTTAACAACGGACTCCATAGGCCTTGAACGGAATTTGCCGCGAATGCCCGGGATTGCACAATATGCGCATCTGTTGTCGCATCCCTCGGCAATTTTCAAGTACGCCCAATGTGACGGCGTAGAAAGCATTCTTTCATCGTCGAGCGGTAAATAACACTTATTCGGAAAAATAGTTGTTTCAATGCCCATAAGAGCCTTTTGACAAATCTTGACAATATCTTTGTTTGCGCCGATACCGATAACGGCATCCACCTCGGGCATTTCTTTAATGATTTCGTCCTGATAACGCTCTGCAAGGCAACCGGTTACAACAATCGCAGATATTAAACCCGCATTTTTATATTCGGCAACCTCGAGAATCGTTTCAATTGCCTCTTTTTTAGCATCGTCAATAAATCCGCAGGTGTTAACAATCATAACATCGCTGTCTTGAATCTCGCTAACGATATTGAAACCTGCATCGGCAAGCTTTGAGAGCATCATCTCACCGTCAACCTGATTTTTCGGGCATCCGAGCGAAATCATACCAACATTATATGTATTCTTCATCTTCTATCATTTCAAATGCGTGCTTAATATCATAATATGAAAATCCTTTTCTCATCAGCGCGGCTGTAACCTTGTCTTTGCCGCCCTCTGCACGCAATTTATTCCTGTATTTAGTAGTAATAAGTTCAACACAATTTGCACTGTTGTCAAACTCTGTATTTTCGAGTATATTATTGATTATATCGGCAGACAATCCGCGCTTATACATTTCCTGCTTAACAAAATTTTTAGACATATTTTTGTTATCAAGCAAATATCTTACAAGGGTTTGAGCATATTTTTCATCATCAAGATAGCCGAGGTCGAGCATTTTTTCAATTGCCGCGTCGGCACTGTTTTCATCGACGGTACGAAGAAGCTTTGTTTTGAGTTCCTTAACGGAATGGTCGCGCCTTGAAAGCAAATCGTAGCACTTGTCAACCGCTTTTTTTAAGTTAATTTTGGTAACAAGCTTATTCCACTCGTCCTCATCAATATCCGTGCCGTCTTTAATGTAATTTTCTGCCCAAAAATCCTCGTCGGTGGTAATTATGTATTCATCATCTAACAATAAATGAATTTTTTTCCCTCTACCGTGGTTATGAGATATAATCATTATTCTTCGTCATCATCGATGGCTATATCAAGTTTTGCCTTGGCAGCAGCCCTTGTTTGCTTAACTGTCGACGGAGCAGCCGGAGTTTCATCAAGCACAGCCTTTTGAGCAACATTTGCCCGGAATTTTTCCTCTTGCTTTTGCTTGTCGATTAAATCAAGTACCTGTTTTTCAATCTCGTTTGAAAATTCAGGGTCTGTTTTAAGCATTTCTTTAAGCTTATCTCTGCCTTGGAATCTCTTATCACCGTAGGAGAACCAAGAGCCGCTCTTTTTGATTACGCCGAGAGAAACAGCGAGGTCGCAGATTTCACCGCATCTGTCAATTCCCGTTCCGTACATAATATCGAATTCGGCAGTTTTAAAAGGAGGCGCAACTTTGTTTTTAACGATTTTTGCACGTGTTCTCGAACCGACAAATTCGTTGCCGGGTGCCTTGATTGCCTCAACCTTTCTGACATCAATACGCATTGACGCATAGAATTTGAGCGCACGGCCACCCGTTGTTACCTCAGGACTACCGTAAATAACGCCGACCTTCTCACGAAGTTGGTTAATAAAGATAATAACGCAATTTGACTTGTTAATGGCGCCTGCAAGCTTTCTGAGTGCCTGCGACATAAGTCTTGCGTGCAAGCCGACATGAGAGTCACCCATATCACCCTCGATTTCCGAACGGGGAACAAGCGCAGCAACAGAGTCAACAACGATAATATCAATTGCCCCGGAGCGCACAAGCTGTTCTGTGATTTCGAGAGCTTGTTCGCCGTTATCGGGCTGAGAAACAAGAAGTGAATCTACATCGACGCCGAGGTTTGCGGCATATGACGGGTCAAGTGCATGCTCTGCATCAATAAATGCTGCCTCACCGCCTGCTTTTTGTGCCTCTGCTACGCAATGGAGCGCAAGAGTTGTTTTACCTGAAGATTCGGGTCCGTAAATCTCTATAATTCTTCCCTTTGGAAGTCCACCTATTCCTGTTGCTATATCGAGCGTTAATGAGCCTGTTGAAATAGCGTCTACATTTAGCGCACTGTTTTTGCCCAAACGCATAATCGCGCCTTGACCGTACTGCTTTTCAATTTGCTTTAAAGCAGATTCAAGGGCTGTTTGTTTGTCATTGGCTTTTTTATCTGCTGCCATATTATATTCCTCCTATCAATTGTTCACTGAATTACTAAACTATTATACTAAATATAGGGTATAAAATCAAGAATTTATAATAAAATGCACATTATTTTACACTTTATTAAATAAAATAAAAAAAACACTTGCATTTTCGTTCGCTTTCTGTTAATATATATGCGTTCTAAATATTTAAGGAGGTGTTCGCAAATGGCTAAATGTGAATACTGTGGTAAGGAAATGTCTTTCGGCATTAAAGTGTCCCACTCACACAGAAGATCTAACAGAACATGGAAACCGAATATCAAAAAGGTAAAGGCTGTCGTTAACGGCTCACCTAAAAGAGTTTATGTTTGCACAAGATGCCTTCGTTCAGGTAAGGTAGAAAGAGCTTAATAAGCTGTATTAAAGAAAACCATCTGGTTACAGATGGTTTTTATTTTTTGCAAACAAACAAATAAAGAGAAAAAATAACCCCTGCATAGCGCAAGGGTTATTATTAAATACATTCTTAAATTAGTTAAACAAGTAGTTTGTGTTATTGAAAGTGATTGGCTTATATGTACCGTTTTCATAAACATATACAGACTGAAGTTTTTCGGAAACTGCAAATTTCTTACCGCCTGCGTTGAAAATATAGCAATCGGCATTGTTGATGTTTTCAACATTTGAGGTATAGTTAATTGAGCCGCCTGAAACATCGCTCGAGAAACCGATAGTCTTCCAGTTATCATGAATAACCTGTTTCAAAAGCTTTTGAGCCTCATAAACCGGATAATCCGGAGTTGTTGTTGAAACATGCTTATTCTTATATCTTTCGTATGTAGCAGGCTCGCCTGTTGTTTCTTCCTCATTGCCGCCTGTAAGTGCAGGTGCTTGGTATTTAACAAACATAACAATAAAATAAATAACGAAAATCAATAAAACAATCAAAATAATCATTTTGATTATTTTTCCTGCTTTGCTGCCTGTTGAACCGCCGCCGGCAAATGCCTCTTCAAATGTAGGCGTAGCAATCGGGGTGAACGGTTTTCCCTTCTTGGATGCCTTCTTTTCAAGTTTGGCATTCTTTTTGTCAATTTTCTTAACTAATTTGTTGTATTCTTTAGTCTGCTTATTATATTCTTTAGCAGCCTTTTTGGTAGCCTTAGCTTCCTTTTTTGCAAGTTTGGTCTCTTTACTCAAAGCAGTCCCCTCCTTATAAGTATGCTACAAGTATAACATTAATGAAACAGAATTTCAACATAAATTTTTAATGAAATCACCTAAATTTATGAACAAATTGTAAATATTAGCATAAAATATGGTATAAATTATAAATATATAT